>Ga0207650_10000151_pt1 | contig 83229 bp, 80 predicted proteins | sample KBSS63metaG_FD_184325 | JGI IMG/M metagenome (GOLD analysis project Ga0207650, IMG submission 184325) | Switchgrass rhizosphere microbial communities from Kellogg Biological Station, Michigan, USA - KBS S6-3 metaG (SPAdes) (version 2) | ecosystem: Host-associated > Plants > Roots > Rhizosphere...
GGTCAACTCGCCGGCGCTGCGGCTGTCGATCAGCGTCAGGGTCACCAGCAGAGCGAGGCCGAGGCCCAGTGACAGCACCACCGAGGCGGTCAGCGCGCCGGGCCGGTGGATGTTGCCGATCGCCAGCCGCAGCGCCGGCGAGTTGACCCGCGGGCTGCGTCGCGCAAGCCAGGCGAGACCCCAGGCCACCAGCCGCAGCACGACGAAGGCGGCGGCGATGGCGACGATGAAGACGATGGCGATGAAACGGTCATAGGCGGTGAAGATCGCCAGGGCCGAGAGAGCAGCGAGCAGCAGGGCTGCGCCGAGCAGGTAGGGCCAGGAGGGGAGTTTGCGGGTTTCGAAGCCCTGCTCGCGGAAGAGCGCGGTCGCCGGCACTTCACGGGCATGGCCAAGTGGCAGGATGGCAAAGGCTAGCGTGGTGAGCAGGCCGAACAGGGCGGCCAGCAACAGCGCGCCGGGATAGAGCGTCGGCGCGGTCGAAACCGGCAGGAACTGCGCCATGAATTGCGCCGCGAAAAGGGGCGCGACGGCTCCGAGGACAAGACCGACGAAAATACCGGCAAGGGCAATCAGCGCAATCTGGATCAGGTAGATCATTACCACCACGGACGCGGGGGCGCCGAGGCATTTGAAGGTGGCGATGGTGGTGCGCTTGCTGTCGAGAAAGGCACGCACCGCATTGGCAACGCCGACGCCGCCGACGATCAGCGCGGTCAGGCCGACCAGAGTGAGGAATTGCGAGAAGCGGGTGATGTTGTCGGCCAGCGAAGGCGCTGCCTTGTCGCTGGTGCGGATCGACCAGCCGGCTTGCGGAAAGGCCTTGTTGGCGCGGTCTGCGATATTCCGCATACCGTTGACGGGGTCAGCCATGCGGATCTTGTAGCCGTGCTCGACGAGGCTACCGTTCTGCACGAGGCCGGAGGCAGTCAGAGCATCGGCGCTGGTGAGCAAGCGGGGTGCAAAGGCAAAGCCCTCGGAAATCGCGTCCGGCTCGTTCTTGATCGTGCCCGAAATGCGCAGCTTCGCGTTTCCGAGCAGCAGTTCGCTGCCGATCTTCAGGTTGAGGCGGTCGAGCAGCAAGGGGGCGACGAGTGCGCCATAGGTGCCGTCCTTAGCCGTCAGCAGGGTCGGCAGCGGTTGATCCGGTTCGGCTTCGAACTTGCCGTAGAGCGGATAGGCCGCATCGACGGCCTTGACCTCGACCAGTGACTGGTCGGAGCCATCCGGCAACCGCGCCATCGAGCGGACGCCCGTGGTTGCCGACAGGGTGCCAAGGCTCTTGAGGTAGGCAAGTTCCTCCGGCGTCGCGTCGCGATTGTTGATCTCGAAGCGCACGTCTCCCGCCAGCAGCGTTTGGCCTTGGGTGGAGATCGCATCGGTGATGGATTGCGAAACGGAATTGACGGCGGCAATGGCGCCGGTGCCGAGCGCGATACAGGCGAGGAAGATGTAGAATCCGCCGAGGCCGCCGCGCAGTTCGCGCAGCGCCAGACGGAAGGCGAGGGACAGGCGGGCGCTGCCAAGCGTCATGCGAGGACCGTCCGCTGCTCTGTCGTACGCGTGTTGTCGCTGTCTATGGCGCCGGAGCGGACGCGGATCTGGCGCGAGCAGCGGGCAGCCAGCGCGTTGTCGTGGGTGACCAGCAGCAGCGTCGTGCCGCGCTCGGCCTGTTTTGCAAACAACAGGTCGGCAATCTGCCGGCCGGTCTCCGTGTCGAGGTTTCCGGTCGGCTCGTCGGCGATGATGAGGGCGGGCGAGGGCGCGAGCGCCCGGGCAATCGCCACGCGCTGCTGTTCTCCGCCCGAGAGCTGGCCCGGATAATGGGTGAGACGCTCACCGAGCCCGACGGACTGCAGTTCGCGCCTTGCGATGTCGAACGCGCCGCGGATATTGGCGAGTTCAAGCGGCACCGCAACGTTTTCCAGCGCCGTCATGTTGGCGATCAGATGGAACGACTGGAAGACGATGCCGATGTTGCGACCACGAAAATCGGCGACCTTGTCTTCGCTGAGGGCATGCAGCGGCGTGTCGCGGATGACGATCTCGCCGCTGTCGAGGCTTTCGAGGCCGGCCAGCACCATCAGCAGCGTCGACTTGCCGGAGCCGGAGGGGCCGACGATGCCGACGGATTCGCCCTCGTAGATGGTGAGGTCGATGCTCTTCAATACGTGAACGGATGCGGCGGCGTTGCCCAGCGTCAAATCCGCCTTCTTCAGCTCGATGATTGTTTTAGCCAATGACAACTGCCCTATATAAGCGAAGACGGGTCGGCGCCGTGCGACCGATGCAGGCAATCTAGGGAATCGATCATGCGTTTTAAAGTTGCTGGGTTTCAATTCGTCGTCATCGCCACGGCGATCATGCTTGGCCTCAGCGGACCGGCGGCGGCAAAGACGATTAATCTGGTCGGTCTCGGCGACAGCCTGATGGCCGGCTACATGCTGCCGCCGGGCAACGGTTTTCCGGCCAAGCTGGAAGCCGCGCTCAAGGCCAAGGGGCTCGACGTCGCGGTGTCGGACGCCGGCGTATCGGGCGACACGACCTCCGGCGGTCTGGCGCGGGCGGATTGGTCGGTGCCTGACGGTACCGATGGCGTCATCCTCGAGCTCGGCGCCAACGACGCACTGCGCGGCATTGCCCCGGAGGAAAGCGAGAAGAACCTGGACGCGATCATCGCCAAGCTGAAGGCCCGCAACATTCCGGTGCTGCTCGCCGGCATGCTGGCGCCTCCCAACATGGGCGGCGACTATGCCGCGCGTTTCAATCCGATCTACAAGCGTCTGGCCGACAAATATCAGCTGCCGCTCTACCCTTTCTTCCTTGACGGCGTTGCCGCGCAGCCCAAGTTACAGCTGGAAGATGGCATGCACCCCAACCCTCAAGGGGTGGATGTCATGGTGCAGCGGATTATGCCACAGGTGACAAGTTTCGTTGGGACGATCGGGGCGGCAGGGAAATAGACACTTGCGCGCCCTTTGATTGCATGATTCGCTGCATGTATCTGCAAAAGATTCGGGGATCTCGCCATGCCGAGACTGTTTACCGCCCTCGAAATTCCCCGCAACGCGGCCATGAGCCTGTCGTTGTTGCGCGGTGGTCTACCGGGCGCCCGGTGGATTGACGTAGAGAACTACCACATAACCCTGCGCTTCATCGGCGACGTCGACGGTCGGACCGCCGATGAGATCGTCGAGCGGCTCGACCGGATCGAAAGGCCCGAATTCCAGATCAAGCTGGATGGTATCGGCGCCTTCGGCTCGAAGAAGCCGCATTCGGTCTGGGCCGGCGTGACGCCCAATCCGGAAATGTACGCGCTGCAGGCCGAACTCGAGCGGATCTGCCAGCGGGTCGGTCTGTCGGCGGACCCCCGGAAGTTCATGCCGCATGTGACGCTGGCGCGGTTGAAATCCTCCCGGCTGGACGATGTCGCGCATTATCTGTCTGGGCGCGGCAATTTCCAGACGTCGCTGTTCACTGCCTCGCGCTTCGTGCTGCTGTCATCCCGGGAATCGGTCGGTGGCGGCCCCTATCTCACCGAAGAGGTGTTCCCGCTTCACGAGGTGCGCAGCTTTCCGGCGGTGTCCAGCAAGGATGTGCATCCGGTCAAGAGCATGGTGTAGACGCGATCGAAGTCCTCCCGGCCGCCGTAATAGGGGTCGGGGATGTCTTCATCGATGCCACGCGCATAGCGGCTGAAAAGCTGGAGCTTGTCGGTCTCTCCCGCCGGGGCGATCTTTCGCAGATTCCTCAAAATGTCACGATCGAGCGCCAGGATCAGGTCGAAGCGATCGAAATCACCGACCGCAATGCGTCTTGCACGCTGGGTGGAGATGTCTATGCCGTGGGCTGCTGCAACGGCGATGGAACGGGGATCGGGCGGATTGCCCTGGTGCCAGCCGCCGGTGCCGGCGGAATCAATTTCGAACTCACCGGCGCGTGCGGCGTTGTCAGCCATATGTTTGAAAATGCCTTCGGCCAGCGGCGAGCGACAGATGTTGCCCATGCAGACGAAGAGGATCTTGAAGCGGTCCATACGATCTTTCGGTTGTTAAGAAGGGACCATCGCATGAAATACGAAAAACTGGAACGTGCCGCCGTCGATGAAAAATTGACGGCGCTGGACGGCTGGACATTGGCGGGCGACGCAAAGTCCATCGCCAGGACATTCAAGTTCGCAAATTTCCGTGAAGCATTCGGCTTCATGACGCAAAGCGCGCTGGCTGCGGAAAAGTTCGACCACCATCCGGAATGGTTCAATGTCTACTCGCGGGTCGAGGTGACGCTGACCACCCATGATGCGGGAGGCCTGACCGAACAGGATTTCCGCATGGCGAAGGCGATGGACAAGGCGGCGACCGGCCGGCTTTCTTGATATAACGCCCGACCGGTCGCATATATGCACGGAGCTTAATAGGACCTTCGGCCATGGAAAACATCAAGTTCGGTGAGATTCTGCTTCCCGGCGACGAGGATACCCGTCAGCGCCGGGAGAAGATCGTGCGTGGCAAGTTCTGGCCCGCGCTGCGCAAGGCGGTCCGCTATGTGCCGTTCTCGCGTGACCTCGTCGCGGCGTTCTACTGCGCGCTCGACCCGCAGACGCCGACCCGCGTGCGCGGCATTCTGCTCGCAGCGCTTGCCTATTTCATCATGCCGTTCGACATCATCCCCGATTTCATGGCGGTGGTTGGCTATACCGACGACATCGCCGTGCTGACGGCGGCTTTCCGGATGGTCAGCGGGCATATCAATGACAGTCACTACCAAGCCGCCGACAGGGCGCTGGCCGACGAAGGCGAGGCGGGCAAGCCGGCCTGAATTGGCCGTCACCAGCAGGACCGGCTGGTGAGGTCGTTGCGGAATGGCTTCAGATTGCTTCCGCTTCCAGCCGCTTCTTCAATTTACCGAAAGCCAGCCGGATGCGCGATTTCACCGTCCCAAGTGGCAGCCCGGTGATCGCGGCTATCTCCGAGTGGGATTGCCCGAGAAAGAAAGCGGCGCGCAGGAGCTCCTGTTGCTCGCGGGGCAGTTCTGCCAGGGCCCGCCGAACCTGTGCATCTCGATCTTCGCTCTCCAGCGTTGCGTCGGCGGCCGGTGCCGCCGACGGCTGGAGACCAGGGTCGCTGTCATCGAGAACACGAACTCTTGATCGACGCTGCATGTCTATACGGCGATTGCGAGCGATGCGGAAAAGCCAGGTGGAGAGCGAAGAGCGCGTCGAATCGTAAAGTGCGGCCTTGTGCCAGAGAACGATCATCACCTCCTGCACCAATTCTTCCGCTTCGCCGTCCGGCATGCGCTGCCTGAGCAGCCATGATTTAAGCCTGGGCGCGAAATAATCGAACAGGTGCGAAAAGGCCGTCTGGTCGCGGCGCTCTGCAACGGCCCTGGCGAGGGCAGCGAAGCGCTGCTGTTCCTTCGCATCCATTCCCCGTCACCTGCCCCTTACGACTGCCGTGCGCAACCAATTGTTCGATTGCTTAATGAGGTACAGCGGATTCAAAAAAGGTCAAACTCTTGCCTGAATCTTTCTGGATTAAATCGCCGTGAGGGCTGGTGTTGTTGTCCTCCAGGCCCATCTCTCTTCAAACTTCGAATTCAGTCATCATCATTTGGCTGCAATGGCACAGTTAACAGGCAATCACCCCATCCCATTGACGGTTTGGTAACCAGAATTACGCCAAAATACAGCGCCTCGTGAATACGCATCTCCCGACGATATTCACGTCGGGCTCTGGATCGCAAGAAACCGGCAGGAAATCATGTTTGTAAAAAGCTCCGCACTCGCCCTCACGCTCGTTCTGGCCACCGCCGGCATCGCATCCGCCCAGAAGACAAAGCCGAAGGCCGCACCTGCCGCCGCGGCGCAGACGCAATCGGCAGCGCCGACCCGCATCAAGCAGTTCGATGCCTGGGGCGCCTATTCCTACCAGTCGGGCACCGGCAAGGTCTGCTACGTGCTGTCCGTACCGACGGCAAAGCTGCCGGCGACCGGCATCGACCATGGCGATAACTTCTTCATCGTCACCCAGCGTCCCGGCCAGAACATCTCCTACGAACCGCAGGCGATGATGGGCTATGTGCTGAAGGAAAATTCGAAGGTCAACGTCACCATCGACAACAAGACCTTCGTGATGTTCACAAAGGACAAGGCCGCTTGGGTCGAAAACGCCGCGCAGGAGCCGGCGCTGGTTTCGGCCATGAAGACCGGCCATTCGCTGACCGTCACCGCGACGTCGAAGAAGGGTACTGGCACGTCCTACACCTATTCGCTGGCCGGCATTTCCGCTGCTCTGAAGCAGATCGAGAGCTGCAAGTAAGCTATCGCGGATCTTCGGCGTTTCGCCAGATCGCGAACTTGTCATCATCGAGGCTGGCCGTGGGCCGGCCTCTGCTGTTTTCAAGGGGATGACGAACAGCGAAAATAGTGCTATTGCCGCCGCGAACTGCGGATGTGCCTGCGACAGCGTCGCCCCTTCCGTCTCCGAATTCACTTTTCAGTGCCCTCGATCGCGCCTGCAGCTTCCCGGAAGCACGGCAGGCATCAACCGTTTGGATGATCCCATGTCCGTGATAGATGCCATGACCATTGCCAAGCCGATGCCGGCGCCGGTTCCCCGGAGCGGCGAAGCCTTGCCGAAGCCGTCGCTGATCGGCCTGACGCGCGAGGAAATGGGCCAGGCCCTGCGCGAAAAAGGCGTTGCGGAAAAGCAGATCAAGATGCGCGTCAGCCAGTTGTGGAACTGGCTCTATGTGCGCGGCGTCTCGGATTTCGATGCGATGGTCAATGTCGCCAAGGACATGCGCGAGATGCTGAAGCAGCATTTCACCATTGCCCGGCCTGAAATCGTCGAGGAGCAGGTCTCCAACGACGGCACCCGCAAGTGGCTGATGCGCTTTCCGGCGCGCGGCGCTGGCCGGCCGGTCGAGATCGAGACGGTCTATATCCCGGAAGAAGGCCGTGGAACGCTCTGCGTCTCCAGCCAGGTCGGCTGCACGCTGACCTGCTCCTTCTGTCACACCGGCACGCAGCGGCTGGTGCGCAACCTGACTGCCGAGGAAATCCTCTCGCAGCTGCTGCTTGCCCGCGACCGGCTCGGCGATTTCCCGGACCGCGATACGCCCGTGGGCACCGCCATGCCTGCCGAAGGCCGCAAGGTCTCGAACATGGTGATGATGGGCATGGGCGAGCCGCTCTATAATTTCGATGCCGTCAAGACGGCGCTGCTGATCGCCTCCGACGGCGACGGCCTGTCGCTGTCGCGCCGCCGCATCACGCTCTCGACCTCCGGTGTCGTGCCGGAAATCTTCCGCACGGGCGACGAGATCGGCGTCATGCTGGCGATCTCGCTGCATGCGGTGCGCGACGACTTGCGCGACATTCTCGTGCCGATCAACAAGAAGTATCCGCTGAAGGAGCTGATCGACGCTTGCCGCAAATATCCCGGCCTGTCGAACGCCCGCCGCATCACCTTCGAATATGTGATGCTGAAGGACGTCAACGACAGTCTGGAGGACGCCAAGGGGCTGATCCAGCTGCTGAAGGGCGTGCCGGCGAAGATCAACCTGATCCCCTTCAACCCCTGGCCGGGCACCAACTACCAGTGTTCGGACTGGGAGCAGATCGAGAAATTCGCCGATTTCATCAATGCGGCCGGCTATGCCTCGCCGATCCGCACGCCGCGCGGCCGCGACATCCTCGCCGCCTGCGGCCAGCTGAAGTCGGATTCGGAACGCATGCGCAAGACCGACCGACTTGCTTTTGAGGCCATGATGATCGCCAACCACGGCGAGGACTGATGGGCAAACTCGCTCGCAACGAACGAACTTAGCTGACGGCGACCCGCTGGAGTGGGTAGCCGTCGCCATTTCTACCGTCGGTGCGTTTGTGTCCACGATCGATGGTGTCAGCGGGCAGGCAGTGCCCCGCATCCCCTCAAAGTGCCGCACAATCCCGACTAAATTTTACCGAGCGTGCGTGAACAGGATCTTCGCCGCGAAGATCGAGAAGACGCCGGCAAAGGTGTAGTCCATGCCGCGCAGCACTTTCCTGTTGTTCTGCAGCCAGAATGCCAGCTTGTCGGAGGCCAGCACGACCAGTGCGTTGACGGGCATGCCGACCAGGATGAACAGGAAGCCGAAGAACAGCAGCTTCTGGGTGACCGCCGGATCGCCTGCGGTGACGAACTGCGGCAGGAAGGTCATGAAGAAGATGATGACCTTCGGGTTCAGGAGATTGACCCAGAAGCCGCTGGCCATGTTCGACAGCGGCGATCGCTTGGGCTCCTCGACTGCATTGACGCTCAACTTAGAGCCGAAGCGGATGGCCTGCACGGCCAGCCATAGTAGATAAGCCGCGCCGCCGGTCTTCAGGATGGTAAAGGCGAGAGGCGAGGCGGTGATCAGCGCCGAGACGCCGAAAGCGACCAGCATCGTATGGACGACGATGCCTAGGCTCGTGCCGAGCACCACGAACAGCGCCGGTGTCTTGCCTTGCGACAGCGCCCGGCTGATCGACAGCGTCATATCCGGCCCGGGTGTCGCGGCCAGAAGCAGACTGGTCCCGATAAAGGTCAGCGCCGTCGCAAAGCTCGGCAGGAAGTCCATGTCATGCTCCTCGGATGCAATGAGATGAGGACTTCCTAGCCGCTTTGCCGGCGCTTGCCAATCAACCTTTGGCGTCGAGGAAGGCCTTGAAGGCCTCGTCGTATCCGCCATGCCAGCGCGACAGCGGCGGGCGGTTTTCGACGATGTCGCCGGCGGCCCAGAGGATGCGGCGTTCGTCGGTTGACCGGGGCACGTCGTTGTCGGGGCAGAGGATGTAGAAATCGCCGCGTTCGAGGCTTTCCATCATGAAGGCGACGGTCTGCTCCGAGGTCCAGGCCGCTGCCGGCTTCTCCGTCCGGTCGCCCTTGGTGAGGCCGGTGAAGACAAAGCCGGGGATCAGCAGGTGGGCGGTGATCTTGCAGCCTTCCGTGCTGCGCAGTTCGTGCTGCAGCGCCTCGGTGAAGACTTTGACGCCTGCCTTCGAGACATTATAGGCCGGGTTGCCCGGTGGCGTGGTGATGCCCTGCTTGGAGCCGGTGTTGATGATCACGCCGGGCTCGCCGTGGCCGATCATGTGCTGTCCGAAGGTGCGCGTACCGTTGACGACGCCCATCAGGTTGACGCCGAGGATGTTGTCCCAGCCGGCCTGCGGGCTGAAGATCGACGTCTCCGGGCCGATGCCGGCATTGTTCATCAGCACATGCACGCGGCCGAAGCGCTGGATGACCGTCCGTTCCAGCGCGTCCAGGGATTCCTTGCTGCTGACATCGGTCTCGATGGCCATCACCTGCTCTTCGCCGCCTTCGGCAAGCGCGATGACGGCGGCCTTGGCCTCGGCCAGCCGGTCGCCGCCGAGGTCAGCGAGCACGACGCTCATGCCCAAGCCGGCAAAGTGCTTGGCAGCGGCAAGGCCGATGCCGGAGGCGCCACCGGTGATCACGGCGACGTTGGATTTCGCAAAGACTGCCTGGGTGTTCGTCATGTCGTCTCTCCCGGTTGAGACATTGTTCGGACGCTGGCAGATATGGTAGTTTGGCAAGCCAAGTCAAACCGCAGGAGACGACGATGACCAAGGTCGTGTCGGTGACGCTCGATCCGCAGATGAACGACTTTATCGATGCGCAGGTGACCGGCGGCTTCTATGGCTCGACCGCCGAGGTTGTCGAGGCCGCGCTGCGCCTGCTGCGCGACCACGCGGAAATCGAGGCGATCCGCGCTGCGATCATCGAGGGGGAGGAATCGGGGGAGCCGCAGCCTTTCGATTTCGATGCCTTCATCGAAAGCAAGCGGGCCAAGCGTAACGCGCTATGAAGAATTTGATCTACTCGCCAAGGGCGGCGCGTGATCTGGATGAGATCTATGATTTTACAGAGGCGAAGTGGGGATTTCAGCAGGCGGAGGAATATATCTTCCAAATTCGCGACTGTTGCCGATCGCTTTCAGCAGGCGGAAATCTCGGCCGTCCGGCTACCCGGATAAAACACGGCTACCTCCTGGTCTGTTGCGGTTCCCACTTCATCGTCTACAAAGCCGATGCCACGACCATCACAATCATTCGTATCCTGCATCAACGCATGAATATTACTGCGCATCTGGGCTGAAGGCAGGCTTCAGTTTTTCTTGCGCACCGCGCCAATCTCGATAAAAGTGCCGCGACATCCAGATTTGCGGCGTTAACGCCGCGTGCATTCAAACGGACCTCATCACCATGGCATCGCACAAAGACGTGAAGAAAGTCGTTCTCGCCTATTCGGGCGGCCTCGACACCTCGATCATCCTGAAATGGCTTCAGACCGAACTCGGCGCGGAAGTCGTTACCTTCACGGCCGATCTCGGCCAGGGCGAAGAGCTCGAGCCGGCCCGCAAGAAGGCCGAGATGATGGGCATCAAGGAAATCTACATCGAGGACGTCCGCGAGGAGTTCGTGCGCGATTTCGTCTTCCCGATGTTCCGCGCCAATGCCGTCTACGAGGGCGTCTACCTGCTCGGCACATCGATTGCCCGGCCGCTGATCTCCAAGCACCTGATCGACATCGCCCGCAAGACGGGCGCCGACGCGATCGCCCATGGCGCAACCGGCAAGGGCAACGACCAGGTTCGTTTTGAGCTCTCGGCCTATGCGCTGAACCCCGATATCAAGATCATCGCCCCCTGGCGCGACTGGAACTTCAAGTCCCGGACCGACCTGCTGGCCTTTGCCGAAGCCCACCAGATCCCTGTGGCCAAGGACAAGAAGGGCGAGGCGCCGTTTTCGGTCGATGCCAATCTCCTGCACTCCTCTTCCGAAGGCAAGGTCCTCGAGGATCCGTCCCAGGAAGCGCCTGAGTATGTGCACATGCGCACCATTTCGCCGGAGTCGGCACCTGACAAGGCGACCATCATCAAGATCGGCTTCGAGCGCGGCGATGCGGTTTCCGTCAACGGCGTCCGGATGAGCCCGGCGACCTTGCTCGCCACCCTCAATGATTACGGCCGCGACAACGGTATCGGCCGTCTCGATCTGGTCGAGAACCGCTATGTGGGCATGAAGTCGCGCGGCGTCTACGAGACCCCCGGCGGCACGATCCTGCTCACCGCCCACCGGACGATGGAATCGATCACGCTCGATCGCGGTGCCGCCCATCTGAAGGACGAGCTGATGCCGCGTTATGCCGAGCTCATCTATTTCGGCTTCTGGTACTCGCCGGAGCGCGAGATGCTGCAGGCGGCGATCGACAAGAGCCAGGAGCATGTCGAGGGCGAAGTGACGCTGAAGCTCTACAAGGGCAATGTCATGGTCATCGGCCGCGAAAGCCCGAAGTCGCTCTATTCGGACAAGCTGGTCACCTTCGAGGACGACCAGGGCGCCTACGACCAGAAGGACGCGGCCGGCTTCATCAAGCTCAACGCACTCCGCCTGCGCACGCTCGGCAAGCGCAACCTGTCAAACTGAGCCGGAACGCGAAGCCATCAATGCCCGTCATCGCTTGCGATGGCGGGTTTTCTGTTTGCGGTGGCAACTGACGGGGCGGACGGGCGAATGCGCGAGCTGTCACGACGGCTTGTTCGCTGAAAAGCGTAGTGGTCAGCTGTCGGGTGAGAGAGGCTGGTGGGGCGTCAGCGGTCGCCAGCGAGCACCAGTTCACTTGTCGTCTGATCGGCCTTCTGCAAATTCTGACGGAAGCTCTTCAGCGAACGGCTGACATGGGCAAGAGCCTCCTCGTCGAGACCCTGTGTCGCCTCCCGCTGGACGGCGGCGATTTCGATGCTGATGGCGCGGATCATGTCTTCGGCGGCATCCGAGAGAAAGATGCGCTTGGCGCGGCGGTCGAGCGGATCGGGCTGCCGCTCGATCAGGCTGCGAGCCTGCAGGCGGTCGAGGAAGGCGCTGACGGTCATCGGCTCGAGCCCCATTCGGATGGCAATGTCCAATTGGCGGCTACCATTGACGGCGGCAATCTGGATGAGGGTCCGCGCCTCTCCAGCGGTCAGTCCAAGACCAGCGGAGAGAATCCGCTTCTCGAATGCCATTCTCATCAACCGCGCGCAGTCGTAGACAAGAAAAGCAAGCGAGTCGGTGTCTATGGTGATGCCCATGGTGTTTCTCTGTTCAGTTCTTTGACTTCCCCTGATTTTCCATAGTGACTTCAAGGTACAAACACAATTGAATCTTTAAGCGTACTCCAATGCCTTGACCCGGAGCAGGCGGGCGCTAAGCTGCCTAAATAGTCTTTGGAATCCGCGTCATGACATATTCCCTCCTCGCCGGAACGTTCCTCGCAGCGTTGTTCTACGTTCTGATCCCAGGGCCGGCTTTCCTGGCGTTGCTGGGGATCGGCGCGGGCCAGGGCCGGCGGGCGGGAGCGCTCTTCATGTGCGGCCATCTGTTCGGGGATCTCCTGTGGTCGGCTCTGGCGCTGACCGCAATCATCGGTGCACGAACGATCGGCAACTTCGTTTTCGACCTGCTCGGGCTGTTCTGCGGCCTCTATCTCGCCTGGATCGGCTGGCACGCGGTGACCGCCAAGCCGAGGGCCGATGGCGCCGCGCTGCTGACGGTCGAGAGGCCCTTTCGCCGCGGGTTGATCTTCGGCGCCACCAATCCCAAGGGCTATCCGGTCGCGCTCGCGACCTTCACGGCGCTGGTCGCCGGATCGGCCGGCGCGCTGCAGTTCAGCGCATTGCCCGTGCTGTTGGCTGTTGCCTTTGCGGGCTTTGTGACTGCTGACATCATCCTGATCGGCATCATCGGGGCCGGGGCCGTGCGGCGCGTCTACCGGTCGCACGAGCGGCTGATCGTGCGCTGCTCCGGCGTGCTGTTCATGGGTTTCGCGGCGCAGGCGCTCTGGCATTCCGCGCCAGGGCTGCTCGGCTGGCGGAAAGCCTGAGACCTACGCGTCGCAAACCCTCCAAACTGTCTTTTGCCGCATGGCGGCGATGGCCATAACAATCGCGATTTCGGGCTCCTATATGGCCCCTAATGCCTATGATGCCGAAAGGATGCCCAATGTCATCGAAACCCCTCGTCAATCCCGCGCTGGTCGAATGGACCGGACATCAGGGACTGCCTCATTTTGATCGCGTGGTCGATGCCGACTTCGGGCCTGCCTTCGATGCGGCGCTGGCCCTGCATGACGGGGAGATCGACCAGATCGCCGGCAATCCGGAGGCGCCGACCTTTGCCAACACGATCGTCGCCCTGGAAATCGCCGGAGACGAGCTTTCGCGCGTGTCGGCGCTGTTCTGGAACAAGGCCGGCGCGCATACCAACGAGGTGATCCAGGCGCTGGAACGCGAGATCGCGCCGAAGATGTCGCGGCACTATTCGAAGATCGGCATGAACGTGGCGCTGTTTGCCCGCATTGATGCGCTCTGGGAAGCCAGGGACACGCTCGGACTGTCGCTCGAGCAGAGCCGCGTGCTGGAACGTCATTGGAAGGGTTTCGTGCGCTCGGGCGCAAAACTGGCGAAGCCGGAGCAGGAGCGGCTCGCCAAGATCAACGAGACGCTTGCGGGTCTCGGCGCCAGTTTCGGCCAGAACGTTCTGGCCGACGAGAAGGGCTGGGCGCTGGTGCTGTCCGACGAGGCCGACCTTGCCGGTCTGCCAGGCTTCGTCACCGAGGCGATGGCGGCAGCGGCGACGGAACGCGGCGACGCGGGCAAGTATGCGGTGACCCTCTCCCGCTCGATTATCGAGCCCTTCCTGACCTTCTCCGAACGCCGCGACCTGCGCGAGCAGGCCTTCGAGGCTTGGGTGGCGCGCGGCCGCAATGGCGGCGCCACGGACAATCGCGAGATTATTGCCCAGACGCTGGCGCTGCGCTTCGAGAAGGCGACGCTGCTCGGCTACGCCAACTACGCCGAGCTCAAGCTCGACAACACCATGGCCAAGACCCCCGAGGCAGTGAACCACCTGCTGACGACCGTATGGGGCAAGGCGGTTGCCCGGGCCCGCGACGAGGAGGGCGATATCGCCGCGCTGATCAGCGCCGGCGGCGGCAATCACGATGTCATGCCCTGGGACTGGCGCTTCTATTCGGAAAAGATCCGCACCGAACGTTTCGATTTCTCCGAGGCTGAACTCAAGCCCTATCTCCAGCTCGACAAGATCATCGATGCCTGCTTCGACGTGTCAGGCCGGCTGTTCGGCCTCCATGCCGTCGAGATCCACGACGCGCCTGCCTACCATCCCGATGTCCGCGTCTTCGAAATCAGAGATCGTTCGAATGCGCTGGTTGCCATGTTCCTCGGCGACTATTTCGCCCGTCCGTCGAAGCGCTCGGGCGCCTGGATGAGCGCCTTCCAGTCGCAGCACAAGCTGCCCCTGAAGAATGGCGCGCACGGCGAGCGGCCGATCATCTACAATGTCTGCAATTTCGCCAAGCCCGCCGAAGGCAAGCCGGCGCTGCTGTCGATGGGAGATGCCTTCACCCTGTTCCACGAGTTCGGCCATGCGCTGCACGGCATGCTGTCCGACGTCACCTACCCGTCGGTGGCCGGCACGGGCGTGTCTCGCGATTTCGTCGAATTGCCGTCGCAGCTCTACGAGCACTGGCTGACCGTGCCCGAGATCCTCAAGCGCTATGCGGTGCATTACCAGACCGGCGAGCCGATGCCGCAGTCCCTGCTCGACAAGGTGCTCGCTGCCCGGACCTTCAATGCCGGCTTCAACACGGTGGAGTTTACCTCCTCGGCGCTGGTCGACATGGCGTTCCACACCCGTGGCCCGGTCGAGGATCCGATGGCTGTTCAGGCCGAGGTGCTGGAGGCGCTCGGCATGCCGAAGTCGATGGTGATGCGTCACGCTAGCCCGCATTTCCAGCACGTCTTTGCCGGCGACGGATATTCGGCTGGCTATTATTCCTACATGTGGTCCGAAGTGCTCGATGCAGACGCATTCGCGGCCTTCCAGGAAACGGGCGATGCCTTCAATCCCGATCTGGCCGAAAAGCTGAGGGCGAATATCTATTCGGTCGGCGGCTCGATCGATCCGGAAGATGCCTATCGCGCCTTCCGCGGCAAGCTGCCGAGCCCCGATGCCATGCTGGCGCAAAAAGGGCTTGCAGCTTAAGGCTTTATCCGCCGCTCTGCCCAATGAAGAAGCACTCCCTGCTCCAGCCTTGCGAAAGTGCTGGGGCAGGGATGATGCTGCTTTGTCGTGCCCCCCCTTTCGCAAATGCGAAAAACAGGGTAAGAGCGCCTCAACTGAAGATTAGGGCCGCACATCGGCTGCCCGCAAACCCTCCGAGTAGCCCATATGTCTATGCGAAATATCGCGATCATCGCGCACGTTGACCACGGCAAGACGACGCTTGTCGACGAACTCCTGAAGCAGTCCGGTTCGTTCCGCGACAACCAGCGCACCGTTGAGCGCATGATGGATTCGAACGAACTCGAAAAGGAACGTGGGATCACGATCCTGGCCAAGGCGACATCGGTCGTCTGGAAGGATGTTCGCATCAACATCGTCGATACCCCCGGCCACGCCGACTTCGGCGGCGAAGTCGAGCGTATCCTGTCGATGGTGGACGGCGCGATCGTTCTCGTCGACGCTGCCGAAGGCCCGATGCCACAGACCAAGTTCGTGGTCGGCAAGGCGCTGAAGGTCGGCCTTCGCCCGATCGTCGCGATCAACAAGATCGACCGTCCGGACGCCCGCCACGAAGAAGTCGTCAACGAAGTGTTCGACCTGTTCGCAGCGCTCGATGCCACCGACGAGCAGCTCGATTTCCCGATCCTCTACGGTTCCGGCCGTGCAGGCTGGATGAACACCGCGCCTGAAGGCCCGATGGACCAGGGCCTCGGCCCGCTTCTCGACCTCGTGCTGAAGCATGTTCCTGAGCCGACCGTTGGCGAAGGTCCGTTCCGCATGATCGGCACGCTGCTCGAAGCCAACCCCTTCCTCGGCCGTATCATCACCGGCCGCATCCATTCCGGCTCGATCAAGTCGAACCAGCCGATCAAGGTCATGGGCGTCGACGGCAAGACCATCGAAACCGGCCGTATCTCGAAGATCCTCGCATTCCGCGGCATCGAGCGCCAGCCGATCGAAGAAGCTTTCGCAGGCGACATCGTTGCCATCGCAGGCCTCTCCAAGGGCACCGTTGCCGATACCTTCTGCGACCCTGCCGTCACCGAGCCGCTGCATGCCCAGCCGATCGATCCGCCGACCGTCACCATGTCCTTCATCGTCAACGACAGCCCGCTGGCTGGCACCGAAGGCGACAAGGTCACCTCGCGCGTCATCCGTGACCGCCTGATGAAGGAAGCCGAAGGCAACGTCGCGCTGAAGGTCGAAGAGTCGGAAGGCAAGGATTCGTTCTACGTCTCCGGCCGTGGCGAATTGCAGCTGGCCGTTCTGATCGAAACCATGCGCCGCGAAGGCTTCGAGCTGGCCGTGTCGCGTCCTCGCGTCGTGATGCATGACGACGAGAACGGCAACAAGCTGGAGCCGATCGAAGAAGTCGTCATCGACGTCGACGAAGAGCATTCCGGCATCGTCGTGCAGAAGATGTCCGAGCGCAAGGCCGAGATGGTCGAGCTGCGTCCTTCGGGCGGCAACCGCCTTCGCCTGGTGTTCTACGCGCCGACCCGTGGCCTCATCGGCTACCAGTCGGAACTCTTGACCGACACGCGCGGCACGGCGATCATGAACCGCCTGTTCCACGACTACCAGCCATACAAGGGCGAAATCGGCGGCCGTAGCAACGGCGTGCTGCTGTCCAACCAGTCCGGTGAAGCCGTGGCCTATGCCATGTTCAACCTCGAAGACCGCGGCCCGATGATCATCGAGCCAGGCGAAAAGGTTTATGCCGGCATGATCATCGGCATCCACACCCGCGACAACGACCTCGAAGTCAACGTGTTGAAGGGCAAGCAGCTCACCAACATCCGGTCTGCCGGCAAGGACGAAGCCGTTCGTCTCACCCCGCCGATCCGCATGACCCTCGACCGCGCGCTCTCCTGGATCCAGGACGACGAGCTGATGGAAGTCACGCCGAAGTCGATCCGTCTTCGCAAGACCTACCTCGATCCGAACGATCGTAAGCGTTTCGGCAAGAAGAGCGCCTAAGCTTTTCAGCCGCTGAATTATCGGACCCCGGTGCTTGCGCCGGGGTTTTTATTTGTTGCGTTCGAATCCGGACCCCTTGTGACATCGGTTAAAAAAGGGTTAACTTTGGTTGCTCGTCCACAAATAAAGCCTGTGGGCAAACAACCGCCTGATATGTTGATGGATGGTTAATTTGCCGTTGCCGGGCCAGAGTGCGCGTTATGAAAACGTTATCTATCGATGTCCGGCGGGCTGAACCGCACGATGCCCGAGCCATTTCGGAGACGCATCGGCTTTCATGGCAGTATGCCTATACCGGCATCATTCCGCACCGCTCGCTGGCGCAGATGATTGAGCGCCGCGGCGAGGCTTGGTGGCGGCGCGCGACGCGCGGGCCGGCGACACTGCTGGTTCTCGATGTCGCCGGCACGGTTGCCGGCTACGCCACACTCGGTCTCAACCGGGCCCGGGCGCTGCCGCAGGAAGGCGAGATCTACGAACTCTATCTCCGCCCCGAATACCAGGGTATCGGCCTCGGGCGCCTGCTGTTCGGCGAGGCCCGCAGACTTTTGAAATCGCTGGGCTGCAAGGGCATGGTCGTTTGGTGCCTGGAAGACAACGAGAATGCCGAGCGCTTCTATCGCGGCCATGGCGGGGTCGATCTGTGCGAGGGCCTGGAAACTTTTGGCGAGGCGCAGGTCAAGAAGATCGGCTTCGTCTGGCCATAGGCATGGCCTGCATTCGCGCCGCTGAGGTTCTGCGGCCATCCATCTTTCGCCGCGGGGATCGCTTCATCCATCGCTTTTTCCCAGCCGCTGCCAATCTTCGGCCCGGTTTCAAAGCCTTGTTGCCTTACGGAATATTTCCGATTAAGTGGCAGCCAGGCATCATAGTTTAGAGGACTCCCATGCGCATCGACGCGATTTCCATCGGTAAGAACCCGCCCGAAGACGTCAACGTCATCGTCGAAGTCCCTGTTGGCGGCGACCCGATCAAGTATGAAATGGACAAGGAAGCCGGCACGCTGGTCGTCGACCGCTTCCTCTACACGCCGATGACCTATCCGGGCAATTACGGCTTCGTGCCGCACACGCTGTCCGAAGACGGCGACCCGATCGACGTGCTGATCGCCAGCACGCGGCCGCTGGTTCCCGGCTGCGTCATCAATGTTCGCCCGATCGGCGTGCTGATGATGGAAGACAATTCCGGCAAGGACGAGAAGATCATCGCCGTGCCGTCGCCGAAGCTGACACTGCGTTACGAGAAGGTCAAGGAATACACCGACCTTCCCGACATCACCATCAAGCAGATCGAGCACTTCTTCCAGCACTACAAGGATCTTGAGCCCGGCAAGTGGGTTAAGATCTACGGCTGGAAGGGTGCCAAGGAAGCCGGCGAACTGATCATGGAAGCCATCGCCCGCCACAACGAGACAAAGAAGGCCTGATCAGGCTTTTCCAAGTGCAGTGTTCATGGCCTCCGGATCGTCATCGATCCGGAGGCTTTTTTGTTCGCGGCATTGGAACAGACGATACGGAGGCGGCGGGCTTCCCGCGGTGCTCGAGTTCCTCGCGGGAAGGGTGCTACCTCGTCGACCCTACCCAGACGCTCTATCGGTCGTTGTGCTATCTCTCCTCCCTCATCCCTGTGCTTGTCACAGGGATCCCGTGCGCCCAAGTCGTTGGGCGCGGGAGGCCTGTCTATAGCGGAGATTCTCTCACGGCGCAGACGCGCCGTGGCTGGATCCCTGTGACGAGCACAGGGATGAGGGAGGCGGGGGTAGTGGGGAGGGCGGCCGATCTGGTAACGCGTTGACTGAGGGGTGCCGGGAGATGGATTTCCCGCGGTGCATGGCGTTCTTCAAGGAACGCGCGATTAATGCCCGCTTCTTCCTACCCAGACGCTCTATCGGTCGGTGTGCTCTCTCTCCTCCGTCATCCCTGTGCTTGTCACAGGGATCCAGTGCGCCGCGTCTGCGGCGCGGGGGGCGCTCGAGTGGCTGCGCGGTCATCTCTCAGCGTCCAGAGTTGCCGTGGCGGCGCCCCGATGGCGAGCGCTTCCCTGGGAGCAGCAGAAGCAGCCTCGCTGCTTACATGGTCAGCTGGAGAAGGGCTGGGTAGACGGTGTTGTGCAGGACGGCCTGGATGAAGAAGATGATGAGCAGGACGACAATTGGCGAGATGTCGATGCCGCCGAGGTTCGGCAGGACGCGGCGGAGCGGATTGAGCACCGGCTCGGTGACGTTGTAGAGGAAGCGGCCGACCGAATTGACGAACTGGTTGCTCGAATTGATCACGTTGAAGGCATACAGCCACGAGAAAATGGCGCTGGCGATCAGGACATAGACGTAGAGCTGCAAGATAATATCGATGACTTGAAAGAGCGCCAGAAGTATCCCGGACATGTAAGTCTCCATTTCGCTGGTGACAGACATGTAGACATTGGCGAAGGCACGAGCAAGTGCTATGCCCGCCGCCATGCTGATTCATGTTTAACGGCAGCGGGCATGCCGTGCTCCGGGCCTGAAACCGAAAGCCACAGATGTCGCTTCTAACCTCCACGGATCGCTTTGCCGCCTTCCGCCACGTCTCCTATACGCGTTTCTTCTTCGCTCGCTTCCTTGTCTCCTTCGCCGCGCAGATCATCAGCGTCTCGGTCGGCTGGCAGATGTACGACCAGACGGGCAGCGCCATCTATTTAGGCCTGATCGGTCTCGTGCAGTTCCTGCCGTCGCTGCTCCTGACGCTGGTCACCGGTTCGGTCGCCGATCGCTATAGCCGGCGTCATATCGTGGCGATCTGCACGCTGGTCGGCGCTTTTTGCGCCCTGGCGCTCTGGGTGATGACGGCGAGCGGCGCCTTTTCGCCTCTGCCGGTGTTTTTCATTCTCACCATCATGGGCATCGAGCGGGCCTTCCTCGGGCCGGCAACCCAGTCCCTGGCGCCGAACCTGGTGCCGCCGGAGGACCTGTCCAATGCCGTTGCCTGGAATTCGTCCTCCTGGCAGACGGCGGCCATCGTCGGCCCTGTCGTCGGTGGGCTTCTCTACGGCCTAGGGCCGAGCTTTGCCTATGCGGTTGCTGCCGCCTTTTCCATCCTCGGGGCCATCCTTATCCAGATGATTGCCAAGCCGGCCCAGCACAGCACCGGGATGGCGACCAACTGGAACACGATTCTTGCCGGCTATCGCTTCATCTGGTCGGAGAAGGTGGTGCTGGGCGCGATCTCGCTCGATCTCTTTGCCGTGCTGCTCGGCGGCGCCGTTGCGCTGATGCCGATCTTCGCCCGCGATATCCTGACGCTCGGGCCCTGGGGGCTGGGACTGCTTCGGGCAGCGCCCGGCGTCGGCGCCATCGTCATGGCGGTGCTGCTTGCCACCTATCCGCTCCGCCATCGCGCCGGGATCTACATGTTTACCGGTGTCGCGCTGTTCGGCGTGGGGACGCTGCTGTTCGGCCTGTCGAGCACGCCTTGGCTGTCGATCGTCGCCTTGATGATCATGGGCGCCTCCGACATGATCTCGGTCTATGTGCGCGAGACGCTGATCGCGCTGTGGACGCCGGATCATGTGCGCGGCCGGGTCAATGCCGTCAACATGGTGTTCGTCGGCGCGTCGAACGAGCTCGGCGAATTTCGGGCGGGGACCATGGCGTCGGTGTTCGGGGCCGTTCCCGCCGTCGTCATCGGCGGCGTCGGTACGCTGGCGGTGGCGATCATCTGGGCGATCGGCTTTCCGCAGCTGCGCAAGATCGACACGCTGGATGCGCCGGAACCTGAAGGCGCTGCCAAGCCTGTCTGAAAGTGTCAGGCCCGTCTGACGGTGTCAGGCCGCCAGCGCGCGCTGCTTGGCAAAGACGATATCGAGGAAGTCGGATAGCCAGAGCTTGAGGGCATGGTCGAACAACATCCGGCCGTCGAGGTGCTCGCGGCCGTGCTGGGCGTTGGGTAGGTCGAAGCGATGGGCGCCATGGACGACCCAGCGGTGCATCATGGCGCGGGTCAGCTCCGCGTGGAACTGGAGGCCCCAGGCGTTGTCGCCATAGCGGAAGGCCTGGTTCGGATAGGTGTCGCCCGTCGCCAGCAGTTCTGCCCCATCGGGCAGGTCGAAGCCTTCGCGGTGGAAATGATAGACCATCTCCGGCCATGAGCTCAGCAAGGCGCGGCCGCTGTCGGTCGCATGCAGGGGATACCAGCCGATCTCGGCCTTCTCGTCGGCGCGCGCCTGGACGTTGCCGCCGAGGTGGCGGACCAACATCTGGGCGCCGAGGCAGATGCCGAGGAAGGGGCGGTTCTCCTTCAGCGGCACGTTCAGCCAGCTGATTTCCGAGCGCACGAAGGGATCCGGGTCGTTGGCGCTCATCGGGCCGCCGAAGACCACCGCGCCGCCATGGTCTGCAAGCGTTGTTGGCAGGGGGTCGCCGAGCACCGGCCGGCGGATGTCGAGGTCGAAACCCTTCTGCAGCAGCATCTGTCCGACCCGGCCGGAGCTTGATCGCTCCTGGTGCAGGACGATCAGGATCGGCCGGCGGTGATTGCTGTCAGCGGCGTCAATCCGCATCGTCTGCCTCGATCACCAGGCCGGGAACGCGCGCGGCTGCCTCCTGCCGCTTCATGATGCGCTCGCGGCCGGAGACGCCGAGCAACTCGGCGATGCGCCAGATGGCGTCGTCCTCCATCTCGCTGCGCTCGCCATCGGCATAGACGATATCCCAGAGGATGCCGATCAGCTCGATCCGCTGATCGCTGTCGAGATGGCGCTTGAGATCGGAGGTGAAGCGGAAATAGTCCACGGCCTCGTTCTCCGCCTCGGTGCCGGCGGCGATCAACGCGTCGAGTTCGCGGCCATCGAGGCCGTATTGGTCCTTGAGCAGCCGGCGCAGCGCCTTCTTCTCGCTCGCCTCCACCGTGCCGTCGGCTTCCATCACCTGGATGCAGAGGGCTGCGACGGAGATCCGCGGATCATCGGGGGCAAGGCCCGTCTTTGGGTGCTCGGTGGTCAGGCTTTGAAAGAATTCCTGGAAACGTTCAAACATGCGGTCTCGTTCTCAAAAGAGCTTCAGCCGGGTCTTGGGCTCCGGTTCGGCGGGGGTCTTGCGAACGCCCGGATCGTCCGGCGCGCCGCCGAAGAAGGGGCGCGGCTCGGGCGGTCTCGGGCTTTCGGGTTTGGTCACCGTCACCAGCGCCGTCGACGGCTTGGCGGGGGCGGCTTTGGCTGGCAAAGGCTTTGCCGGTGCGGGCTGGGTCGAGGCAGGCTGAGCCACCGCGGGTTTGACAGGTGCCGCTGGCGTCGACGCAGTTTGGGTCGGAACAGGACGCGCCGCAACGGGCTTGGCGACGGCTGATGCATCCCTGGCGGATTGAGCGGGAGCGGCAGGCGCAGGGGGTCGGAAGTCGGAGAGCGGTGGCAGGCTGCGCAGAGCTGTCTCGAAGGAGGCGAGCGAGCCTTCCTCGACGGGGCCGTCGATCTGGCTGAATGGCGATTTCCATTCGAAGGCATCAAGCTTGCCTGTCACCGGCGAGATCGGCAGCCATTTGTCGGAGATGACGCCGTCGGCCATCCAGGCGGGATCGCGGGGCGCCCGCAAGGCCTGGGCGAGCCAGTGGCGGGTGCGACCCTGGTCGCGGGTTTCGGCGTCCTCGATGTCGGCCAGGAGCATGAAGGCGCCCTCGCGCGGGCTCATGCGGGCGGCGGCTTCGGCCTTGCTGCGCGCAACGGCGAAATTGCCTGCGTCGAGCGCCGCCTGGGCGGAGATCAACAACGCCTCGACATTGTTCGGGCGCAGCGATTCCAGCTTCTCGGCTCGCTTCAGGCGGTCCAGCACGCTGTCGCCGCTGCGGGCGCGGACATAGGCGCGGCCGATTTCCGGATGGGGCGAGACCTTCCAGGCATCCTCCAGCACGGAAGCGGCCTTGCGACCCTTGTCTTCGCGGAACAGGGCCTTGGCGGCGATCAGGGCTGCCGGCACCAGGTTGTCGGCGAGCTTCAGGGCGGCCAGCGCGTCCTCGCGGGCGCCAGCCGGGTTGGCATCGAGCCGGTCGGCGGCGCGGGCGGTGAGAAGCACGGCGCGCAGACGGTGGGCCTCGTCCTTGTCGATCACCCTGGCCACTTTCTGCTGGTCGAGCAGGCGTATCGCATCGTCCCAGCGGCCGGCACGGCTGCGGTATTCGAGCGTCGCCTGTGCGGCCCAGGGCAGGTAGGGCGCCTTGTCGGCGGCCTGTTCGGCATATTGCCGGGCGGCTTCGTCGGCACCGAGGCGCTTGGCTTCGAGGTAAAGACCACGCAAGCCCAGTTCCCGGGTCTCGGGATCCTTGGCCATCTGCTCGAACTTGGTGCGCGCCTCATCGTGATTGCCTTCAATGAGGGCTGCCTGCGCCTCGAGAAGATTGATCAGCGGTTCCTGGTCGGCGCTAATGAGGCCGCGTGTGCGGGCTGCCATCTTGCGGGCGAGGAGGGCGTTGCCGGCACCGGCGGCGATGAGGCCGGTCGACAACGCCTGGTAGCCCCGGTCGCGCTTGCGGGCACGGAAATAGCGGGTGACGGAATGGGGCGAGGTCCAGATCATCCTCACCAGCGACCAGAGCAGCATGACAGCGGCGATCAGGGCGATCAGCAGGCTGGCGGCGACGATCAGCTTTGTCTGGTAGAGCTCACCGCCCCACATCAGCGAGAGATCGCCGGGGCGGTCGGCGAGCCAGGAGAAGCCATAGCCGAGGGCGAGTACGACAAGGATGAAAACAAGCAGTCTGACGATCATTCTCTTACCCTCAGCTCTGCTTGCCGGCGCCGGCGATGGCCTTCGACAGGGTCTCGCCGACGAGATCCTCGACCTTTATTCTCGCCTCGATCGACTGCTTGAAGGCGGCAGATGCCGTCTTGGCCGCTTCCGGCAGGCTGTTCCACTCGGTGACCGCGCCCGGCAGGTCGCCGTTGCGGATCTTGTCTTCGAAGCGGGCGGCAATGGCCTCGACCGTGGTGCCCTCGATATTGCCGACCGGGCGCACGGTGACCAGCGACTTGGCGCCGGCCATCAAGCGGTCGCTCCAGCCCTGGCTTTCATCCGTCTTCTTTGAAGCGCCGATGATGGCATTGGCGACATCGGGCACCTGGCGGATCAGCTCGGCCCGCGACGGCACGCCGGTGTCGGCAAAACTGCTGAGCGTGGCGACGGCGGGGTCGTTCGGCGAGACGCCGGCGAAGGTGTCGAGCTCAGGCCGGAAGGAGCCGCCACGGTCGATGGCGGCCTTGAGGCCGGCAGCCGCGATCGCCTGGGCAACGGCGACGTCCTTGCCCGGCTCGCTCAGCTTCTTCTCGGCATCGTCCAGCCGCTTGGTGATATCGGCGCCGGTGGCGGCCTGGGTTTGCGTCGTCTGCGTGACGTTGGCCTTCAGCTGGTCGACTTCGGCCGTGAGCTCGGCGATCTTCTGCGCGGATGCGGCATCGGCCCCAGGCGCTACGCCACCGGCAGAGGCGGTCTGCGGCTGGTTCTTGATGGTGGTCTCGAGGGCGGCCACGCGGGCTTGCAGCGCCTGATCCGGCTCGCCCGCAGGCGCGGCGCTAAGCTTGGCAACCGTCTGCTTCAGACCCTCGACATCGCTGCTCAGCGTCGCGACTTCCTGGCTGTTGTCCTTGGCGGCGGAGGGCGTCGGCAGCAGGCCGGCATATTGCACCGCGCCGGCGCAGACGAGGGCAATCAGGCCGCCGACGATGCCCGATGCGACCAGCGCCGATGTGCCGTGGCCTGATGGCGCTGCCGATGGCGATGAATGTTGCGGCGGGGCGGGTGGCTCCGTCGCGGCATGGGGAGTAGCGTCCTCCCGGATCTTCGCTGCAGCGTCGCCCGGTGTTTCCGGTTCTGCCTGCGGCGGCGTCTGGACGTTGTCCGCCGAGGATGTGTCGACGGTGCTTTCGCGGCCTTGCGCAGCGTTGGCTTCCAGCTCGATCGTCACTGGTTCGTCGTCGGGCTTCGAATGATGCGGCGGATTCCCCGGGATCATGGCGTCCTCATTTCATGCAGTGCGAAGAAGGTAGACAGTGAAGCGGTTTAAGGAAAGGCCTCAGAGCAAATTAGCATTCCCATCGGGATCGAGAAGGTCCAGCAGGCGCTCTTCTTCCGGCACCGAGGCGACGGCGATCCCAGACCGCAACGGGTAGGGGACGATTGTGGCAATCGTCGCGCTCAGGCAGAGAAGCCGCGTGTTTTTCAGCCGATCCAGGTTTTTTCCGACATAGTCGAGACCGAAGAAGCGCTCGGCCCCGTGGCGGGAATAGAAGAGCATGGCGCCGACAGGCCGGTCGAGGAGGGCCTGGCGAAGCTGCACATCGGATGGGTCGACCGGCTCCATGCGGTAGCTTTCGACGGTGTCGAAGGCGATACCCTGTGCCAAAAGCCCCGCTTCGAGCCCGGAGGCGCGGGGGGAGCCGGCGAGATAGGTGAGCGGCCGATCGCCGAGCAGGTGGCGCAGGCCGGCAATGTGATCGGCAAGTTCGGCGCCATCGCCACTGGAGTGATGGACGGTAGAAAAGCCAGCAGCGCTGGCTTTCTCGGCGGTTGCCTTGCCTACAGCAAAAAGCGGGCGTCCGAGATGCGCAGACAGTGACCCGCCCAGCGCGCCGAGCGCGCGGAGGGCTTCGGCGCTGGTGACGACGAGGGCACCGGTCGAGGCTGCGAGACCGGCACACGTTGCCTCCAGATCATGAACCGCTCTTGTCAGCGGCAGGAGCACCGGCTGATGGCCGCGCGCCTCAAGTTTCTTCGCGGTGCGCTCGCCCGATGGCTTGGGACGGGTGACGAGCACGCGCATCGCTCAGCTCCAGCTATCGAAGAAGGTCGCGCCCGCCTTCTCGCGGACGGTTTGGCCGGCGCCGATCCCCAGAGCCTCGGCATCGCGGCGATGGCCCTCGACGGTGATGCTGTGTTCGAGGCGCCCGTCCGGGGTCAGGATCATGCCGAAAAAGCGGAGATGATCGCCATCGCAGGTGGCGTAGCCGGCGATCGGCGTGCGACAGGAGCCGTCGAGGGTTGCGAGGAAACCGCGCTCGCAGGAGACCGCATCGAAAGTGGGGATGTCGTTGAGCGGCGCCAGCAGCGCCTCGGTGCGCCGGTCGCCGACGCGGCTTTCGATGGCGATCGCGCCCTGCGCCGGGGCGGGCGGAAAGGCGTCGGGATCGAGGATGTCGGTGAGGACCTCGACCTTGCCCAGCCGTTTCAGCCCGGCAACGGCGAGAAGCGTTGCGTCCGCCTGTCCTTCGTTCAATTTGCGCAGACGCGTGTCGACGGCGCCGCGAAACACGATGACATTGATATCCGGGCGCAGCCGGCGGATCAGCGCCTGGCGCCGCAGCGAGGCGGAGCCGACGGTGGCACCCTGCGGCAGTTCGAGCAGCGTGGGGGCGGTCCGGCCAATCACGGCATCGCGGATATCCTCGCGTGGCAGGAAGGCGGAGAGGTAGAGGCCTTCCGGCAGCTTGGTCGCCATGTCCTTGGCGGAGTGCACGGCGAAATCGAGATCCTCGGTCATCAGCCGCAGCTCGAGTTCCTGGGTGAACAGGCCCTTGCCGCCGATTTCCGCCAGCGAGCGGTCGGTGATGCGGTCGCCCATCGTCGTCATGACGACCAGCTCGAACATTTCCTGCGGCAGGCCATGGGTGGCCATCAGCCGGTCCCGCGTTTCATGGGCCTGGGCCAGCGCCAGTGGGCTTCCGCGCGTGCCGATCCGGAAAGGTTTTGTTTGCATCCGTCATGATCCGTTGTTACCGACAGTTCTCGTAAACAGGTTTACCCACCACCGCAATCCGACGCCCAGGTTCCATGACGCCCTTTCTCCGCATTCTCGGCATCGAAACAAGCTGCGACGAGACCGCCGCCGCCGTCGTCGAGCGTCGGGCGGATGGCGCGTGCACGGTGCTGTCCGACGTCGTGCTCAGCCAGATGGACGAACACAGCGCCTATGGTGGCGTGGTCCCCGAAATCGCCGCCCGCGCCCATGTCGAGGCGCTTGATACGCTGATCGAGGAGGCTTTGAAACGCGCCAATGTGTCGCTTGCCGAGATCGACGCGATTGCCGCCACGTCGGGACCGGGCCTGATCGGCGGCTTGCTGGTCGGCCTGATGACGGCGAAAGCGATGGCCCGGGCCTCGGGCAAGCCGCTTTATGCGATCAACCATCTCGAAGGTCATGCGCTGACGGCGCGGCTGACCGACGATCTGTCTTTTCCCTACCTGATGCTGCTGGTCTCCGGCGGCCACACGCAGCTGATCCTGGTGCGCGGCGTCGGCGTCTACGAGCGTTGGGGCACGACCATCGACGATGCGCTCGGTGAAGCCTTCGACAAGACGGCCAAGCTGCTGGGCCTGCCCTATCCCGGCGGTCCCGCCGTCGAAAAGGCAGCCAAGACCGGCAACGCCGACCGCTTCGTCTTTCCGCGACCGCTGGTCGGCGAAGCGCGGCTCGACTTTTCGTTTTCCGGCCTGAAGACTGCCGTGCGGCAGGCGGCCATGGAGATCGCGCCGCTGTCCGATCAGGACATCGCCGATGTCTGCGCCTCCTTCCAGAAGGCGATCTCGCGGACGCTGAAGGATCGCATCGGCCGCGGGCTGCAGCGCTTCAAGTCTGAATTCCCGGCCTCATCCGAGCCTCCGGCCCTGGTCGTTGCCGGTGGCGTTGCCGCCAATCTCGAGATCCGCCGGACGTTGCAGACGCTCTGCGACGAGCAGCGCTTCCGCTTCATCGCGCCGCCGCTGCACCTTTGCACCGACAATGCCGTGATGATCGCCTGGGCCGGGCTCGAGCGGATGGCATTGGGCGAGCCGGCCGATGATCTCTCCGTCGAGCCGCGCTCGCGCTGGCCGCTCGACGCCAATGCGACGGCGCTGGTCGGCCACGGCCGGCGGGGCGCCAAGTCGTGAGCGGTCCCGAGCGCATCGCCGTGATCGGCGCCGGTGCCTTCGGAACGGCGCTGGCTTCCGTCATCGCCCAGACCGGACGCAGCTCCGTCGTGCTGGTCGGCCGCGATGCGGCGCTGATGGCACGGATGGCAGCGACCCGCCTGCACGAAACCGCGCTGCCGGGCATCGTGCTGCCCGACACGCTCGAATTTTCGGCAGAACCGGAGGCGCTTGCTGCCGCCGATATCGTGCTCTTCGCCATGCCGTCGCAGGCACAGGCCGAGGCCGCCCGACATTATGGTCCCCATCTCGCAAGGGACGCTGTTGTCGTCACCTGCGCCAAGGGGATCGATCGGGTGTCCGGCTCGCTGCTGACGGAGATGCTGGAGCGCGAATTGCCCGAACACGCCATCGCCGTGCTGTCCGGGCCCGGTTTCGCCGCCGATATCGCCAAGGGCCTGCCAACGGCCATGGCCATTGCGGCTGCCGACATGGCGATTGCCGAACGGCTGGCACTGGCGATTTCGGGCCGCACCTTCCGGCTCTACGCCTCCGACGACCGGATCGGCGTGCAGCTGGGCGGCGCGCTGAAAAACGTGCTGGCGATTGCCTGCGGCATCGTCGAGGGCCGGGGGATCGGCGATTCTGCCCGGGCCGCGCTGATCAGCCGGGGGCTCGCGGAAATGTCGCGCTTCGTCGGCGCGCAGGGCGGGCAGGCGGAGACGGTGCGCGGTCTGTCCGGCCTTGGCGATCTCGTGCTCACGGCCACCAGCCACCAGTCGCGCAACCTGCGCTTCGGCATCGCGCTTGGCCGGGGCGAGCAGCATAACCCGGCGCAGGGATCGCTGGTCGAGGGGGCGCTTGCGGCCTCCGTTGCTGCCCGGCTTGCCGCCGATCTCGGCGTCAGCATGCCGATCACCGATGCCGTTGCCGCCATCATCGATGGCAGGCTCGACATTGCCGACGCCATCGAACAGCTGATGACGCGGCCCATCACCACCGAATAGATATGACGATCAAACAGGAGCAACCGATGCTTTTCGCTTTTCTCTGCAAGGACAAGCCCGACCATCTCCAGGTCCGCATGGACACCCGCCCGGCCCATGTCGAGCACCTCAACAAGCTCAATGCCGAGGGCACCTTGAAAATGGCCGGCCCCTTCCTCGGTCCGGACGAGAAGCCCTGCGGCAGTCTCGTGATCGTCGAGGCCGCCTCGCTGGCCGATGCGCAGGCGCTGGCCGATGCCGATCCCTATGCCAAGGCGGGCCTGTTCGAGAGCGTCGAGGTCAAGCCGTTCAACTGGGTGTTCAACAAGCCGGAGGCGTGATCATGGCCCACTGGCTGTTCAAGTCCGAGCCGAAGACCTGGGGCTGGCAGGCGCAGAAGGATGCGGGCGAGGCCGGCACCGAATGGACCGGCGTGCGCAACTATCTGGCGCGCAACCACATGCGGGCGATGAAGATCGGCGACAAGGGTTTCTTCTATCACTCCAACGAGGGGCTCGAGGTCGTCGGCATCGTCGAGGTCTGCGCCCTGTCGCATCCGGATTCCAGCGCCAAGGGCGATCCGAAGTGGGATTGCGTCGACATCCGCGCCGTCTGCGACGTGCCGAAGCCGGTGACGCTGAAGGATGTCAAGGCAAGCGAGAAGCTCGCCAAGATGTCGCTGGTCACCTCGATGCGGCTGTCGGTGCAGCCTGTCACCGACGAGGAATATCTGGAGGTCTGCCGCATGGGTGGCCTCGACAACCCGCCGCGCTGAGCCCGGTGTGAAGACCGACCCGGAAACCTTCATCCGCGCCAACACCGACGTGATGGCGCCGCCGCATGTGCCGGAAATCCGGCTGCATCTGGCGACAGAAGCCTATGATCTCTGGCTGAAGACCGAGGAGGAGCTGGAGGAAATCGGCCTGCCGCCGCCGTTCTGGGCCTTTGCCTGGGCCGGCGGGCAGGGCCTCGCGCGCTTCGTGCTCGACAATCCTGCACTCTTTGCCGGCAAGCGCGTGGTGGATTTCGCCAGCGGCTCCGGGCTGGTGGCGATTGCCGCCGTAATGGCCGGTGCCGCAGAGGTCATGGCTGCCGACATTGATCCCTGGGCGGCCTGCGCGGTGCGGATGAACGCCGTGGAAAACGATGTCACGATCGACTTTTCCAGCGCTGACCTCATCGGCCTGCCGGTCGACGCCGACATATTGCTGGCCGGCGACGTGTTCTACGACCGCGAACTGGCCATCAAGCTGGTGCCGTGGTTTTCCGAACTGGCGAGCGGTGGGACTGTCGTGCTGGTCGGAGATCCCGGCCGCGCCTATCTCCCGAAGGACGGTCTGACATTCCAGGCGACCTATCAGGTGCCGGTGACGCGCGCGCTTGAGGACAGCGAAATCAAGAAAACGACAGTCTGGCGGTTTCAGCCCGCCTGAGGTCAGGGCCTGATGACGCAGACGCCATTCTCATAGGAGCAGGCGTCGCCTGCCTTGGCGATGTCGATGATCTTTGCACGCGGGCGCAGCAAGAGCACGCTCGGCCCATCATGGCCGCCGTCGCTGTAACCGGTGACGTAGGTGCCGCCATCGGCATGGTAGACATCGAGCGAACCGGAGTAGCTGCCGGCAAAGCTGTCACGGACCTCGCCATGCTCCACCACTGAAATACCGCTGCCGCGCTCGGCGGGCTGGCCGTTCGAGGACAGCATGCGCAGGTGCCGCACACGGCCCTGGCCAACCCATGCCTGGCGGTCGAAGCCGCTGCCGATGTTGTGGAAGCGGCTTCTATGGTGCCAAGCGCGCGGACCTCCGTCCCCGGTCAAGTAAATGTTGCCGCCCTGCGTGAAATTGCCTGGACCGGGGCGATGACCTCCGCGATGGAATACGGCTCCATCCGGCCCGTGATCGGCGGCTCCCACCGGCAGGGCAAGCGCGCTGCACAGGGCAATCCCGGCAAACAGCATTCCGATTCGCGAAAAACCGCCAGACATCCCGGCCTCCATGACACAATCATTAACGAAACGTTAACGCAAGGTGCCGGAAATGGAGGGTCAAGTCCACGCGAAGGGCTGATAAACCCTGTCGAATGGTTAATTTGTAAGAGAGTCCTACGGCGAAATCGACAAGCGGATGGGGTCAATCGATTAAATTTTTCGATCACAGCAATTGTGCTTGTCGCCAGACGTTCCGGTGATTAAACCACGCGATTGATGCAACGCACATAGGACTTTGTCATTCGTGTGTTGCCGGGCTTGCCCGCATTGGAAGCGCATCGTAACGCCGCGAGGTCTTGATGGCGAACGTCACACATAATCGGCCTATATCGCCGCATCTTCAAATCTACAAACCCATTCCCACCATGATCATGTCGATCGTCCACCGCATTACCGGTGGTGCGCTTTACGTGGGCACCCTTTTGGTTGTCTGGTGGCTCGTCGCTGCTGCCTCCGGCCAGTTCTATTTCGACTGGGCCAACTGGTTTCTCGGCACGATCATCGGCCGGTTGATCCTTCTCGGCTATACCTGGGCCTTGCTGCATCACATGCTCGGCGGCTTCCGCCACTTCATGTGGGATCTCGGCTACGGCTTCGAGAAGCATTTCTCCACCAAGCTGGCGATTGCCAATCTGATCGGCTCGCTCTGTCTCACCGCCATCGTCTGGGCCGTTGCCCTGGCGATGCGTTTCTGAGGGTAACGTCCATGGATATGCGCACTCCCCTCAGCCGCGTTCGCGGCCTCGGCTCGGCCAAGGACGGCACGGAGCATTTCTGGCGCCAGCGCCTGACGGCTGTCGCCAACGTACCGTTGTTCCTCTTCTTCGTCGTCTTCCTGATGATCTATGCCGGCGCCCCCTACGCCGTCGTCATGCACGCGCTGTCGAACCCGTTTGTCGCCGTCATCTTCGCGCTGATGGTGATCTCGGGCGTCGTCCACATGCGGCTCGGCATGCAGGTGATCATCGAGGACTACGTCCATGGCGAAATCAGCAAGCTCGTCTTCCTGATGCTCAACACGTTCTTCTCGATCGTCGTTGCCGGGCTCTGTCTCTTCGCCATTCTGAAAATCGCGTTTGTAGGATAATTGCATCATGGCACCCACCGCACCCCATCAGAATGGGCCAGAACGGACCGGCAAGGACTACAAGTATGTCGATCACTCCTATGACGTGATCGTCGTCGGCGCCGGCGGCGCTGGTCTGCGCGCCACGCTCGGCATGGCCGAGCAGGGCTTCAAGACCGCCTGCATCACCAAGGTTTTCCCGACCCGTTCGCACACGGTCGCCGCCCAGGGCGGCATTGCCGCGTCGCTGCGCAACATGACGCCGGATTCGTGGCAGTGGCATCTCTATGACACCGTCAAGGGCTCTGACTGGCTCGGCGATGTCGACGCCATGCAGTATCTGACGATGGAAGCGCCGAAGGCTGTCTACGAGCTCGAGCATTACGGCGTGCCCTTCTCGCGCAACGAGGAAGGCAAGATCTACCAGCGGCCGTTCGGCGGCCACATGCAGAACTACGGCGAAGGCCCGCCGGTACAGCGCACCTGCGCTGCCGCCGACCGGACCGGCCACGCCATCCTGCACACGCTCTATGGCCAGTCGCTGAAGCACAACGCCGAATTCTTCATCGAATATTTCGCCCTCGACCTGATCATGTCGGACGACGGCTCCAAGTGCATCGGCGTCGTCGCCTGGTGCCTCGATGACGGCACGATCCATCGCTTCTCCGCCAAGATGGTGGTGCTGGCGACCGGCGGCTATGGCCGCGCCTATTTCTCGGCAACCTCTGCCCATACCTGCACCGGCGACGGTGGCGGCATGGTGGCGCGCGCAGGCCTGCCGCTGCAGGACATGGAATTCGTGCAGTTCCATCCGACCGGCATCTATGGCGCCGGCTGTCTCATCACCGAAGGGGCGCGCGGCGAAGGCGGCTATCTCGTCAATTCGGAAGGCGAGCGCTTTATGGAGCGCTATGCTCCTTCAGCCAAGGACCTTGCCTCGCGTGACGTCGTGTCGCGCTGCATGACGCTGGAAATCCGCGAGGGTCGCGGCGTCGGCAAGAACAAGGACCACATCTACCTGCATCTCGACCATCTCGATCCGGCCGTCCTCAACGAGCGCCTGCCCGGCATCTCGGAATCGGCCAAGATCTTTGCCGGCGTCGACGTGACGCGCGAGCCGATCCCGGTCCTGCCGACGGTGCACTACAACATGGGCGGCATCCCGACCAACTACTGGGGTGAAGTTCTCAACGCCGACAGCGAAAATCCGGAGCGCATCCTGCCCGGCCTGATGGCCGTCGGCGAAGCCGGCTGCGCCTCGGTCCACGGCGCCAACCGCCTCGGCTCCAACTCGCTGATCGACCTCGTCGTCTTCGGCCGTGCCGCAGCGATCCGTGCTGCCGAGGTCATCGACCGCGCGGCTCCGATCCCGCAGCTGAACGTCGCTGCCTGCGAAAAGATCATGGATCGCTTCGACAAGCTGCGCTTTGCCAACGGCAACACGCCGACCTCGGTGCTGCGTGAAAAAATGCAGCACGCGATGCAGGACGATGCCGCCGTGTTCCGCACCCAGGATTCGCTGGCGTCCGGCTGCGAACGCATGTCTGCGATCTGGAAGGAACTTGCCGACGTAAAGGTTACAGACCGCTCGTTGATCTGGAACTCGGATCTCGTCGAGACGCTGGAGCTGCAGAACCTGATGGCCAACGCAATCGTGACGATCTATGGCGCCGAAGCCCGCAAGGAAAGCCGCGGTTCACACGCGCGCGAAGACTTCACCGACGGCCCGTTCGGCGGCCGCGACGACGTCAACTGGCGCAAGCACACGCTCTCCTGGGTCAACGATGCCGGCGAGGTAAAGCTTGATTATCGTCCGGTTCACACCGAGCTGATCGCCGAGGGCATCGACCCGCAGAAGATCGAGCCGAAGGCGCGTGTTTATTGACGAGGGTTGTGGCAAGATAGGCGGAGGTCATCGCCGGAGGCACTGTTATGGGTGAAATGCGGATCAAGATCGAAGACGAGGCCCTGCTAACGCGGATTTCGGATCAGGCAAAGCTCCATAACCGCTCGGTTGAGCAGGAGGTGGAAGCTTTGCTGCAGGCCGCGGTGCCCGAGCGTCCCAAGCGGGAAGATCTGAGGGCGATCGCGGAGCGTATTGCCGCAATGACACCGAAGGGCGTCAAGCAGACAGACAGTGTCGAAATCCTGCGTGAGCTTCGGGGCAATAACGATTGAAGCTGATCATCGATGCATCGGTGGTGGTCAAATGGTTCGTCGATGAGGACGATTTTGAAATTGCGCGGCTTCTGGTCGAACCCGGAATCGAGCGAATTGCCCCGGATCTGGTGATTGCGGAATCGATCAATGTCTTGCAGAGGAAAGCGCGTTTCGGCGAACTGAGTCATGAACAGGCTTTGGATGCGGTGCAGCGCCTCAGCTATTTCTTTGACGATCTGGTTTCGTCGGCGGTCTTGATCGAGAGAGGATACCAGCTGTCCTGGCTGCTGGATCACTCGGTTTACGATTGCATGTATCTCGCTCTGGCTTTGCAATCTGACGATTGCACACTCGTGACAAGCGACATGAAATTCGTCAGCAAGGCAGTGAAAGCTGGTTTCGCCGACAAAATTTGGACTTTGGAAGTGGTGACGCGCGCCCTGGCGACGCAATAGGAAACGGACATGGTTGAACTCGCTCTCCCCAAGAACTCCCAGATGCGCGAAGGCAAGGTCTGGCCGAAGCCGCAGGGCGCTACCAATACGCGCGAACTGCGGATCTACCGCTGGAGCCCGGACGACGGACAGAACCCGAGCATCGACACGTTCTACATCGATGTCGACGATTGCGGCCCGATGGTGCTGGATGCGTTGCTCTACATCAAGAACAACATCGACCCGACGCTGACGCTGCGCCGCTCCTGTCGCGAGGGGATCTGCGGTTCCTGCGCGATGAACATCGACGGCACGAACACGCTCGCCTGCACCAAGGGGCTGGACGATGTCAAGGGGACCGTGAAGGTCTACCCGCTGCCGCACCTGCCTGTGGTCAAGGACCTGGTGCCTGACCTCACCAACTTCTACGCCCAGCACCGCTCGATCGAGCCCTGGCTGAAGACGGTCTCGCCGGAGCCGGCCAAGGAATGGAAGCAGAGCCACGACGATCGCCAGAAGCTGGACGGTCTCTACGAATGCATCCTGTGCGCCTGCTGCTCGGCCTCCTGTCCGAGCTACTGGTGGAACGGCGACCGGTATCTCGGCCCCGCCGTCCTGCTGCAGGCCTATCGCTGGCTGATCGATTCGCGCGACGAAGCCACCGGCGAGCGTCTCGACAATCTGGAAGATCCTTTCCGGCTCTATCGCTGCCACACGATCATGAATTGCGCCCAGACCTGCCCGAAGGGTCTGAACCCGGCCAAGGCAATCGCTGAAATCAAGAAGATGATGGTCGAGCGTCGCGTCTAGCCGCTTCCTATGCCCTTCTGACAAGATCTCGAGGCGCTCTCCTTCGAAAGAGGGAGCGCCTTTTCTCTTGAATTCGTCAAAAATGCGCCAAATTTGTCCCAGACCGGCGCCAAGGGCCTGTCCGGCAACAATTTGTCCTTGTGCTGACTTGATTCATCAAGGCCTTTCACGATAATTCCGCCGTGATTGCGCGCCACCTTCGGGGCAGGGCCGGGCTAATTCAGGAGTTTGACGATGCGATTTCAATATGCTGCGACGGCTGCGGCAATCGGCCTGACGCTGGCGGGATGCCAGCGCACAGGTTACAACAACGATTACAGCGCCTCGCCAGCCTATTCGCCGCCGCCTATCCAGGCCGCGCCAGTGGGGCAGGTCCAATCCAGCCAGCTCCCCGATCCGACAGGCAACGGCTCGCAGTTCCCGGCGCCTCCGACCACGGCGCCAGGCAACGGCGCACCGCAGCAGAATGCGGCGATTGCGGCCTCCGGTCTCGATGTCACCAAGGAATCGATGGTCGGCAGCTGGAAGGTCGGCAACGGCGGCACCACCTGCGACATGTTCCTGACACTTACCAATCTCGGCAGCGGATCACGCGGCGGCACGCGCGGCTGCGTCGGCGAGCTGACCAACATGGGTTCGTGGGAAGTGGCCGGCAAGCAGGTCGTGCTCAAGGATCGCAGCGGCAACCAGCTGGGTTCGGTCTACAAGACAGCCGATTCTCGCTTTACCGGGACCACAGCCTCCGGCCAGCCGATCAGCCTGAGCCGCTAAACTCCGTGGCCGGCGGGCCATCTCCCGACGCTTGAGGCAGTCTTGTCCATGCAGCCTATGCCTGACTACTCCATCAGCGTCAGCGAAAAGTTGAAATCGCTGACGGCCTCCGGTTCGCTGCAAGTCGATGCGGCCCAGATGGACGTCGCAAAACATCTCGACCGGGTGCTGGCCGCGCTGAAGCAGCGGCGCCCGGCGGCCAAGTCGAGTGCGCTCGGCTGGTTGTTTGCCGCGCGCAAGAAGCCCGAGCCGATCCGTGGCCTCTATATCCATGGCAGCGTCGGGCGTGGCAAGACGATGCTGATGGACATGTTCTTCGCCATGGCGCCGTCGAAGAAAAAGCGGCGGGCGCATTTTCACGAATTCATGGCCGACGTCCACAACAGGATCGCCGCCCACCGGCTGAAGATCAAGAACGGCGAGACGAAGCTTGCCGACCCGGTGCCGCCCGTTGCTGCCGATCTGTTCGCCGAGGCCGAACTTCTGTGCTTCGACGAGTTCAGCGTCACCGACATCGCCGATGCGATGATCCTTTCGCGGCTGTTCTCGGAGCTTTTTTCACTCGGCTGCGTTCTGGTCACGACCTCGAATGTCGAGCCAGACAATCTCTACCGCGACGGCCTCAATCGCTCGCTGTTCACGCCGTTCATCACTCTTCTCAAGACCTATGTCGACGTCGTCACGCTGGATTCGCCCACCGATTACCGGATGGAGAAGGACGACAGCCAGCCCGTCTATCTGACGCCACTGAACGCCGAGACCGACCGGGCGATGGATGCGGCCTGGGCAAGGGCGCTGCACGGGCGCACGGCACAGCTGACCGAGATCCCGCGCAAGGGACGCGTCGTCCATGTGCCGGCTGCGGTCGACCGGCTGGCGCGCTTTTCCTTTGCCGATCTCTGCGAGGCGCCCCTCGGGGCAGGCGACTTTCTTGCTATCGCCGCCCGCTTCGATACCATCTTCATTGATCACATTCCCGAACTCGGACCGGAAAAACGGAACCAAACCAAGCGCTTCATCATTCTGATCGACACGCTTTACGATCATGCGACGCATGTTACAATCTCGGCGGCGGCAATGCCGGAGGCTCTTCTCGTGCAGCGCCGCGGAACCGAGGGCTTCGAATTCGACCGGACGGCATCGCGTCTTTTCGAGATGAGAAGTGCAGAATATCTCGCCCAGATTCGTAACCGGTCTGCGGCAGAGTAACGTTTTGGTGACAATTGTTCTTACGTTTACGTAAGAGTTTTTCTATCTAACCGATTGAATTTTAACGTCACAAAATAATCAATTGCCATTTTAGCCCTTTGGGTCTAAGCGATTGGCGGCCGTGGTGGATGCTTCAATGTGTCGCGCCATCGTTTTCGATCGCAAAGGATATTCCGAAATGGCGCGTAACAAAATCGCACTCATTGGTTCTGGCATGATTGGTGGCACGCTGGCGCATCTCGCCGGCCTGAAGGAACTGGGCGACATCGTCCTGTTCGACATCGCGGACGGCATCCCCCAGGGCAAGGGCCTTGATATCTCCCAGTCTTCGCCAGTCGAAGGTTTCGACGTCAACCTCACCGGCGCCAGCGACTATTCGGCGATCGAAGGTGCTGATGTCTGCATCGTCACCGCCGGCGTTGCCCGCAAGCCCGGCATGAGCCGCGACGACCTGCTCGGCATCAACCTCAAGGTCATGGAACAGGTCGGCGCCGGCATCAAGAAATATGCCCCCAACGCCTTCGTCATCTGCATCACCAACCCGCTCGACGCGATGGTCTGGGCGCTGCAGAAGTTTTCCGGCCTGCCGGCCAACAAGGTCGTCGGCATGGCCGGCGTGCTGGATTCGTCGCGCTTCCGCCTGTTCCTTGCCAAGGAATTCAACGTGTCCGTCCAGGACGTCACCGCCTTCGTGCTCGGCGGCCACGGCGATACCATGGTGCCGCTCGCCCGTTACTCGACCGTCGGCGGCATTCCGCTCACCGACCTCGTCACGATGGGCTGGGTCACCAAGGAACGCCTTGAAGAAATCATCCAGCGCACCCGCGATGGCGGCGCCGAAATCGTCGGTCTGCTGAAGACCGGCTCGGCCTACTACGCACCTGCCGCCTCTGCCATCGAAATGGCTGAGTCCTACCTCAAGGACAAGAAGCGCGTTCTGCCTTGCGCCGCCTATCTCTCCGGCCAGTACGGCGTCAACGACATGTATGTCGGCGTGCCCACGATCATCGGTGCCGGCGGTATCGAGCGGATCATCGAGATTGACATGAACAAGGCTGAAAAAGAAGCCTTCGACAAGTCTGTCGCTGCCGTCGCCGGTCTCTGCGAGGCATGCATCAACATCGCTCCGTCGCTGAAGTAAATTCGGCGCAGAAATAAGTCTGGCGCTGAAGCAGGCGTCGCGCTCCAATAGGGATAGATCCATGAATATCCACGAATACCAGGCCAAGGCTCTGCTCAAGAGCTTTGGCGCCCCGGTCGCTGAAGGTGTTGCCATCTTCAACGCATCGGAAGTCGAAGCCGCCGTCAAGCAGCTTCCCGGCCCGCTTTATGTCGTCAAGAGCCAGATCCATGCTGGCGGCCGCGGCAAGGGCAAGTTCAAGGAACTGCCGCCGGAAGCCAAGGGCGGCGTACGCCTCGCCAAGTCGCTCGAGGAAGTCCAGGCTTTCGTCAAGGACATGCTCGGCAACACGCTGGTAACAGCCCAGACCGGTGACGCCGGCAAGCAGGTCAACCGCCTCTACATCGAAGACGGCGCCGATATCGACCGCGAACTCTATCTGTCGATCCTGGTCGACCGCGCGGTTGGCCAGGTTTCCTTCGTCGTTTCGACCGAAGGCGGCATGGACATCGAGACCGTTGCCCACGACACGCCTGAAAAGATCATCAACGTTGCGATCAACCCGACGACGGGCGTCACGGCCGCAGACGTTGCCAAGCTCAGCGACGCGCTGAAGCTCGAAGGCGAAGCCCGTCAGGACGCTGAAAAGCTGTTCCCGATCCTCTACAAGGCCTTCGTCGAAACCGACATGGCGCTCCTCGAAGTCAACCCGCTGATCGTCATGACCAACGGCCGCCTGCGCGTCCTCGACGCCAAGGTCTCGTTCGATGGCAACGCGCTGTTCCGTCACGACGACATCGTCGCGCTGCGCGACACCAGCGAGGAAGACGAGAAGGAAATCGCCGCCTCCAAGTACGACCTCGCCTATGTCGCCCTCGACGGCAACATCGGCTGCATGGTCAACGGCGCCGGTCTCGCCATGGCCACCATGGACATCATCAAGCTCTACGGCGCCGAGCCTGCGAACTTCCTCGACGTCGGCGGTGGCGCGACGAAGGAAAAGGTCACGGCCGCCTTCAAGATCATCACTGCCGATCCGGCCGTAAAGGGCATCCTGGTCAACATCTTCGGCGGCATCATGAAGTGCGATGTCATTGCTGAAGGCGTTCTGGCCGCCGTCAAGGAAGTCGGCCTTCAGGTCCCGCTCGTCGTTCGCCTCGAAGGCACCAACGTCGCGCTCGGCAAGAAGATCATCAACGAATCCGGTCTCAATGTCATTTCCGCAGACGACCTGGACGATGCCGCCCAGAAGATCGTCTCAGCTGTGAAGGCGCTTTAATCGATGGCCAAATCTCCGAAGAACCCCAATCGCCAGCCTTTCGGCCCGAACGAGACAGATGCCAATCTGTGCTACTTCGTCTGCTGGGACAGCGAATATGACAGCGAAGACGGCACGGCCGAGCGTTGGGCGCATTTCACGCACAATGACGACGCGCAGGCCTACTTTGCCGAGAAGATCAAGGATGCAGACCTCTTCGTCTGGAAGGGCGAGCTGGGCATCTCCCAGGTCGACCAGCATTACGACTGGTTCCGCACCCAGTGGTCCAAGAACCTCGAGGCGCATCTGACGCAAAAGTCGACCGCCGGCAAAGGCTACCGCTTTTCCAATGACGCCTTTGAAGCATTCGATCCCCTCGAGTTCGAGGAAGAGGAAGACAACTAATGTCCATTCTGATTAACAAAGACACCAAGATCCTGGTTCAGGGTCTGACCGGCAAGACCGGCACGTTCCACACGGAACAGGCGCTCGCCTATCACGGCACAAAGATGGTCGGCGGTATCAACCCCAAGAAGGGTGGCGAGACCTGGTCGGGTTCGGCTGGCGAATCCCTGCCGATCTTTGCGACCGTTGCCGAAGGCAAGGAAGCAACCGGCGCCGACGCATCGGTCATCTACGTGCCGCCAGCTGGCGCTGCCGCTGCGATCCTCGAAGCCATCGAAGCTGAAATTCCGCTGATCGTCTGCATCACGGAAGGCATCCCGGTTGCCGACATGATCAAGGTCAAGGCTCGCCTCGACGCCTCCAAGTCGCGCCTCATCGGCCCGAATTGCCCGGGCGTGATGACACCGGACGAATGCAAGATCGGCATCATGCCGGGCTCGATCTTCAAGAAGGGCTCCGTCGGCGTCCTGTCGCGTTCGGGCACGCTGACCTATGAAGCCGTGTTCCAGACGACCAATGAAGGCCTCGGCCAGACCACGGCTGTCGGCATCGGCGGCGACCCGGTCAAGGGCACCGAGTTCATCGACATCCTGGAAATGTTCCTCGCAGACGAAGAAACCAAGTCGATCATCATGATCGGCGAAATCGGTGGTTCGGCTGAAGAAGATGCAGCCCAGTTCATCAAGGACGAGGCCAAGCGCGGTCGTTCCAAGCCAATGGTCGGCTTCATCGCCGGCCGTACGGCCCCTCCCGGACGCACCATGGGCCATGCAGGCGCCGTGATCTCCGGCGGCAAGGGTGGCGCGGAAGACAAGATCGCAGCCATGGAAGCCGCAGGCATCCGTGTCTCGCCGTCTCCGGCCCGCCTCGGCAAGACGCTGGTTGAAGTCCTCAAGGGCTGATCCGATATACAAGGGCAGGGACGTCAGCCCCTGCCCATTTCGATTTCAGGCATCTGCCCGGATCGACCCCCGCCCCTGGCGGATACATTGAAAATGCGGCCGCCGGAATCGCCGGCAATCCATTCAAGTCGGGAGGCGGACCTTAGTCCGCGCATCACCATGGCAAGACAAGAAGCCAACGAGCAATTTCAGATCACGTCGTTTCTGGACGGCGCCAACGCGGCCTATATCGAGCAGCTCTATGCCCGCTACGAGGCGGACCCCAAGTCGGTTTCCGACGAGTGGCAGTCCTTCTTCAAGGCGCTGGACGACAATCCGAGCGACGTGAAGCGGGCAGCCAAGGGTGCCTCCTGGCAGAAGAAGAACTGGCCGATCGCGGCCGGCGGCGATCTGGTCTCGGCGCTTGACGGCAACTGGGGCGTGATCGAGAAGGTCGTCGAGACCAAGGTCAAGGCCAAGGCGGAAGCAGCCGGCAAGCCGACCGACGGTGCCGACATCATCCAGGCGACCCGCGATTCGGTGCGCGCCATCATGATGATCCGTGCCTACCGCATGCGCGGCCATCTGCACGCCAAGCTCGATCCGCTCGGCATTGCCGCTCCGGTCGAGGATTATCACGAGCTGTCGCCCGAGGCCTATGGCTTTACCGACGCCGACTACGACCGCAAGATCTTCATCGATAACGTGCTTGGCCTCGAATACGCCTCGGTCCGCGAGATGATCGAGATCCTCGAGCGCACCTATTGCTCGACGATCGGCGTCGAATTCATGCACATGTCCAACCCGGAAGAGAAGGCCTGGGTTCAGGAGCGCATCGAAGGCAAGGAAAAGGGCGTCGCCTTTTCGCCTGAAGCCAAGAAGGCGATCCTGCAGAAGGTCATCGAAGCCGAAGGCTACGAACAGTTCCTCGACGTCAAGTTCAAGGGCACCAAGCGCTTCGGCCTCGACGGCGGCGAATCGCTGATCCCGGCGCTGGAGCAGATGCTGAGGAGCGGCGGCGCGCTCGGTGTGCGCGAAGCCGTGTTCGGCATGGCCCATCGCGGCCGCCTCAACGTGCTGTCCCAGGTGATGGGCAAGCCGCACCGCGCTATCTTCCACGAGTTCAAGGGCGGCTCCTATGCGCCCGACGAAGTCGAAGGCTCCGGCGACGTGAAGTACCATCTCGGCGCCTCCTCCGACCGCGATTTCGACGGCAACAAGATCCACGTCTCGCTGACGGCCAACCCGTCGCACCTGGAAATCGTCGACCCTGTCGTCATGGGCAAGGTCCGCGCCAAGCAGGACATGGGTGCCACCGTCTGGGACGGCGACACCATTCCGCTGACGGAACGCGCCAAGGTCATGCCGCTGCTCATCCATGGCGATGCGGCGTTTGCCGGCCAGGGCGTGATTGCTGAAATCCTCGGCCTCTCCGGCCTGCGCGGTCACCGCGTTGCCGGCACCATGCACGTCATCATCAACAACCAGATCGGTTTCACGACCAATCCGGCCTATTCTCGCTCGTCGCCCTATCCATCCGACGTCGCCAAGATGATCGAGGCGCCGATCTTCCATGCCAACGGTGACGATCCGGAAGCCGTCGTCTATGCGGCCAAGGTTGCCACCGAATTCCGCATGAAGTTCCACAAGCCTGTCGTCCTCGACATGTTCTGCTATCGCCGCTACGGCCACAACGAAGGCGACGAACCGTCCTTCACGCAGCCGAAGATGTACAAGGTCATCCGTGGCCACCAGTCGGTGCTGCAGCTTTACTCGGCCCGCCTGATCGAAGAAGGCGTCGTGTCGCAGGAAGACGTCGACAAGATGAAGGCCGACTGGCGCACCCATCTCGAGCAGGAGTTCGAGGCCGGCCAGCACTACAAGCCGAACAAGGCCGACTGGCTCGATGGCCAGTGGTCCGGACTGCGCGCGGCTGACAATGCCGACGAGCAGCGCCGCGGCAAGACCGCCGTGCCGATGAAGACGCTGAAGGATATCGGCCGCAAGCTGTCGGAAATCCCGGAAGGCTTCAACGCCCACCGCACCATTCAGCGCTTCATGGAAAACCGCTCCAACATGATCGCCTCGGGCGAGGGCATCGACTGGGCCATGGCGGAGGCTCTGGCTTTCGGCGCGCTCTGCGTCGAGGGCACGAAGATCCGCCTGTCCGGTCAGGATTGCGAACGCGGCACCTTCTCTCAGCGCCACTCGGTGCTTTACGATCAGGAAACCGAACAGCGCTATGTGCCGCTCGCCAACCTGTCGCCGACGCAAGGGCGCTACGAAGTCATCAACTCGATGCTGTCGGAAGAGGCCGTGCTCGGCTTCGAATACGGCTACTCGCTGGCCCGCCCGAATGCGCTGACCCTCTGGGAAGCCCAGTTCGGCGATTTTGCCAACGGCGCGCAGGTGGTCTTCGACCAGTTCGTGTCGTCGGGCGAGCGCAAGTGGCTGCGCATGTCGGGCCTCGTCTGCCTGCTGCCGCACGGCTACGAAGGCCAGGGTCCGGAGCATTCGTCGGCCCGCCTCGAACGCTTCCTGCAGCTCTGCGCGGAAGACAACATGCAGGTCGCCAACGTTACGACGCCGGCTAACTACTTCCACATTCTGCGCCGCCAGCTGAAGCGTGACTTCCGCAAGCCGCTGATCATGATGACGCCGAAGTCGTTGCTGCGCCATAAGAAGGCCGTATCTGGTCTGGCCGAAATGGCCGGCGAGAGCTCCTTCCACCGCCTGCTCTGGGACGATGCCGAAGTCATTAAGGACGGCCCGATCAAGCTGCAGAAGGACGCCAAGATCCGTCGCGTCGTCATCTGCTCGGGCAAGGTCTATTACGACCTCCTGGAAGAGCGCGAGAAGCGTGGCGTCGACGACGTCTACCTGCTGCGCATCGAACAGCTCTATCCGTTCCCGGCCAAGGCGCTGATCAACGAGCTCAGCCGCTTCCGCAATGCGGAGATGGTCTGGTGCCAGGAAGAGCCGAAGAACATGGGCGCCTGGTCGTTCATCGACCCCTATCTGGAATGGGTACTTGCCCATATCGACGCCAAGTACCAGCGGGTGCGCTACACCGGTCGTCCGGCCGCTGCCTCGCCGGCAACGGGCCTGATGTCGAAGCATCTGGCCCAGCTGGCCGCCTTCCTCGAGGACGCCCTCGGCGGTTGAAAATCGGTCGGGGGAGAGGCCCGCAAGGTCTCTCCCCCGCATCCCGTAATTGATGACGTCTGCTGCCGCGCTACATCAGATCATTCTGCGGCTGCGGCCGGAGCGCCGTCCCACTGATAACGATCAAAAATTCAGGATTTGAACATGGCCACTGAAATTCGCGTACCCACCCTCGGCGAGTCCGTCAGCGAAGCGACCGTCGGCACCTGGTTCAAGAAGGTCGGCGACGTCGTCAAGATCGATGAGCCGCTGGTTGAACTCGAAACCGACAAGGTGACGATCGAAGTTCCGTCGCCGATCGCAGGCACGCTTTCGGAAATCGTTGCCCAGGCTGGCGAGACCGTCGGTCTCAATGCGCTGCTTGGCCAGATCGCTGCCGGTGGCGCCGCCGCTGCTCCGGCTGCTGCCGCCCCTGCCAAGGCCGAGCCTGCTGCTCCTGCGGCGGCTGCACCTGCCGCTTCCGTATCCGCTCCGGCTGCTCCTGCCGCACCGACATCGATGCCGCCGGCGCCTGCCGCTGCCAAGATGATGACCGAGAACAACGTTTCCGCCGATCAGGTCGATGGATCAGGCAAGCGTGGCCAGGTTCTGAAGGGCGATGTGATCGCTGCCGTGGCCAAGGGCCTTTCGGCGCCGGCTGCCGCTGAGCCTGCCAAGGCCGCACCGCGTGCGCCGACATCAGTCGAAGATGCGCCGCGCGAAGAGCGCGTCAAGATGACCCGCCTGCGCCAGACGATTGCCCGTCGCCTCAAGGACGCGCAGAACACCGCTGCCATGCTCACCACCTACAATGAAGTGGACATGACAGCTGTGATGGCTCTGCGTACGAAGTACAAGGACATCTTCGAAAAGAAGCATGGCGTGAAGCTCGGCTTCATGGGCTTCTTCACCAAGGCCGTCACCCACGCGCTGAAGGAACTGCCTGCTGTCAACGCCGAGATCGACGGCACCGACATCATCTACAAGAACTATTGTCACGTCGGCATGGCTGTCGGCACCGACAAGGGTCTCGTCGTCCCTGTTATCCGCGACGCCGACCAGATGACGGTTGCCGAAATCGAGAAGGACCTCGGTCGTCTCGCCAAGGCTGCCCGCGACGGCACGCTGTCGATGGCAGACATGCAGGGCGGCACCTTCACCATCACCAATGGTGGCGTCTACGGTTCGCTGATGTCCTCGCCGATCCTCAATGCGCCGCAGTCCGGCATCCTCGGCATGCACAAGATCCAGGAGCGCCCGGTCGTCGTCGGCGGCCAGATCGTCATCCGTCCGATGATGTATCTGGCACTCTCCTATGACCACCGCATGGTCGACGGCAAGGAAGCCGTCACCTTCCTGGTCCGCGTCAAGGAAAGCCTGGAAGATCCGGAACGCCTGGTTCTCGATCTCTAACAGCCAACGACGGGGCCGCGTTTCGCGGCCCTCTCCCTTCGCGGCCCCCGCTTTTGCTGGCCGCATCCTCCCGGAAGGTCGCCATGTCCCTTGCCCTTACCTATCTGCTCTGGAGCGCGGTCCTCGCTTTCGCTTACCTGATGGCGCAGGCGACGGCGTTGCGCATCCAGACCGGCGTGGAAGCGGCGAATTCGACGCGCGACAACGAGCCCGAGCCCAACCTCCTCACCGGCCGGGCGACGCGGGCACTGCGAAATTTCCAGGAAACCTATCCGATCTTCATCGCGCTTAGCGTCGTCGCGATATTCACCGGCCATTCCAGCGCTCTGCTGTCCTGGGGAACGGGCTTGTGGTTCTTTGGACGCGTGGCCTATCTGCCGGCCTATTTGATGGGCCTCAGCCCCTATCGCTCGTGGATCTGGATGGTCTCCCTCATCGGCCTCGCGCTGATGTTCGTCAGCCTGGCCTGGTAAAGTTGCCATGAGCGATCGTCCCGTTCTCCTCGTCACTGGCGGCAGCCGCGGCATCGGTGCTGCGATCTCACTGACGGCGGCGCGACAAGGCTGGGCCGTGGTCGTCAACTATGCCAACGACCGGGCCGCTGCCGACGCCGTCGTGGCCGCAATCGCGGCTGAGGGCGGGGAAGCCATCGCGGCTGCCGGCGATATCGGCACGGCCGACGGCATCCGCGCACTGTTTGCCACGCTCGACGCCCATTTCGGCCGCCTCGACGGTCTCGTCAACAATGCCGGCGTCGTCGACATGACGGCGCGGGTCGACGAGATGTCGTATGAGCGGATCGAGCGGATGTTCCGCATCAACGTCACCGGCTCCATCCTGTGCGCTGGCGAAGCGGTCAAGCGGATGTCCACGCGGCATGGCGGCAAGGGCGGTTCTATCGTCAACATTTCCTCCGTTGCAGCATCCCTCGGCTCGCCCGGCCAGTATGTCGACTACGCCGCCTCCAAGGGGGCGATCGATACGTTCACGACCGGTCTTGCCAAGGAAGTCGCGGCGGAAGGCATCCGGGTCAATGCAGTCAGGCCTGGGATCATCGATACCGAGATCCATGCATCCGGCGGATTGCCGGATCGGGCGAGGGATCTTGCCCATCTGGTGCCGATGCAGCGGCCGGGCCAGGCACAGGAGATCGCCGACGCGGTGGTCTTTTTGCTGTCGCCATCGGCTTCGTATATAACCGGTGCTATCCTCGACGTCAGCGGCGGTCGGTAGGGCAGGGAGACAGTCATGCAGTATGTTTTCGAGTTTCTGGGCCTGATGGCCGTGTTTTCGATCTTCATCGTCGTGCCCGGTGCCGACTTTGCGGTCATCCTGCGCCAGAGCGTCGTCCATGGCCGCCGCGCGGCCATCATGACCGGTCTCGGCATGGGCTTCTCGCTGCTGTTCCACATCAGCTACACCATTCTCGGCCTCGGGCTGATCGTCTCGCAGTCGCTGCTGCTGTTCAGCGTCATAAAATGGGCCGGCGTCGCCTACCTGATCTATCTCGGCATCAAGTCGTTCCGCGAGCCCGGTTTCAAGGTTGCCGACATCGAGGTGTCCGAGGGTGACCGCGCGCCGGTGTCGGTCTGGCGGTGCCTCGGAACGGGGTTCATCACCAACGCGCTGAACCCGAAGCCCGTGCTGTTCTTCCTGTCGCTGTTTTCGACGCTCGTGCACCACGACACGCCGGCGCTGATCCAGTTCAGCTATGGCATCGGCATGGCCACGGCCCTGGTCGCCTGGTTTGCCGGCGTCTCCGTCTTCTTCACCGTCAAGCCGATCCGCGATCGCTTCATCGCCGGCGGCAAATGGTTCAACCGGATTACCGGAGCCGCCCTGGTGGGCTTCGGCCTTCGTCTCGCCCTGGCGCGCGCCGCCGACTAATCGGATAAAATAAAGAGGAATTCTCGATGTCTTATGATGTGATCGTTATCGGAACCGGCCCTGGCGGCTATGTCTGCGCCATCAAGGCCGCGCAGCTGGGCATGAAGGTTGCCGTGATCGAGAAGCGTGCCAGCTTCGGCGGCACCTGCCTGAACATCGGCTGCATTCCGTCCAAGGCGCTGCTGCACGCCTCCGAGATGTTCCACCAGGCCGGCCACGGCATGGCGCCGCTCGGTGTCGACGTCGCCCCGCCGACGCTGAACCTGCCGAACATGATGGCCCACAAGGACGCCACGGTGAAGGCCAACGTCGATGGCGTCGGCTTCCTGTTCAAGAAGAACAAGATCGACAGCTTCATCGGTGCAGGCAAGATCGTTTCGGCCGGAAAGGTCTCCGTCACCGGCGATGACGGCCAGGTGCAGGAAGTCGAAGGCAAGGCCATCGTGATTGCCACCGGCTCCGACGTCGCCGGCATCCCCGGCGTTCCCGTCGAGCTCGACGAGAAGATCATCGTTTCGTCGACCGGCGGTATCGCCCTCGACAAGGTTCCGGCAACAATGATCGTCGTCGGCGGCGGCGTCATCGGGCTGGAGCTCGGCTCGGTCTGGGCGCGCCTCGGTTCCAAGGTCACCGTCATCGAATATCTCGACACCATCCTCGGCGGCATGGACGGCGAGATCTCCAAGCAGTTCCACCGGATGCTCGCCAAGCAGGGTATCGATTTCCACCTGGGCGCCAAGGTCACCGGCGTTGCGAAGTCTGACACCGGCGCCAAGGTCACCTTCGAGCCGGCCAAGGGCGGCGACGCCACCTCGCTCGACGCCGACGTCGTGCTGATCGCCACCGGCCGCAAGCCCTATACGGCAGGCCTCGGCCTCGAAGAGGCCGGCGTTGTGCTCGACAATCGCGGCCGCGTCGAGATCGACCACCACTTCAAGACCAATGTCGCCGGCATCTATGCCATCGGCGACGTCGTCAAGGGCCCGATGTTGGCCCACAAGGCCGAAGACGAGGGCGTGGCGCTGGCCGAAATCCTCGCAGGCCAGGCCGGTCACGTGAACTACGACGTCATTCCGAGCGTCGTCTACACCCAGCCGGAAGTCGCCTCCGTCGGCAGGACCGAGGAAGAGCTGAAGGCCGCAGGCATCGCCTACAAGGTCGGCAAGTTCCCCTTCACCGCCAACGGCCGCGCCCGCGCCATGCTGGCAACCGACGGCTTCGTCAAGATTTTGGCCGACAAGGAGACGGACAAGGTTCTCGGCGGCCACATCATCGGCCTCGGCGCCGGCGATCTGATCCACGAAATTGCCGTGCTGATGGAATTCAGCGGCTCGGCCGAAGACCTCGGCCGCGTCTGCCACGCCCATCCGACCATGTCGGAAGCCGTCAAGGAAGCGGCCATGGCTGCGACGTTCAAGCCGATCCATATGTAAAAGGGAAAGAAAGCGCCAAGCCGGCAGGCCCTGGCGCTCTCGCCCGTTCTTCGATAGGGCCGCTCAACGAACGACCTCCTCAACACGCTGGGTGAACGTGAAGCTGTCGAGTTTCCGCCTTCGCCACGAACGGAATGGCCTTCGATTCTGTCGTCCCGGCACGGTCGGATGCTAGCGACATTACTCTCCGACATTGCTCGCGATCTCGGGATTAGCAAATTACAGCCGAAGATATCGCAAAGCAAAATCCCGCTAAAAGCACGAGAATGCTGCAGCGAAAATACCGCCTCAGTGAGCCGGTAAAGGCTGGCGCTTACCCTGCTGTCGCCGCGCGGGGTCGGCTTGATGAAGGTAGACGGCGAAGGTGTCCCATGGCGGTGTGATGGAGAGCTGCCAGAGAATGCGGCCGACCTCGCCTCGGTGGTAGCCTCCATGCAAGGCGACATGGCTCAACATTTCCTCTCGGGTCATATAGCCCTTGTCACCATCGGTGAAGATGAATGCCACGCTCTCGGACAGAATGGCTTCAGAGGCCTTGCCAATATAGTCGAGATACCATCGGTCGGAGGATGTGACGGCGGTTCGCAACTCGGCCAGCGTCGGCGTTTTTTCGAGATTGTCGGATGTAAAGCCATGCGAGACGCCTTGCAGATGGCCGGCGAATATCCGTGAGACAACGTAGGTATGGCTGATAATGCGAAGAGCGGTCTGTAGCTCTGTTGCGTATTTTTCAGGGTCCAGGCTTTCCAGCTTGTCGAACAGGTCGACGTTTGCCCAGGCGTGATAGCCATAGAGCTTTTGGAGTGCAGCGCTCATTGCCAGCGATCCTTTCACGGTTTAAAAATGTGAGCATTTTCCTCACATTCTCTACGGAGAGGATCGTTTGTCTACTCGCATTGCAAAGCAGCAATCCCTGATGCGCAAGGCACCGCGACAGGCTCGATCCCGCGCCACCGTTGAAACGATCGTTCAGGCTGGGGCTCGCATATTAAGCGATGTGGGATGGGCGGGGTTTACGACGAACAAGATCGCTGAGTTGGCCGGCGTCAGCATCGGCTCGCTTTACCAATACTTCCCCGACAAGCTATCTCTGGTCGATGCAATCCGCCATCGTCACTTGGACGACAGCATGGCCGTGATGCGCAGCGTTCGTGCAGATGGGCTATCGCCAGCGGATTTTGCGGCACAGCTGGTGCACGCCGTCGTCAAAGCCCATAGCATGTATCCCGGCCTGCACCGCGCGCTGTTGGACGAAGCTCCGAGCTCTGAAGCGTACAGAGACCCCCACAGCGAATTTGAAGTTGAATATCTCTCTTACTACGCCCAGGCCGTAGCCACGTACCGAGAGCGCCGGCCCACCGAGGCTGACCATGTCGCGGGCCGCGTTATTTCGGATGCGATAGACGGCGTGATCCATAATGCAGCGCGCCGGGGTGGCATTGATGACGCGGCGATGCAGAGGGAGCTTGTTCGCCCGGTGAGCCTATATCTTGACCACGATAGCGCGAACGAGAAGACTGCTGAGAGTGTCATTCCGCCTTTAGCCTGAACCGACCATAAAACGGTGTCATCGTGTCGACGGCGCTTGCCAATCTTGCCAGCGCGCCGGTCAGTCGACCGCCGTCAGCGTAAAACCCTGTTTACGGAGCAGCTCGACGAGGCCCTGGTTGCCCGACAGATGCAGGGCGCCGACGGCCATGAAGACGTTGCCGCTCGCAAGGATGGGGGCGGCGCGCTCCGCCATCACCTTGTTGCGGTCGAGGATGATGCGCTGCTCGAAGCTGGCGTAATCGCTGTCGCTGTCGGCGTCGTCGCCATCGGGCGTGACGACCTTCAGCATCGCCATGGTCGCGCCGACATTGCCGGAGAGATAGAGATCGGTCATCGTCTCGACGACGTCGTTCATCTTGTCGCCGAGTTCGAGGGTCTCGATCAAGGATTTGAGGTGGAAGGCGGCGGGCAGGTCGGCCATCGCCTGCAACTGCTCGACCAGAGTTTCCAGGCCCTTGACCTGCTTGCCGGCGGCAGCGGCGTCTGCGGCGATCTTCTGGTCGAGGAATTTCGCGCCCTTGGTCTTGCGGGCGAGTTCGCAGGACGGCGTGGCGACCACGCTCGAGATCATCCAGGGCTGCATGCGCGACACGGCACCGAGCGGAATGCCGCGGCTGGCGAGACCAGATTCAAGCTTTGAAACATCGGCTGCCGGCAGCAGCGAGCTGATGGTTGCGCCGTTTGACAGCATGGTCAGTTCGGGGCGGGCGAGGATCGCGGCCGTTGCCTTGTTCTCGTCGAGGATTTCGTCGGATTCGACGATGATGGTATCGGCCTTGGCGTCCGCCTCGGCGGCGCCCTTCGGCATCACCAGCACGCGGGGATCGGTGACGTGCATCGTGCCGAGCAGCCAGGAGGTCTTCACCCCGGGCTTCTCGATCTTCCAGAAGATGCTGTGGCCGTTTTCAACCTTGTCGCCGTCGGACAGGAATTTCGCATATTTCGCCGGATCGTTCTTTTGCAGCTCGGTCAGGAGGTTCTTGCCGCCGCAGGTCGGATCGTCATCGGCGCGGGCTGGCGAAAGCTGCGCCAGCGTGGCAAGCAGCAGCATGGCGAGCGCCAGCGGCAGGGCTGCCGCCGCCCAGAAGCCAGAGGTGCCGAGCTTCGACAGAAGGGGATGCCGATGTCTTTCGCGGGATGCAGCTGTCATGTCGATCTTTCGGCGGAAGGCGTGTCCTGCTCATGTAAGTGCGCGGAGCGGATATTTCCTTAAGGCATGCGGTTAACGAAAGCTTACGCCCGCGGATGGGCGCGGTCGTAGACTTCGAGCAGGCGCGAGGCGTCGACACCGGTGTAGACCTGGGTGGTCGACAAGCTCGCATGGCCGAGCAACTCTTGGATGGTCCGGAGGTCACCGCCGCCCGCCAGCAGATGGGTGGCGAAGGAATGGCGCAGCGAGTGCGGCGTTGCCGTCTCCGGCAGGTTGAAGGCGCTGCGCAGCTTCTGCATGCCGCGCTGGATGAGCCCTGCATGCAGCTTGCCGCCCCGCGCGCCACGAAACAGCGGCAGGGCTGGATCGAGATCGTAAGGGCATAGCTTCTTGTAGCGCTCTACGGCTTCGAAGACGACGGCAAGCAGCGGCACGATGCGGGTCTTGTTGCCCTTGCCGGTGATGCGCAGCGAGGTGGCGCCGGGGTGCAGGTCGTCCGGCATCAGGTCGAGCGCCTCGGAAATGCGCAGGCCGCAGCCGTAGAGCAGCGTCAGCACTGCGGCGTCGCGGGCGGCGATCCAGGGCTCCTCGTGCAACTGCGCCTCGTCGCTGACGACGTTGATCGCCTGGCTGTTGGACAGCGGCTTCGGCAAGGATTTCGGCTGCTTCGGCGAGCGGACGGCACCGGCGCCGGCGGCATTGACCAAGCCCTTCTTCTCGAGATAGCGCAGGAGCGAACGCAAGCCGGCAAGGTTCCGCCCGAGCGACCGGGCGCCGGCACCGTCGCGTCTGCGGTTGGCGAGGAAGGCGCGGAAGTCGGCCGGGCGCAGCGCCTGGATGTCCTTCAGCGTCGTCGGTCCGCCGAGATGACCGGTCAGGAAGAACAGGAACTGGCGGGTATCGCGTTCATAGGCTTCCAGAGTATGGGCGGATAGCCGCCGCTCGCCGCGCAGCGCGTCCAGCCATTTCTGCCGCTCGTCCAGCAGTTGCGGATGGGCCATGATCAGAATCTCGCCCACGGGAAACCTCTTGAATTTCAATTATTGTCTGCCACTTTGCTCCAAGGGGGGTTATGGAATCGCTAACGTTCCGACCGGCGTGTCATGGTGTCATCATCTTACGCCGCGATAACCTAGACCTAAGCATGCAGGACATTCGATGACGCGCCGCGATTCCACCTCAGCCCTCGGACAGCTTGCCGGCGCCATTGCCCTGGTTTCGCAGGGGAGGCCCGGTCATATCGTCGATACGCTGATTGCCGAGCGTGGCGAGAAGATCGTCAAGAGCCCGTTCTGGCCGGTGCTGCGTCCTTTCCTGCACGCCTTGCTGCGCTATCACAAGGCAATCGGCTTTGCCGACGACGTGGCCAAGCTGACGGGCTTCCAGTCCTTCGAATATATGAGCGACCTGCTGCGGCTCGATATTCGCGTCGAGAATGCCGACCGCATCCCGGTGACAGGTGGCTTCATCCTGGTCAGCAACCATCCGACCGGCATTGCCGATGGCGTGGCGATCTTCGACCTGATGAAGGCGCGCCGGCCCGACATGATGGTGTTTGCCAACCGCGATGCGGTGCGCGTCAATCCGCGCTTTTCCGAGATGATCATCCCGGTCGAATGGCGCGAGGAACACAAGAGCAAGCTGAAGACGCGCGAGACGCTCGTGCTCACCAACAAGACGGTCGAGGACGGCAAGGCGATGGTGCTGTTTCCCTCCGGCCGCATAGCCTACTGGGCCAACGGCCGGCTGAACGAGCGCCCCTGGAAGACCTCGGCCGTGGCGCTGGCGCGCAAATACAACCTGCCGATCCTGCCGGTTCACCTGTCGGCCCGCAATTCCGGCCTGTTCTACTGGTTCGCCAAATGGTCCACCGAACTGCGCGACATGACGGTGTTCTACGAACTCCTCAACAAGCGCGGCGACCGCTTCGACTTCCGCGTCGGCAAGCTGATCCAGCCCGAGGCGCTGGAGGGCGATGTCAACGAGGTGACGCGGGCGCTGGAAAAGCTGACCGCCCACGACATGGAAACCGATCCTGATGCGGCGTTTGTGCCGCTGTCGCCGCCGGCGGCAGAGCCGGCAAGGCAGCCGCTCGTGGCGACGGCTAGGTGAACGTTTCTGTATGGGATGAACGCCATGACGCTGGTTGCAATCCGCTGCCGGACATTGCCGGCTGACGTCGGAGGGCTCGGGCGCGATGCACGCCGGGAGGGCTACGGCTCGATCGATCGTCTTATCTCTGAATGGCAGGATGGCAGCAATCGCTTCGCCGGGGCGGGCGAGTGCCTGCTCGCCGTCCATTCGGATCGGCGGCTGGTCGGGATAGGCGGGATGACGAGAGAGCCCTCCGATGCCTCGATGATGCGGATGCGCAGGTTCTACGTCGACGCCGCGATGCGCGGCCGGGGCGTGGGTCGCCTGCTGGTCGAGACCCTGCTCAACGTCTTACCGGAAGGGACTGCCGGGGTGACTGCCAACGCCGGCACGCGCGATGCTGCTGCATTCTGGTTGCGCATGGGGTTCCCCCTGAAGGCCGCCGACGGGTATACGCACGCGCGGCTCTTCGCCTGACAGCACAGTTGCGCTTCCCGCCCCTCGTCCCCAGTTGATGGGCACACGCCCCCACTCGCCGGTTTCCTTTCTTTCCAACTCCGGGCATGGTCTGCCGCAATGAATAACGATTCCTCCGATCTTTTCGGCGCGCTCTTCGAGGTGCCGCCGCTGACACGTACTGTGCCCGTTCTGGTGCCGATGCCGGCGCCTCGGCCCTATTCCTATGCGGTGCCTGAAGGCATGGCGGTCGAGCCGGGCTCGATCGTGCAGGTGCCGCTCGGGCCGCGCCAGGTGGTCGGGGTGGTCTGGGACGGCGGCGATGGCAATGGCGTCGATCCGAAGAAATTGCGGCCGATTACCCGCGTCTTCGATTGCCCGCCGCTTGCCAAGGAGATGCGCGATTTCATCGACTGGGTCGCGACCTATACCCTGTCGCCCCCCGGCCATGTCGCGCGCATGGCGTTGCGCGTGCCGGCGGCTTTCGATCCCGAACCTATGGTCGAGGGCCTGCGCTTTGTCGGCGGTACGCCAGAGCGGCTGACTCCGGCCCGCAGCCGCGTCATGGAGATGGCAACGGGCGCACCGTCCTGGACGCGGACGGGCCTGGCGCATGCGGCCGGCGTCTCGACCAGCGTCATCGACGGTCTGGTGACCCAGGGGATTTTCGAAACCATCTTTCTGCCGCCGCCGCCTGTTGTCGCCAAGCCCGATCCGGATTTCGTCGCCGCCCGGCTCGAAGGGCCGCAGAAGCAGGCGGCGGTTGAGGTCATCGACGAGGTCAGGAAGGGGGCGTTCTCGGTCTCGCTGATCGACGGCATCACCGGCTCGGGCAAGACGGAAGTCTATTTCGAGGCGATCGCCGAGACGCTGCGGCAGGGGCGGCAGGTGCTGATCCTGCTGCCGGAAATCGCCCTGACGGCGAGTTTCCTCGAGCGTTTCCAGCAGCGGTTCGGCGCCAAGCCGGCCGAATGGCATTCCGAGCTTGCCCCACGGACGCGGGAAAAGGTCTGGCGGCAATCGGTGACCGGCGACGTGCGCGTGGTGGCCGGTGCGCGCTCGGCGCTGTTCCTGCCGTTCGAGGATCTCGGGCTGATCATCGTCGACGAGGAGCACGACCCTGCCTACAAGCAGGAGGATCGCGTCTTCTACAATGCCCGTGACATGGCCGTGGTGCGCGCCCGGATCGGCGATTTCCCGGTCGTGCTGGTCTCGGCGACGCCCTCGGTCGAAAGCCAGGTCAACGGCCAGAGCGGCCGCTACAGCACCATCCACCTGCCCACCCGGTTTGGCGATGCGGCGCTGCCCGACCTGCACCTGGTCGACATGCGACGGCACGCGCCGGATCGCGGCGGGTTCCTGTCGCCGGTGCTGTTGCGCGCCGTCGGCAAGACGGTGGCCGACGGGCACCAGGCGCTGTTGTTCCTCAACCGGCGCGGCTATGCGCCGCTGACGCTCTGCCGCGTCTGCGGCCACCGCTTCCAGTGCCCGCAATGCTCCAGCTGGCTGGTCGAGCACCGCTTTCGCCAGCAGCTGCAGTGCCACCAGTGCGGCTACGCCGAGCGGACGCCGGAAGCCTGCCCGGAATGCGGGACCTTCGATCATCTCGTCGCCTGCGGCCCGGGGGTCGAGCGCATCGCCGAGGAGGTGGAGAAGCATTTTCCCGATGCCCGGACCATCGTGCTCTCCTCCGACATCCTCGGCGGCGTCAAGCGGCTGCGGCTCGAGCTCGATGCCATTGCCAAGGGCGAGGCCGATATCGTCATCGGCACGCAGCTGGTGGCCAAGGGCCATAACTTTCCGCTGATGACGCTGGTTGGCATCGTCGACGCCGATATCGGCCTTGCCAATGGCGATCCGCGCGCCGCCGAGCGGACGTTCCAGCTGCTCAGCCAGGTGACCGGGCGTGCCGGTCGCACCGGGCTGAAGAGCCATGGCCTGCTGCAGACCTACCAGCCGCAGCATCCCGTCATGCAGGCGATCGTTTCAGGCGATTCCGCAGCCTTCTACGACCGCGAGATCTCCGAGCGCGAGAGGGCCTTCCTGCCGCCATTCGGACGGCTGGCCTCGATCATCGTTTCGGCCGAAACCCGCCAGGACGCCGAAACCCATGCCCGCGGCTTGCGCAATGCAGCGCCTGCGGTGTCGGGCATCGCCGTGCTCGGTCCGGCGGAGGCGCCGCTGGCGCTGGTGCGCGGCCGGCACCGCTTCCGGCTGCTGGTGCACGGGCGCCGCAATTCCGACATGCAGGGTTTCTTGCGCACGCTTCTGGCCCAGGCGCCGAAGGAACGGGGATCGGTGCACGTCCAGTTGGACATTGATCCGCAGAGCTTTTTGTAAGGGCGAGGCCCCCTTTTCCCATCAGGCCCGGATGGGGCTGAGGTCTCACGCTATCGACCGATAGCGAACCGAGAGCGACTTTGGCGGCAACGAGTTTTCTCCGCCAACATTTCCTCGACAAATGGTTCGTGTCATAACGCCGTCAAAGCATCAGGTGATTTGGGGACGATTATGGAGTTTTATTTTCCGACGGAACAGGGAGAGCAGCTCGCCTATTGCGCGGCGGCGGCGACGATCCTGCTTGGCCTCGTCATGATGTTCGCGCCAGGGTATGCCTATCGCTTCCTCGGACTGCAGCCGCGGGAAGGGCGGCTCGGCGCCTATGCCGAAAGCCGGTCGATCGGCGGCACCTATATCGGCCTCGGCCTGACCGCGATACTGCTCGCCCAGCCGATGGTCTACCTGGCGCTCGGGGCATCCTTTGTCTTCGCTGCCTTCGGACGCATCCTGTCGCTGATGTCGGACAGGGGAAACGTGGTTGCCAACCTCGTCATGCTTGTCCTTCAGGTCGCCCTTGCAGCTTTGCCGATCATCTACTTTCTTGGCTGGGTCTGAGCAAAAAACCGACCTGCGCCAACTCGTCGCGGGCAGATTTGGGGTTTTTCCGACAGAAACCCCCGTGAAAGCCGCAATCGGGACCCAGGTGTGTTGCGAGTCTCAACTTCCTATGTTAGACGGGCTCGGAAATGGGAAGAAGCGGGGGCATCTCCCGCGGATTTCTGGGGGAAATCAAAACCAATTCAAAGTACTAGGCATCCGCACGCCCGGATCCTAACTTTCGGGTTGAAATCAGGGAAAATTGTGCCCGTGGCAGACACATCCCATCCTATATCCGGTGTGGCAGAGCGATATGCATCGTCTTTGTTCGAGCTGGCGCTCGCCGAGGGTGCGGTCGACCAGGTGACCGCCGATCTCGATCGCTTCCAGGCCATGCTTGACGAAAGCGAAGATCTTCGCCGCTTCGTCGCCAGCCCGGTTTTCTCGTCCGGAGATCAGGTCAAGGCCGTCGAGGCGCTGGCTGCCAAGGCCGGCATCAGCGGTTTCTTCGCCAACTTCCTCAAGGTCGTTGCGCGTCACCGTCGTCTGTTCGCCTTGCCGGGCATGATCCGCGCCTATCGCATGATCGCCGCAGCGCAGCGCGGTGAAGTTACTGCCGAGGTCACGTCTGCGCATGCGCTGACGACGGAGCAGGAAAACGAATTGAAGGTGGCGCTGAAGAGCGTTACCGGAAAAGAAGTCACGGTCGCCGTAACGGTGGACCCGTCTATTCTTGGTGGTTTGATCGTGAAAGTGGGGTCGCGACAGATTGATACGTCGCTACGCACCAAACTTTCTACCCTTAAGCTTGCATTGAAAGAGGTTGGCTGATGGATATCCGCGCCGCGGAAATTTCCGCAATTCTGAAAGACCAGATCAAGAATTTTGGCCAGGAGGCTGAGGTTTCCGAGGTCGGCCAGGTTCTCTCCGTCGGTGACGGCATCGCCCGCGTCTACGGTCTGGACAATGTCCAGGCCGGCGAAATGGTCGAATTCCCAGGCGGAATTCGCGGCATGGCGCTGAACCTTGAATCCGACAATGTCGGCGTCGTTATCTTCGGATCCGACCGCGACATCAAGGAAGGCGACATCGTCAAGCGCACCGGCGCCATCGTCGACGTTCCCGTTGGTCCGGAACTGCTCGGCCGCGTCGTTGACGCGCTCGGCAATCCGATCGACGGCAAGGGCCCGATCAACGCGACCCGCCGTTCGCGCGTCGACGTCAAGGCTCCCGGCATCATCCCGCGCAAGTCGGTGCATGAGCCCATGTCGACCGGCCTCAAGGCCATCGATGCTCTCATCCCGGTTGGTCGCGGCCAGCGCGAGCTCGTCATCGGCGACCGCCAGACCGGCAAGACCGCCATCATCCTCGACACGATCCTCAATCAGAAGGCCATCCACGACAACGGCCCTGATGCTGAGAAGCTCTATTGCGTCTACGTCGCCATCGGCCAGAAGCGTTCGACCGTTGCCCAGTTCGTCAAGGTGCTCGAAGAGCGCGGCGCGCTGAAGTATTCGATCATCGTGGCCGCCACGGCTTCCGACCCGGCTCCGATGCAGTACCTGGCACCGTTTGCTGGCTGCGCCATGGGTGAATATTTCCGCGACAACGGCCAGCACGCGCTGATCGGCTACGACGACCTGTCGAAGCAGGCCGTTGCCTACCGCCAGATGTCGCTGCTGCTGCGCCGTCCGCCGGGCCGCGAAGCCTATCCGGGCGACGTTTTCTACCTCCATTCGCGCCTTCTCGAGCGCGCTGCCAAGTTGTCTGACGAAAAGGGCGCCGGTTCGCTGACCGCTCTGCCGGTCATCGAGACGCAGGGCAACGACGTTTCGGCCTTCATCCCGACCAACGTGATCTCGATCACCGACGGCCAGATCTTCCTCGAAACCGACCTGTTCTACCAGGGTATCCGCCCGGCTGTTAACGTCGGTCTGTCGGTTTCGCGCGTTGGCTCGGCCGCCCAGGTCAAGGCGATGAAGCAGGTTGCCGGCTCGATCAAGGGCGAGCTTGCCCAGTATCGCGAAATGGCTGCCTTCGCGCAGTTCGGCTCCGACCTTGATGCCTCGACGCAGCGCCTCCTGAACCGCGGTGCACGCCTCACCGAACTCCTGAAGCAGCCGCAGTTCTCGCCGCTGAAGACGGAAGAGCAGGTCGCCGTGATCTTTGCGGGCGTCAATGGCTACCTCGACAAGATCGCGGTCAGCGACATCGGCAAGTTCGAGCAGGGGCTGCTGTCCTACCTTCGGTCCGACGGCAAGGAAATCCTTGACGCGATCCGCGACCAGAAGGCCATCAGCGACGATATCAAGGGCAAGCTCCAGGCTGCCATCGATAGCTTCGGCAAGTCTTTCGCCTGATCAGGGCATCACTTTAGGACGGATAACGGATGCCTTCACTTAAGGATCTGAAAAACCGGATCGCCTCCGTCAAGGCGACGCAGAAGATCACCAAAGCGATGAAGATGGTCGCAGCGGCGAAGCTTCGGCGTGCGCAGGAGGCGGCCGAAGCGGCCAGGCCTTACTCGCAGCGCATGGGCGCCGTGCTTGCAAACATCACGCAGGCTGTCGGCACCAGTGACGAGGCGCCTGTGCTGATGCGCGGGACCGGTGAGGACAAGGTTCACCTTTTGGTGGTCTGCTCGGCCGAGCGCGGTCTCTGCGGCGGTTTCAACTCGCAGATCGCCCGTTTCGCCCGCGACCATATCCGCAAGCTGCAGGCCCAGGGCAAGACGGTGAAGATCTTCACCGTCGGCAAGAAGGGCTATGACATCCTGCGTCGCGAGTTTGCGCCGCTGATCATCGAGCGCAAGGAAATGCGCGACGTGAAGAAGATCGGCTTTGCAAATGCGGACGCTATCGGCAAGCGCATCGTCGAGATGTTCAATGCCGGCGAATTCGATGTCTGCACGCTGTTCTATTCCGAGTTCAAGTCGGTGATCTCGCAGGTTCCGACCGCATTGCAGCTCGTCCCGGCCATCGCGCCGATCACGGCTGCCGGCACGGAAGTGGCGCAGTCGAACGCGATCTACGAATACGAACCCGATGCCGCGTCGATCCTCACGGATCTTGTGCCGCGCAACCTCTCCGTCCAGATTTTCCGCGCGCTCCTTGAGAACGTCGCTGGCGAAATGGGCGCGAAGATGAGCGCGATGGACAACGCGACCCGGAACGCAGGTGAGATGATCAACAAACTGACGCTTTCCTACAACCGCCAGCGTCAGGCGCAGATCACCAAGGAACTCATTGAAATCATTTCGGGCGCGGAAGCGCTCTGAGGTTAGGAAGAGGGTAAGAATATGGCTATGGCAGCTACCCCCGCAGCAGCAACGCCTGCAACCGGTTCGGCCGGCAAGGTCACGCAGATCATCGGACCGGTCGTCGACGTCGTGTTCGACGGCGAACTGCCGAAGATCCTGAATGCGCTGGAAACCATGAACAACGGCAACCGCCTGATTCTGGAAGTCGCGCAGCATCTCGGCGAGAACTCGGTTCGCACCATCGCCATGGACGCGACCGAAGGTCTGGTTCGCGGTCAGGCCGTGACCGACACCGGCAGCCCGATCACCGTGCCAGTCGGCCCGGAAACGCTCGGCCGCATCATGAACGTCATCGGCGAGCCGGTTGACGAAGCTGGCCCGCTGGTCACCGCCACCAAGCGCTCGATCCACCAGGAAGCGCCTGCCTACATCGAACAGTCGACCGACGCACAGATCCTCGTCACCGGCATCAAGGTCGTCGACCTGCTCGCACCTTACGCCAAGGGCGGCAAGATCGGCCTGTTCGGCGGCGCCGGCGTCGGCAAGACGGTTCTGATCATGGAACTGATCAACAACGTCGCCAAGGCGCATGGTGGTTACTCGGTGTTTGCCGGCGTCGGCGAGCGTACCCGCGAAGGTAATGACCTTTACCACGAAATGATCGAATCCGGCGTGAACAAGCTGGGCGGCGGCGAAGGCTCGAAGGCAGCCCTCGTTTACGGCCAGATGAACGAACCGCCGGGCGCGCGCGCTCGCGTCGCTCTCACAGGTCTGACGATCGCCGAAGACTTCCGCGACAAGGGCCAGGACGTTCTGTTCTTCGTCGACAACATCTTCCGCTTCACCCAGGCAGGCTCGGAACTGTCGGCTCTGCTCGGCCGTATTCCTTCGGCCGTGGGCTATCAGCCGACGCTCGCCACCGACATGGGCCAGATGCAGGAACGCATCACCACGACGACCAAGGGCTCGATCACCTCGGTACAGGCCATTTACGTCCCCGCCGACGACTTGACCGACCCGGCACCGGCCACCTCGTTCGCCCATCTGGACGCAACGACCAACCTGTCGCGCTCGATCGCCGAAAAGGGCATCTACCCGGCCGTCGATCCGCTCGACTCCACCTCGCGCATGCTCGACCCGCTGGTTGTCGGCGAAGAGCACTACGAGGTTGCCCGTAAGGTTCAGTCGACGCTGCAGCGCTACAAGGCCCTGCAGGACATCATCGCCATCCTTGGGATGGACGAACTGTCGGAAGACGACAAGCTGTCGGTTGCCCGCGCCCGCAAGATCGAGCGCTTCCTGTCCCAGCCGTTCTTCGTCGCCGAAGTCTTCACCGGCGCTCCCGGCAAGCTGGTTGCGCTCGAAGACACGATCAAGGGCTTCAAGGGCCTCGTCAACGGCGAATACGACCATCTTCCGGAAGCTGCCTTCTACATGGTCGGCACCATCGAAGAAGCGGTCGAAAAGGCCAAGAAGCTGGCTGCTGCCGTCTAAGGCTTGCCAAACCAGTGGCGCACGGATTGCCGGCGCCACTGCTTTTCCAAAGACAATCGAGAAGTGACGGGCCATGGCTGATTTCAAATTCGAACTGGTGTCTCCCGAGCAGCTGCTGCTGTCCGAAATGGTGACGGCTGTCGTCATTCCGGCGACCGAAGGCGAGATGACCGTCATGGCCAACCATGCGCCGACCATGACGACGATCAAGCCAGGCGTCGTCAGCGTCCGCACGGCTGCCGGCGCGAAGAAGGATTATGTGGTGTTCGGCGGCTTTGCCGACATCCTGCCGACCGGCTGCACGCTGCTTGCCGAATCCGCCGTGCCGATCGACGAGCTGCATCGCGACGAGCTGACCCGCCGTATCGAGGCTGCCCAAGCGGAGCTCAACGATGCGACGCATCACGAGCACAAGTCGAAGCTCGAGCACTTCATCATGGAACTGACGCATCTGCGCGGCAACGTCATCCGCGATTGAGCGCGGCACATTGCAATGACCATGGAAAGCGGCTTCGGCCGCTTTTTTCTTGCCCAGACGTCAAGACCGCGCACGACCATCCTCCGCTCGCGGCCGTGTTCTCAGTGTCTAAGCCCTGGCTTTCTTCCGCTCGATGGCATCCTGTGCTAGAGCGGCGACAGGGCGGAGCGGAGCCGCCAGGCCTTGGGAGAGTTTCGATGTTTCAATCCAATCTGTTTGCAGGACGTACGGTGGTGGTCACCGGCGCGGGACGCGGTATCGGTCTCGAGGTGGCGCGCCAGTTTCTGGCCTGTGGTGCCCGGGTCCTTGCCCATGTCGGTCGAACCGCCGATCGGGAGCTTCCCGTCTTTCTCCGCGAAGCCGAAAGAGAAGGCCGCGCCGTCCTGTTCACCGCTGATTTCGGTGACGGCAAGGGAACCGCCGGCTTCGTTGCCGCCATTGCCGAACAGGCAGACACGGTGGACGTGCTGATCAACAATGCCGGTACCATGTTCGGACGCTACCCCGCCGCCACATTGACGGACGAGCAGTATCATGCGGTCGTGCAGCTGAACCAGACAGCGGTTGTCGAGGTGACGCGCGGCCTGCTGCCGCTGATGCGGCCGGCCGGCGAGGCTGCTATCGTCAACACCGTGTCGATCTCGGCCTTGACCGGCGGCAGCCCCGGATCGTCGATCTATTCGGCCTCCAAGGCCTTCGTCTCCACCTATTCCAAGGCACTGGCGCGCGAGCTGGCGCCCGATGGCATCCGGGTCAACTGCGTGTCGCCGGGAACGATCAGCACCGATTTCCACGAGCGCTATTCCTCCGCCGAAAAGCTGGAAGCAACGCGGCGGACAATTCCGCTTCAGCGGCTGGGCACGCCGGAGGATTGTGCTCCGACCTATCTGTTCCTCTCGGCACCCGCCCTATCTGGATACATTACGGGCCAGGTCATCGAGGTGAATGGCGGACAGTTGATTTGCTGAGGCTTGGCCTATGACCGATTTCAAGACCACCGCTCGGGTGACGCGGACCGCGCGTCGCGACGGAGCGGTGGCGGTGGGAGAGCGGTGCGTGCCGGAAGAGGTGCCCATCGCCTTCTCCTATGGCGGCTCTTCGCATGCGGTGATGATGGCGACCCCGGCCGACCTGGAGGATTTCGCGGTCGGCTTCAGTCTCACGGAGGGCATAATCGGCAACGCCAGCGAGATCGCGTCCATCGAGGCGGTGGAGGATGTGCAGGGAATCGACATGCAGATCACCCTGGTCGATGCCGTGGCGGATGCGCTGAGGACCCGCAAGCGGCATATGGCGGGGCCGGTCGGCTGCGGGCTCTGCGGTATCGAATCGATCGAGCAGGCGGTGCGTCAGGTGCCGGATGTCTCGAAGATCGCCCTGACGCTTTCGATGGCTGATGTCGTCGGAGCGATCGCGCTGCTCAATGACGCGCAGCCGCTGCATCGGGAAACGCGGGCCGTGCACGGGGCGGGGTTTTATCGTCCGGGGATCGGGCTGCTGGCGGTGCGGGAGGATGTGGGGCGCCACAATGCCCTCGACAAGCTTTGTGGGGCGGTTGTCAGGGCGGCGCAGCCCTCGGCAGATGGAGCGGTCGTCGTCACCAGCCGGCTTTCGGTTGAAATGGTGCAGAAGGCGGCTATTCTCGGCAGTGCGGTGCTGATCGCCATATCCGCGCCGACGGCTCTGGCCATCCGCACGGCGGAGGCGGCCGGCATGACCCTGATCGCGTTGGTGCGGGGCGACGATTTCGAGGTCTTCACCCACCCGCACCGTATCGCCGGCCTAGAGGCGGTTTGATACCTGGGTGCGGAGCGGAGACTCCTGACCCAGGCAGGTCAGACGCTCAGAACTCCTCCCAGTTCGCGCTGGCAGGCGCGGCCGAGCCCTGGGCCCTCGCAACCCGCGCGACCAGCTGTCGGGCCGCGGAAGGGGAGGGCCGAGACCGGGAGGTGGCGACAGCCGGCGCGGAAAACTGTTCACCGCCGGTCTTGAATTTGGTGAGGAGGATTCGCAGCTCCTCCGCTTCCTGCGCCAGGCTGTGGCTGGCTGCGGTATTCTCCTCGACCATGGCGGCGTTCTTCTGCGTTGCCTGATCCATGACGTTCACGGCCTGGCTGATTTCCTGGAGGCCCGTTGCCTGCTCCCTCGATGCCTCGACGATGGCATTGACATTGCCGCTGATGTCGGCGACCTGCCCGACAATCTCATGAAGCGCTTTGCCGGTCTGATCGACGAGGTCGACGCCGTTCTTCACCAGCTCGCTCGAGGTATTGATCAGTGTCTTGATCTGCTTGGCTGCGGTGGCAGAGCGTTGCGCCAGTTCGCGAACCTCCTGCGCAACCACGGCAAAGCCTTTGCCGGCTTCGCCGGCGCGGGCGGCCTCGATACCGGCGTTCAGCGCCAGAAGATTGGTCTGGAAGGCTATGTCGTCGATGACGCCGATAATCTTGCCGATCTCGCGCGATGACTGTTCGATCTCGTCCATCGCGACAATGGCGTTGCGCACCACGATGCCGGATTGTTCGGCGCCTAGCCTTGTCTTTTCGACCAGCCGTCCTGCCTCATTCGCCCGCTTGCTGGAGTTGCTGACGTTGGTGGTCATCTCCTCAAGGGCGGCTGCCGTTTCCTCGAGCGAGGATGCCTGTTGCTCCGTGCGCTTGGCGAGTTCGCCGGTGGCTGTGCCGATCTCGTGCGCGCTGTGAGCAATGGTGCTGGAGTTGCCGCCGATGGTCTTCAAGGCGCCTGACAGCTTGTCGAGTGCGTCGTTGAAATCATGACGCAGCTTTTCCATCGAGGGGACGAAGGGCGTAGGCAGCGTCTGGGTCAGGTCGCGCTGCGCCAACGCCTTCATGCTCTCGCCGAGCTTGGCAATGGCGCTCATGCGGGTCGTCACGTCGGTTGCGTATTTGACGACCTTGCTGACCTTGCCGTTGGCATCCAGAATCGGATTGTAGGCTGCCTGGATCCAGACCTCGCGGCCGTCCTTTCCATAACGAACGAATTCGTTGGCAATGAATTCGCCGGCGGCGAGCCTGCGCCAGAAATCCTTATAGTCTTCCGTGCGCACATAGCTCGGTTCGCAGAACAGGCTGTGGTGCTTGCCGACGATCTCGCCCGGGGCATAGCCGAAAGCGGTGCAGAAATTGTCGTTGGCGCTGAGGACCTCGCCTGTTGGCGTGAATTCGATGACGGCCTGGGAGCGCGAGATAGCGGCGAGTTTGCCGGCATCCTCGATGGCTGCCGTCTTGGCAGCCGTGATATCGGAGGCGATTTTGATGATCTTATAGGGCTTTCCGCCCTTCGTGACCGGATTGTAGCTTGCCTGGATCCAGACGTCCTGGCCGCTCTTGCCGATCCGCTTGTAGACGGCGGAATCGAACTCGCCGCGGCCGAGGCGCAACCAGAAGTCCCGATAGGCCTGGGTCGCCACATAGTCGGGATCGCAGAACAGGCTGTGATGCTTGCCGACGATTTCGCTTTCCTGATAGCCGAGCGGCTTGCAGAAGTTGTCGTTTGCCCGCAGGATCTTGCCGGTCAGGTCGAACTCGATCATCGCCTGGGATTTGGACATCGCAACAAGGATGTGGTGGGCATCCGATTTCAGGCTAAAGCTCATAAGCGTCCCCCTCCTGCGCGCCGGTCGAGCCAGCGCGGCTATCACCCAAAGTCAGGGGAGTCGACAAGACGAACAAAGGGCGTGCGGCTCGGGAAGAACCTGTGACAACCAGTCCGACGACGATGCTACCCGCAGCTCCCGTCGCTGCAGATGACATTATATTACCGACTTCATTAAGTAATCGTATATGCTAAATAAGCGATATGACCTTTGTTGCTACTTGACGGTGCGCGGACTGGAGTGCGCTGCCTGGTTGGAAGAGACAAAAAAACCGCCCCAGGCTGGAGCGGTTTGTTGTCGCCAACGATGGCTTGAAATCAGGCGGCGAGATCTTCGCCGTCTTGCTCCTTGAACATCTTTGCGAGGTTCAGGAAGCAGATCATTCCGTTTTCCGAGGCAATGATGCCCTCGCAGAACGCCCGGTCGAAGGAGGCGGTGACTTCCGGAACCGGCTGCACCTGATTCGAGCCGATGGTGAGAATGTCGGAAACGCGGTCGACCAGCATGCCGATAACCATGTTATGGACCTCGGCGACGACGATGGCGCTACGCTCGTTGGCAATGGTGCTGCTCATGCCGAGCTTGTAGGCAAGGTCGATGATCGGAATGACCGAGCCGCGCAGGTTCATGACGCCGATGACGTCCGCCGGCGAATGGGGGATCGGCGTTGATGGCGCCCAGCCGCGAATCTCGCGGATGGTGGTGGTCTTGACGCAGAACTCCTGATCATGAAGCCTGAAGGCAATGATCTCAAGCATGTCGCCGCTGAAGCTGGTGGTGGTGATCGTTGCCATCAGAATTCTTCCCAATTTTCATGTGCAAGAGCAACGGCAGCCCCGCCGCGACCAGCGCGGACAGCCTTGGCCCTTGGAGCCGGAGCCACCTGTGCCGCGTGCCGGGCATCAGGTCGCCTTTGTTGAATATTAGCGGAAGAAGGTTTCTCAAATCTAAATTGCGTCAGCAACTCGCGCAGGCTGTCGGCCTCGTCGGCCAGGCTATTGCTGGCCGCCGTGGTTTCCTCGACCATAGCGGCATTCTGCTGGGTGTTCTGGTCCATCGAGTTGACGGCAGTGTTGATTTCCTTCAGGCCCGTTGCCTGTTCCCGAGCTGCCACGACAATGGCGGCAACGTTGGTGTCGATCTCGCCCACCTGGCCGACGATTGTCTGCAATGCGCGACCGGTCTGGTCGACCAGCGCGACGCCATTCTTGACCTGGGTGGCGGAGGTGGTGATCAGCGTCTTGATTTCCTTTGCCGCCTTGGCAGAGCGCTGCGCCAGTTCGCGCACCTCCTGGGCAACGACAGCGAAGCCCTTGCCGGCCTCACCGGCGCGGGCGGCCTCGACGCCGGCATTCAGCGCCAGAAGGTTGGTCTGGAAGGCAATGTCGTCGATGACGCTGATGATGTTGCTGATTTCGCGCGATGACTTGTCGATCTCCCCCATCGCCTCGACGGCGTTGCGAACCACAGATCCCGATAGTTCGGCGCCGCCGCGTGTCTGAGCCACAAGATTGGATGCCTCTTCGGCCCGGCGGGCGCTATCGGCGACGGTCTGGGTAATTTCTTCAAGCGCTGCTGCCGTCTCTTCCACGGCTGCCGCCTGTTGTTCGGTGCGCCTGGAAAGTTCATCGGAAGCGATGCGAACTTGGCCGGCCCCGGCGGCGATGCCGTTGGCGTTCTCGGCCACGAGGCGCATGGCAGATCCGAGCTTCTCGAGCGAGTGATTGAAATCGACACGGACCGCTTCAAGCGTCGGCATGAATGGTTTGTCGATGCGCGACATCAGGTCGCCGTTCGACAGCGCAGTCAGGCCCGAGGCAAGCTCGCTTACCGCGCGGACACGCTCGGTCACGTCGGTGGCGAACTTGACGACCTTGAAGACCTTGCCGCTCATATCGCGGATCGGGTTGTAGGAGGCCTGGATCCAGACGATCCTGCCACCCTTTCCGACGCGCATGAATTCCTCGGCAACTAACTCGCCGCCAGCCAGCTTTTCCCAGAAGGCCGTGTAGGCCGGCGTAGCGATATAGGCCGGGTCGCAAAATATCCGATGATGGCGGCCACGGATCTCGTCGAGGCTATAGCCGAGCAGCGACAGGAAGTTTTCGTTGGCCGTCAGCACCTCGCCGGCGGGCGTGAATTCAATGACGGCCTGGACACGGGAGACGGCTTCGATCTTGCCCTGGGCATCGGCGGCAGCGAGCTTTGCGCTCGTCACGTCGCTGGCGAACTTGACGACCTTGTAGGGTTTGCCATGCGACAGGATCGGATTGTAGCTCGCCTGCAGCCAGACCTCGCGGCCACCCTTGGCGAGGCGCTTGTATTCGCCCGCGTTGAATTTGCCGGCGCCAAGATTTGCCCAGAACTCGCGATAGGCAGCGGAAGCGGCATAGTCCGGTTCGCAGAACATGCTGTGGTGCTTGCCGACGATCTCGGTGAGCTTGTAACCGAGCGCATCGCAGAAATTGGCATTGGCCGTGATGACCTTTCCCGTCAGATCGAATTCGATCACCGCCTGCGAGTTCATCAAGGCTGCGTTAATCGCCTTCGCGTCAGTTCCAAATCCAATCGACATCAAGGACATATTATTCTCCCGCTGTTGCAACGTCGTCAAACCCCAAGGCGAATAACGATGCGAACAGAAGGGAGATGTGTCAGAGACACTCTCTACCAGATATTTCCGTCTCAACGGGCGCTTTGTTCGGCGACTTGCATGCTTAATGATTTTTTTACATGCCGATACTTCGGCTGGCAGTCACATCATGCTCGAGAAGTTATCCCGCTGCCCAGTTAGACTGTATAATCCTACAGTTATTAAGAAAATCCTTAACAACGCCCACCCCCATCGAGTTTTAGGGGGTTTAATTTAATCATTTGTCTGGTTCTGAATGCACCCCCCCGGCGTACCCGTTAGGCGAGAACGCGGGCTATTCTTTCCACGGCCCAATCGACCTGATCGGCGGTGATGACCAGCGGCGGTGCCAGGCGAATGGTGTGGCCGTGGGTGTCCTTGGCAAGGATACCGAGCGCCCTGAGCGCGTCGCAATAGGCCCGCGCGCCGCCGGCTTCAGGTTCCAATTCTATTGCCATCATCAAGCCGCGGCCGCGCACCTCCCTGACGATGTTGGAGCGGATTGTGCGCAGGCCCTCGAGGAAGCGGTCGCCCATGACAGCGGCGTTCTCTATCATGCCCTCTTCCGTTAGCGCCTTGAGCGCAGCCCGGGCGACCGCACAGGCCAGCGGGTTGCCGCCAAAGGTCGAGCCGTGCTGGCCAGGCTTCAGGACGCCAAGCACTTCCGAATTGGAGAGCACGGCCGACACGGGATAAAACCCGCCCGACAGCGCCTTGCCGATCAGCGTCACGTCGGCCTCGATGCCCTCGTGTTCCTCGGCCAGCAATCTGCCGGTGCGCCCAAGGCCGGTCTGGATCTCGTCGAGGATCAGCGTGACGTTGTGCGCGGTGCAGAGCTCGCGGACGCGGGTGAAATAGCCTGCCGGCGGGATGATGACGCCGGCCTCGCCCTGGATCGGCTCGATCAGAACGGCGACGGTGTTTTCGGTGATGGCGGCGGCCAGCGCATCGGCGTCGCCGAACGGGACGGTGACGAAGCCGGGGGCGTAGGGACCGAAGCCGTTGCGGGCATCCGGATCGGTCGAGAAACTGATGATGCCGAGCGTGCGGCCGTGGAAGTTTTCCGAGCAGACAATGATCTCGGCACGGTTCTCGGCGACGCCCTTGACCTCGTAGCCCCATTTGCGGACGGCCTTGACGGCCGTCTCGACAGCCTCGGCGCCGGAATTCATCGGCAATATCTTGTGCGAGCCGGTCAGCGCCGCCAGCTCCTCATAGAGATAGGCCAGCTGGTCGTTGCGGAAGGCGCGCGAGGTCAGCGTCAGCTTGGCCGCCTGCTCGGTCATGGCGGCCAGAATCTTCGGGTGGCAGTGGCCCTGGTTGACGGCGGAATAGGCCGAGAGGCAATCGAGGTAGCGATTGCCGTCGGTGTCCCAGACATAGACCCCTTCACCCCGCGCCAGCACGACGTCGAGCGGCTTGTAGTTGTGGGCGCCAAGCCGCTGCTCGGTGGCGATGAGATTGGCGGACAGGGTCACGGACATTCCTCCTCTGGCGTTATGCGGCGCGGGTCGGGCGGTCGAAGATGCGGCGGCCGAACAGGCTGGCCGTCAGCTCGACGAGAACGCGGGCGCTCTTGCCGCGATCATCGAGAAAGGGGTTGAGTTCGACGAGGTCGAGCGACGAGACGAGGCCGCTGTCAGACAGCATTTCCATCACCAGATGCGCCTCGCGGTAAGTGGCGCCACCCGGAACCGTGGTGCCGACGCCCGGCGCCACATCGGGATCGAGGAAATCGACGTCGAAGCTGACATGCAGCAGCCCATTGGCATTGGCGACCGTCGCCAGGATGTTGCTGATGATCGCAGCAACCCCCTGTTCGTCGATGGCGCGCATGTCGAAGACGTTGACACCGTGCTCATGGATCTCGTCGCGCTCATGCGGGTCAACCGAGCGTATGCCGACTTGGTAGACATTGCGCGGGTCGACGAAAGGACGATTGGCCGGCAAGATGTCGGCGAACTCGGCCTCGCCGCAGAAGAAGGCGACCGGCATGCCGTGGATATTGCCTGACGGCGAAGTCTCGGGCGAATTGAAATCGGCATGGGCATCGAGCCACAACACGAACAGCGGCCGGCCGACGGCGGCCGCATGGCGGGCCATGCCGGACACGCTGCCCATCGACAGGGCATGGTCGCCGCCGAGGATCAGCGGGAAACCGCCGGCTGCGGCGACGTCGTGGACGCGCGCTTCCAGATCGCGGGTGAAGGCGCCGACGATCTTCAGATGATGGGCTTTTGGATGATCCGGTAGATCGGCGGCGGGCGCTGGGTGCAGGTCGCCGCTGTCGACGACCGAATGGCCGAGATCCGTCAGCATCCTGTCGATGCCGGCGATCCTGAGCGCCGTAGGACCCATGGCGGCGCCGCGGCGGCCGGAGCCTTCTTCGAGGGGTACGCCAATCAGCGTCACGGCGGTCGGGTTGGTGTTCATGAAGCGGCTCCGGAATTTGCATCGGCAGTATGGCCTGCGGCGATGACAGCAAAAAGGTGGAAAAGTGTCGGTTTAGGCGTATGATTGCACAAGTTGAGAAGTATGACATAGCAAAGTGACAGGACCATGGATGATCTGGACCGGGATCTACTGAGTGCACTCCGGCATAACTCGCGCACCTCCGTCTCCTCGCTGGCGGCGGCCACCGGTGCGTCGCGCGCGACTGTCGCTGCCCGCATCGACCGGCTCGTCGAAAACGGCACCATCACCGGCTTTACCATCCGCACCGGCCACGAGGGGCGAGCGGCCGGCGTCCGGGCCATCGTCATGATCGAGGTGTTGGGCCGGCTTGCCGACCGGGTGGCGGATCAACTGCGCGGACTGCCGCAGGTGAGGGCGCTGCACAGCACCAACGGCAAATGGGACTTCATCGCGGAGCTGGAGAGCCATGATCTTGTCGGCTTTGACGAGACGCTGCGCCGCATCCGGCTGATCGACGGTATCAACACGACGGAATCGAATATTCTGCTGAAGACCAGCAAGACCGGGTTCTAACCCTTCGCAGGAAGCGTTGCGGCCGCGGCAAAGTCTTTCTCCTTCGGCGCCGGCCAGCGCCTGAGGTCAATCGTATTCGTGTTCGTAGACGATCCCGGCGCCGCCGGCCCCGTTCGAGCCGGCTGAGCCCTGCAGCTTGACGCCGCGCCCGACATCGAGGTTGATGACGGCCTTGGTCGAATTGCCGGTCCCTTGCTGCAGTTCGAGATAGGTGCGCTTGTTGATATAGCGACCGACACCCACCTGAGCCTGGCCCTTGGAATCCGTGGTGACGTCGAGATCGTCGACGCCGAGCTGGTTGCGCAGGCCTTCGAACAGCGAGGTCGAGCGGCCGCCGGCGAGCTGGCTGGCGGCATCGGCCAGCTGGGCGATCTGGACAGGCGAGAGCTTCGCCATCGACTGGCCGAAGATCAGCTGCGCCAGCACCTCGTCCTGCGGCAGGGCCGGCGAGGAGGAGAAGCCAATGGTCGGATCGGTGGCAACGCCCGTAACGTTGACCGTGACGGTGGTCGAGCTGGCGGTCGAGCTGGCTTCCATGTCGAGCGTCGGCGTCAGGTCGCCGGCAAAGCTGATACGGCTCTTGTCGGTGAAATCCAGGCGGCGGCTGAGAATGGTCATACGGCCACGGCGCATGGTGAAGCCGCCTGTGACGGCTGGCGCTGCCGCGGTGCCCTTGATGATGACGCTGCCACCGAGCTCGGCGTCGATGCCACGCCCGCGCACGAAGATCTGCGAAGGTGCGTCGAGCTGCAGGTCCAGACCGAGGCTGGTCGACTTTTCTCTCGTCCCCTGGGCCCTGTCTTTCTTGAACTGGGCAGTGACGGCGCGCGGCGCGTTCTTGTGGCGGATGTTGATCTCCGACAGGGAGGCAGGCAGCTTCTCCGGCACCGTGATCGACGCCTTGCGCAGGTTCAGCCGGCCGCTGAGAACAGGCGCTGTCACGATCGGCCCCTTGACGCCGAGGGTGCCGTCAACGGTCGCGGTCACCAGCGTGCCGTCGACATAGGTGGCATTGTTGAGCTTGATGAGGATATCGGCGGGGAAGTCGCCCGATATGCCGATGGTGCCGCTGGCCGAGACAGTGCCGCCGCTCGTCAACGTGGCGCTGACATTCGAGAGGCGGGCCTGCTGGCCGTCCAGGGTCACTGTTGCGGTGATGCCCGTTGCGCCGAGATTGCGGCGGACGTCGGTGATCTTGGCGCCGCTGACGTTGACACTGCCGCCGAAGGAGGGCGCGGCGGTGGTGCCGCCGATCTGCAGGTTTATCCTCGCCGCGCCATTGGCGACGAGCCCCTGGGATGCGAGCTGTGCGCCCAGAACCTCGAAGGGAACGGTGCCGTCGAACTTCATGGCGAGCGCCTTGCTGCCGGCCACCTCGACGCTGCCGCCACCATTGAGAGTGAGGCCCGATGGGCCTGTCAGCGCCAGGTCGATGGTCACCTTGTTGTCGGCGAAACGCCCTGTGGTCTTGACCCCGAGCGCGCCGATGCCGGCTGATTTCGTCTGGCTGGTGGCGGCGTTGGCCCAGTCCGCCTGGAAGGCGACATCCGGCGCGGCGGGCTTGCCGGTTACCTTCGCCGTTCCGGAGATGGCGCCTTCTGCGTCGAGGCTCGGCACGAAGGTATTGGCAAGGCTTGCAGGCAGGTTGATGATCTTGGCCTGGATGTTCAGCGTATCGCCGGCGCTGCCGGTGACGGTGATCGAGCCGCTGCCGGTCTGGATGGTAAGGCCTTCCAGCGCCACGGTGCCGTCCTTGATCGTCACCTTGGTCGGCGCGCTCAGTTTCACCGGTATGGCACGCGGTGTGGCGGCAAAGCTGTCGAGGCTGACGACGGTCCGGCCGTCGCCCGTCTCGACATTGCCGGCGGCCGTCAAGGGCTTGTCGTCATAGTTGGCCTTGAGGTCGAAATCGGTGCGGTTGCCTTGCTGCCGGAAGGTCAGAGCCGGGGAGACAATGCGGTTCGTGCCCGAGGCAATCTCGCCGGCGCGGACGCTGCCATTCGCCGAGAAGGCCTTGAGGTCGCTGATGGTGAGGCCGATCTCCGGCTTGACAACGGCGAGATCGTCGCGCCTCAGCCCCTTGCCAGAGGCATTGACGACAAGCGAGGTCTTGCCGTTGTCGTTGTCGATCTTGACGTCGCCCCTGAGATCGCCGTCGGCGCGCTGGCCGGCGAGCGCCGCCAGCAGGCCGATGTCCGGCAGATCGAAGGTGATGGCGCCGGCCGGTTGAAAGCTGGGGGAAAGTGTCAGCCAGCCGTTCAGGCTGTTGCCGCCGATTTCGACGTCCAGGCCGGGTATGTCGGTGACGCCATCCCTCGAGGTGGCATTGGCGCTGATGCTGATCGGCTTGCCGTCCATCGAGCCTGTCGCGTTGACAGTGCCGGACGGTGCCTTCGGATCGGCGACGCCCTTGACGGAGACATCGAGCGTGTCCAGCAAGCGGCCCGCCAGCTTGACATTGATGGCCTTGAGGCTGGCATCGACGTTGAGCGTCGAGAGCGGCCCTGATGCCTTGAGGGCGAAATCCGCCTGGCCATCGGCCGTTTGCAGCAGCTTGGAGAGGTTCAGCAGGCGGCCGGTAAGGTCAGCCGTCAGGGTCTGGTTGGCAAGCGCCAGATTGCCGTTGAGTTCGGCCGTGGCGGTCTTCAGGTGCAAATTGGAAAGATTGATTTTCGACGGAATGGTGCCGGCAACCTGCGCTTCCAGCGACAGGGGAGAATCGACCTTTGCCGCCACCGCATCCGGCAGCGCGGTCGGCTCCATCTGCAATTTGAAATTGCCGTTCAGCGATTGCGAGCTGAAGGTGTAGCGGCCGTTCAGCGTGCCGCCGATGCCGGCACTCTGCAGCGCCGAACCATTGAAGCCGATATTGCCGGAAGACAGTTGCAGCGGCGCCGACAGGGTCACCGGGCCACGCACGGCGCGGTCGAGATCTGGGTTGGCAAAGGAGGTCTCGCCAATCGCCAGGTTGACAAGGAGGGGACCGGAGCTTGCCGCGAGATTGAAGTCCTCGCTCTTGGCGGTGAGGTCGATCTTGCCGAGACGGCCCTGCGGCACGCTGGCGCTGTCCAGCTGCGCCCGCGCCTCGATCTTCGCCGACTGTGCAGCACCCGTCAGCGCCAGGTCGACCCGGGAAATCAGGGCGCGCGCCTCACCATCGGCCAGCGGCCAGCGGAAGTCGACGGGGCCGGAGGTGCCGATCAGGTTGGCGTTGAGGCTGTTGTTGCCGGCAGGGTCGATCGTGCCGGAGGCGGCGAGCACGACGCTGCCGGTGGCGAGATTACCCGTCTGGATGTCGATCTTGCCCTTGCCGTCGAAGGCCGCGGCGACATCGATGTTGGTCTGTCCGGCAAACAGCGGCCGGAAGTTCGGGGGCAGCAGCGAATCGACCTTGCCGCCGCCCTTGACGGTGATGCGGCGGATACCGTCGGCGGCAAGGATGTGCCGGCCCTCGATCGTTGCCGTCGGCTGGCCGTTCAGCGCGGCCTGCAGCTTGCCGCTCCAGTCCGAGAGCGGTCCCTGGCCGGAAAGGTCGATGGTCATCGCCGGGTTGCCGGGCAGGCGCAACATGGCGGCCAGCACGCCGCCTTCGGGCTCGGCGAGATTGGCCTTCAACTGCAGTCGGTTTTCGTCGGGGGCATAGACCACGTCGGCGGAAAGCCTGGCTTCCGGCACATCCTGGCGGTTGGCGGTCAGCTTCAGCGCCATGCTGTTCGCCTCCGCCCGCACGCTGCCCGATGCCGCGAGCGCAAAGTTCTTACCGGCCAGCTGCTGGCTCAGGCGGATGTCGGGCAGGTTGAAGGCATCAATGGTGACGGCGACCGGCAGAGTGAAGGCCTGGCGCGTCGCCTGGGTGGGTTGCGGCACTTCCTCGGCGGTCGCGACCGGCGCATGGGCGATCTCGACCTTGGCGGCGGCGATTCGTTCGGCGTGGAACGTGCCGTTGAGGAGGGCGAGGGGAGACCAGTCGATCGAAAGATCTGAGATGTGGGCAAAGACCCCCGTCGTGTCGGAAAGCGTGATGTCGGCAGCCCGCAGCCTGCCGGTCAATAGGCCGGAAGGGTCCGTCACGGTGATCGTGCGGTCTGGGGTCGAGGCAAGCTTGGCGACTTCATCGACGGCAAAGCGGGTGACACCAGGCGCAAAGCCGATCGCCAGCACCAGCGCGACGGCGATCGCGACGAAGGCAACGAGCACGATGCCGACGAGCTTGGTCAGGCCGCTCAAAACTCTTATCAAGGTGCTCATCAGAGCGACTTTACCCCACTTCGTGCCAGACAGGAAAGCGTGTCTCCCGCTGCCTGTTTAAAAGGATTGCCCGATACCGGCATAGATGCCGTAGGACGCGCTGCCCTGGTACTTGTTCAAAGGAACCGCGACGTCCAGCCGGATGGGACCGAAAGGCGTGGCGTAGCGCAGCCCGACGCCGGCACCGATACGAAGGTCGGAAAAGTCCGGAACGACGCCGCTGGTGACGCTGCCGACGTCGACGAACGGCACCAGGCCGATGGTCTTCGTGACTTTCACGCGCGCTTCGAGCGATGCGGTGGCGTAGGAACTGCCGCCGACCGCCTGGTTCTTATCGTTGTAGGCGGTGATTTCCTGATAGGCATAACCGCGCACCGAGCCGCCGCCGCCGGCAAAGAAGCGGCGGGTTGTCGGAATGTCGGAAATATCGTTGGCGCCCAGCAGCGAGCCGGCCGCCAGCTTGCCGGCAAAGATGACATTGTCGTCGGAGCCGATGCCCTTGTAGCCTGAAATCGAGCCTTCGATCGAGGTGAAGATGGTGCCGCCCAAGGCCTCGTAGCTCGGCTGTGCGTCGACGCTTGCCCGGTAACCCTCGGTCGGATCGAGCTTGTTGTCGCGCGTGTCGCGGATATATTGCAGCGGGATCGAGAAGGTCAGGAACTGCTGGTCGCCGAAGGCATCGGTGGTGCTGTCTTCATAGGTGATGCGGGCGCTTGCCAGGGCGGTGTCGTAGTCGCTGAGCTCATAGGCGTAGCCGGCATCGGCGGTGATCGTGCGGGCGCTGTAGTTGTCCGGATTCGAGCTCAGCGCCTTCAGGCTGGCCGTGAAGGTGCCGGCGGCGAGCACGGCGGCGGGCTTGGTGTAGATGATGCCCGCCTCGTAATCGAGGTCCTGGTAGTTGGTGGTCTCGCCGAGGCGCGAGACGGTGCCTTCGATGCGCAGCGATTCGGCCTGGCCGAACAGGTTGCGGTCGCCCCAGTAGCCCTGCAGGCCAAATCCATCGGTGGTCGAATATTGTGCGCCGACGCCGAAGTAATGGCGCTTCGCCTCGGAAATCTCGAGTTCGAGCGGCAGCGTGCCATCCGGAGCGAGCTTGTCGGGCTGATGCAAGGTCGCGCTGCCGATAGCGCCCAGCTTGCGCAGCCGCTCGGCCGCCTTCTTCAATGCGTCAGGCGAATAGCGGTCGCCCTTGTTGATGCGCGAGTAGCGCTGGACGAAGGTCGGGTTGAGGCGCTTCTCGCCCGTGACCGTGATGTTGCCGATATTGGCGACCGGGCCGCTCTCTGCTGCGAGGGTCACATCGACCGTATTGGTCGCATGGTCGGCAACGACGTCGCGTCTCGACACTCTTGCCAGCGGTCGGCCTTCGTTCTTGAGGTCGGCGACCATCTTGTCGGCAGCCTTGATGATGACGACCGAGCCGGCGGCGCCTCCGGGCGTCAGCCCGTAACTGGCAGCGTCCAACTTGGCGGCATCGTCTTCCAGGCGGATCTTGCCAAGCTTGAAAATCGGGCCGGGATCGACCGTCACAACGATCGGAACAGGCTTTCCGCGCGGGAAAGTCGGCTGCGGCGGCAGCTTGTCGATGTCGGTGCCGTTAACGGTGATGACCACGACGGCGCCGTAGCGGGCGTTCTCGTAAAGGGAGGCCAGCAGCCGGTCGCGATCGTCGCGCGCCTTGATGACGACGCCGAGGTCGCCCGAGACAGCCTTGTCCTTGTCGGCGACCAGCATCGAACTTTGCTCCAGCGCCGATGCCAGGTCCTTGTCGGCAGGGCCGGTATTCAGCGTGACGGAATAGCTTACGGGGTCGGCGACCGCGTCCTTGGTGTCATCGTCCTTGCCGAAGAAATTGATGCCGAAGAGCTTGAAGGCGAAGGCTTCACCCACAAAGGCGGGAGTCACGGATATGCAGGCTGCGACCGCAATAACGGTGCCTGCTCGTCGATACGCAAAACCAATCCCCGGGCCGGTTCGTCTGATGTACATACGCCGCTTTACGGTTACTACAATTGAGCCAGCTTTGCGTCTCCAACGGTTAACGCATCCCACCATAGCTGCTAAAATTTGCCATGTGTAGCATTTTAATAATATACGCTGGATGGCAAAGAAGACGGGTGCGGGGCCCGGATCCTGTCCGGAACCCGCCACTCGAGATGGCTCAGTAGCCGTCGTCGCGATAACCGCCGCGCGGGCAGTCATCGATGTAGCGGCGACCATAGCGGTCGCGATAATAGCATTGTCCAGGCTGTTCGGCGACGCTGCCGATGGCCGCGCCGGTCAGACCGCCGATGGCGCCGCCAATGGCCGCGCCGCGGATATTGCCCGTTGCGGCGGCGCCGATCAGCGCGCCGGAGGCAGCACCGATGCCGGCACCCTGTTCCGTCTGTGTGCAGCTTGCAATCGACAAGCCGATCAAGACGAAGGCTAAGACTTTCTTCATGTTTCTCTCCACGTTCATACGCCGTTATACGGCAGGCCGTCCCCATCGGTCTAACGCGGCGTCGACGCCGTCTTGAAGCTCGCTATATAATCAAAATATAGGGTAAAGTGTGTTTGTCCATGGACACGCAAAGATTTTTAAGAGCGCTTTTCTAGCGGGAGATCACAGGCTGGCTTCGTCGGCCTGCGCTGCTGTCGGCGGTAGGTGGTATTTTACTTTAATTTAATATAGGCCCGTGACAATACGTCACTAAAGAGTTGCCATGGATCAATTGCAAATGCCGGACGATGGGTTATTTTCTCTTTCGAGTAATTCCAAACTATGGCCATTTGCCGCAATCGTGCGGTGAGGATTGACGTGCCGTGTAACCGTCCTACACATCAGACACGGCACTGGAGAAAATGATGGACTTCGAAGCATTTTTTAAGGGTGAACTGGACGGGCTGCATCAGGAAGGGCGCTATCGCGTGTTTGCCGACCTGGAGCGCCATCGCGGCAATTTTCCGCGCGCCACCCGCCATACGCCTGACGGCCCCCGCGACGTGACCGTCTGGTGTTCGAACGACTATCTCGGCATGGGCCAGCACCCGAAGGTGGTCGAAGCCATGAAGGAGGCGATCGACCACTGTGGCGCGGGTGCGGGAGGCACCCGGAATATTTCTGGAACCACCCACTACCACGTTCTTCTCGAACGCGAACTGGCCGACCTTCACGGCAAGGAATCGGCGCTGGTCTTCACCTCGGGCTATGTCTCGAACTGGGCTGCGCTTGGCACGCTCGGCTCGCGCATCCCCGGCATGATCATCTTCTCGGATTCGCTGAACCATGCCTCGATGATCGAGGGCATCCGTTATGCGAAATGCGACCGGGTGATCTGGCGCCACAACGACCTCAAGGATCTGGAAGCCAAGCTTGCCTCCGCCGATCCCAAGGCCCCGAAGATGATCGCCTTCGAATCCGTCTATTCAATGGATGGCGATATCGCGCCAATCAAGGAAATCTGCGACCTTGCCGACAAGTACGGCGCCATGACCTATCTCGACGAAGTGCATGCCGTCGGCATGTACGGCACGCGCGGCGGCGGCATTGCCGAACGCGAAGGTCTGATGGATCGCTTGACCGTCATCGAGGGAACGCTCGGCAAGGCCTTCGGCGTCATGGGCGGCTATATCGCCGCATCGACAGCACTTTGCGATTTCATCCGCTCGTTTGCCTCGGGCTTCATCTTCACGACGTCCATCCCGCCGGCCCTTGCTGCCGGTGCCGTCGCCTCGATCCAGCACCTGAAGACCAGCAGTTTCGAACGCGCCCGTCACCAGGATCGCGTCCGCAAGCTGCGCGCCATGCTCGATGCTGCCGGCATTCCGCATCTGCCGAACCCGAGCCATATCGTTCCGATCCTTGTCGGCGATGCGGCCAAGTGTAAATGGATCTCGGATATCCTGCTCGACAGCTTCGACGTCTATGTCCAGCCGATCAACTATCCGACCGTGCCGAAGAAGACCGAGCGCCTGCGCATCACCCCGACGCCGCTCCACAGCGATGCCGACATCGCCCATCTGGTCGAGGCGGTGCAGTCGCTCTGGGCCCGTTGTGCGCTCGCCCGCGCCGTTGCCTGAGGCGCGGTATCGTCTGACAGCTGATTAGTTCAGGAGCCCGGTCGCCAGTCGCCGGGCTTCTTCGTCTGCGGCAAAGACATCATCCATGGTGGACGCCGCCGGCAGGTGGGCCAGCCGGTCCATGACCTCTTCCGCCACCCTTGCCATCGTCAGGAAACCGGTCCGGCCGTCGATGAAGGCTTCGAGCGCCATTTCCTTGGCGCCGTTCAGCACCGCCCCCTGCACACCGCCGCGGGTCATCGCCAGCCGGGCAAGGCGAAGTGCCGGAAAACGCACCTCATCCGGCACCTCGAAGTCGAGCCGGGACAGGCGGGTGAAATCCAGCCGCTCGACTGGCAGATGCGACCGGCGCGGATAGGAGAGGGCGTAGCCGATAGCGGTCCGCATGTCGGGAGCGCCGAGCTGGGCCAGCACCGAGCCATCGGCATAGCCGACCATCGAATGGACCACCGATTGCGGATGCACGACGACCTCGATCTGCTCGGGCGTCAGATCGAACAGATGGCGGGCCTCGATCATTTCCAGCGCCTTGTTGAACATCGAGGCGCTGTCGATCGAGATCTTCAGGCCCATCGACCAGTTCGGGTGGGCGCGGGCGGTTTCGACCGTGACATCGGCCATCTCGTCGAGGCTGAAGGTGCGGAACGGGCCGCCGGAGGCGGTGATGATGATCCGCTCCAGGGCGTGGCGCTGGTTTTCCTCCAGCACCTGGAAGATCGCGTTGTGCTCGCTGTCGACAGGCAGCAGCCGGCCTCCGCCCTGCCTCACCGCTGTGACGAAGAGGTCGCCGGCAGAGACGAGGCATTCCTTGTTGGCAAGCGCGATATCGGCGCCGCGGCGGGCGGCGGCCAGCGTCGGCGCCAGGCCGGCCGTGCCGACGATGGCGGCCATGACCCAGTCGGAGTCCATTTCGGCAGCTTCCATCAGGCCGCTGCGGCCAGCGGCGACAGCGATACCCGAACCGGACAGCGCCTCCTTCAGGGCAAGGTAATGCGTGTCACTGGCGGTCACGGCGAGGGAGGCACCCGTTGCCCTGGCCTGTTCAGCGAGAAGAGCGACGTTGCCATTGCCGGTCAACGCCTTGACCTCAAAAGCCGCGCGTCCGCCCAGATGGGCGATGACATCGAGGGTGTTCTGGCCGATGGAACCGGTCGAGCCCAGAACCGTCAGCCGGCGTGGCGCCTGCATGTCCGTTGTCATGGTTGAATATGTGCCTCATTCCCACGTCTTGCACGGCTCTAGCGTGGAAGGTTCGGGGCGGCAAGTGTGCGGTGCAGCATAAAACTTTCGTGCAGGGGTTTACAAGCCTCTGGGTGGATGGGATCATCCCACCATACGGCTTCCCTCAAAAAGCTGTCCGGCACTTTCGCCGGCGACGATCTGATCGTCCGGGCCCTTGCCCTCTCCAAAAAAGCGTACCCGAACCGCGGCATCCGCCGATATTCGGTTGCAAGTCATTGCGGACGGTGTCCGCCTGTTTCTGTGCAAACCCTGGAGATAATCCATGGCCAAGTCGGTTTTTCTCATCGCGTCCCTCGGGTCCTTTCTCGGCACCAGCCTGCTATGCGAGCCGGCCATGGCCGATGGCGCGCTGATCTGGACGCCGGTCCGGGTGGCGCCGCGGGTCTATCAGACAACGGTCGGCGTGCGTCTTCCCTTGGCAGTCGAGGCGAGCGCCGGTGCCGATCTCGGGCTGAGCACCGAGCAGGGCGGCAAGCTGATGAGCGGCTCCGAACTGGCGACGCTTTGGGGCAAGGTCACCGATAGCAGGAACACGCTTGCCGGGAAGGACAGCCGCGCGCTGGTCATTCGCATCGACACGCTGCGCGGCAATGGCGGCGTATCCCTCAGCCAGTCGAAGAAGTGGATCTATTCCCAGGATCTCGACCTGCAGGCGTCGCGCTCGCTCAACATCAACTATGCGACGACCAGTGGCGTGCCGGCCTCGGTCGATCTTACCCAAGCGCTGACGATGACCTATCCCTGGGCCGGCACCGCACTGTCGGCGAGCAGCACGGTGACGAGCGCCACCGGCAGCCTCACCGGCACGGTGGCATTCAACCAGCCGATCGCGCCGCATCTCAATCTCACCGCCTCGATGGCGGACCCGCTTTCTGCGACGCGTTCAGGCGATGTGCGGATGCGCTACAATATCAAGTGGTAGTCTGAAAGCGCCCCGGAAGGGCGTCCGAAGCCCCTGACTGAACCATTCCATCCGTGTCGGCGTTTCATCCCAGCAACAGGAGGAGAGACGTCATGGTTTCCAAACCCCGCGAATTTTTCGGCAGCGAGCCGGAAATCGAAATCGAAAACAAGAACCGCGCCACACTCGAGGTGAGCGTCGCCGACGCCTTGGCAGTCTCGGGCGGTATCGACGCCGCCGACGTGCTGGTGACGGCGGAGGGCGATACGATCGTGCTCAGCGGCATCGTTGCCACGGACGAGGAAGTCGCGCGCGCCGCAGAGGTGGCGGCGGCGGTTCCGGGTGTCGCATCGATAGACAACCAGATCCGGGTCGGCTGAACCGTTCGGCCTCAGGGCTTGTTCTGGGCGACGGGCGGCGTGGCGCGCAGCGAGGCATACATGCCTGTCGTGCGGAACTCGGTCGGATTGATGCCGTAGACGCGGCGGAAGGCCTTCGAGAAATAATTGGCGTCGTCGAAGCCCGACATGATGGCCACCTCCTTCACCGGAAGGAAGGCGGTCTTGGTCAGAAGCTTGGCCGCGCGCTGCATGCGCTGCTGCAGCACGAACTCGGCCGGCGGCAGGCCCTCGCTTTCGGCAAAGACGCGGGAGAAATGGGCGCGGCTGAGGCCGCTCACCTCGGCCAGCTCGTGGACGGGCAATGGCTTGTCGAGGTTAGCGTGGATGTGGTCGATCACGGCCTGCATGGCGCTCTGGTCGGCGGTCACGCCATGGGAGCTGAAGACGTCGTCATAGAGCGCCATGGCCGCTGAATAGGCGATGGCGGAGGCCCTGGCCGGCGTGTTGGCCTCGTGAACCAACTGCAGGCTGCAGTCCGCCAGGAGGTCGATGGTGGTTTGCTGCAGCTTCAGCACCGGGCCAGCGGCGGCGAGCACCAGCCGGTGGATGCGCAGCGCCTCCTCGCCATTCATCGAGATCCAGAAATACTCCCAGCGGCCGTTCTTCTCGAGCCAGTAGCGGTGGTTGTGCGGCACCAGGACCAGCAAAGTATCGCCGGCACCGACGCGGTGGTTGCGGTTCTCGTAGCGCAGCCGTCCCTCGCCGCCGATGGTGTGCTGCAGGATCGAACCGAGCCGCTTCGGCGTCGGCAGCTCCGCACCGAAGCTCAGGACGAAACGATGCCGCACGTCGAACAGCGCGTCCCCCTTCTCGTAGGCCAGGGCCTGATCGATCGAGGCCTGATCGCCAAT
>Ga0207650_10000153_pt1 | contig 82970 bp, 59 predicted proteins | sample KBSS63metaG_FD_184325 | JGI IMG/M metagenome (GOLD analysis project Ga0207650, IMG submission 184325) | Switchgrass rhizosphere microbial communities from Kellogg Biological Station, Michigan, USA - KBS S6-3 metaG (SPAdes) (version 2) | ecosystem: Host-associated > Plants > Roots > Rhizosphere...
CGCTGGTCAGAATCTTGGCGATCTCACCTGCAGTCTTGCCCAGGGCTGACCAGCGCAGAACTTCCAGCTCGCGCGGCGTCAAGTTGTTACAGGGCACGGCATCCGGTTCGTTCGCGTACTTGTGCGACACAACGGTATGCATGGCGTGGCAGAGCCACAGGGCATTGCCGGCTTTTTCGTAAAGCTCCTCCGGGGTGATCTCACGTTTACTTCGGCCCAGCGTCAGCATACTGAACACGCCCCTTGGCCCGTGCAGCGGTTGGGTCCACCCCAAGTGCACACCATGGGTCTTGGCCAATGCCCACAGATTAGGAGCGCCGTTGAAAGAGGTTTCGTGCCAGACGAAAGGCAGTACGGAGCGCTGGCAGTGGGCTACAACCGGGTCGTCGTCAGAGAAGGCTGCTTGTTTATAAAGGTGGTTCCACTCATCTGGATAGTTGTTTTTTTCAAACAGATTTTTTGGGTGCGTAAGTTGATGGGTACTCATCTTAAAGGAACAGAATTGGAAGCCGAGCGCGAATGTCTCGTTGATAACCATTTCAAAAACATCGGTGATCTGGTCTTCCTCTTCCTGTCTTGGGAGCCGTGTGTTGCGCCAGTTGACCATCTATAACTCTCCATGAATGTCTGTGTGACTTGGGTACGTCCTGAATCCCAACGAAGCACGGAAATGATTGTAGGATAACGGCTACTTGTTGGTGGGAAAAAAGTTTATCTCCCCGCAGTATTTAAAAAATCTGATTTTGTACAAGGTGTTTTGTTTTGTATAAGAGGGTTTAGGCATCAGTAAAAATTTTATTTAATTTAAGGCGTTGTAAGTGATGCCAAATTGATAGCTAGTTAAAGCATTTACGTCATCTGGCGGTATAGGCCGGCCCATTAATAGCGAAATGATTAGTTGATTTTAAACAAGGTTTTTGCGGTGAATTCCCGCAAAAAAATAAAGGTTTTTACAACGTATCAGCGCGTAAAAGATGCGGGGCCGCAATACCGCACAAATCACCGGTGTTAGCCGGTGCGACTTTGAGGGACACTAGGGCTCTGTGCAAAACGGAGTTCCCCATGACGGCCAGTGCTGAAAAATTCACCCGCCAGACATTGCTCGATGTGCAATCGCTGACCCCCAGCCTGTTTACCCTGCGTACCACCCGCGATCCGGGTTTTCGGTTTACCGCCGGCCAGTTCGTGCGCCTGGGTGTGACCAAGGCCGACGGCACTACGGTGTGGCGCGCCTATTCCGTGGTGTCTTCACCCTTTGATGAACATTTGGATTTCTTCTCGATTGTGGTTCCAGGAGGCGAGTTCACCAGTGAGCTGAGTCGCCTGCGGGTAGGCGACACGCTGATGGTGGAACGCCAGGCCACGGGCTTCCTGACCCTGAACCGCTTCGTGGACGGCCGCGACTTGTGGCTGCTGGGCACCGGCACCGGGGTAGCGCCATTTCTTTCGATCCTGCAGGACTTCGAGGCCTGGGAAAAATTCGAGCGCATCATTCTGGTGTACAGCGCCCGGGAAGCCAAAGAACTGGCCTATCAATCGTTGATCAACGAGCTGGGGCAGCGTGAGTACCTGGCCGAATACGCACATAAGTTGACCTACATACCGATTGTCACCCGTGAACAGCATCCGGGCGCGCTGAATGGGCGCATTACCGCGTTGATTGAAAATGGCGAACTGGAACGCGCAGCCGGCGTTGAACTGACCCCTGAGCATTCCCGCGTGCTGATTTGCGGTAACCCGCAAATGGTCGATGACACCCGCCAGTTGCTCAAACAACGTGACCTGCAACTGAGCCTGAGCCGCCGCCCAGGGCAAGTGGCGGTGGAAAACTACTGGTAATAAAAAAGGCGCCTGCAAACAGGCGCCTTTTTTGCTAGCTCAGGCGGATTAAAGCGGTTTGTCGTTCTGTGCCTTGAGCAGGTCGCGAATCTCGCCCAGCAGCACCTCTTCCTTGCTCGGCGTCGGCGGCAGGCTTGGCGCCACGGCTTCTTCGCGCTTGAGGCGGTTGATGGCCTTCACGCCCATAAAGATCGCAAACGCGACAATCACGAAGTCGATCACGCTCTGGATAAACTTGCCGTACGCCAGCACCACGGCGGGCGCATCGCCCTGGGCCGCTTTGAGCGTCACCGCCAGGTCACCGAAATCCACGCCGCCGATCAACAGGCCAATCGGGGGCATCACCACGTCGCCTACGAACGAGGAAACAATTTTGCCGAAGGCGGCGCCGATGATGATACCGACGGCCATGTCGACCACATTACCTTTGACCGCGAAGGCCTTGAACTCACTGATCACGCCCATAGGTTATTCCTTGTTACAGATGAGAAGGGTGGAGCCCAGTGTAAGTCAGACGTAGCAGGCTTGCCCGACACAACTGTTAACACTGTTAGTTTTTATCGACACATTAAATCGCAAATAGTTTGCAAAGTGCCATCAATCGCGCGCGGAATACCCGTCATTTCAGTGGGTTACTACACTATTTTCTCAATCGCCCTGGTGGGCTATTTCTATTTATCTTCTGACTCGCGGGTCACTAGCCTCTGGCAAGCACAACTGAATGTGCATTAAAAAAACCAGAGGAAACCTCGATGAACAAGTCAATGAGCCGCGGGCCGTTGCTGGCGCGTCACGTAGTGGCGCTGGCGACCGCCAGCCTGCTTTCCCTGTCGGTGCAGGCCGCCAACCTGACCCGCGATAACGGCGCCGCGGTAGGCGACAACCAGAACTCGCAAACCGCCGGCGCCAACGGCCCGGTGCTGCTGCAAGACGTGCAGTTGATCCAGAAACTGCAGCGCTTTGACCGCGAGCGTATCCCGGAGCGCGTGGTGCACGCACGTGGCACCGGTGCCCACGGTACCTTCACCGTCACCGATAACCTCAGCGACCTGACCAAGGCCAAAGTCTTTGCCGCCGGCGAAGCGACCCCGGTATTCGTGCGCTTCTCGGCCGTGGTGCATGGCAACCACTCGCCGGAAACACTGCGTGATCCACGCGGCTTCGCCACCAAGTTCTACACCGCCGAGGGTAATTGGGACTTAGTGGGTAATAACTTCCCGACGTTCTTTATCCGCGACGCCATCAAGTTCCCGGACATGGTCCACGCCTTTAAACCGGACCCCCGCACTAACCTGGATGACGACTCCCGCCGTTTTGACTTCTTCTCCCATGTTCCCGAGTCCACGCGTACGCTCACCGAGTTGTATTCCGATGCCGGCACGCCTGCCAGTTATCGGGAAATGGACGGCAACGGCGTACATGCCTACAAGTTGATTAACGCCAAGGGCGAAGTGCACTACGTCAAGTTCCATTGGAAGAGCCTGCAGGGCATCAAGAACCTTGACCCAAAACAAGTCACCGAGGTACAGGGCCGTGACTACAGCCATATGACTAACGACTTGGTCACGCACATCAACAAGGGCGACTTCCCCAAGTGGGATCTGTATGTGCAAGTGCTCAAACCTGAAGACTTGGCCAAGTTCGACTTCGACCCGCTGGACGCGACCAAGATCTGGCCGAATGTGCCCGAGCGCAAAGTCGGGCAAATGGTGCTGAACCGCAACCCGGCGAATGTGTTCCAGGAAACCGAGCAAGTAGCCATGGCCCCCGCCAACCTGGTGCCGGGTATCGAGCCGTCGGAAGACCGCCTGCTGCAAGGCCGGGTGTTCTCCTACGCCGACACGCAGATGTACCGCCTGGGTGCCAACGCGTTGCAATTGCCGATCAACGCCCCACGGGCCACCGTCAACAACGGTAACCAGGATGGCGCGATGAACGTCGGCAAAACCACCACGGGTGTGAATTACCAGCCAAGCCGCCTGATGCCGCGCGAAGAGCCGCAAGCCGCGCGATACAGCCAGTCGGCGCTGGTGGGCAGTACCCAGCAGGCGAAGATCCAGCGCGAGCAGAACTTCAAGCAGGCCGGTGACCTGTACCGCTCCTACAACCAGAAGGAGCGCCAGGACTTGATCGACAACTTCGGCGGCTCCCTGGCCACCACCGATGACGAGAGCAAGCACATCATCCTGTCGTTCCTCTACAAGGCAGACCCGGAGTACGGCACGGGCGTGACCAAGGTTGCCAAGGGTGACCTGGCGCGCGTGAAGGCGCTGGCTGAAAAACTGACGGACTGACCCGTTGGTTCCGGTCGACGCCCAAGGGGGCGTCGACCTCTGACAGGAGAACCCTATGCGTATTTCTATCGGTTTATTGATGGCCATGCTGGCCTTTGTCGCCCATGCCGAGCCGCCCGAACCTGCGGCACTCAAGGCACAGCTGCAGGATTATTACTTCGACGCCGCCCGCCGTGGCGACGTCGACATGCTCAATACCTTTATCGAGGCCGGCTACAGCCTCAACGCCCAGGACGACAAGGGTTATACCGCCCTGATCCTCGCCGCGTACCACGGTGAAGGCGCCTATGTGGACCGCCTGCTCGCCGCCGGCGCCGATGCCTGCGTGCAGGACAATCGCGGCAATACGGCGTTGATGGGCGCAATCTTCAAGGGCGAGCTGAAAATCGCCCAGCGCCTGCTGGCCACTGACTGCAACCCCGACCAACGCAACGGTGCCGGGCAGACGGCAGCCATGTACGCCGGCTTGTTCAAGCGCGTGGAGTTGCTCGACGCCTTGAAAGCCAAGGGCGCTGACCTGAATGCCGAAGACCCGGTCGGCAACAGTGCTTCACGATTGGCCGGCGGTGAAATCCGGACCCCGGCGTCGCGCTGAGCTATCATCGCGGTTTTTCGGTTGGAGGTTCTCAAATGGCAAAGGCCAAGCGCATGTACGGCTGCACCGAGTGCGGCGCGACCTTTCCCAAGTGGGCCGGCCAGTGCGGCGAGTGTGGGGCCTGGAACACGCTCACCGAAACCATGATCGAGAGCGGCGGCGCGGCAGCCCCTACCGGCCGTGCCGGCTGGACCGGGCAACAGGCGCAGATCAAGACCCTGGCCGAAGTCAGCGTCGAAGAGATCCCAAGGTTTTCCACCGCCTCCGGCGAGCTGGACCGGGTGTTGGGCGGCGGCCTGGTGGACGGTTCGGTGGTACTGATCGGCGGCGACCCCGGTATCGGCAAATCCACCATCCTGCTGCAAACCCTGTGCAGCATCGCCAGCCGCATGCCGGCGCTGTACGTCACCGGCGAAGAGTCCCAGCAGCAAGTGGCCATGCGCGCGCGCCGCCTGGGCTTGCCCCAGGATCAACTGCGGGTCATGACCGAAACCTGCATCGAAAGCATCATCGCCACGGCCCGCATCGAAAAACCCAAGGTCATGGTGATCGACTCGATCCAGACGATTTTCACCGAGCAACTGCAATCGGCGCCCGGCGGCGTGTCCCAGGTGCGCGAGAGTGCGGCGCTGCTGGTGCGTTATGCCAAGCAGAGCGGCACGGCGATCTTCCTCGTCGGCCATGTGACCAAGGAGGGCGCATTGGCCGGGCCACGGGTGTTGGAGCATATGGTCGATACCGTGCTGTATTTCGAAGGCGAATCCGACGGCCGCTTGCGCTTGCTGCGGGCGGTGAAGAACCGCTTCGGCGCCGTGAACGAGTTGGGCGTATTCGCCATGACCGACCGGGGGCTGAAAGAAGTCTCCAACCCGTCGGCGATTTTTCTGACCCGTGCCCAGGAAGAAGTTCCGGGGAGCGTGGTGATGGCAACGTGGGAAGGTACCCGGCCGATGCTGGTGGAAGTGCAGGCGCTGGTGGATGACAGTCACCTGGCCAACCCTCGCCGGGTAACGCTTGGCCTGGATCAGAACCGACTGGCAATGTTGCTGGCGGTATTGCACCGGCACGGCGGCATTCCTACCCACGACCAGGATGTATTCCTCAACGTGGTGGGCGGGGTCAAAGTGCTGGAAACCGCTTCCGACCTGGCCTTGATGGCAGCGGTGATGTCCAGCCTGCGTAACCGGCCGTTGCCCCACGACTTGCTGGTGTTTGGCGAGGTTGGCCTGTCCGGCGAAGTACGCCCGGTACCCAGCGGCCAGGAACGCCTCAAGGAGGCCGCCAAGCACGGCTTCAAGCGCGCCATCGTGCCCAAGGGCAATGCGCCGAAGGAGGCGCCGGCGGGCTTGCAGATTATTGCGGTAACACGCCTGGAGCAGGCATTGGATGCACTTTTCGAATGAATCAGGAAGGCACGCTATGCAACGTTTGAACTACCGGGCAATCGCTGCCCTGTGTGTCGCCCTGGCCGTATCGCCGGCCATGGCGTGGGCGGCTGAACTGCCCGCGGGTTATCGCCTGGCGCAAAAACTGTCGATGGAAGATGGCAGCGCGTTGCAAGTGCTGGAAGACCAGCGCATCAGCGCGCAGATGCATAAAGACAGCTGGGGCAGCGGGCTGGATGCGGACTCGTTCGACGACACCGCCGATCTGCTGGAGAACCCGCTGCTTGAGGCGCAAGTACGCCTGGTATCGCCTGCCGGTGATGTGATCGCACACCAGAACCTGGGCTATCCGTTGGCCAAGGTCAAGAAAGCGCCGCTTAAAGGGCAGCCTGAACCTGTGTATTTTCTGACCATCGACCAGACCGCGCCGATGGGCAGTTACAGCGGGCCTGCCACCCAATTGCTGCTGCCGGCCAAACAGCAACTCAAACCGGTGAATTACACCGGCGCCGACGGCAAGGTCGAGCCCTTGACCCTGGCGCGTACCGGCAAGGCCGAGTGGAAGGTCGTGAGCGCCAGCGGCGGCGCGGATGAACTGTTGCAGGTGTCGTCCTTCATGGACGGCGAGGGCGAGGACGATTTTGCCACCCGATACGAGACCTATCGTTTTGTCGATGGGCAATGGCGGGGCGTGTCCAGCCAGAAAAAAGGCTATTGGGACACGGAAAGCGAGTTTCCCGCGCGTAAGGCGTTTCCCTGAGCCATCACACGTGCAGCAACGCGCCGAGTTCCCGCTCTAGTTCTTGCTGATCACCCAGGTTCAACTCGACCAGCCGCCGCAGGTGGCTGATCGAGTCCAGATCGATTTCCTTGCACTCAAAGCCTAATTGGCCGTGGTCGTCGTGGGTCAGTTTTACCCGCATCTTTATATGCGCCTTCGGGTCCAGGCGGATGTCGACTTCGAAGGGGAGTGCGTTATTGCCTTTCCAGGACTCGGGCCGTTTTATCGCCAAGCCTTTCAGCGACAGATCCAGCAATTTAACCGGCCATTCCTGGCCGTTTTGTCGAACTTCGGTCTTGGCGTCAATCGCAATCCGGCGGAAACAGCGGCGGTCGGACGGGTGATCGGTCATGGTGAAACCCTCGATGGATAGAAGCAGTGTAGCCCTGCGCCATCACTTAGCCTTTATTTCGGCTTTTTTTGCCGTTGCAAGGCTCTAGACCAACGTAGGGGGGTGGCCTTTAAAGCCAACAGCGCTAAACTCCGGATGCTGTCCTTTCTGTCCACCCTGGCTGGAATATAAAAATGAAAAATAATAATAGCCTGCTACGCCACCTACCCTGGCTGGTGCTGGCAATCGTAGGAGCGTGCGCCCTTGGCGTAGTGGCATTGCGCCGCGGCGAGGCGATCAACGCCTTGTGGATTGTGGTTGCCGCAGTGGCCATCTACCTGGTTGCTTATCGCTACTACAGCCTGTTCATCGCGAATAACGTGATGCAACTCGACCCACGGCGGGCCACCCCCGCAGTGATCAATAACGACGGTCTGGACTATGTGCCGACCAACAAACACATTCTGTTCGGTCACCACTTTGCGGCGATTGCCGGCGCAGGCCCGTTGGTCGGCCCGGTACTGGCGGCGCAAATGGGCTACCTGCCCGGCACGCTCTGGCTGATCGCCGGCGTGGTGCTGGCCGGTGCGGTGCAGGACTTCATGATCCTGTTCCTGTCCACCCGTCGCAACGGCCGTTCCCTGGGGGACATGGTTCGCGAAGAGATGGGCCGCATTCCGGGCACCATCGCGCTGTTTGGCTGCTTCCTGATCATGATCATCATCCTCGCGGTGCTGGCGCTGATCGTGGTCAAGGCCCTGGCCGAGAGCCCATGGGGCATTTTCACGGTGATGGCGACCATCCCGATCGCGATGTTCATGGGCATTTACATGCGCTACATCCGCCCGGGCCGCATCGGTGAAATTTCGGTCATCGGCGTGGCGTTGCTGCTGGGTTCGATCTGGCTGGGCGGGCAGATTGCCGCTGACCCGGTCTGGGCCAAGGCGTTCAGCTTCACCGGGATCCAGATCACCTGGATGCTGATCGGCTACGGTTTCGTCGCGGCAGTGCTGCCGGTCTGGCTGATTCTGGCACCGCGTGACTACCTCTCCACGTTCCTGAAAATCGGCACCATCATTGCCCTGGCAATCGGCATCCTGGTGACCATGCCCGACCTGAAAATGCCGGCGCTGACCCAGTTCATCGATGGCACTGGCCCGGTGTGGAAGGGCGGCCTGTTCCCATTCCTGTTCATCACCATCGCCTGCGGCGCGGTCTCGGGCTTCCACGCGCTGATCTCCTCGGGCACCACGCCCAAGTTGCTGGCCAGTGAAAGCCATGCCCGCTATATCGGTTATGGCGGCATGTTGATGGAGTCGTTCGTCGCCATCATGGCGATGGTTGCCGCGTCGGTGATCGAGCCTGGCGTGTACTTCGCCATGAACAGCCCTGCGGCGATTGTCGGGACCGACGTGGTGACCGTGGCGCAGACCGTCAGCAACTGGGGCTTTGCAATTACCCCTGAGGCGTTGTCGGCCGTGGCCCATGACATCGGTGAAACCACCATCCTGGCACGTGCCGGCGGTGCGCCGACATTGGCCGTGGGTATCGCGCAGATCCTGCACAGTGTGCTGCCGGGTGAAAACACCATGGCGTTCTGGTACCACTTTGCGATCCTGTTCGAAGCGCTGTTCATCCTGACCGCCGTTGACGCCGGCACCCGTGCCGGTCGCTTCATGTTGCAGGACCTGCTGGGTTCCTTCGTGCCGGCGCTCAAGCGCACCGAATCCTGGACTGCCAACCTGATCGCAACGGCCGGTTGCGTGGCGATGTGGGGCTACCTGCTGTACCAAGGCGTGATCGACCCACTGGGCGGCATCAACACCTTGTGGCCGCTGTTCGGTATCTCCAACCAGATGCTGGCGGGTATCGCGCTGATGCTGGCGACCGTTGTGCTGATCAAAATGAAGCGCCAACGCTACATCTGGGTGACCATGCTGCCGGCGGTCTGGCTGCTGATCTGCACCACCACGGCGGGCTTCATCAAGCTGTTCGACGCTAACCCGGCGATCGGCTTCCTGTCGCTGGCCAAGAAGTACAGCGATGCCCTGGCAGGCGGCCAGATCCTGGCGCCGGCCAAGAGCATCGACCAGATGCAGCACGTGATCTGGAACGCCTACACCAACGCAACGCTGACGGCGCTGTTCCTGTTCGTGGTATTCAGCATCCTGTTCTATGCGCTCAAGGTCGGTGTCGCCGCCTGGGGCAACAAAGAACGCACGGATAAAGAAGCCCCGTTCCAGGCCGTACCGGACGCTTGATCGAGGATTGCAGCCATGTTCAATGACATCAGTCGCCTCGGTAAATACCTCGGTCAGGCCGCGCGCCTGATGGTCGGCATGCCCGACTACGACACTTACGTCGAGCATATGCAGACCAAACACCCGGACAAACCGGTGATGGACTACAAGGCGTTCTTCCGGGAACGCCAGGAAGCCCGTTACGGTGGCAAGGGTGGGCCCAAGTGCTGCTGACCCGATAGTTCGGGCCAGTGGTGATCTATTGTGGGAGGGGGCTTGCTCCCGATAGCGGTGTGTCAGTGACAGATAACTGCCTGACACACTGCTATCGGGAGCAGGCCCTCTCCCACATTTGTTTTGTGTTTCTTCAGTCATAAGGAGAACTGTCTTTGTCCTCTCCCATCCCCGTCACCGTCCTCAGTGGCTTCCTCGGCGCCGGCAAGACCACCTTGCTGCGCCACCTGCTCAAAGCCGAGCACGGCCTTAAAATCGCCGTGATCGAAAACGAATTCAGCGACGCCGGCATCGACACCCAACTGTTGGGCGCAGAACCGGTGCAAGTCATGACCCTGTCCAACGGTTGCGTGTGCTGCACCATCCACACCGACCTGACCAAAGCCCTTTACCTGCTGCTGGAGCGCCTGGACAGCGGTGAAATTGCCTTCGACCGCCTGGTCATCGAATGCACCGGCCTGGCTGACCCCGCTCCCGTGGCCCAGACCTTTTTCATCGATGAAGACCTGCGCGAGCGTTACATCCTCGACGGCATCATCACCCTGGTCGATGCGGCCCACGCCGAGCATCACCTGACCCAAACCATCGCCCAGGCGCAGATCGGTTTCGCCGACCGCCTGCTGGTCAGCAAACGTGATCTGGTAGACGACGCGACCTTCGACGCCCTCAGCGAACGCCTGACGCGTATAAACCGTCGCGCGCCGATCCGTGTGGTAAACCACGGCAACATCGACCTCGCCGAGTTGCTCGATGTGCGCGGCTTCAACCTCAACGCCGGCATGAGCCTGCGCCCGGTGAGCAAGGCGCCGTCCATCGACCGTATCTCCAGCCTGGTGCTGCGCACCAACCAACCGCTGGATATCGACCGCCTCAGTGAATTCATGAACGAGTTGTTGGAAGGCCACGGCAAGCAACTGCTGCGCTACAAGGGCGTGCTGAACATTGCCGGGGAGGATCGGCGCATGGTGTTCCAGGGGGTGTTGAAGCTCTATGGCTTCGACTGGGATACCGAATGGGCCGAAGGCGAGACGCGGGAAAGTGTGATTGTGTTTATTGCCGATGAATTACCGGAAGACAAGATTCGCCAAGGCTTTGCCAAGGTCTACCAGTCCTGATTTGGGGATTGCATTTCAAACGGGCATAAATAAAAAAGCCCGGCTCAAGAGCCGGGCTTCTTATTCAGGCAGCTACTATCAAGCGCCGTACACCGGCAGCTTTTTGCAAATGGCCTTGACCTTCTCACGGACCGCGTCGATCACGGCTTCGTTGTTCAGGTCTGCCAGGATGTCGCAGATCCAGCCGGCCAGTTCCTTGCACTCTGCTTCCTTGAAGCCACGAGTGGTCACGGCCGGGGTGCCGAAGCGCAGGCCCGAGGTGACGAACGGCGAGCGTGGGTCGTTTGGCACGGAGTTCTTGTTCACGGTGATGAAGGCTTTGCCCAGGGCAGCGTCCGCATCTTTACCGGAAATGTCCTGCTTGATCAGCGACAGCAGGAACAGGTGGTTCTCGGTACCGCCGGACACGACATCAAAGCCGCGCTCGATAAACACGCCGGCCATGGCCTTGGCGTTCTTCACCACTTGTTGCTGGTAGGTCTTGAACTCAGGCTGCAGGGCTTCCTTGAAGCAGATCGCTTTAGCGGCGATCACGTGCTCCAGCGGGCCACCCTGGGCGCCAGGGAATACGGCGGAGTTCAGCTTCTTCTCGATCTCGGCGTTGGCGCGCGCCAGGATCAGGCCGCCACGTGGACCGCGCAGGGTCTTGTGCGTGGTGGTGGTGACCACGTCAGCGAAAGGCACCGGGTTCGGGTAGACGCCAGCGGCGACCAGACCGGCCACGTGGGCCATGTCGACGAACAGGTAGGCGCCGACTTTGTCGGCGATTGCGCGAAAGCGCGGGAAATCCAGGATCTGCGAGTAGGCCGAGAAACCGGCCACGATCATTTTTGGCTTGTGCTCGACCGCCAGGCGCTCGACTTCGTCGTAGTCGATCAGGCCGTTGGCATCGATACCGTATTGAACGGCGTTGTACAGCTTGCCGGAGGATGAAACGCTGGCGCCGTGGGTCAGGTGACCGCCGTGGGCCAGGCTCATGCCCAGGATGGTGTCGCCGCCTTGCAGCAGGGCCAGGTACACCGCGCTGTTGGCTTGGGAGCCGGCGTGCGGCTGGACGTTGGCATAATCGGCGCCGAACAGCTCTTTTGCACGGTCGATGGCCAACTGCTCAACCACGTCGACGTACTCGCAACCGCCGTAGTAGCGCTTGCCTGGGTAGCCTTCGGCGTACTTGTTGGTCAGAACCGAACCTTGAGCCTCCATGACCGCAGGGCTGGTGTAGTTTTCCGAAGCGATCAGCTCGATGTGCTCTTCCTGGCGCACGGCTTCTTGCTCCATGGCGGCGAAGAGATCGGCGTCGTACTTGGCAATGGTCAAATCACGGCTGAACATGGCGGTCCTCAAGGATCGGGGGCAGAAAAGGAGGGCATTCTAACCCAATGGGTTTTAGATGGCATATGAAAGGACATCATGTCGCGGACAAGTGGGGCTCATCTGGGGGTGGGCGGTGTCTGTGCCGGCCTCATCGGGAGCAAGCCCCACCACAGCAGCATGTCAGTCGAACATGAACAGCGCGTCATTGCTGAACTGCGCCTCGAACCGATTCGCCGGCATCGGTCGCCCAAACAGGTAGCCCTGTACTTCATCGCAGCCATGCTCGCGCAGGAAGTCCAGTTGTTCATGGGTTTCCACACCCTCGGCGATCACCGCCAGGTTCAGGCTGTGGGCCATGGCGATAATCGCGCGGGCGATCTGCGCGTCCTGCTCGCCGGACGGCAGGCCGTCGACGAAGGTACGGTCGATCTTCAAGACGTCGATAGGGAACTGCTTGAGGTAGTTGAGCGAGGAATAACCGGTGCCGAAGTCGTCCACCGCGATGCTCAGGCCCAGGTTTTTCAGGCTGTCGAGGATGTGCATGGCTTCGTTGACTTCGCGCATCAGGATGCTTTCGGTCAGCTCCAGTTCCAGGCACGCCGGCGGCAGGCCGGTGTCTTTGAGGATAGTGGCGATGCGCGTGCCCAGTTGCCCGTCGGAGAACTGCCGCGCCGAGATGTTCACCGACACTTTCGGCACGCGGACCTTGTTCTGATGCCAGGTCTTGAGCTGGCGACAGGCTTCGCTGATCACCCAGTCGCCGACATCCACGACCAGGCCCAATTCTTCCAGCACCGGGATAAAGTCCCCCGGCGGCACCAGCCCGCGCCGTGGATGGCGCCAGCGCAGCAAAGCCTCGGCGCCGGTGAGGCGTTTGCCGTCGCCGCTGAACTGCGGTTGGTAATAAAGCACGAATTCGTTCTGGTCCAGGGCGTGGCGCAGGTCGCTTTCCAGCTCCAGGCGTTCCAGGGCGCTGGCGTTCATGTCGGCCTGGTAGAACTGGAAGTTGTTCTTGCCGCGCTCCTTGGCGTGATACATCGCGGTGTCGGCGTTTTTCATCAGTTGGCTCAGCTCGTTGCCGTCCTGGGGGCTGAGGGCGATGCCGATACTGGCGGTCACGAAGAATTCGCGGCCTTCGAGCACGAAGGGTTTTACCAGGCTGGCGAGGATCTGCTCGGCCACGTGAATCGCACGGTTCAGCGCCATCTCGCGGCTCAGGCGCGGTTGCAGCAGCAAGGTAAACTCGTCACCCCCCATGCGCGCCACCGTATCGTCTTCGGCCACGCAGCCGAGCAGGCGGGTGGCCATTTCCTTGAGCATGCGGTCGCCGGCGGCGTGGCCCAGGGAGTCGTTGATCGGCTTGAAACGGTCGAGGTCGAGGAACATCAGCACCACCCACGACTTCTGCCGCTCCGCCGACTGCAACGCGGTGTGCAGGCGGTCCTGGAACAGTGTGCGGTTGGGCAGGTGGGTCAGGGCGTCGTAATACGCCAGGCGGTGGATGCGTTGTTCGCTGGCCTTGCGCTCGCTGATATCACTGAAAAAGCACACGTAGCTGGCCAAATCGCCTTCATCGTCGAACACGGCGGTAATGCCGACCCAGGCAGGGTAGTGCTCGCCATTGCGGCGCTTGAGCCACACTTCGCCTTCCCAGGTGCTGTGCTGGTGCAGTTGTTTGAGCACGTAGCGCAAGTGCGCTTCCTGTTGCTCGTCAACGGTGAGCATGTTCGGCAATTGGTCGAGTACGTCACTCACCTCATAGCCGCTGACCCGGCTGAACGCCTCGTTGGCCTGCACGATATAGCCCGCCGGGTCGGTGATCAGGATCGCCGACGTGGAGTGCTCGAATACTGTGGCCGCCATGCGCAGGTCTTTTTCGGCCCGGCGTTGCTGGCTGATGTCGCGGCCTACCCCCAGGATGCCCTCGAAGGCGCCGTGTTCATCCCACACCAGCACCAGGCGCAACTCGATCGGTACTTTACGACCGTCGGCGCGCAAGCAATCGAACAGGAACAGTTGGGTCTGCACGTCATCGCGCAGCTTGTTCAGCGCCTCGATATCGCCCAGCGCACGGCTGACTTGCTCCACCAGGCTATAAATGCCGGCCAGTTGCTTTGGGTTGGCGATGATCGACTGCCAGCCGTTCTTGAACACCCAGTCCACGTCATACCCCAGCACGGCATTCACCGACGGGCTGATGTAGTTGAGCGCCAACTGGCTGTCGGTGGAGCAGATCACGTCGCTGATGCTTTCGGCCAGCATGCGGTAACGCTGTTCACTGTCGCGCAGGGATTCGCTGGCTTCGATCTGGTCGGTGATGTCCTTGGCCACGCCGATGATGCGCGTGACTTGGGTGGTCGTGTCCCGCGCCAGGGCCTGTTCGCGAATATCGAAGCGTCGCCATTGATTGTTGCGATGGCGAAAGCGCAACTGGCATTGCAGTTGGGCGCTATAGCCGGCCTGGCGCTGTTGCAGGCGCAAATCGTGGTAGTGCTCGGCATCTTCGGGGTGCAGCAGGATTTCCCAGAAGTACTCGCCCATTTGCTGCAGTTCGGCCTTTGTGTAGCCGAGGGTGTGCCCGAGGTGGTGGTTGCTGAAAATCATGCGCTGGCTGATCACATCCTGTACGTACAGGTGGTCGGGCACTGTGCGTACGACGTCCGACCAGAAACCTTCACGCTCGACCAGCGACAGTTCGATCAGCTTGCGGCTGGTGATATCGCTGATGCTGAGGATCACCGCATTGAAGTCGTCTTGCTGCTCCGGCAGGCGCATGACCAGCCACAGGTATTGCTCGTTGCCGGCGATGTCCTTGCACTGGATTTCCAGCTCCAGCTGGTTCTGGTGAGTGCGCACCGCTTCGAGTATCTGATGGCCGATGGACGTGGCATTGTCCGGGCAATCATTGATAAGCCGTTCCCAGGCGTCTTCGCAGGACGACACGTTCAGCAGGCGCACCGCCACCTGGTTGACCTCGGTGATGCGCAATTCCTTGAGCAATTGCTTATGCCCATCGGGATGGTCCTGCAACCACAGACGCAGTTGCTCACGGGTCTGCATGTACGGCTTGTCAAAAAAGCTGTTCAGGCCCGAGAGGTCAAGTACACAGAGGGCGACGCCGGTGCCTTCGAAAATATCCTGGTAGCGCCGGCGGCCTTCGTGCACTTGGCGTTGGCGGCGGCGCATGTTCAGCAGCACGATCACCGGGATCAGCGAAAAAGCCAGGCCTAGCAGGCACTTGCCGATAAACGCCGGCAACAGTTGCTCCAGCACGGCCGTACGGTCGAACATCCCGCGCAGTTGCCAGTCGCTTTTGCTTAACGGGGTGACCAGCACGCTTTTATTCAGGTCGTCCGGGGTCAGGGCCCCGTCCCATTGCATCGGCATGCCGCTGTCACGGCTGACTACGCGGTGGTTCAGGCGGTTCTCGATGGCCCACATCGGCCGCTGGCCCTGACTGTCCTGGCGGGTCAGGTTGGCCAGGTAGGCGGGTGCCAGGCGCAGCGCCCAGTACACCCGCGAGCCGCCGCTGGGCTGGTGCAGGAGCAGATAAATGAGGGTGCCGTCGTCGTTGTTGCTCAGGTAATAGGACTGGCCGTGGCTGCGTTGAACCAAGTTTTCGAGCCAGGCGCCGTCCTGGCTGTCGGTGGCGCTGTCGCTGATGATTGCGCCGCTGGGGGCGAGCAGGGCGATACTGCGCAGCTCCGGCAGCGAGCGCTGCAAGGTGCGCATCAAGGCTTGTTGCTGTTCGTTGTCGCGCGGCGGTTCGAGCATCGGGAGCAGGTTGAGGGCGATTTTTGCGCTCAGGGCCATATTCAGGCTGATCTGCTCCGCCAGGTCGGCGCTGTAGTCGATGGTGTATTGCTGCTGGTTTTTCTGGTTTTGCTGCAGTTGATCCAGCAGTTGCCAGAACAATAACGCGAGCAGCATGAGGACGAGCGTCGCCAACGCGCCTTTGAGGGTGCCGTGCAGGGGCGCTCCCGGCGCTATATGAGCGGCGCGCAGAGGAGTGGGCGGCGTGACTTTGGACAAGCTGTGATCCTGCGGTTTGGCTGGATTGGCGCGCGACGTGCACTATAAGCCGGACGCCCAAAGGGCGGCTAGCATGCCTTGAGTTGTGGCAAAGTGCCAGTCCCGCTCGGCTGGACTGACCAAGCGCATTCAGGTAGCTTTGCCGGTTACGCGGGGCGTTCCAGCCCCAAACATTCAGGCCTTTTCCGCTCGCTGGCATTGATGATAGTCAAAGGCCCGCGCGGCGCATGGTCTGGCACGGGCTTCGCCCGCTCAATTCATCAGTCACTGACGCTAGGTTCACCATGGCTCAATACGTCTTCACCATGCATCGGCTGGGCAAAGTTGTCCCACCGAAGCGGGAAATCCTGAAAAACATTTCATTGTCCTTCTTCCCCGGCGCCAAGATCGGTGTGCTCGGCCTCAACGGTTCGGGTAAGTCCACGCTGCTGAAAATCATGGCCGGCGTCGACACCGAGTTCGAAGGCGAAGCCCGTCCGATGCCCGAACTGAACATCGGCTACCTGCCCCAGGAGCCGCAGCTGGATCCGGCCAAGACCGTGCGTGAAGTGGTCGAAGAGGCCGTCAGCGTGATCAAGGACGCCCAGGCTCGCCTGGATGAGGTCTACGCCGCCTACGCCGAGCCGGATGCCGATTTCGACAAGCTGGCCGCCGAACAAGCCAAGCTCGAAGCCATCCTGCAGGCCGGCGACGGTCATAACCTGGAGCGCCAGCTGGAAGTTGCCGCCGACGCGCTGCGCCTGCCGGCGTGGGACGCCAAGGTCGAACACCTGTCCGGTGGTGAAAAACGTCGCGTGGCCCTGTGCCGCCTGCTGCTGTCGGCTCCCGATATGTTGCTGCTCGACGAACCGACCAACCACTTGGACGCCGATTCCGTCGCGTGGCTGGAACATTTCCTTCACGACTTCCCAGGCACCGTGGTTGCGATCACGCACGACCGCTACTTCCTGGACAACGTTGCCGGCTGGATCCTCGAACTCGACCGCGGCGCCGGTATCCCTTACGAGGGCAACTACTCCGGTTGGCTGGAAGCCAAGTCCGACCGTCTGGCCGCCGAATCCAAGCAGCAATCGGCCCACGAAAAAGCCATGAAGGAAGAACTGGAATGGGTGCGCAAAGGCGCCAAGGCCCGCCAGTCCAAATCCAAGGCCCGTCTGCAGCGCTTTGAAGAAATGCAGTCGCAGGAATTCCAGAAACGCAGCGAAACCAACGAGATCTACATCCCGGCCGGCCCGCGCCTGGGTGACAAGGTCATCGAATTCAAAAACGTGTGCAAAGGCTATGGCGACCGCGTGTTGATCGACAACCTGTCGTTCTCCATGCCAAAAGGCGCGATCGTCGGCGTTATCGGCGGTAACGGTGCGGGTAAGTCCACGCTGTTCCGCATGCTGATGGGCAAGGAAACGCCGGACTCCGGCAGCATCGAGATCGGCGAAACCGTGCAACTGGCCTGTGTGGACCAGAGCCGCGACGACCTCGACGGCAGCAAGACCGTGTTCCAGCAGATCTCCGATGGCTCCGACCAGATCCGCATCGGCAACTATGAAATCCCGTCGCGCACCTATGTCGGCCGTTTCAACTTCAAGGGCGGCGACCAGCAGAAGTTCGTCAAGGACCTGTCCGGCGGTGAGCGCGGCCGCTTGCACCTGGCGCTGACGCTGAAAGAGGGCGGCAACGTGTTGCTGCTCGACGAACCGTCCAACGACCTCGACGTGGAAACCCTGCGTTCCCTGGAAGAAGCCCTGCTGGACTTCCCGGGCGCCGCCATTGTGATCTCTCACGATCGGTGGTTCCTTGACCGCGTCGCGACCCACATCCTGGCGTACGAAGACGACTCCCAAGCGGTGTTCTTCGAAGGCAACTACACCGAGTACGAAGCCGACCGTAAGAAGCGCCTGGGCGAAGCGGCTGCCCAGCCGCACCGCGTACGCCACAAAAAACTGGCCTGATCCGGCTGGTTTGAAACAAGCGGAGCCTTCGGGCTCCGTTTTTTTTGGGTGTTTTCAGGAATACCGCGTTCAATTCATTCGCGAGCAAGCCCCACATTTGATCGCGTTCCAACCTTGAAATGCAGTCGAATGCGGGAGGGGGCTTGCCCCCGATAGCGATCTACCTGTTGGTGCATCCCTCAGATTTTAAATCCTCTTTTAAGTGCATAAACCGCCAAAAAACTGGATACAGTTATATCCAATGCACCATTTAAATTCACAAAAGCGACATTTTGCCCTGTCGCGGTGCGACATGAATTGATAAAGTCCGGCCCAATCTCACTTAAAAACAATCAATTTGCCGAGACTTTTCATGACCGAATCCGTCGAATCCTTCCTCGCCCGCCTCAAGAAACGCGACCCAGACCAGCCGGAATTCCACCAGGCTGTTGAAGAAGTCCTACGCAGCCTGTGGCCGTTTCTCGAAGCCAATCCGCATTACCTGACCTCGGGCATTCTGGAACGCATCTGCGAGCCGGAACGCGCAATCACCTTCCGAGTGTCATGGGTGGATGACCACGGCAAGGTCCAGGTCAATCGCGGTTTCCGGATCCAGATGAACAGCGCCATTGGCCCGTACAAGGGCGGCCTGCGTTTCCACCCGTCGGTGAACCTGGGGGTGCTGAAATTCCTCGCGTTCGAGCAGACCTTCAAAAATTCCCTGACCTCGCTGCCCATGGGCGGCGGCAAAGGCGGCTCGGACTTTGATCCAAAAAGTAAAAGCGATGCCGAAGTCATGCGCTTCTGCCAGGCGTTCATGAGCGAGTTGTACCGCCATATCGGCGCAGACGTGGACGTACCCGCCGGTGATATCGGCGTGGGCGCTCGCGAAATCGGCTTTCTGTTCGGCCAGTACAAGCGCTTGAGCAACCAGTTCACGTCTGTGCTCACCGGCAAAGGCATGACCTACGGCGGCAGCCTGATCCGTCCGGAGGCCACCGGGTTTGGCTGCGTGTACTTCGCCGAAGAGATGCTCAAGCGCAACGGCCAGCGCGTTGAAGGCAAGCGCGTGGCGGTGTCCGGCTCCGGCAACGTGGCGCAGTATGCCGCACGCAAGGTCATGGACCTGGGCGGCAAAGTGGTTTCACTGTCTGACTCCGAAGGGACGCTGTACGCCGAAAGTGGTTTGACCGAAGAGCAATGGTCGGCCCTGCTGGCACTGAAAAACGTACAGCGCGGCCGCATCAGCGAACTGGCCGAGCGTTTCGGCCTGGAATTTCGCAAAGGCCAAACGCCTTGGGAGTTGGCGTGCGATATCGCACTGCCGTGCGCTATCCAGAACGAGCTGGACGCCGACGCCGCCCGCACGCTGTTGCGCAACGGCTGCATCTGCGTGGCCGAAGGCGCCAACATGCCGACCACGCTTGAGGCTGTGGATATCTTTATCGAGGCGGGCATTCTGTTCGCACCGGGCAAGGCGTCCAATGCCGGTGGTGTGGCCGTCAGTGGCCTGGAAATGTCGCAGAACGCCATGCGTTTGCTGTGGACCGCCGGGGAGGTGGACAGCAAGCTGCATAACATCATGCAATCTATCCACCACGCCTGCGTGCACTACGGCGAAGAAAACGGCCGGATCAATTATGTGAAGGGCGCCAACATCGCAGGCTTCGTGAAAGTGGCCGATGCAATGCTGGCCCAAGGCATCGTCTAGGCTTCGGCGTCGATGCGCAGCACTTCGATCAACTGATCGCCGACGGGGCGCTTCCACAGCACCTCGTCACCGACCTGGGCGCCCAGCAAGGCGCGACCCAGGGGCGAACCCCAATTGATCAGGCCGGCGCCGGCGTCCGCCTGGTCTTCACCGACCAACTGGATGCGCTGCTGCTCATCCTGTTCGTTGGCAAAGGTTACCCAACTGCCAATCCGGACCTTGTCGGTGGCGGTGGCCGGCGCGACTACCTGGGCGCTCTGCACCCGCTGGTTGAAATAGCGCAGGTCCCGCTCAAGGTCGGCCTGGCGCTGTTTATCGGCCTGCTCGCCCTTGGCGGATTCGGCGCCGTATTCAGACTGCAGTTGCGCAACCTTGGCCTGCAACTGCGCCAAACCCTGCGCGGTCAGGCGATTGGGTTGCTCACTGACCTGGCGCTCCACCGGCTGATCGGCCTGAGCGGCGGCGTTGTCTTCATTCACAAAAGCTCGGCTCATGGTGTTCTCCCTCTCTGGAGCTTGGGCCATGGTCGCCGTGCTTTAGTTTCGATGGATGTCTGAAAGCGACCTATTGCGAGCGATAGGCCCGCGCCGCATCGCGATCCTTCTCTTGCTGCCAGGCGCGTTCGCGGTCATCCCAGTGGTTGTTCTTGTAGTCGCGCAGTTCCTCGTTTTCGCGCATGGCCTTGCACTGGCGGAAACCGTCCTCCCAGCCTTCGGCGTATAGCCGGTCCTTCAGGTAACGCGGCACGTTCTTGCGAAACGTCCCGCTAATCACCCCGGCAGCCTGGCGACCGCTGCTGCAACCGTCGTCAAAGCCATCGGCAAAAGCGGGTGGATAACCGCGGGCGAGTAATTCCTGATGGGTGGACTGGCAACCCGACAATCCCACCACCGCACACAGCAATACCGCATACCGCCACATGACATACTCCCTGGCCGTTTCACGGCTGATAAGGGAAGTTTAGAAGGGGATTTGTCGGGAGGGTGTGAAGGCGAGGTGATAACGGTGTCGGGGTAACGCTCAATTCAACGTCAACGGGCTACCTAGGGGGTGTCAGTGCCGCATGCTCAGCCAACTCCTGCTGGATAAACGCTGCAATCATCGCCCGATACACCTGTTCGGTAACGTCCGGATTGGCGCCCAGCATGTGCGACAAGTCCCGCACCTTGGCGATCACCTGTTCGACCCGCTGCGGCGCCTTGACACCATCGGTGTCCTTTTTGAAGCGGGCGGCTTGGGATACGTAGTGGCCACGCTCAGCCAGCAGGCTGACGATTTGCTGGTCGAGTCGGTCGATATTGTCGCGGACTTCTTCGAGACTGCTGCAGTTAACGGCCATGTTGGTTGAACTCCTTGAGATAAAGCTGAATAAATGCAGGCCAAATGTGGGAGGGGCAAGCCCTCCCACATTTTGGGTCCTGGTCTGGCTGTGGTCAGTAGTGATACCACTTCACTTCAAGCATCACCTCATTGACTGGCGTCGATAAGTGGCTGTACTCGCGCTGTGCGCTCAGGCGCAGGCCCAGGTTGCGGGACAATTCCCATTGTTGGTTCAGGCTGATGCTGCGGCGCACTTCGCCATTGGTGAAGAAGTCGCCCTTGGCTTCCAGGCTCAGGTTGCCCAGCGGGTTTTTCCACAGCACGCCAGTGTTGAAGCCAGCAGCGGGGGAGATGGCTTCGCTGAAGTCATTGTTGTGCTCCACCCGCACGGTGCCGAGGGCGAAGCCGAGCATGTCGTCGCTCAGTTGCCAGGTGCCGCCGGCGCCGCCATTGACGTGCGCCACCAGGGTTTCGTCGTCGTGTTTGCCCGGTACGCGTTCCAGGCCGCCGGTGACTTGCCATGACCAGGGTTGCAACAGGGCGTTGCGTGGCGTCAGGGAGCGGATGGTGGCCAGGTCCAGTTGTTGCAGTTGCCAGTGGTTGCCTTCGTACTGGCGCAACTTCATTTGCAGGATTTCGATCTGCGCACCGAGGGGGAAGCCTTCGGCGTTGTCGTTGAGGTCGTGATAGGCCATGCGCAGGCCGTATTCGGCAAAGGTTTTGTCGCCCCGGGTGCCGATGCCGGCTTGCCAGGTACGGGATTCATGGCCGTTTTCCGGCAGGCCGGGGGGCGTGATCTCAAGGTCCGGCGCGGGGTTTTGGTTGATCGCGCGTAAGAGTTCGAAGCTGCGCTGGGAGCGTGCGGTGTCGCGTTCCAGGCCATTGGCGCGGTAGCGGCCCAGGCGATAGGCGGCGTCGATGATCAGCGCCTGGCGGTCGCGAGGCAGGGCTTTGAATGCGGGCTCTTGCAATTGGTTCTGGTCGTCGCTGACCTTCAATACCCATTGTTGCTCGTCGCTGTCCAGCGGTTTGGCGCGCTCCAGCAGTTCGCGCTCGCGGGAAGGCCGGTAGTCGATTTTCTCGACCAGCCCCGCATCTTTAACGGCTTTGACCGTGTCGGTAGGAATGGCGGTCAGCGGGAACTGTTCGGTCAGGCGCAGGCCTGGGCGGGCCACTTGCAGCAGCTCCAGCAGGCGGTAGGAGCAGTTTTCGTCGAAGAAGAAGTAGTCGAACTGGATCTGCTTGAGCTCCCACACGTGCTCGACCATGCGCTCGGTTTCGACTTGGGTGAGGTTGAGGCGGTATTCCCACAGGTCGCGGTTTTCGAGGCTACGGTATTCGGAGAGTTTTTCCTGGTAGGGCACCAGCGCGAACAGGCCGGGATAGCCGCCCATCAGGCCTTTCCAGGCGTAGAGGATGCTGTTGTCCGAGCCTTCAATGTACGCGCCGAAGTTGATCGCGTAGCTGAGCAGCGCCGTATTGTTGCTTTGCACGTCGGCCTGGTCGATACGCAGCAGGGTGTGGCCGAACATCGATGACGGGCTGTTGAGGTAGGCCGCCGGGAAGATCATCACCGCGCTGTGGGGGGCGACGTCCTTGAACCATTGCTTGAATTCCTTGCAGTTCACGGCCGGCAGGTCGGCCAGGTGCAACTGGTCCTTGAGCCAGCGGGTACGTGCGGGGTAGACGCATTGGGCATGTTTTTCACCCAGGCTGGCCGGCGCATAGAGGGCGTCAACGGTGGCCTTGAGCTCCGCATCCGGGTGGTGGGCACCATCGGCTGCGAGGAAGAATTTCTGCTCGCTGACATAACTGCGCCAGCCTTTTAGCTTGCCGGCTTCGTAATGGCCCAGCGACAGCCAGAACGGATCATTGGCCAGTTGCTGCAAACGTTGATCATCAAGATGCGGTGCCGCGTACAGCGGGGCGCAGGCGAAGAGTGCCATCCAGGCAAAGCGTTTGAGCATAGGGGCAACTTAAGTCGGATATTTAGACAGACCCAAAGGGGAGGCGGGCCCAAAAATAAAACCCGCGCCTCGGGAGGCGCGGGCAGGTCGAGCTTAAGCCTGGGTAGCGTATTTCGCCAGGCGGGCATCGCCTTTGAGTACAGCCAGTGTGTTGTTGTGCACGTCTTCAGCGGTCACGTCGGCCTTGCTGAAGATTTGCTGGAAGTGTTCGTGCGCCACGGCCGCGAAGTGCGCGCGATCTTCCGGTGCAACGCCCAGTACCACGGCGTAGGTGGTCAGTGCTTCGCCATTACCCTTGGCCATGTCTTCGGACAGCTCGTTCATCATGCCATTCATGGCAATCCAGGACTTGCCGCCGTAGGTCAGCGCGCTGTTGGTGCTGCAACCGTTGGTGCCCGAGGTCATGCCGAAGGTGGCGTTACCCGAAGTGCCGTTGGTGGTGGAAGCCAGGAAGTGAGCCGGAGTACCGCGCTGGCCTTCGAACAACATGTTGCCCCAACCGCAGTTCGGGCCACCTGGTGATTCTGCCATTGCATTGAGGGAGACAACGGTGAAGAGAGTACCGAGAAGGATCCGTTTCATAGCTTTGTTCTCTTTGTGTGCAAACCAATGGACAAGGGTTCAGGCACTTCATAGCGCCCTAGGGATCGGTTATTAGTCCAACCCGCGCAGTTTGGAGTTTAGGCAGGTTCCAAGGGTTCCGTGGGTTTTTATAAAACAATCAGCATTGTCGCGATTTTTTGTAGGACGCGTCCCGTACCTGTGCTTTCCCTACGGCGCGCCTTGCCAGAGCGCGCAAGGGGGAGCCAGAATGCCGTCATCTGCCCCGCCTGATGTAAGGAAGCCCGATGCCTGATCCTGTTGCTGCCAGCTTGCGCCTAGCGCCCGAAGCGCTGACTCGCCCTTTCTCCGCTGAACAGTTCAGCTTCTCGACCACCAATGAATTGGAGCCCTTTCGCGGTGTGCTTGGCCAGGAACGCGCGGTTGAAGCGTTGCAGTTCGGTGTGGCGATGCCACGCCCCGGTTACAACGTGTTTGTCATGGGCGAGCCGGGCACTGGCCGCTTTTCGTTCGTCAAACGTTACCTGAAGGCCGAAGGCAAGCGCCTGCAGACCCCGGCGGACTGGGTCTACGTGAATAATTTCGATGAGCCTCGCGAACCCCGCGCCCTGGAATTGCCTGGCGGCGCGGCGGCGGCGTTCATCGCAGATATCAATGGCCTGGTCGACAACCTGGTGGCGACGTTCCCGGCCGCCTTCGAGCACCCGACCTATCAACAGCGCAAAAGCGCCATCGACCGTGCCTTCAACCAGCGTTACGACAAGGCCCTGGACGTGATCGAACGGCTGGCCCTGGAAAAAGACGTGGCGCTGTACCGTGACAGTTCCAACATCGCGTTCACGCCGATGCTCGACGGCAAGGCGCTGGACGAGGCTGAGTTCTCGCAGCTGCCGGAAGTGGATCGCGAACGTTTCCACACGGACATCTCCGAGCTGGAAGAGCGCCTCAACGAAGAGTTGGCCAGCCTGCCGCAGTGGAAGCGCGAGTCCAACAACCAACTGCGCCAGTTCAACGAAGAAACCATCACCCTGGCCCTGCAACCTTTGCTGGCGCCGCTGTCGGAAAAATACGCGGAAAACGCCGCAGTCTGCGGTTATCTGCAAGCCATGCAGGTGTACCTGCTCAAAACCGTGGTCGAGCAATTGGTGGACGACGCCAAGACCGACGCCCAGGCGCGCAAGCTGCTTGAAGAGCAATACTGCCCGAGCCTGGTGGTGGGCCATGCGGTCAACGGCGGCGCACCGGTGGTGTTCGAACCGCACCCGACCTACGACAACCTGTTCGGCCGTATCGAGTACAGCACCGACCAGGGCGCGCTCTACACCACTTACCGTCAGTTGCGCCCGGGCGCCTTGCACCGTGCCAATGGCGGTTTTCTGATTCTTGAAGCCGAAAAAATGCTCAGCGAACCGTTTGTATGGGACGCGCTCAAGCGCTCCCTGCAATCGCGCAAGCTGAAGATGGAATCGCCACTGGGCGAGCTGGGCCGCCTGGCCACCGTCACCCTCAACCCGCAAATGATTCCGTTGCAGGTCAAGGTGATCATCATCGGTTCGCGCCAGTTGTATTACGCATTGCAGGACGCCGATCCGGACTTCCAGGAGATGTTCCGGGTGCTGGTGGACTTCGACGAAGACATCCCGATGGTGGACGAGAGCCTGGAACAGTTCGCCCAGTTGCTTAAAACCCGTACCTCGGAAGAAGGCATGGCGCCGCTGACTTCGGACGCAGTGGCGCGGTTGGCCACGTACAGCGCCCGGCTGGCCGAGCACCAGGGGCGCTTGTCGGCACGCATTGGCGACCTGTTCCAACTGGTCAGCGAGGCGGACTTTATCCGCCACCTGGCGGGCGATGACATGACCGACGCCGGCCACATCGAGCGCGCGCTCAAGGCCAAGGCCACGCGGACCGGGCGCGTGTCGGCACGGATTCTCGATGACATGCTCGCCGGGGTGATCCTGATCGATACCGCGGGTGCGGCCGTCGGCAAATGCAACGGGCTGACGGTACTGGAGGTGGGCGATTCGGCGTTCGGCGTGCCGGCACGCATTTCCGCCACGGTGTACCCCGGCGGCAGCGGTATTGTCGACATCGAGCGCGAGGTTAACCTCGGCCAGCCGATTCACTCCAAGGGCGTGATGATCCTCACCGGTTACCTGGGCAGCCGTTATGCCCAGGAATTCCCGTTGGCGATTTCGGCGAGTATCGCGCTGGAGCAGTCCTACGGGTATGTGGATGGTGACAGTGCGTCCTTGGGCGAAGCCTGCACGCTGATCTCGGCGCTGTCGAAAACGCCGCTCAAGCAGTGTTTTGCCATCACCGGCTCGATCAACCAGTTTGGTGAAGTGCAGGCGGTGGGTGGCGTCAACGAGAAAATCGAAGGCTTCTTCCGCCTCTGCGAAGCGCGCGGCTTGACCGGCGAGCAAGGGGCGATCATCCCCCAGGCCAACGTCGCCACGCTGATGCTCGATGAGAAGGTGTTGCAGGCCGTACGCGCCGGGCAATTCCACATCTACGCGGTACGCCAGGCGGACGAGGCCTTGAGCCTGCTGGTGGGTGAACCTGCCGGCGAGCCGGATGCCGAGGGGCAATTCCCCGAAGGCAGCGTCAACGCGCGGGTGGTTGAGCGTTTGCGTGCGATTGCCGAGATGATCAGCGAGGAAGACTTGAAGGAGGCGGAGAAGGAGTTGGCGCAGCAGGCGTTGGCTGAGGCCAAGCCGAGCTGACGCGTGGTAAGTAGGATCTGTAGAACGAAGCAGATCCCAATGTGGGAGGGGGCTTGCTCCCGATGGCGGTGGGTCAGCCAGCTTATGGGTAGCTGGTACACCGCTATCGGGAGCAAGCCCCCTCCCACAATGGATGTCAGTGCCTTCAGACCTGTGGCCGCCATAAAATTGACTCGATTCCGGTGGCCGCCACCGTTGGTCTCTAGCGCCTTGGTTTGTTGTGTTTTTCTTCTATTCTCTGTTTTAGGGATATCCACAGGAGTCGCTGGATAGAAACAGCCTCGCCATTGGCCGGGGTTGAACACCGATCTACCGAGGGGCGCCGCCATGTCGCGCAACCTTTGCCTTACCCGCCAGTGCTTTGGCCTGGTCACCCGTATCGAATGTTCCATTCGCCCGCTCGCGGGGGATACCGGCATGTGGACCTTATTGTTTGCCGCCGGCATGTCCGGTGAACAGCCGTCCACCATCAAGTCCCAAGGCCCGTTTCATGGGCCGATTGCGGCGCAGACCATTCTGGAATCAATCGTCGACAGCCTGACCCTGCATGGCTACGAGCTGGCGGGCGATCCGCAGATCTGGTGCCTGCACATGCAGGCCCACCTGCGACAGCTCAACGGCAACCATGAGCAGCTTGCGCTGTAGGCCGGGTCATTTGCCCTCGGGCTTGTCCAGCTTGACCTCGAAGCCGTATTGCACGGTCGTCAGGTCGGTGCGCTGGTAGCTTTCCAGCGCCGTCGGCGTGCCATAGAAATAATGCACGTCAAACATCGCCGTGCCGTACTCCTGCGCACGGTGGCTGACGCCGAGGATTTCCTTGAGGTAATGGCCGCTGGCGTCCTTGGCGTAGAAGCGCCAGCTGTCGGCGGGGAATGCCTTCTGGTCGACGATCAGCGCGTTGTCCTTGAGCGACAGGCCCTTGGGCAGCTTGGCCACGTCAATCTCGCCTTTCTCGATGGTCGCCAGGAACAGCGGGATCGAGCCCACCACGAACGCCGGGTTTTCCGGGAACAGGTTGAGATCGTAGGTGAGCGTGCCGCGCGCCGGGTTCAGCTCGTAGGCTTCGCTGGGCAATTCGATGGGCTCGCCGCGTTCGCCCTTGTCGTCGGCGGTAAAGAACGTCACTGGCGATTCGCTGCTGTTGCGCTCGGCGCCCACCAATTCGTCGTTGAAGGTGAAGGGGTGATCGAAGGTGATATGCGCGGCACTGGCGTCTTCGACGGACTGGGTGATCGTCACACTGTTTTTCAGTTGTTCCTCGCTGAGCGTGGCGCCCTTGAGCCAGCTGGCGGCGCCGTCGTCGTACACGGTGACCGGCATCGGCAAGGCTTGTACGGTTTTTTGCAGGCTGTTCTTGTCGAAACGCAGTATCGGCAGGTCGAGGTCCTTGCGGGTGACGGAGGCTGTGGAAAAGTCCAGCACGTTGACCTGCACGCTATCGATCTGGCCATTGAAATACACCTTGGCGTAATGGCTGCCCTGTTTGTGCTCAAAGGCTTTTTGTTCGTCGATAAGCTGTTTTTCGAAGGCTTCGGACCAAGTGTTCTGTTTTTGCATCTCGGCCAATTGTTTTTGGTAAAACGCCACCTGCGCGGCGCTTTCATTGATCGAGCCCGAACGTGTGAGGAATTGCCCGGTGCTATCGCGTGCCTGTACCAGCAACGGGTTCGGCGAATCGTCGCCCACTTGCGGAGCGAGCGGCTGGCTGTTGGTCAGTTCGATTTCGGCGTAGTTTTTTTCCAGGAGCAGCAGGTTGACGGTGATATTGCCCTCGGTGCGCTTATGGCCCACGTCTTTTTTCGACAGGTCGAACGTCAACACCCTGCCCGGCGCGATCACTTCCACGCGGCCCTTGAGGCTCACAGGCTGAGGCTGGCTCTTGTTTTCGGTTTCGAGGCCATCGATGAACGGATAGGTCACCGTCAGGTCATCGGGGTTGGTCAGGTTGGAGCTGCTGGGGCTCAGTTGGATACCTGGGTCGGTTTCCGACCATTCCGGCTGGAAGGGGATGACTTTGTTGTTGCTCAACGTGACCGATTGCCACTCCAGGCCATGGGGGAAGGGGAATTGGTCGGGCATGTTGAAGCTGAACGGGAAGACCGGCTGCAAATCCGTCAGGTAGTCGGAGTGAGAGGTCTTGCGCAGCACGAACAGGCCATTGATGTAGGTGTCCACCAGCGCTTGCGGCGTGGGGTAGTGCTTGAGCAGGGCCAGGGTGTCGTCGCCGTACTCGGCCTCAATGGGCTTGGTGGCGAGCTTGGCCTGGGCCCGCTCCAGCAATAACAGCGAGCCGCCGAGGTCGGCGATGGCGTCGCGCAGCTTGGGGTCCTGGATGCTGTCGAGGGATTGTTCGAACTTGGCGGTTTTCTCTTCGAGGGTCGTCTGTTTCTGCTCATCACTGGGGGAGCAACCGCTGCCCATCAGCAACGCAGCACACAGGCCAACACCGGCCAAGGGGGAGCGCACATCCATCATCTGAGTTTTTCCTGTCCGACGTCATCGAGCCGAGTTGATGGGCTCGACACTAGCAGAAAAATTCTCTTACAGAAGCCGCCTGGGTCAGTTTTCTCGCGGTTACAGGTGACTTGTGGCGGCTGGTATACTCGCCGCCATTTCTAGCCAAGCTGTGTGAGACCCCCATGGAACGCTTTATCGAAAATACTATGTACGCTTCACGCTGGCTGTTGGCGCCGATCTACCTCGGCTTGTCCCTGGGCCTGCTGATCCTGGCATTGAAATTCTTTCAGGAAATCATCCACGTTCTGCCGAATGTGTTCAGCATGCTGGAGGCGGACGTCATCTTGCTGCTGCTGTCGTTGATCGACATGGCGCTGGTCGGTGGCTTGCTGGTGATGGTGATGATTTCCGGCTACGAGAACTTCGTCTCGCAGCTGGATATCGATGACAACAAAGAGAAACTCAACTGGCTGGGCACCATGGACTCTTCGTCGCTGAAGATGAAAGTGGCGGCCTCCATCGTGGCGATTTCCTCGATCCACTTGCTGCGCATCTTCATGGATGCCAAGAACGTCGATCCGCAGCACCTGATGTGGTACGTGATCATCCACATGACCTTCGTGATCTCCGCGTTCGCGATGGGCTACCTGGACAAACTCACCAAGCACTGATGCCTTGCGCCGGCCCTACTGCTCGACGAAGTAGTAGGGCTGGCGGTTGATCGCCATGTGCTTGATCACCTTCACCTGGGGATTCAAGCCGTTGGTGTGGTCTAGCAGCGCAACGTTGCCGGGCTTGGCCGCCAGGTAACGGTGCAGCTCGGGTTCTGTCTGCAGCATCTTCAAATAGCCCTGCATGTAGAACACGCCGGCGCCGGCGATGCGTTCATTGGGCTGGAACAATACGACTTCTTTGCCTTCGGCTTGCAGTGCCTGGATCTGGCGGATGACCGGCACGAATGACTGGCGCACATCAGCCTTGGGCGCAAACCAGAAGGCAGCGATCAGGTAGCTGGCAATGGCCAGGGTGAACACGCCGCCCACCAGAGGTCGGTGGTGTTTATACAGGGCGGGTTTGTGCTCTTTGAGCCATTGCAGCAGTACCCGTGCATATTCGGCGGCCAACACGGCGGCGGCCGGGGCCAGCGTCATCAGGTACACCGTGCGCTTACTGGACGCCAGGGTCAGCAAGGTGAATTGCGCCACCAGCCATACGCTGAAAAACAGGTGATAGCGATTGCGCGCCAGGCTTTTACGCAAATGCCACAGCCCCAGGTACACCAGGATGTTCCAGGGCAGGAACGCCTCCGGCAGTTTGGCGATGTAGTAGTAGAACGGCTCGTAATGCCCGGCTTCGACAAACGAGCCGCTGAACCGGCCGACGCTGTTGGTCCACAGTACTTCGCCTACAGCCTGCATGCCGCCACGTTGGTACAGGAAGCACAGCCATATCAGCAGCGGCACCAATGCCAATAGGGTGCACAGCGCGGGTTTGAGCCAGTTGCCGATGCGCAGGCGTTTGTCCATCACGCTGGTAGCGGCCAGGTACACAAAAATCACAATGCCCGGCATGGCCAGCCCCAGCACACCTTTGCTTAGCGTGGCGATCGCCATCCCGACGGTAAACAGCGCCCAATGGCCCATGTTGGGGCCTTCGCGGTCCGGCCGCACCGCCTGATAGAACGCCAGCAGCGCAGTGGTCACGCCGAGGCTGAGCAACGAGTCCTCACCCACGCCGCGCACGTTGCTCCAGTAACTGGCCATGGTCGCCAGGATCAAGGCTGCGCTGAACGCCAATGTCTGCGGCCGGCCGAACCTGCGCAGCATTGCGTAGAGCAGCATTACGCTGAACAACCCGGCAAACGCCGACGCCAGGCGCACAGCCCAGGTGGTGCCGCCAAACAGGCGAATCGCCCCGGCATCCAGCCACAGGCTCAAGGGCGGCTTTTCCAAAAAAGGCTCGCGAAATAACTGTGGCACCACCCAGTTATTGTCCAGATGCATGGCCATGGCGATCCCGGCGACGCGGGCTTCGGTGGAGCCTTGCAGGTCGTGGCTACCTAGGGCGAAAAAAAATAAAAGACCGGCGAGCAGAAACAATAAAGAGGCGGGGCGTGTCATGGGTTGTGGCTACCGAGGCAGTGGGCCGCTCGGGGGAGCGGCCGTGGCATTCGGCTAGTATCTGTCGGCGTTTCTGAATGTTTCGTGAACGAGTGTAGGGTTTTTGTATTCAGGTATTCACGGCGCCTTCAAGCTGGGCAGCGCGGCTTTACCCTCGGCTGTCAACACGGCTGCCAATTGCTCCCAGGTAAAGCTCAGTTCGTTGTCGCACCCGTCACCGTTGGCGGGTGTCGACAGCTGCAATCCTTGGGTGTTGAAGCTCAGGTCGAACGTGGAATAGCTGTTGATCGCCGGGCATCCCTCGTCGGTGGTGGTTTGTCTGGCCAGCCATGTCTTGAACGGGGTCGACAGCTTCACTTCGCCGGAATAGGCGTCATACCACTGCTGGTGCCCGCCCAGCCACGTCCAGGGGTCAACCGCTTCGCCGGTCTGCAGGTTCCAGGAATGCTGCCCCCAACTGATGCCCCGGGCGCCCATGCCCGCGGTCCAGCGGTAGAACTTCACGGTGATCCACTGCGACGACCAATACGTCGGCTCAACCGTGATTTCACTGGTGAGGGCCGAGCCGTTTCGTCCCAGATACTCGCGACGCTCGCGCAAATAGTCGGCCTGATCGTCGTCGTTGACCGCCAGCGCCGCGAGTTGCCGATTGATTTTCTGCACCGCCGGGCCATCACCCTCAAGCTTGAGCGTGACTCGGGCGCCTTGGGTCTTGAGCACGTAGCGGTGACCGCCGAAGGATTTTTCCTGCGTCTTGACCGGCAGCGGCGCCGCTTCCAGGGCGGCGTTATAAGCATCGCTGCCGCAGCCGTCGTTTGGCGTACCGACACGTTTCAGGGTAATCGGCAGCGGTTTGCCGCCTTGCGTTTTACGCCAAGCGCCCGCCAGCGTATCGCCGGAGCGATTATCCAGCGTCCAGAACCCGGTATCGCCTTCCTCCACCCACGGCGCGCTGTCGCTGGCTTGGGTCAGTTGAATGGGGGTGAGGATGCGTTGGTAGTAATAACTGCCGTGCTCCCCGTCAGCTCCGTTGAAACAGGCGGTAATGGCGGATTTGCCCAGCGTGCCGGTCCAGACGCCGGCGAGGTCGGCGGCGTTGGCGAGCAAAGGTGTGCAGGCAAGAGCGATAGCAGCGACGGGCTTGAACACGGGTATCTGACTTCCGGTTGTCTGATGGGGCGCTCAGGGTAATGGGAAGTCGGGTGGAGTCCAAGTGGTTGCGCCTGCGTGGCGGTCAGTGCGCGCCGGTTAACACCTTAGGCTTTGACTTTAAAACGCCCCAACCCCTGCTGCATTGCATTGGCCCGCTCTGACAGGTTCCTGGCCGCGATCGCGCATTGCTGGGAGTTGGCCTGGTTTTGCTGGGTGACCTCGTCGATCTGCTCCAGCCCAATACTCGCCTGTTGCAAGCCGGACGCCTGTTCGCTGGACGCCTGATAGATCAGTGACACCAGACTTGAGACGGTGCCGGTGCCGGTGACAATGTTGCGCAGCGAGTCGGCGGTGCGGCCGGCGATGATCATGCCGCGTTGCGTCTTGGTCGACGAGTCGGCAATCAGCGCTGCGGTCTGTTGTGCCGCCTCGGCACTGCGTGCCGCGAGGCTGCGCACTTCATCGGCCACCACGGCAAAGCCGCGGCCCAGCTCCCCGGCACGTGCGGCTTCGATCGCGGCGTTCAACGCCAGCAGGTTGGTCTGCGCGGCAATGTTGTCGATGGTGGTGATGATGGCGGTAATGTCTTTGCCCGAATTATCGATCTCGGCCATGGCCGCGATCAGTTCGCTCATCAGCTTGTCACTTTCCCCCGCGTCGGCGCGCGCCGCCTGGGATTGTTCGTCGGCCTTTTTGGCATTGGCGGCGTTGTCGGTGGTCTGCGCCGCCATTTGGGTCATGACGGCACTGATTTCAGTGATCGACGACGCCGAATTGGATGCGCCGTCGGACAGCGACTGGCTCAACTGCGTGACCTGTGCAGAGCTGCCGGTGATTTGCGTGGCGCTGGCCTGCACTTGGGAAATCAAGGTGTTCAGGTTGCCGACCATTTTTTCCAAGGATTTGCCCAGCGTGTCATTGGGCGAGGACAGACGTACCTCCAGGTCCAGATCACCCTCGGAAATGCGTTCGGCCACGCGCACCTGGCGTTGCAGGCTTTCCGACATATCGTTCAGGGCAAAGGACAATTGGCCGACCTCATCTTCAGACGTTTGCACCAGCCGACGCGAAAAGTCGCCCAGGCTGATGTTAGCGGCCAGGTGGGCGGCTTCACGAATCGGGCCGACGATTTTGGCGGTAGCCAACCACAGGGTAAGCAAAGCCAGCATGGAGATGGCGATGCCCACCGCGACCTGCCAGATGCTGCTGTTGACGCCGCGCGATTGCAATTCTTGCTCCAGAGCCAGGGCCTGGCTCATGACGACCGCCTTGGGCAGGTGGATCACGATGGCCCACGGCTTGTCGGTGCGGCCCAGGTTGATGGGCATCTGCACCTCGATTTCCTGGGTGCCCTGGTTGATTTGGCTGTCGCCCTGGCCTTTTTGAACATTGGCCAACACCTTCTCCCAAGCGTCGGGCAGCAAGGCTTTGAGCGGCTGGCCGATCAGTTCCGGCCGTTTGCTGTCGGCCACCACCAGCCCTTGATGGCTGAGGATCGATACGGAGCCGTTGCCGCCATAAAGGTCGGCGGACATCTGCTCGCTGAGTTTCTGGATAAACGAGATATCGAAGTCAGCACCGACCACGCCGTAGAACTTGCCATTGGCGGTGATCGGCACCGACAGGGTGGTCAGCCATACATTCTTGCCTTGCACCACGTAGGGGAGGGGGTCGAGTACGCTTTCCTTCAAGGTGTCCCGGGGGCCTGAGTACCAGCCGCCCTTCAACACACCGTTGGGGTGGCGGGCATCGGAGTCATATTCGACCAGTGGTTGCACGGCGATATGACCGTCTGAACTGCGTGTCCAATAAGGGGTGAAGCGGCCAGTCAAGGGGTTGTTACCGCCCTCGTTATTACGAAAGGCTTGATCCTGGCCGTCCAGTGCGTCGGGCTCCCAGCAGGAGTACGTGCCGTTGAAGTCGGGGTTGTCCTTGAGCACGCTGAGCAACATTGTATTGATTGAGTCCCGACCCAATACCAGCGGGCTTTGGGCGCTTTTGCCCGCGCCCAGCGTATTGGCCAGTGTGCGTGCCGAGTCCAGCGCGTTTTGCAGCTTCGCCTGGATGGCGGTGGCACGAGACTCTGCCAGATTCTGCACTTCGCGGATGGTGGCGGTTTCAATCAATGCCGATACTTGCGTGCCCACATAGGCTTCGTTGGCCTTTGAGGAATACAGCCCATATAACACCAGACTTGCGCAGGAAATAAACAGGCAGAGTCCGGCCGTAAAACAGATTCGAGTCTGCAATGATTTGAATTTCATGATGTTTTCGCCCACGCTCATAACGACCAAAATAATCGGATGTCGACATTCCAGTGTCTTTGTATTCGCACGGCTTATTGGATCATCGGCTGCTTTGGCATTGGCATGCTGTACAGCGCTGTAAGTTGCTTAACGCGTTTTGGGTGCGGCGTCGTCGAGCCATAAACGCTCGGTATTTTTGAAACCATAACGTTGCGGCGCTACCCGCGCAATAATACGATCGTGTTGGTTGGGGGTGCCCAGGTCTATTATTTGGTAGGGGATATAGACATTTAAAGCCGGCAGGAAAAACACTTTGATTTTTGGCGTCAATAATGAGTCGGCATGTTGTTCTATCACTACACCGATACCGCCGCTTTGCAATTGAACGATAGAACCGACGGGGTAAATACCCACGGACTTTAAAAACGCGCGGAATACGTCATCGTCAAAATGCCCTTCCCATGTCGACATTTGTTGAATAGCCACGGCAGGGTCCCAGCCCTGGTTGTACGAACGGTCCGAGGTAATTGCGTCGTAGACATCGCAGACCGCGGCCATCCGAGCCACAAGGCTGATCTGGTCGCCAGCCAACTGATGGGGGTAGCCGGTGCCGTCGATTTTCTCGTGGTGATGCAGGCATACATCCACGACCATCTCGCATACTTGCGCGGTGGCCAGCAATGTTTTTTCCCCTTCAAGCGGATGCGTTCGCACCACCTGTAATTCGTCATCGCTCAAGCGGCCGGGCTTGTTGAGAATGGCACCGGGAATCGCCATTTTGCCGATGTCGTGCAGCAGTCCGGCCAGCCCGACCTTGCGAATCAGGGCGGTGGGCAGGCCTAACTGATTGCCCAGGGCGATCATCAACGCACACACCGCGACCGAATGCATGTAGGTGTAGTCATCGATGCTTTTCAGACGTGCCAGGCTGATAAAAGCATTGGGATGGCGTGCAATGGAGCTTGAAATATCGTCGACCAATGCGCCGATATGCTCCAACTCCAACGCCCGGCCCATGCGGGCATGGCCGAACATTTCGACCACCGCGGACTTGGCGCGACCACAAATCGCCTGCGCGGCGATCAGTTCGTCTTTCATGGACGTTAGAGGAGCCAAGGTGGCCGGTTCTGCCGGGTCAGAGGCGGGTTGAACATCACACTCCTGGGTACACGGTGCCTCCACGCGATCTCGCCAAAATGGCTTCGCCTCGCCGGCAGCCCGATCATTGGGTCCATTGCACTTCAACATGGTATGCCCTCTGCTGATGGTCTTCTTATTACGCGTCTAGAAGAGGATGCGCGCGCCTCGGATATTGGTGACTCCACAAATATCGTTATTAGACTTTGGTAGTAGAGAGAATGTGGGGCAACGAATAACCTCCCAGGCCTGCTTAAACAGCACTGATATCGTAATGACATTAGCATGGGTGTGGGTATTTGAAATGCATTTGAAAACAAAATAACGAGGGGGTTTATCGTTAAAGCGATGGGTGGTTTGTGTTTGTCTATCCAGTTGATGGGGTGGAATAGATAGTTCGCTAACTTGCTAGTTGGATGTTGAGAATGATTAAGGTTGAAAGGGGGTTGTAATAAGTTTGCGAGGGGGGCGTTTTTTGTGGTTCGCAATGCGCCATGTTTTGGACTTTATGGCGCTAAGGAGCTTGCTGAGCGTAGGCACTGTGATATCCGCGAGTGGTGTGGTTTTCAAGCGGGGAAAACATGCAGAGTGAGTGAGACACCAAATGTCTTCGGTGCAGGCTGGGGTGACGGCGTTTTTTCAACTTGAACCCGGTCGTGGCGACATTCTCGAATCTGTCTTCGGCCTCCGACAGACTGGCTTGCCTCGGCGCCTCGCGGTGAGCTTTGGGGGCAGTGCGTTGCACCAGCGGTCCACATGCCCAAAATGGGACGCCAAAATGCTTAGAGTTTAAAAAACCTAGAAAGCTCCCATAAGCGCTGAAGCCCCTGTATTTATTGGATTTCAGGCACCAAAAAAGACGTCCGTGGACGTCTTTAGAGCCGGGGTAAGTTGAATTTGCTCAGTAACATACTGATTAATTGAGGTAATTCCGGTTTTTATTTTAAGCTGGAATACCGATTGGAATACTGCGGCACGTATTCATGGCCTGCCGATAACCAGCTCGGCCGCCCACTATAGGGCGACCCTGTTCCAAGAAAAACCACTGAGCTAAAGCACTACGGCGTAACAGGCGTTTCTAGTCTGTCCAGCATCAGCAGGACAATGAGTGGAAGCAGCGTGCCGGGTTGGCGCAGTCATGCAGTTTATCGCGGTTGACGCTTCGAAGAGCTAAGTGTCAGTACTTCATCAGCCACGGCTGCAGTTCCTGGAGGTTGCTCACCACCAGTTGCTGGGCCTCAGGCAGTATTGCCATGTTGCGGTGGTCGATCTGATAGCGCTGCAGCACATACTTCACCAGTGCCCGGCGGCTGGAGACCACCAGTTGTCCCTGCGTCATGCCGAAGTCTGTTTCGATAATTGCCTTCTGCGCCGCGTTCAACCGCCAGTCAGGCTCGAAGATGATCGGTACCTCGACATTCCAGTCTTCGTCCTGCTCGCGGGTGTTTGGCGATGCGTCGAGCAAGTCTGGCTGCCCACGCAGGCGGCTGAGGACAAAGTCGCAGTACTGGCCGTTCTTTTCGCAATAGGCTCGCACGTGCCAGCGCATGCCGGTGTAGACCAGTGTGTGCGGGGCAATCAGGCGCACCTCGACGTAGAGGGTGTTGAAGGATACGTATTCGGTTTCCAGACGCAGGCCTTGAGCAAAGGGCGCAGCACCTCGGGCCGAATGGGCCGATCAGGCACTTCCAGCACCCTGGTATGCGCATAAGCCAGTGCCAGCCCGTCAATGTGCAGGGCATATCAACATTATGGCTATATGCCATTTGTGGTCGAGCGTTTACCATAGCCTCGGCTACCCCGCATGTTCAGGGCTCCAGTTGATTGCGTTTATTGGCAAACAAAATCCTGCCTGACATTACTTCATTACAAGGACGCGCAATGAACGCCACTGAAGATCTCAACCGCCTCTATACCGATGTCTCGGACAGTATTGGCAGCGCCATGGAAGACATCCTCGCGCTTAACGTCGAGCACAAAGATGGCAAGCGTGAAGTCGGTAACATCACCGAAAAACTGCGTGACATTCGGGGGCGGTTCGACAACGAGCTGGAACAGTTGAAAACCCACGCTGAGTGGGACACGTTCACCCTGGCGTTTTTCGGTGAGACCAACGCTGGCAAGAGCACGATCATCGAATCACTGCGCATCCTGTTCAAGGAAGAATCCCGCGAGGCACTGCTGCGACAGCATGCCGATGACCTGGAGCAGTTCTCGCAAGCCCTTACCGCTCGCCTCGAGCATGTGCGCGAAGGCTTGCACGCCTTGTACAGCGAGTACACGGGTGAAGTGGTCAGCATTCGCCAAAGCACAGCCCAGCTGACGCAAATCGTTCAGCGCGAAGCCCAGGAGCGAAATGCGATTGTTCAAGCTGAAGCCGATGCTAGAGAGCGGCTTGCCCAGCAAGAAACTCAGGCACGGCTAGAGTTGCAGCAGCAGGAAGCCGCGCATCGCCAACAAGTAGTTGAGGCAGAAGCGGAGGCCAAGCGCACCCTCGCCGAACAGGAGTCCAGCGCTCGCCTGGCACTGGAGCAACAGGAAGCCTCACAGCGTCTGGACATTGCGCGAGCGCACGCGATATCGAGCCTCAAGGCCCGGCTGTCGATGTTCGCCATCGGTGGAGTGCTGATCGGCGCTGGTGCTGCGGTGGCGGTACTGAAGTTGGCAGGAGCCTGAAATGTCTCAGCACGAACTTGATGAGTTGTTCGATGAGGCCGTCTCGACCCCTTCGCCTGTCTCCCCCGATGACACGCCGGTTCTCCAACGCATTGAGACGCGCTCTCCTGCACTGGATGGCCTGCTCAATCAGCAGTTCAAAGGGTTGCACGACGATCTGTTGGCTTATGAACATAAGAAGGCCCAGGCACATCGTGTAGACGGCTCGATAATCGGCACGGGTGAAGCCGATTTCACCAAGGGCAATACGCTCTACCCCCTGAACTACAAGGGCAAACGCTTTCAGTTGATCGACGTGCCTGGTATTGAGGGTGACGAGGCCAAGTATGCGCATATGGTCCGCGAGGCCGTTGCCAAGGCGCATCTCGTTTTCTATGTAAACGGCACCAATAAAAAGCCTGAGAAAGCCACCGCAGAGAAAATTCGTTCTTATCTACGTTTGGGTACTCAGGTGTGCCCCTTGGTCAACGTGCGTGGCAATGCCGACGCCTACGAGTTCGAGGAAGACCGCGAGTCACTGACTGCGCACGGCGACTCCACCGCCGCCTTGCAACAGACCGAGGACGTACTGCGCTCGGTACTGGGCAGCAAAGTTTTACAGACAGGCCACTACGTGCAGGGCCTGCTGGCATTTTCGTCGTTGGCGAGCGATGCGCAAACTGGGCGTACCACAATCGACCCCGCCCGTCGCCAGGACCTGGTGATTCAGCAGCGCAATTATCAGAAGCACTTCTCCTCGTCGAAAGAGATGTATGAATTCAGCCAGATCAAGTCCGTCGCCAAGGTGCTGCATACCAAGCTTGCGACGTTCCGAGAGGACATGATCGAAAGCAACAAGACCAAGGTGTACGAATTGCTGGTTGAAAACATTTCGACCTTGCAAGCGTTGCGCGCAACCCATGAAGCCTTCGTTGCCAGGACTGAGCCGGAATTCGAGAAGTGCCGCGACGCGATCAAGGCGGCCCGGGAGCGATTCGAACGGCTGGTCGTCGCGGGAAGGCGGAATCTTTGGGATAGCCTTTTCAACGACCTCAAGGAAGATGCCGACGATATCGTCGAAAAGAACTTCGGTGAAAACGACGTTATTTCCAGCCAGATCAATCGTGCTTTCAAGCGTGGGCAGAATGAGCTCAAGGAGAAACTCCAGGAGCAGTTCGAAGCCTACCTAAATGATTTGGGGCAGGACCTGCATCAAGCCATCCAGCGTCTGATGGAGGACGTTGCACGGGTAGAGTTCGAGCAGCTTCTCTATGACGCCGAATCCCTGAATATCAACTACAAAACACCTGACTTGGACCTTGGCTTCGAACTGGGTGACTACGGGTGGATGGCCTTCAACATAGGCTCCTACGCATTGGCTGGGGCAGGCATCGGCACCGCGTTTCCGGTGATCGGCAACCTGATCGGCGCCGTTGCTGGCGCTGTGGTGGGCATCTTTGTGAGTGTGTTGAGCATCTTTACCAGCAAGGAAAAACGCATTCGCAAAGCACAGGGGCAAGTTCAGGAGAAGATCGATGACGCATGCACCGAAGCCCGTAACGCCTTGAAGGAAGAACGCAAAACGCTGTTTACCCCTGTTCGCAAGCACATTGACGAAACCGTATTGCCCCGCGTGCAGCAGCTTGAGGAGTCGCTCAAGCGCCCTCTGGACGTCATCGAACAGCAGATAGCGCTGATGACCCTTATTAAAGAGCAGTTGGAGAACATGCCGTATGGAACAATTCAATCAGTTCAACGTTGAGAAGCAGGCAGCGCTCAAGGGGCTGGAGCAACTGCGTGCGGTGCTCGACGAGTTGGGGGAGATGGGCGCCGACGTCGGTAGCGAGTTGCACAAGATCGACTCGGCAGTACAAGCCATCGAGTCCGATGTGCTGCGCATCGCCTTGCTGGGTGCCTTCTCCGACGGCAAGACAAGCGTTATTGCCGCTTGGCTGGGCAAGATCATGGCCGATATGAACATCAACATGGACGAGTCCTCTGATCGCTTGGCAATTTATTCTCCAGAGGGGCTGCCGGAGAAGTGCGAAATCGTCGACACCCCCGGCCTGTTCGGCGACAAGGAAAAAAGTGTCGACGGCGAGCAGGTCATGTATGAAGACCTGACCAAACGCTACATCTCCGAGGCGCACCTGATTCTGTATGTCGTGGACGCTACCAACCCACTCAAGGAAAGCCACAACGACATCGTCAAGTGGGTGCTGCTGGACTTGAACAAGCTGTCCTCGACCATTTTCGTGATCAACAAGATGGACGAAGTGACTGACCTCACCGAGCAAGTACTGTTCGATGCTCAGGCCACGATCAAGAAGGACAACCTCAAAGGCAAACTGCAGCGTGCAGCCAACCTGAGCCCGGATGAACTAGCCAAGGTGAATATCGTCTGCCTGGCCTCCAACCCGAATGGACGCGGCCTGCCGTTCTGGTTTGGCAAGCCAGAGCACTATGAAAGCCGCTCGCGCATCAACGACCTCAAAGCCATGACCACGCAAGTGTTGCGGCACAATGTGCCTGCGGTGCTGATTGCAAAGACGGGCATGGATGTAGTGCGAGATGTCGTCGGCCAGCATGTGGTGCGCGCCGAAGAACAGTTGGAGCGGCTCAAGGCTTTTGCCGAGCAGAATGCCGAAGAATCGGCACGTATCACCCAAGACATTGAATCGGGTCGTCGTGAAGTCAAACGCCTGGCCGGTGAGCTGTTCGAAGAACTTCAGAACCTTGAGAAAGGCATGCTGGGCAAGTTACGTCCGCTTGGCTTGGAAAACATTCGTGAATTCCTCGAGGACGAGCTGGGTTACACCGAGGATGGCGTAGGTTTCAAGTTGAACCTGAAAATCAAGGGCGCAATTGACCGCTCCTTCGACCAGTCTTCCAAAGTAACCAGCCGCATCTCTCAGGATATTGGCCGCCAGCTCAACTCCAGCGAGAGCTTCCTCAATGCCATGGGTGACAGTGCATTGAAGTCGATGGGCGGGGCTGCCAAGGGCATTGCCAACCTGAGCCCAGACATCATCAAGGGGGCGGTGTTTGCAGCCCGCGATGCGCTCAGCGCAGTGACTGGCGTGGCGATCAAATTCAAGCCTTGGCAAGCGACCAAAATCGCCGGCGCCATTTCAAAGTGGGCAGGCCCTGCAGGCGCTGCAATCACACTTACCTCGGACCTGCTCAACGCCTATAAAGCGCATGAACTGGAACAGGAGTTGAAGAACGCCAAGGAGTCGATTGCCGAGATGATCAAAAGCGCCTTCAAGGATATCTACGACATCATTGCTGACGACGAAAAGCTGTTGGACTTTTTCGCACCGCAGCTCAAGGCGTTTGAGAAGATTGTCGAGACGGTGGAAGAGCGCTCGCGCTTCATCAGTGCCAACCAAGCCAAGCTGCAAACCGTGAAAGCCAAGCTGAATGCCCTGACATCATCGCCTGCGCGGCTTGAGGCAACTGCATGAAGAAGCTCGGCAAGGAGTAGTGCCAGTCAGTTGAGCCAAATTGGGCTGCCCTGACCTTCGCGGGCAAACCTGCTCCTACAAGATTGCGCAGTACCTGTAGGAGCAGGTTTGCCCGCGAAGGGCCGCAAAGCGGCCTAACGGTATCTGGTGCACATCTTCACTTCCTGAACCCGCGCTCACTCCCCCAATGAACCCGCGCAAAAAATACTATGGCCACTGCCGGCACCAACGCCGAGTAGCCAGGTTTCAGTGCGGTCTTGAAGTTGGTCGCCCAGCGGCCTTTCATCTGCTTGACTAGCAATCCGGGTAACGCCGACAGCATGTTCCAGCTTGCCAGTTGCGTGATGTTGAGCGTCCCGTCGGTGACTGTCAGCGTTTGGGAGGTTTCCACCTCTGGAGCAGCGGCTGAAGCTTTGACGTAGGAAGGCAGGGTCAAGCGCTCAGCCAATGCGTCGACATGGCTGAAATAGGTGTCAGCAGGCATGGCCTTCACTGCGGCAATAGGCGAGCTGCTGAAGGGATGACCTTCCGGGAACGCGTTGTCGAACACTTGCCGAACCAACAGCGCCTCTAACTCCACGACGGCGCCGCAACGTTGTCGGTCATTGCCCAGGTCGAAGTGCTCCACCAGCATGTCCAGCAGCGCGGCGTAGGCAATACCCCGGCCCCGCACGAAATTCACCATGCAGTGGCCACCCAGGTGCTGCATTTCGCGGACGAAGGAGTGCAGCGGCTGTTGCTCATCAATGCTGGTCCAACTGCTGGTTTTGAGGTGTTTGATGCCTTGGGCCAGTACCTCTCGCGGGACGCCCTGAAGCAGGCCATACAGCAGGATGTCGTTGAGCACCGGGTCTTGCAACTGAGGCTGGCCGAGTTGTTGGCCGTTGAAGCCGGCAAACCCCGTGCGCATGAGCACGTCATGCAGTTTCGGCCAGTAATCCAGGTGGCCGAATTTGGTCATTTCAACGTTATCGAAGGGCTTAACTTCATGCCGTCCTAGGCACTTTTCATCGGCATTGAGCAGCAACACACCGTCTGACTTGGAGTAGGCGTTAATTACACGTTTCGCGGTGTCGTTCAACGTCTGTGCTTCGTCCGCCGACACTTCTACAGCAGCAGCCATCAACAGCACGTCATTGATGACCAGGTCGCACGCATCGCGGTTTTGGGCCAGTTTGCGCAGCGCGCTGATCATCACTCGTCCGCCCAAAGAGTGGCCGACAAGGTTTACGTGGGTGACGTAGGGGTAGTGTTCTAGCAGGTACTCCCCCAGCTCATCGAGCAGGGCTTCGCCACCGAGATTCGCGCGTTTGCGGGACATCGCGAAATGCACGGCTCTGTCCCCGGCAAACGCTGCCAGCGATGCTGCGGGGTGCAGGCGTGAGGCGCCGAAGATGACATTGCGCGAAAGCTTGCCGATCGAACCGAAGTGGCTGGATTCCCAAAACGCCAGCAGGTTGATATCGGTATTCAAGGTCTGCGGAATCTGGCTGACCAGCAGTGTCCGGTCGGTGAAGTTGTGGCCCGCGGAGTAACCGTGGATAAACACGTTGGCGGTGGTGGCAGTGCTGTTGAAGGCTTGGGAAGTGAAACTGAAGTGCTGGGGTTTCAAGGGCGAGAGCTCCGGGCGAGGGCGCGATCTACAGGGGCTTAGCATGTCAGGCTAGGTGGCAGACTGCCAGCCTGCTAGCGCAATCACGCCGTTGATCTCGCTTGACGTTTCTGCTGTCTCAGGTGGCACCCCAGGCAGAAAACCAGGCTCGACGAGGGATTCTAGAGTCTTAGTCATGCAATGGTGGCATTATGCCCCTTCAGCCATGCGGCGTCCGCTTGGTGATGGATCTCGCGGCTTTCTGCGGTCATCCCAACATTTGCAATCGTCGCAAATCAGCTCGTTACATCCATCCAAGGTCCCGCTCAAGGAATGAAGGCAATGATCAAGAAATCGGTGACGGAGCTCGCGTTCGTCAACAGTAAATCGCCCTTACCCACAGTCGAGGTCGATTCGCAGTCCATTGAGGACGCAGGTTTCAGCATCTACCGCACTGTGATGCAGGTACTCACCCAATTGGCAGAGCAAGATGCTTCACTGCGGGCGACTCTCTATATGTACGGTAGTGTCAGCGTCAATTTCCGCGAGCCGTGCTGGTCTGAGTTTTTGCTGGTCGCAGGCCCGGAAAAAGTGCTGCGTGCCTTGGGGGCTGGCTTTGAACGTTTGCCGGCCGTGAAGTCGCGGTTCAGTGATTACGTTCCGTCTTCCGCAGCCCTGCGCACCTTCCATGTCCAGGATGGCTTAGTCTGGGAACAAGAGGATGCCAGCACATGGTACTCCCATGCCCAGACGCTGGCTGACCTGACCGCTGAAGTCGAAGAGGCTGACGAGGCCGACGACGATGGCGAGCTGATCGAGGAGGAGGATGCGGAAGAGACCTGGGATACCGAGGACCAGGAGGCTTCGGATGATCAGGAAGAAGACTCGACAGTCGTTATCGGAAACCGGAAGGCGGCTCGCTATCGGGCCGCGCGCTCGGATGCGAAAGTGAGCACCATCCGGGCAAGGATTGAAGAACTCTTCGGGTTGCCGGAAGGCTCTGTCGCACTCTGTGGGCCAGACGGCCGCGCGTTGCGAGGAAACGCGCTGATCAGGACGCTGCGTAAACGTTGGGACGAAAATTGAATCGAGAAATTCTACCCGCCAAGCCGAGTTCGCTTGTACGGGTCAGTACTCTGTCTTTCGCAGAATTACTCAATGCAAGCGATTGGCCGTTGGCATTGGACAGCTATCAGCGTGGTTTCGTCTGGGGGCCAGACAAGCTGACGCAGCTGGTCAATGACCTAGCAACATATGCAGCACAGGCGGATACCACCCTGCCTTACTACATGGGTGGTGTGCTACTGCATCGCGACGCAAGCCAGTCGAAGCGGTTCATCATCGATGGTCAGCAGCGCATCACCGCGCTGTCGCTGTTGTACCACCGCTCTACCGGCAGGCTGCCAGTGGGGCAGGCACTCAGCTATTCGGGACAATCCGCGCGACATATTGCTGAAGGGTTGCAAGCATTGAAGCAAATGGAGGCGATTGCGCCGCAGATCATCGAAAGGCTGCGGCTGACAGTGATCGAAGTGGACAGCACTGACCTCGCTTTCACCTTCTTCGACACCCAGAACAACCGCGGGGTGCGCTTGGAGGCCACTGACCTGCTCAAGGCCTATCACCTGCGTGCGATCGACTACGCGCAAGGGAAGACTGAACTCAAGGCTGCACTGCAGAGGGACTGTGCAGAGCGCTGGGAGAGGCTGCAACGCCACCCGGCGGTGCTGAGCCCAGGTCAGGACTTCGCCCCTAACTTATTCAATCGTTTTCTCTGGCGTGCGCGGCGTTGGCGCGGATCGCACACGCTTGCGGGGAAGCACGAACCGCTCCTGGCAGAATTCCAGCGCGACACTTGGCCCCACGCCGCCGACAGCCGTAGCCGTATTGACAGCGTGCCGCTCTACGCGACCCGGCATAATCGGCTAGCGTCCTGCATGACGCTGGCGGGAGATGGTGATTATGTGCTGCAGGGTAGCCAGCTGCGAGTCGGGCAAAATCCTGCAAGCCTGCCTATGGCGTTGCGTCAGCCCATCCATGAAGGTGTTGGGTTCTTTCTATACGCAGACAAGTACGCAGCGTTGCTGCAACGGCTAATGAATGATCCTGCGCCTTGTCCGCAGGTCAGTATCTTCCGCACGATTTACAAACAGCTGCTGCGTAGTAACCAGGAGTACCTGCGCGAGATCTTCATGCTCTGTAGCCTGATGTATGTCGATCAGTTCGACGTTGAACAACTGACCGCTTTTGCCCTGCGCCTGGAGTTTTTGCTGGGCGCGATTCGCCTGGAGAAAAAACAGGTCAAGCAGGAAACTGCGGCCAATTTCTTCAGGCTGGCCGAGCTGAACCTATTGGATGTGATTGCCCAGAGTTACCACCCGAAGCAGGTGCTGGATTTCCTTCAGCACCGACAACAAGCGGTGGCGTCTTCATATGCTAACGAAACGGTATCAGCAGGGCAGGGGGTGCAGGGGCGATACAAGAGGGCGGTCCTGGATTTCTATCAAGGGCAGTTGGACTCCGAATGCTCGACCCTTGCGGGTAAATCGCTATGGCTCGAAACGTACTTGAAGACTTGCCAGGAAGATCGCCATGAGTATTGATTCCCGTCTCTTCACCTTGGAGCAGCTGGTTCATCAAGACGACGCGGCCTGGTGCTTCAACGTGCCTATCTACCAGCGTCTGTACGTCTGGGGTGATGATCAGATCAAGACATTGCTGACCGATATGGCGAATGCCTTTGATCGGGGCGAAGACCAGTTTTTTCTGGGTGGTGCCCTGCTGGTCGAAAAAACCTCTGAGCAAGATCGCCTTAAGGGACTGCGCCGCTTCGACCTGATCGATGGGCAGCAGCGCTTCACGACGCTGTGGATGCTCAGCACGGTCGCCATATGGAACCAAGTGATGGGTGACTTCAGCAGGGTAGTGCTGAAAGACAGCGTGATTCCTCGCCTGCATTTCTCGATCCGCGAGCAGGTGAACACCTTCCTCGCCAGCATGATGCCTGGCAAAAGTGGAGCAAGCCCAGAGATCCCCGATACTCAATGCATGAGAGAAGCTCAGCAACTGATGGCTTCTTTCAAGCAGACCTACAAGCGTGCGGATGGCAAGCTTGTGGATGACGAATACCTCAAGGAACTCGCTTGCTTCGTTTATCGCAAGGTTTCGCTCGTGCTCACACAGGTGCCTGAGGGGATGGACTTGAACAAGTTGTTTGAGGTCATCAACAACCGCGGCATCCAGCTCCAGCATCACGAAATTCTCAAGGCTAGGCTATTGCGCGACATCCCCGCCGAAAGCCGTTCCCGTTACGCAGCTTTGTGGAACGCTTGTGCCGACATGAGTGGCTTTGTCGAACGTAATCTCTGCCAGGATACACAGCTGGAGGCACACCGCTTGGGTGATCTCTATAGCAAAGGGCAGTTGCTTCACGCAGTAGCTGTGCACGGGCTGCTGTCGCGAAGAGCCGAGGCTGCACAGGTGGAATCTGCTGAACGGCTGACCTTGGAGAACATTGTCAACGGCGCAGATCCCAAGTTTGACAATGGATCCGCGACCATCGCGATGGACGAAGGGGAGGCACCATGGGCGCGCAGTATTATTGGCTTCCCTTTGTTCCTTCTGCATGTGCTGCGCATCTGGTTGAAAGAGCAAGGGCAGCCGGATCTGCCCCGCGTGCTGGATCGGCACCTGCTTACCTTGTTCGAGGCCAATTTACTGCAGCCGGCGGAGCCCGCGCAGCGTACCGCGAGGGCACAAGGGTTCATCGACCTGCTTTGGCGTATGCGGGTGCTTTGGGATGAATACGTCATCAAGTGGGTGGATCAGGGGGATGACGAGGTTCATCAAATTTGCCACACCTCGATCTCTGCCAATGATGACAAGCGTTACATCAATCGCAGCCGTGACAATGATCTGAAACAAGGCATGTCGTTACTGCAGAGCATGCTCTACCATTCCCAGGAGATCACCACCCATTATTGGCTGACACCGTTCCTCTATTTCATCCACAAGCATGCGCAAACCGTGCGTGGCGGCGTGGAGGCGGTTGAGCGCTACTACGGCTTCCTGTGTCATTTGGATAACCAACTGCTCGGGGAAGTGACGAGCGATCCCTTGATAGTGCGCACGCGGGCATTCATGAACGAGCCCTGGCGTACCGCCGCTGCGCTTCAATTCGAGGCAGTGCTGCACTGCGATTACGGCGTCGACTTTGCCCATTACTGGTTCTACAAGCTGGACTTTGTACTCTGGCATGAGCAGCATCGTGATCATGATGCATGGGGCAACTTCCGCTTCACAGCCAAGAACTCGGTGGAGCATATTTCGCCGCAGAATCCACAGGCGACCGATACCAATAAGGTCACCAGCGCCTGGCTGAACCGCTTTGGCAATCTGGCGCTGGTCTCGCGCAGCATCAACTCCGAGTACAGCAATCTGCCATACAATGAAAAGCGCCAGCGATTCCTGAACAAGCGATCCCTAGATAAGCGGCCAGACTCTTTGAAAATGGACTTTATCTATTCGAGCAACGAATGGGGAGATGCGCAGGCGGCTGAACATCAGGTGGCAATGCTGGCGGCAATGCAGCGCCACTACCAAAGGCGTTTTGCCGTTGAGTAGTGTGGAGTAAACGACCGCGCTCACCAGTACACATCATTACAGCCGAGACTGGTGGGCGTTTGTTGCTGGTCAACGAAAAAATCGCGGCTCCATTCTTTGCCGTGTAGGCGTCCGGGATAATTTGAATCTTGGCTATAGGTATTTCATTTAAATTAGTTTTATAGATTTAAATTTTTCTGTGAAATACCGCTTGGAATACCTTTTCCTTAAGTCTTTTTATTTTAGCTTGGGATTCCGAGCCTACGACCTGGCTGGGAGGCACGGCCTGATCGCAGCGTGGTTAGTGAATTAAGCCGAAATGTGCATCGTCCCACAGTCATGGCTTTCGTTGGCATCGATCGGCACCGTTACCCTAGATCAAGCTCCTCGGTGCTATGTGCGACGGGGTTAAGCTTTGCCATTCCTACTGATTTAACTCTGGAGAAGGGGTTGGCGAGGCAATAGGACCGGTAGTTTGAGATCCACTCGAGGCAACCCACTTTCACCCGCGACAGCATCGCCGCCGCTGCGGGCGCAATCATCATGGATCAGGGTAAACCTAGATCATCACTTCCGTTCTGGTTCGGGTGAAAGGCGGGCTTACTAGGTTTTACCCTAACTAACCCGACCTAACCCATGCAAGCAGTTCTGACTACGTGTAAGCTCCCCCTCTAATACCTATACAGCAATTAGGGCTTTGCTATGGACGACCGCTGGCTATCCGTCGATGAAATCGCCGATTACCTCGGTGTGGCCAAAGATACCATCTACACCTGGGTGACCTCCAAAGGCATGCCGGGACACAAGGTTGGGCGCTTCTGGAAATTCAAGAAGGAAGACGTGGATACCTGGGTGCGAGAGGGCGGTGCCGCTGCCAGCAGTGATGACTTTGACAACAAGGAGCCGCGTAATGCCTAAGCAGCGCTCCACACAGGACAGCAATGACATGAGCGACCTTGATCAAGAAGCCCAAGCGCCAGAGCGCGCGCTCGAAGAGGGAAAGGTCTTTGACTACATCACCGGCAACCCGGTGAAAGACAGCGAGAAAGAAAAGGTTCGCCAGCGCATTGCTCGGGCCATCATCCATGAGTACGGCATCGCAGCTGAAGACATGGAGCCCGACTTCAAGGTCAAGGTTTTGGGCAAGAACCGCAAACTCGACATCGCGATATTTAAGCCTGGCCAGGCGCACACTTTAGACAACCTTTACCGTGCTGTGGTGGTTGAGAAAGAGCCCAAGATCGGTACTAAGGGTGCGTATCGCATGCGTGACCCCGAAGAGGCGCGCAAAGAGTTTGAGGTGCTGGAGGCCGTGATGGCTGAGGTCGATAGCTGCGACTACGGGCTGTGGACCAATGGACTGGAGTTCTTCTTTTTCAAGAAGGAAGTCACCCGCTTCGATACCAAGTTCAAGCCCATCGGTGACTGGCCATTGGGGGACGACTCCTTCAGTGTTGAAGGTCGCTCCATGGGCCGGATGCGCCGTGCAGATCCAGTGATGCTGCGCACCGCTTTCCGTCGTTGCCATAACTACATCCATGGCAACGAGGGCATGCCCAAGGACGCCGCCTTCTGGCAGTTCCTATATCTCATCTTCTGCAAGATGTATGACGAGCAGCAGTCTAATGAAACTAGGGTTTTTTATGTCGGCCCATTCGAACCTTTTGACCCTGAAGGCCAGAAAGCCATTCGCCTCCGAATCAAACCACTCTTTGAGAGGGTGAAGACGAAGTACGGTGGTCTATTCAAGGGTAACGAGGAAATCACTTTGTCCGATCGGGCATTGGCTTTCATCGTTTCGGAGTTGGCCCGCTACGACTTTGGCCGCACCGATGTCGATGCCAAAGGCGCGGCCTATCAAGAGATCGTTGGTACCAACCTGCGTGGGGATCGCGGCCAGTACTTCACCCCACGTGGTGCGATCAGCCTTGTGGTCAAGATGCTCGCACCTAAAGAGCACGAACGTGTACTGGATTCGTCCTGCGGGACGGGTGGCTTCCTTGTTGAGACTCTGAACTACCTGAACAAGGTCTTCCACGAAGAGAAGAGAATCAAGGCGGGCGACGAGAACACCGAAGAGTTCCTATCTATCCGTGATCGACTGGCCAACTACGCAGCCAAGAGCCTCTTCGGTGCTGATTTCGACCCTTTCCTGGTGAGGGCTGCTCAGATGAACGTGATGATGGCAGGCAACTCGTTAGGCCACCTCTATCACATGAACTCGCTGGAGTTCCCAGTGGGACATCTCCCTGGCGTTGAGGCAGCGAAAGAATCTATTCCGCTCGGTACCATTGATGTCTTGATGACCAACCCGCCGTTCGGCTCGGACATCCCCGTCACCGAAAAGACCATTCTTGAGCAGTATGAACTTGCCCGCCGTTGGGAGCGGCAAGGCGACGGTTTTGTGATGACTAACGCCGTAAAGCCAGCAGTCTCGCCCGAAGTCTTGTTTATTGAGCGCTGTGTGAAATGGCTCAAACCGGGAGGCCGAGCGGGTATCGTCCTGCCTGATGGCATCTTGGGTAACCCTGGTGATGAGTACATCCGCTACTGGATTCTTCGCCATTGTTGGGTGCTGGCCAGCATCGATCTTCCAGTTGAATCGTTTATCGTCGAGGCTAATGTCAACATTCTCACCAGTTTGCTGTTCCTCAAACGCAAGCCTGCGGAAGTCATTCAGGCTGAGGATTTGGGTCAGAAAAAGGATTACCCCGTGTTCATGGCGGTGGCTGATAAGGTCGGCTTCGATCGCCGTGGCAACACACTGTACAAGCGTCACCCTGATGGCGAAGAAATCCTCGTGGATGTTAGCCACGAAGAGAAAGTCCGAATAGGTGGCGGCCTACATGTGCGTACGCTTCATCGCAAAGAGCGCATTCTCGATGACGACCTGCCCGAAATCGCTAAGGCCTATGCCGAGTTCCGCGTCAAACACCCGGAGCCCAGCAAATGATCACGCGACTAGAAGCCACACGCTATCGCTGTTTTGAACGTTTGGGTGTTGATGTTGGAGATTTTCGGGTGCTGGTCGGTGCAAACGGATCGGGCAAGACCACGCTGCTAGACCTGCCTGTGCTCTTCGGCGATCTGCTGCGCGCCACTAACGTTTCAGCACCCTTTATGGAGCGCCGCCCAGAGCTGCCGCCACGCGCAAGCAATTTGAATGAGTTGGTTTTCGCAGGGCGTGGCAGTGACTTTTCGCTGGCGGTAGAAGCACGCCTACCAGATGTCGTGCAATCTAAGGTGCTCGAAGGCATGTTCGCCAGAAAGCGCACCGAACGGTCGCGTCAGGTCTTGCAGGAGGATCGCCGTCATTGGCCGAGCCACATTCGCTACGAAATTGGCCTGCGGATTGGTGCGGACCAAGCTCTGCAGGTGGCTTACGAGTACCTGTTCATGTTTCCTGAGTCGGACGGGCCTGACCGCCGTCAGGCGGGGTTTCATGGCGTCGCTGCGAGCAGGAAAAAACACTGGCACCTGACGCTAAAGCGCGAGATTGGCTACGAGTCTGAGTTCTCGCCTGAAACGCCACAGGCGAGCGTTGCCAAAGCAGGCCTGCCTGAAACACTGCTCGCCATGCCCCGTGTACTGTTCGAGTCCGAGGCGGGCTATCCCGCTGCACGTTGGTTTTACGGTCTATTGACCACTGATGCCGTGTTTCTTGAGCCCAACTGGTCAGCCATGCGCCAAGCCAGCCCGCCGGGACAACCCAAGGTCATCACGGCCAACGGTCGCAACATCCCCTGGCTTGCACTGGAGTTGAAGCGCGAGGGCGCGCCGGAGGGTGCCCCAGCCGATTTCCGCAGCGAGCGTTATGCCGACTGGATTGCTCATGTGCAGACCGCACTGCCACAGGTGACCGGCATTGATGTACGTGAGCGCGAAGACGATCACCACGCCTACTTCGTGGTTAGCTACAAGGGCGATTTCAAGGTGCCGTCACCCGGTTTGTCTGATGGTACTTTGCGCATCCTGACGCTGACACTGCTGCCTTATCTCAGTAAACACCCAGCCATCCTCGTGACCGAAGAGCCAGAGAACGGCATTCATCCGCGCGCCATTGAGGCCGTTCTGCAATCGCTTTCGTCGATGTATGACAGTCAAGTATGGGTGTCTTCGCACTCGCCTGTGGTACTGGCTCGCGCCAATCTGGACCAATTGTTATGCGCAAGACTCGTCAGCGAAGGTGGCGTAGAGATGGTTCCAGGCACCGATCACCCGCGCCTGCAGGAATGGCGTGGAGGCATTGATCTTGGCAGCCTGTTTGCTGCGGGAGTATTGGGATGAGGAACAAACGCCCCTGCGTAATTCTGGTGGCCGACAGCAACATGGCGGCTGCTTTCAGAGGCTACTTTAGTCGAGCTCAATGGCACCTCAGCCTGAGCTGTGCTCAGTTTGATATCAACACAGAGATTGGTGGGGATCTGATCGTCGACGAAGGGGGGAACGACCCTGGAGTTTACACAAAAGGCCATGAGCTATTGCGTCCCTACCAACGAAGTCATGAGCGTGCACTGGTAGTCCTTGACAGGGAATGGGAGGGTTCGCCAGGCAAACAAGCTATAGAGCAGCACATCACTGAAAACCTTGTTGCAAGCGGCTGGGCACGGGACAAAGTCAAAGTGATAGCTATTGATCCAGAGCTGGAGAACTGGCTTTGGCAAGACAAACCACAGGTTGCTGAGGTGCTGAAGTACCGCGGTGAAGTCGGGATGCGTCAGTGGTTGCAGCAAAACGGCTGGTGGCCACATGGCGCAGCTAAGCCTCCGCGTCCGAAAGAAGCCGCAGAGTGGGTGTTGAGGCAAACCCGCCAACCGCGCTCTTCAGCGATCTACCAGCAGCTCGCGGCTCGCATTGGTATCGCAAGCTGCACCGACACTGCTTTCGTCGACATGCATGCCCAACTGCAGGCCTGGTTCCCTCAAGGAGGTCAGGTATGACCGCGTTTGGGTTCAAGAAAGCGCGTGCTGTTCAGTCGAGCTGGCTGGAAGAAGGCGGGCGGCGGCTCGATTGCAACCCGTACATGTCAGGGGCGCAGGAGGCTCGGGATGCACTTCGCAGTTTGAGTGTTCGCAAGGATGCGTTACAAACAGTCACCTGCGGATATTCGGGCGGCATCTACAACGGACCGGTGTTCTCGCGGATTTGGGTGGATGACCCGCAATACGGCGTACCCTTCATCGGCAGCAGCGATATATCGAATGCTGATCTTTCTACACTGCCACTACTGAAAAGTTCTTACGCTCAATCCAGAAAACTCGCGCATCTTGAGTTGGCTGAAGGAACGACGCTAATCACTTGCTCGGGTACGATTGGTCGCATGGCATATGTCCGTCCAGATATGGCGGGCATTTGGTCGTCGCAACACGTCATGAAGGTCGTTCCTGATCCTGAGCAGATCCCCCCAGGCTATTTATACGCCTTTCTCTCCAGTCGCTATGGCGTGCCGCTAGTCGTTTCTGGCACTTACGGCGCAATCATCCAGCACATCGAGCCTCAGCATATTGCGGACTTGCCAGTGCCTAGATTTGAGCGGAGCTTCGAGCAACATATTGCAAATGCAATTGATGCCGCTGCCCTTGAACGTACTGCTGCGTCTAAGTTTCGTCGGACAGCGATCCAACTGTTCCAAGAGAAGATAGGATGGAAGGGGCATTCCACGTCTGAGGCTAGTGCGCCACTGGCTTCGTGTCTGCTCGGGCGAATGGACGCTTTTTATCATTCGCCAAGAGTGGAAGCTGGACGAGCCGCACTTGCGGCGAACTGCGGCGTTCGGCTAGGCGATCAGGTTGAGCGGGTTTTCGAACCCAATCGCGGCTCTCGGCTCAAGGTCACAGACCCTGCTTACGGCGTTCCGTTTCTGTCGTCTTCAGCGGTATTCGAGCTGAACCCCTGCGGCGAGTATCTGGTTTCCCGATCACTCACGCCACACCTTGCCAATCTTCTGCTTTCTGAAAGAGATGTGTTGCTTCCGAGAAGCGGACAGCTCGGCGGGATCATCGGTCGCGCGGCCTTGCCGCTGCCGATGAACATTGGCCACGCGGGAAGTGAGCATTTGGTTCGTGTGAGATGTCGTTCGCAGTCCGACGCTGCCTACCTGTGGGCTGTCTTGGCGTCCGAACCTGGGTACTGGGCGTTGGTCGGAACTGCATTTGGCTCATCCATCCCAAGCTTGGACTCATCACGCATTGGCGAGTTGATTCTTCCTTGGCTGCCTGATCAAGATCGCACCGAGATCGAGTCGCTGGTGAAGAAGGCTGTTATAGCGCAGGACAAGGGTAACGCCCTGGAAGCTGCAGCTGTCGAATTGTTGGAAGCAAAAGTCAGAGGGGAAGGCTAATGGCTAAAGTGATCCCCGTTGGCCAGCCGGTCAACGATGCAGAGCGCAGCGCTATCGCTTACCTGCGGGATCGTTTGCCAGACAGCTATATCCTTTTGCACAACTTCGAAATCGAACGCCAGGGTGAGCGCTTCGAGATCGACATCGCCCTGCTTACGCCGCATGCGCTGTACTTGATCGATGTAAAGGGCACGCGCGGCACCATCGATGTATATGGCAACAAGTGGTATCCCGAGGGGCGTGCGCCATACCCGTCGCCCCTTGGCAAGCTGCGCGGGCATGCACGCACGGTAAAGGGCCTGGTAACTCAGGCTCACCCAGGGCGACATGAGCTGAATGACATCTATGTGGATGCGGCCATCTTGCTCACTGCGCCGGATGCGCACCTGATTGACCGCGAGCAGCTGGATTCAGACCGTACGCTGAAGTTGAAGGACGCCGAGCGCTACTTCAAAGATGCCACACGCATACCCGCGCGCTTCTCGAAGAACATTCTGCAGCAGCAAGGGTTGATCCTGCATGCTTTGAAGGTGGTGAAACCCGCCTCTGCCGTGCAACGTTTCGGCCACTGGGAGGTTAAGGAAAAGCTCGGCGCGGCGCAGGCCTACAGCGAGTTCCGGGCAGAGAACGCCTTTGCGGGTGGCACGGCCCGTCTGAGGGTGTATCAAGCGGACCCCTACCAGCCTGAAGATGTTCGCGAGGCCCAGGTTAATCGCATTGCCAATGCCTACCGGGCTCTATCCAAGTTACCACTACACCCCAACATTGTTGCCGCGCGGGACTTCTTTCCGACCGACGATGACAAGTCTTTCATCCTGATCCTGGACGACGCGCCAGGCCAGGCGCTGACCGTGCATATGGCCCGGCCGCAGTTGGCGTTGACCCTAGACCAGAAATGGCGTGTTGCCAAAGACCTGCTGGCTGCTCTGGCGCATGCCCATCAACATGGCGTAGTGCATCGCAACCTCACGCCAGCCGCGATCCTTATCGGTCAAGATGGCACCACCCGCATTACGGACTTCGACTTCGCGAAGCCTGGCGAGAACCGCAGCCTGAGCATTGCTGCGGATATTGTCGATTTAGTCGAGAAGGCTTATGTCGCACCAGAAGCATTCCGCGAGCCAGGTGCAGCGTCTAGCGCGTCGGACATCTTCTCGGCTGGTGTCATCATTTACGAGTTGTTTACTGGAGAGCGCCCGTTTGCGGGGGAGCCGACCACGGTGTGGGATCGTGTAGGTGAGTTCCTGAACAAGCCATCAGCGCTGCGGCCCGAGTTGAATGACGCGTTCGATGCTTGGCTGCAAAGTCTGTGTTCGTTTGACGAGCATAACCGGCCACCAGCCCCAAAAGCGTTGGCAGCATTGCATGCCTTGCTACAGCCTGTGGCATTGCAAACAGGAGGGTTTGTTGAGGTATCGGCCTTTGAGTCCCCTGAGGTATCTGATGACCAAACCGACTACCTGAATCTGCCAGCGGGATACAGACTGACCCGCAAGTTCATTATCGAGAAGAAGCTGGGACGTGGCAGCTTTGGCGTGGTTTACAAGGTGATCGACACACTGGGCGATGTGGCGCGCACAGTGAAGCTAATCGTCAGCGACCGGCACTCGACTCTTGATCGCCTGAAGCAGGAGTACCGTCATCTTGTGCACATACCCGAGCACCCACACGTAGTGCGCGTGCTGGACGCAGATGTGATCCCTGGTCGTGACATTCCCTTCTTGGTGTTCGAGTACGTTGAAGGCTCTGACGTTGGTGACATGATTCATGAGCGATTGCTGTCGCCCGAAGACGTCTTGGAGCTGGGGAAGCAGGTGATAGAAGGCTTGGTGCATTTGCATGTGCATGGCTTCCATCATTGCGACATCAAACCGCGGAATCTGCTGTGGACGCAGAAGGGCGCGAAGATCATCGACTTCAATGTGTCGGTGCGGGCTGATGACCAGGAGTCGAGAGGAGGTGGTTCGCGTCGTTATCTGCCTCCGGACTTCGATCCTGAAGTCATTCCCTATAACGGTGAACGCGCAGACCGCGACCTCTATGCCATGGGGCTGACGCTTTATGAGGCGCTGACTTCGCGCTATCCCTGGGATACGACAGAGCCACCCATCAACAAACCTGCGCCAGACCCACGTGAGCTGTCGGGATATTCTGACCTTGCACCAGAGCTGGTGAATGTAGTGTTGAAGGCCATATCTCCGCGTCGTGCGGAGCGATTTGCCACAGCTATAGAGTTCCATGATGCCCTGGCTGTTGTGCGCCATGCGCGGCGAATCAAAACCGTGAGCTTGACTGCAATTGCAACCGCCGGCAGCGGCCAGGTCGAGTCGTCGCCCAATAGCAATGCCTTCGTTTCGCACCTTCTGACGCTTTACAGCCAAAGCCACCGCAGTAATGCCGGTACGCGTGGCATGGATGCACTGGGGTTCTCCGCCTATGTGGATACCGCCTTGGATCGGGAGCTTTTGCCAGCGGTCCTTTCTGGAGAGTTCCGTTTGGTGCTGATCTCCGGCAACGCGGGCGATGGAAAAACAGCGTTTTTACAGCGCCTGGAGAAAGACGTTGAAGCTCGTGGCGGATCAGCCAATCGAGGCCTGCCCAACGGCAGCGAGTTGGCATTGGACGGTAAGCGTTACTTAATCAACTACGACGGCAGCCAAGACGAAGGCAATAAGGACAACAACCAGGTGTTGTTGGATTTCTTGTCACCCTTTAAGGGTAGCGATGCAAGAACCTGGACGCCGAAAGAAACTCGCCTTATCGCAATCAATGAAGGCCGCTTGGTGGACTTCCTTGCGACGCATGAGCAAGACTTTTCTGAGTTGACGGCGTTGGTTCGGCGGGCGTTCTCGTCGGGTGAAACTGAGTCTGGCGTCGCGGTGGTGAACCTAAACTTGCGCAGCGTGGTGGCAGACGCCGAAGGGGGCTCGATTCTGGAACGCACGATGCAGAGTATCGTACAGCCCAAGAATTGGTCAGCCTGCGAAAGCTGCGACCTGAAGAACAGCTGTTATGCCTTGCATAATGCACGCAGTTTCCAGGATGAGATTGCTGGCCCACGCTTGCTAGAACGGCTCAAGACCCTTTACACCATGGCTCACTTGCGTGGTCGTTTGCATATCACGATGCGTGACCTGCGTTCCGCGCTGTCGTTCATGCTGGTCGGAAACCGTGATTGTGGCGAGATTCATGCGCTGTATATGGCCGGAAAGCATGATGAAGTGGCGCGCAGCTATTACTTCAACAGCTGGATGGGCGGTGGGCAGCCTACTTCGGATCGATTGCTCACCTTGCTGGGCGAACTCGATGTGGGCAAGCAGGAAGACCCACGCTTTGACAGAGGGCTGGACTTTGTGCAGCCGGATGACCGGGCACTGTTCCGTTTTGAGCGGCGGGGGCAATTCGATTTCGAGGTGCTGAAGCGTCTGTTCGGCGATCTGCCTCGTGGATGGGCCGACGTGTCCGTTCGGCAGCGCGCACGCAAGCACCGAGAGTATGTGACTATGGCCCGGCGCAAGCACTTTTTCGAGCGCCGCGACGCGAGCTGGGAAAAGATGCTGCCGTACCGCTCGGCCAAGCGCATGATTGAAATCGTTCGTGGCGAAACCTCGATTGACGCACTGAAAAGCGAAATTCTGCATGCCATCAACCGCGGCGAGGGTTTGCAACGACCGGAGCGCTTGGGGACGAGCTTGGCGTTGCAATTACGTCAGGTTGAGCACGGTACGGTTCGCAGCTATCGGCTTTTTTCCGCGGAGGGTTTTGGTCTGCAGGTGCAAGACTTTGCCGCTAACGCGCGTTTCGTCGAGCACCTGCCGACGGGCGTACTGCTGAAGTTTCAGGGCCAGGGTTTTGGTGCCATCTCCAGTGAGTTGATCATCAATCTCGATGTTTTCGAGATGCTGGTTCGACTGAATGAAGGCTACCGGCCCAGTGTTGAAGAGATGCAGGGCTTTTATCTGTGTCTGGGTGTGTTCAAGAACAGCCTCAATGCACAGCCCTATCGGGAGATTTTGCTGACCACGACGGGGCATGACTTCTACCGCTTGGCTCGCCATGACGATGGCCGGGTGGAGATGCGCTTGTTGCAAGGGGCAGCGACTAGTGAGCACAAAGCAGAGGCCTTAGTACAAGGTTTCAGGGGGAACTGATGGCATTGCAAAAAAAGGACAGGGAGTTCCGCCTCCCGAAAGTCAGCTACCTCGATTTCAAGACCATCGAGATGGATCGCGTGCTCACGGGCTTGTTTGAACGCTTAGAACATGGCGGCTATCCGAGCGTGTTTCGCGACAAACGCGAACTGACAGTGGACAAGTTCGTGGACGACATTCTCGAAGCCGGCGACCGTTTCTTGGGGTTCGCTCAGCACCGAGACATGGTGCAGCGCTGGGTTGAAACCCACCTCATGGACATCGTTAATCGTGGCAAGAAAAATGCTGCGGTGGCTGGCCCCCGTCCCCTGCATGGTTATACCTACCGCTTTCGTAATCCCAAGCATTCACGTGACTATGGCGCTGCCCAGCACCTGTACCAGATGTTGTACCACGCCCGGAATCAATCCGGACACAAGGCCATTGAGCACCTGAAGAGCTTCTTCTTTGACGGCTTCGATAAGCTTACGCGAGAGCTTAACGATAAGGCTCTGACGGACATTGAGACGGCCACGTTGTTGCACTTTCTATCTCAGCGCAAAGACACGGCGGATACCCGTTCCGGTGGAGAGCGCTTCGCGCCTGTGTGTATTGGATCGGCAGACTTGATGGCTGAGGATATTCAGCGACTGCTGTTCTACAAGCAATACATGCCGCGCTCGGTGATGGTGGAGTACTTGAAGGTACTGCTTTCGTTTCATTTGGCGCTCTATCACCTGCGCTTGCTGAAGCTCTTGCCTGCCTGGCAAAAGCTGAATGGTGCGAATTCGTTGTGCGCTGAGTCAGCGTGTCCGATGAAACCCCGTGAGAAGCACGAACCACAGGGTGACTGCCCTTATAAGCTGGGGATGTTTGTTGACCTCTCGGGCAACGCCAACTCAGCAACCGCTACGCTCGCTGAGCGCAGTGCCGATGGTTTTTACCGGCGAATCCCTAGTTTCATTCGCGCTTACTTTGTTGCGAAGAAGCTAGATGAGTTCTCGGAGCACCTTGTGCGGCGTGGAAAATTGATCCGACCGTTGAATTCGGTATTCTCTGTCGGTGAACTGTATGGCCTTCAAGCCGAGCCATTCGCTGAGGAGCGAGACAAGTTCTTTGGCGAACGTTTGTCCGGGCTCTTGGAGTCGCTGTCAGAGGGCGAAGCCGGGCTGGATGCCGAGGTTGAAGCCATCACGAAGATGGGGCTCTCGGATTTTGAGACCTATATCGAGATTCTTGTCGCCCTCCGCGGTGCTTTTCACAGGAAATACATCATCCAGTCACTAGACGCGACGATGTTGAAGAACAAGCCGGGAGCACTGCTGGCTCAAACGCGTGCACGGAACGCTCCACGCCGCTTTGCGCTTGAGAGCCGCCTGCTGGAGGTGCTTCTGCAGATCGCAGTGCTTCGTCCAGGGGGGGACCAGGGCTACTTCACTGGCGAGATGCGAATTGACGATCTGCTGTCCTTTCTGCGTGAACGCTACGGTCTCTACATCGATCAGCTGCCGCCCGGCGAGGGTTTTTCAACGCCCACCATCGACGAGCGTAAAGCCCTACGAAGCAACGTTCAGGCATTTACTGGACGCCTGCGCGAGATTGGTTTCTACCGCGATTTGTCCGATGCCTATGTGACCCAGACGGTTGTACCGCGCTACACGATTGCAGAGCGAACTGAAGGAGCGGGCACATGAGTCGGGGTCTGCGTGAACTCACTAGTCAAGAGCTGAGCGCGGCGCTTGAGTCCGTCTTGCTGCCGAGGCTTTGTAAGGTCTTGGCTGCCCGTGACCTTGGACATTGCATGCGTATCACGGACCTGGATCGTGAGCTGATGATCCGATTGGCTGGGGGGCTGCGTGCGGTCGTTCCTTCTGCCAATGTGGTTGTGCTAGCGGACGACGCCCTGCGTGCCCAAGCACCGGAGTTGGCCGTGACGAGCACCAAGCTCGTTGAACTGCGCAACCCGTTGCCCAACGACGAGCTAAGGCCCCCGCTGCTGGTCTTTGTGCCGAATGATCTGCGTGCTTCTGCCGAGGATTCGTTCGGTGTTGCGACGTTTGAAGAAGTGTCGATTGATGGTGCCTACGCTGAGCTGAATGCACAGCTGATCACGCAGATTCCGGCCAACCTTCGGGTTGCTGTCGAAGCCTGTTTGGGTGAGCTGCGCCGGAGCGAATTGCGCTGGCGATATGCCGACGATGCCGCAGTGGTTCGCTATCTGCTCACATGCCAAGTCAACGGCTTTGACCCAGATGCTATGGGGGCTGCGCTGTTCGAGCTGGCCCTCGTGCCGGATTTCGAGTTGTTCCAGCAGACGGAACGTGCCCCTGCGCGGGTGGCTCGCAACCGCGAATGCGTCGAGCAAATCACATGGTCAACTAAAACGGAGCGCGTGCGCGCCCTTGAGCTGGGCTTGCTCGATCCAGTTTTCTGCAAGCAGCTTGGTGAGTTCTTTTCGAGGGTTGGTGTTGCCAATCCGAAGGAGTGGACCCAATTAATCGTCCGCGATCGGGTCAATTGGCCCCTTGCGTTCAACAAGTGGCTGTTTGAGGACGGGGGCGTCAATCCGGATGCCATTTTCATCGGCGATGTTGAGCTGCCAGATTTGCCGGTGGTGAAGGACGACAATGAAGACCCCCGTCTGGCCGAGCTGATCGGCCACCGGGTGTTGCCTATCTCGAAGACGGGCCTCAAAAAGTTCAGTGTATCCTTCAGGGTCGATCCTGTTCCGTCCAGGGTGGAGGGCTTGTCTCGATTCGTAGCTGAGGTGGTGTCGCGCGACAATGGCCCAACAGGCTTGCGCCGCCGCAAGGCCGCGTGGACCAAGGGCACGGATTCTGGGGTGATCGCATTTTCGTCAATTGGCAAGATCGACTGGGAAGAGGGTTGGCACTTTGTTCGTGTATACGGGGAGACTGAAGACGGTGACCGTATTCCGCTTGCTGACGGCGAGGGTAATCCTATTCGCTTCAACAGCGATGCCTGCGAGACCCTTGCCCAAGCCAATGAGAGCGATCTCTTTTATGTGGTCACCGACGACGAGGTAGAGGTTGAGCCTCCACAGCGAGCTGTGCCGCGCGAGCCAAGCTTGATGCATGCGCTGCTGCGCGCGCGCTTTGCTGCTGTAACTCAGGATCGAGACCCGAGTTCTATCTCGATCACGGGATGCGCTTGGGTGGAGCGAAGCAGCAAAACTGCAGCCAGTGGCGAGACCCTGGAGGTCCGGCTGGGAAAAGAAGGGAAAGCGAATGTCTTGGTGTCTGCCGTCTTGGCCGGCCTGGAACGCGCCTTTCTTGGCGATCCGGATGGCCTCAATCGATTGAGGCTGTCGATCAACGCGTCCGGCGCTGCCACGCGATCAACGATCTCTTTCAAATGGCCGGCCTCGGATGAAGCAGCGAGGTTTAGAGAGTCTCGGGCAACCCTATTTGGTGCAGTCTTGCAAGGCGATCAGCGCTTGATCATGCAGGCCAGTGACCTTCTGAGCCTGCAAGAGCCCGCTCAGAACTATGCGGCAGCCTACCTGGCTTGGATTGATGCTGTGTTGGTGCGATGTGGCTCAACAGATGCCGTCATTGCACGCTTGGCTTTTGAAGAGTTGCGTTGCGCCCTCACCATTGATTCAGTTGCTTTGGTCCTGGAGGACTATCAGGGTAAGCGGCGTGACGCCGTTCTTCTGGGCCCGACGCATCCTCTTCGTGCCAACTGGCATGTCGCCTGGAGCCAGCTGGGGCAGCGTTGGATGGAGCGCAGCCAGGCGAGTGGCCGCGAGTATGTGGTGCCGACTCGAGACGCTGTTCTCAATCAGCTTTCGCCTGCAGCATTTCCACCTGTATTGCCTTTCGGTGAGGAACTTGGACGCACGGCGCTGGCTGTGGATAACATCAACCCATTCTGGTCGCTGTACGCGGCGACCGACGAAGAAGACCCGCGCGGTTTGGTTGGCGAGGTGTGCGCCGCACTGGGGTTGCCCGAGCCAGCAATTGGCGGTGCGACCATCGATAGCACCTACTTGGCGGCTCGGGTGCAGCGTTATCTGATCCAGCACCCGTATGTTGAGACGCTGACGATTAACGCGTTCAATTCGGGACGGGCGGCGGCTTTGGCTGAAGTGCTACTTGCACTGCAGCGTCATTCCGAGTTTGCCGATCTTCGGTACGACATTAGGCTGTTCGTGCCCGATCCGGCGGCTCCTTCAACGGGAGAGGCGCTGCTGGAACTGCTGGCCCCTGACTCGGGAACTAGCGCGAAGGAGGCGGACGCATTCTCCACGCCGACTGACAGTCACCTGCACCCCAAGTTGCGATTGGCGATCCGCGCCATCAAGGAGTTCCGCGACGAGCCTGATTTGCATGCCGCGCATTTGTCATTTTTGTTTGACTTGTTTCCGGCTGAGGAAATTCGTGCTGTAGACGTTCGGGACTCGGATGACTCTTCCTTCGTCCATGGACTTGTCCAGCCCTTCGAGGTGGATTACCTGGAAGATGAGCAATCCATCACTTGGCTTCGTCGCCCGCTGCATGGGGTGGCACGGCCGATTGAGGGGGCTGAGGCCTTGTCAGATCTGATGGGAGGCATCTCACGTGCGTTTTCGGTTGCCGTGGCGACCATTGCGCGTAGCCAGTATTTACCACATGCACGGCCGGTGGTGGCGTTGAGCTTGTCTGCCGACGAGCGCGCGATGCTCCATCAGGTGCATGAGGTTAGCGATTGGGTGCTCACTATTGATCGGAACCTGGGCATCGAGTTTTTTGACCATCGACGGCACCCAACTCGCCCTGACTATCTGATTGATCACTCGCCTGACATGGCAAATGCGATGGGCCATCGGCTGGCAATCACCTCCCGCTCAGTGGCAGAGCTTGAGTCATTGTTGGTGCCAATCTTGGGCGAATACGGCCTCCCAAATTCAGGCAGTCATGCCCTGGTGATGCTAGATCAGCTTCGCTCGCTATCTGGCCGGTTGGCGCTGAAGCTGTTGTCGTCGTCTTCGCAAAGAGCGGAGGCGATGGGGCTCGCCCTTTCACGGTTGTTTCTTGAACATCAAGGTGTGTTTCAGAACCAGGTTGTTGTGCCCTTGGATGCTCACCTGGAGCTGTACAAGGCTATTCGTCAGAACGCCGAGGAAATGGGCGACGAGGTCAGTTTCCGGCGAACTGATCTTGCACTGTTCGACCTTGATCCAATGAGCCGTGTCGTGACCTGCAGGCTGGTCGAGGTGAAGTGCTACAGCCAGGTTGGGGATGTGGCCGCATATGCGCAGTTAAAGGCATCCATTGCTGACCAGATCGCGCAGACGGAGCACGTTCTCGCCTACCACTTCGACCCTAAGTTGGCAGAAGTGGATCGTCCGGATCGCCCTATCAAAAACCGTGACCTTGCAGCTTTGCTGGGATTTTATTTGGACCGCTCGGAACGTTATGGCGTTGTCTTGCCTGAAGCTGCAGAAGAGGCGCACTTCTTCTTGCGTCGTTTGGATGAGCGGTCTTACACACTGCAGTTCACGCGAAGCGCTGTGGTATTCGACTTCAGCAAACCGGGCACGGAACCGGCTGAGCATGAGAACGGCATCGAGTTCTACCGCATCGGCAGCGACCTGATTCGCCAATTGGTCGAAGCAGCAGTGATCGACACCGAGACCATCGCGAGCTTGCCGAGTGTTCGATCCACCGATACGGCACGCGAGGTGACCCAAGAATTGCTACGTCGCAGGACTTTGGCACCAGCTGTCCCGACCTTTGAGACCGCTGCTTTCTTGAGTCCGCCTCGTGATAGAACTCTGGCATGGGACGACAGGCCACGAATTTCGTACAGCCCATTAAATTTCACGCCTGCAGCGCAGGTGCGGGAACCAGAGCCGGCCGTGATGGTGGTCTCAGAGGTGATTGAACCGAGTCAGCCGCCGATCACAATGCCAGAGACGAAGCAACCTGCCATCGCTGACTCCAAGCCCGCGCTTGTGCCAGACGAAGATAAGGTGGCGACGCCCATGGTCACCGAAGCCCCAGTTGCTTCGTCTAAAGTTGCTCAGCCAATCAATGGCCGGGTCGCCTACGACATCATGCTTGGCACGACCGGATCAACTCCTCAATACGGGTTGCTCGGAGAAGTATCTGGGCGCAAGGTTGCACTAGACCTGAACCAGACCCACACCATCAGCCTATTCGGTGTTCAAGGGGGCGGGAAGAGTTATACCTTGGGCAGTGTTGCGGAGATGGCCTCGTTGCCAATCCCAGGCATAAACTGTCTACCAGAACCGCTGTCCACGGTGATCTTCCATTACAGCCCGACGATGGACTATAAGCCCGAGTTTACGTCGATGGTAGGTGCCAATAGTGTTGAGGATCAGGTCCGAGCGCTGAAGGAAGTGTACGGCGCAGAGCCGAAAGCTCTGACTGATGTTTTGCTGCTTGTACCCGCAGACAAAATCGAAGAGCGGCGTGCGGAGTATCCGGACATTGAGGTGTTGCCGCTGCAGTTCTCTGCATCGGAATTGAAGGCCTCGCACTGGAAGTTTCTGATGGGGGCCGTGGGCAATCAGGCCACCTACATTCGTCAGATCATGCGCATCATGAAGTCCATGCGCGATGACATAACTCTGGAAGGGCTGCGAGCCGGTGTCGAAGCGTCGTCGATCCCGGAGCATCTGAAGGAACTGGCCAGAATGCGTCTGGAGCTGGCTGCCGAGTTCATCAACGATTCGGCCTCGCTTACCGAAGTGGTCAAGCCTGGTCGCTTAATCATCGTGGACCTTCGAGATGAGTACATAGAGAAGGACCAGGCTCTTGGGCTCTTCGTCGTACTCTTGCAGCTGTTTGCAGAAGCGCGAATCGAGGGGCGCAGCTTCAACAAGTTGGTGGTGTTCGATGAGGCCCACAAGTATATCGAAAGCCCAGACCTTGTTGCGGGGCTTATCGAAGTTGTACGCGAAATGCGCCATAAGGGCGTGAGTATTATGGTGGCGAGTCAAGATCCACCATCTGTTCCTGTCAGCCTGATAGAGCTATCCACCCAGATCATAATGCACAAATTCAATTCACCCGCCTGGCTAAAGCACATTCAAAAAGCCAACGCCGCATTGGCCAATTTGACTCCCGAGCGCATGGCTCTGCTCAAGGCCGGCGAGGCTTACGTCTGGTCAAGCAAGGCCACTGACGAGTCGTTCTCAAAGGGGGCCGTAAAGCTTAGATGTCGGCCACGAGTGACTGAGCACGGCGGAGCAACTAGGGTCGCGGTTAAACGCTCGTGATGTATGCATCACGAGCAGACTCAATTACAGCTAGGAGAGGAAAGAAAAAAGCGTTGTAAGCGCAATGCCCGCACCGCATAAGACTTGCACTACAAGGTACCTGAGGTCTGAGGTACACCTAATTTTTCTAGACACATATGACAGACTACATCTGGCCGACGGCTTTGCTTTTCCCGCCAAACCCTTCGTTCAAGCGATCTTTGATCGCGCTGATCGGTAAGCGTCTGGTTAAACCAGGTTGACGACGGGATTGGGTCGGAGGGGTCGTCATGGCTGACTTTTTCTCCGTGTCGTAATTTTTGGATGCTTACCCGAGCAGCAGTTTGAGTCCTGACATCAGAAGAATCGCTCCAAGTATCTTCTGCACCGCATTTGTCGGTAGGAACTTGGTTCCGAGGTGGGAACCGATCAACGCTCCCAAGAGTGCAATCATCGCTAACCCCCAGACGTTCTCGGGGAGTTGACTGGTGCTGCCCCAATGTCCTGCCAGAGCAGCTAAAGAGTTGAGAAGAATGAACGGAGCAGAAATTGCCGCTGCCGTTTTCACGCTAGCCCATCTGCAATAGATCAGCAGGGGCGTAATCAGAACGCCACCTCCCACTCCGGTTAATCCAGATAGAACCCCTATTACGCTACCAACGAGTAAGGCCACCGCAACTCTGGGTGGCTTAATGCTTTCCTCATTAGGTTTTTTCAAAAAGAAGGGGATTCCGGCGACCAGTAAGAGCGAACCTAGTAGCCGGTCAAACCAAAGCACTGGCAGAGTCAGAGCACCGCCTAGCAGTGCCATGGGCACCGCTGCTAAAGCAAAGGGCCACAGTAATTTCCAATCCACCCGGCCTGAGCGCATGAAGCGCCAAGTAACCAGTAGAGAAACCAATGTGTTCAGAACTAATGCAGTTGGTTTAATACTTTCCGGGGCAAACTCAAGCAGCGCCATGACTGCTATATAACCTGAAGCCCCCGCCTGGCCGACGCTGGCGTAGAGCAATGCGATCAAAAGGAAGGATGCATAAACCATAAAGGAACGCGACTAGCCTTAGGAAACTGAATTGTGGGTCGACGAGGCGGAGCAATTTCAAATCTTCAAAAACGTCCCATGGTTACAGAGCTTGCCATCGATGCGGTAGCAAATTTGTCACCTCATGTGCTTTTTGGGTCGGCAGACGATTCAACACGTCTTTAAGGTAAGCATAGGGATCATGCCCGTTGAGTCGTGCCGATTGGATTAAGCTCATGATCGCCGCTGCCCGTTTTCCGCTACGTAACGAACCCGCGAACAGCCAGTTCGAGCGTCCAAGAGCCCACGGTCGGATTTGATTCTCGCACCAGTTATTGTCGATGGGCACAGCACCATCATCTAGATAGCGCGTCAGCGCTATCCAGCGTTTAAGGCTGTAATCCAAGGCTTTCGCGATGGCTGACCCCTCAGGCACAAGCTGCCTCTGAGCGATCATCCAGGTATAAAGTGCATCGATGATCGGCGATGCTTTTTCCTGCCGTATGAGCTGCCGGATACTCGGCTCCAGCTCGCGCGCCTCTCGTTCAACTTCGTACAAGGACGCGATGTAGTGCAGCGCTTTTTCGGCAATCTGGCTCTTATTAGTCGCGTGCAAGTCGAAGAACTTTCGGCGTGCATGGGCCATGCAGCCGATCTCCGTGACGCCTAGTTCAAAGCCTGCCTTATAGCCAGCAAAGTCATCGCAGACCAGCTTGCCGTTCCAGTGGCCGAGGAAGTTTCGAGCATGTTCGCCAGCACGGCTCGGGCTGAAGTCGTAAACGACCGCCGCCAGATCCGAGAACTGACTGGTGGCATAGGCCCAGACGTAAGCGCGATGAGTTTTCTTCGCGCCAGGCGTCAGCATTTGTACCGGCGTTTCGTCAGCGTGGACGACGCCGTGCGTCAGTACGGCTTCGCGCAGCGCATCAACCAGCGGCTGTAATTGTACGCCGCAGTTGCCCACCCACTGCGCCAAGGTCGAACGGGCGATGGGCAGCCCGGCGCGACCGAAGATTTTCTCTTGGCGATACAGAGGCAGATGGTCGGCGAACTTGGCTACCATGATGTGGGCCAGCAGGCCCGCTGTCGGAATGCCTTTGTCGATGACGTGCGCCGGTACCGGCGCCTGTATCAGCGTTTCGCACTGTTCGCAGACCCACTTGCCACGGATGTGGCGCTCGACGGTGAACACGCCGGGCGTGTAGTCGAGCTTTTCGCTGGCATCTTCGCCGATACGCTTGAGGGCGCAGCCGCACTGGCAGTGGGTGTTGTCCGGTTCGTGATGGATCAGCGTGCGAGGAAACTGCGGTGGCAGCGGGGCGCGCTTGGGTTGCAGGCGCACTTTGGCTTCGACAGGTGCCGGTTGTAGCGCCTCAAGTTCGGCTTCGATAGCGGCGATATCCGTATCGATCAAGTCACCGAGCAGGCTGGCTTGATCCGGGCTCAACTGCTCGCTGCGCTTGGCAAACTTGAAGCGTTTGAGCAGCGCGATCTCGTGGGTCAGTTTCTCGTTGACCGACTTGTGATGAGTGATTTTCTTGTCCATCGTCTCGACGCGCTGGATCAACTGCGCCGCCAAGGCACGCAGTTCTTCAAGGGTTAATTGATCGAGATTCGGATGCGAAGTCATGTCGCCGATTTTGCCAAAGAGGGCTAGTGGCGGCGATAGACTGATGGGCCAATTGCGTTGGCAAGCGCGCCATGGCGGGCGAGTTAGAGCACCGTGATGGCCCCTCCGGAACCGACGCGTTGCCAAGGTAAGCCGAGCACTAAGGCTTGAAGTTGCTCTGCGTCCAACGCGACTTCAGAGCCGTGCCGCACGCCCGGCCAAAAGAAGCGTCCTTGATTCAAGCGCCGGGCGGCAAGCCAAATCCCCACGCCGTCATGCACCAACACTTTCATACGATTGGCGCGGCGGTTGGCGAACAGATAAGCACAGTGCGGCTTCGCCGCACCGAACACCGCGACGACTCGCGCCAGCGCGGTGTCAGTGCCGGCGCGCATGTCCATGGGCTCGGTGGCGAGCCAGATCGAGTCGATGCGGATCATCGCAGCAGATCTCGCAGGAAAGCAGAACACGCCGCTGCATTTTCTGCCGGCCAACTCACCACGACTATGCCTTTTGAATGCGGCACTTCGATTCGAATCGTGGCGGGAAAAGCTGGATGCTTCGCTATCGGCGGCGCTGCCTTGACCGGAATGAAAGCAGCTTGCAGTGCCAAATTTTTCTGCGCATGCACTCGTATCCATTTATGGACGAGGTTGGCATTGAGGTTGTGGGTCAATGCGACATTGGCAATCGAGGTGTCAGGCTGCGCACATTCGGCAATGACCTGGGCCTTGAAGGATTTGGAATAGGAACGGCGTTCTTGTGGCATGGGCGTCCGCTTAAGAAAGGCTAAAAATGGTGTCCACTTAAATTTTGGTGGACACCATCGCCTCAAGCGACGGTGTCAGGAAGGTGTGTTGCGCGGACGGTTACGCTGATCGGAGGGTTCACTCGCTTTTTTTCGAAGCCACCACGTACCACCATTTCATATCTGATTAACGCCACGCCGACTTTTACTGCCGGTAATTATCCTCGATATCTATCGAAGGCCGCGCAGTTGGACGTCAGAGCTGAGCTTGTCGTAAGGCTACGGTTGAAGAGATGGCGACAGCGGCGACACCGGCGACACCGGCGACACTGCACGTAGAACGTAGCCTGGAGCATGGCGACAAAAGTGGCGACAGTCGCCACTTCTTGCGCGTTTTAGCCGTGCTGCTTGACCGCCTTTTCGAGTCGGTATAAAAATTGGCGCACGGATCGCTGTCGTTGACAGCACCTGCCCAGGTAGCCAGAACCTTCAAGGCTACGCCACTTGGTGGTGGTTCTCCCGAAGTGCGATTAGCGTCCGGCGGCTCGCACGGTCACTCCCCAAGAGTGAAGGATGCCTACTCGACTTATCTGTCCACTGCGGCAGACGATGGACCCTCCTCGCTGCGCTGCAGCAACCTCACCTCTCGACGCACTTCGCTGCGCCAGACTGCGCCCGTCTCTTTCTTCCGGAAAGAGACGGGCGCTCGTACCACTGCTGCAAGCCACGTCGCAAAAGACATTGCCACATCTCTCCTCGTGACAATCGGCCTGACAAATCCGATTCGTCGCCATTCGCAACGACACAGGCGCCGTTGCCGCAGCCTATGGAAAGACTGCACCTGACTGACAGTCAGGCATGCCCCAGGTGTCTAGGTCTTTGCCTTCTCCCACCCATGATCTCCAGGCGCCGAACTCGTCAGCCGGCACAGCCTCCACCCGCCCGCATCTTCGGATGCGCTAAGGAGGCCAGATTCATGAGTTTATGCCTTGCTCCCGGTCGTAAGGAGCCGTTCGTTCCGCGTCAGTGAACACCTCGCAGGCCGCAGGGGCCTTGATCCCTGATAACACTCAACAGCCGTGGCGGGACTACGTGAGGACAACCAGTAATGATCGAGGAGAGGGCCCATGCAGCAGTTAGATCCGAAGCTTGAACTACCACGACCACCTCAGCCGTTGATTGAGTCGAACCCCATGGCCCAGCCTTATCCGGTGCAGGCACTGGGTGGGGTTCTTGGGCCTGCAGTCGAACGCATGGCTGAGGTCATCGGGGTGCCCCAGGCGTTGGCTGCACAATCGGTCTTGGCTGCCTCGGCCCTGGCCACTCAAGGTCATGCGGGCTTACAACTCGACGGGAGACATTATCCCCTGTCGCTGTACCTGATCACCGTGGCAGCGTCGGGGGATCGTAAAACGGCGGCAGACCGATGTGCATTGCTGCCGGCACGGCAATGGGAGCGTGAGCAGTGGCAGCGTTACCGCGAACAGCTTGCACGGCACCGTGCCGCACAGCGGCAGGCGCAGCGTATCAATCCTGCCGATCCTGAGTCCGCGAACGGGGCGCAGCTCGAAGCGGAGCCCTCAGCCCCTAGGCTGATCACCACGGACCCGACTATCGAGGCCCTGATCAAGGGGCTCTGTCATGACCTGCCCAGCATGGGGCTGTTCTGTGATGAGGGCGGACAGTTTCTCGGCAGCAGCACCATGAGCCGGGATAACCGTTTGAAAGCGGTCACCACCTTGTCGTCACTTTGGGATGGCAGCCCGATAGATCGCGCGCGTTCCATGGTTGGTGAAAGCTTGCGAGCCTATGACCGACGCTTGAGCCTGCACCTGATGCTGCAACCGTATTTGGCCATGCAGTTACTCAGTGATCCGTTGCTGCAGGGGCAAGGCATTCTAGGGCGCTGCTTGATGACCTGGCCCACCAGTCTAGCCGGGCAACGTAGCTACCAGGCTGTCGACTTGTCCAAAGACGCTGCCCTCAAGCGCTATCATCATCGCCTTTCGGCTCTGTTTTATCAGCCTTGGTCACTTTCCGCTGGCGGAGCCTTGCAACTGTCAAAGCTGAGCCTCAGTCCGCTGGCGCGTCGTCGCTGGATTGATTTGCATGATGCTATCGAAGCTCAACTGGGTGAGTTTGGCGAGCTGGCCAGCGTGCGGCCCAGCGGTTCGAAGGCCGCCGACAACCTTTTGCGCGTCGCCGGCATTTTGGCCGTTGTGGAGGAGAGCAGTGTCGTGGAGGCCGACCACATCCAACGGGCCTCCGCTTTAGTCGGCTACTACCTCACCGAGATCCAGCGCCTGACTGAGCAGGAGCCAGTGTGTCGAGTAAAAGAAGAGGCAGACCGGCTGCTGCGATGGCTACAGGTCAAAGATTGGAAGCGCTTCAGTATTCGAGATCTGAATCGCAACGGTCCCCGCTTTGCCCGCAAGAGCAGTCGTCATGCCGCAAAGCTGCTGGTCGAGTTGATTGATCATCAGTGGTTAAGCACCGATGGCCAAACCTTCGAGGTGCGTCATGTTCAATCTTGATGAAGCGCTGCGTAACCATCTGGCTCAGCGCCAAAATGAATCGAAAGTGCGGTTTGTCGCCGCGAGTGTCGCCACTTTGTCGCCACGCTCAAAGCCAGACAAGGCAAGGGTTGTCGCCGGTGTCGCCGATGTCGCCGCCATCGGTAAAGCTATCACCTCGACGACAGCCATCATCCAATGGTTGAAAAAGGAGGGCGCGCATCTATACGTCGCCGGCAACACGCTGTGTTTTCGCCCGACTGATTGGGCCCAGTTCGCTATTGTGAATGCACACTGGCGAGCCCTTTTTTATGAACTCGCGGCAGTCGATCAGGAGCAGAAAAATGGCTCGGGTCGATAAGCGAGCGGGTCGTAATTTTGGCTTTGGTCGCCAGCTCAGCTATGCCGGACCGCAAGCACTGAAAGATCTATTTGGCGATGGCCATTTTGCTACCGTCAAAGCCCATAGCGATCGGTGGCAGACCTTCGTGAATTGGTGTCGATCCGATGAAGGTCCGAGACTCAATGACGCGCGACAGATCGACCGTGAGATCCTCATGCGGTACGCCACGTATGTGCGTGAGCAGGTTGATCAGGACAACATCAGCATTGCCACCGCGCAGAACCGACTGTCCAGCGTGAACCGAACGATGGCTGCGCTGCGCGGTGATCAGTTCGTCAAAATCCCCAGTCCGAGCAAGGCGCTGGGTTTGCAGCGCTCAAGCGTACGCGGGGAGGCACCGCAAGGCCAAGATCGTGCTCAGATCGAATTAATCGCACGCGCGCTGTCAGAGCGAAGTCAGCAACGAGTGGCCGCAATTGTGCATCTGGCCCGGGAGACTGGTATGCGTCTGCGTGAAGCGATCTTGGCGGATCTGCCCCGACTGCAACGTGAAGCCGGGCAACTGGGCAAGATCAACATCCAAGACGGTACCAAAGGCGGCCGATCAGGCGCGTCAGCAACGCGTTGGATCGCGGTCACTGATCAAATCCGTGGCGCCTTGGATAGAGCCTGGAAGGCCTCACCCGGTGGCAGTCGGAACCTGTTGTCTCCCAACGAGAGCTACAAAGAGTTTATGCAATCAGTTGTGCGACCGGCACGGGACCTCCTGCATGAACATGGATTGAAAGGCTTTCATGAGCTGCGGGCGGCTTACGCCTGTGAGCGCTATGAGCAGATGACCGGCTTTCCTGCACCTGTAAATGGCGTTCGTGTTCATCGCGAAGATCGAGAGCTTGATCTGCGGGCGCGACAGCAGATCAGCCACGAGTTGGGGCATAACCGCATCGATGTGGTGAGTGCCTACATCGGAGGTCGGCGATGACTTCTGAGTTCGACATAGCGTTGTTTCTGAGCCCTGTCCTCAAAGGTGCGCATGCCACGCGGCAGCGGCACATTAGGCAAGCAGAAAGGATGCACGAGGTGATTCGTGAGCGCTGGGGTTGCGCGACTCCCTGGTCTTGGAGAGAAAAGCACGTGAGATGGTTTCTGGAGCACTACCTGCGATGCTCAGCTCCAGCTACCGTCTACTACTACGAGTTAACAGCAGGGTTGATCCGCCTTAGAAAGGCAAAAGCCGTGGTTGTCTGATAGGCCTCTTCGGCCAAGCTCCACTACACGGATGGCGTGAACTGTCGCCGTGATGTCAGCGTATCGACACCACCTTGCGGTCCCTGGTTTGATTGATGGCCGACGCTGACAGGCTGCCGGTAGCCGCTTTCTGGATATGTTCACTCCACCAGGCCATCATCGGACGCCGGCGTTCGATGTAATCCGCCCGGTTGTAGGCGCTTCGGACTTCGTCTTTATCGACATGCGCCAGCGCGACTTCGATCAGCTCCGGATCCCATCCATGCTCGTTCAGGATTGTGCTGGCCATGGAACGCATTCCGTGACTGACCAAGCGGTCCTGAAAGCCCATTCGTTTCAACGCCATGTTGGCTGTTTGGCTATTCGCGTGGGTGCGCGGGTTTCTATCTGACGGGAACACATATTCCCTGTGGCCGCTATGGTGCTTAAGCGTCTCCAATAACGAGAGTGCATGTTCGGTCAGCGGAATTGTGTGCGGACGACGCTTTTTCATTCGCTCCGGAGGGATGGTCCAGATGCGTTTGTCGAAGTCGATGTCTGCCCATCGAGTGGTGGCCGCCTCGGCAGGGCGGGTCATGGTATGAAGTTGCCATTCGATCAGGCAGCGGGTCGTCCGCTTGATGCTGGCGTTCGCGATTTCCATCATGAGCTCCGGAAGCTCGTCAGGTGGTAGCGCGGCCATATTCTCTTTCTTGGGTTTCTTGAACACGGCTCGAATGCCGCTGAGGGGGTTGGCAAAGATCATTCCGGAGTTGACCCCGTAGGTCATGATCTCGTTAAGGCGCTGGCTCACTCGCTTAACCGTCTCTAGGCTGCCTTTAGCTTCAATCGGACGAAGCAGCTTGATGACCATCGGCGCGTTCACTTCCGATAACGGCGTTGATTTCATGCTTGGAAAAACATGCAGTGTGAGCGAGCGCCAGATGTCTTCGGCATACGCCGGGGTGACGGAATCCTTCTTCAATTCGAACCACGCGGTGGCTACGTTCTCGAACGTATGTTCCGTTTCCGCTCGTTTGGCTTCCTGCAGTTCATTACGCTGAGCTTTGGGGTCGATGCCCTGTGCAAGCAGCTCTCTGGCTTCAACGGTTTTCTTCCTGGCTTGCGCAAGAGAAACCTCGGGATAGGAGCCGAGTGCCATGTTGATTCGGTTCTTGGTTACGGGATGCCGGTAGTTGAAATTCCACTGCATCGAGCGATTGACCCTGACTCGCAGCTGGAGCCCGTCGCCATCGGTGAGGACGTAATCCTTGTCTTTCGGTTTGACCGCCTTGAGCTGGCGGTCGGAGAGGCGGGTGGTTTGAGCGCACATGAGAAGTACTCCATGACACCTTTTGGTATTCCCAAGATTAGCGCCGGGTAGCCGGGAATACCATTGGGAATACCAAACCGCCTGGAACTCAAAAAACCTGGAAAGCCTCCCGTAGCCCTGAAACCCCTGTATTCACTGGATTTCAGGCACAAAAAAAGACGTCCGTGGACGTCTTTAGATGTAGAAGTGGTGGAGCCGGGGGGATTTGAACCCCCGTCCGCCAGTACTCCGCTGTCGGTACTACATGCTTAGCCGTGTCTATTAAGTTAACCCTCAGCGACCCGACTGGCAGGGTGCTTTGGGCGAGTTGTGTAAGTTTTAGCCGCTTCGTCCACAACGTACTGCACGGCGATTCTGTTCTATATGACAATCACTTTGGGTTTACAGACATCCCCTGGTGATTGCTGGACCCGAAGGTACCAGAAGCTCAGGTCTAAGGCTGCTTACGCAGCGATAGCGAATTCCTGGCCGTAGTTTTCGTCATTGGCAACTATAAGTAGTTGCAACAGTGGATTTACGAGTTCTGTTACCAACTCGGCATGCACCTAAAGTTTCGCGACCGGCGTCGAATCCTAAACGGCCCCGTGCTTGTAACTCGTTGTTTCCAGTGAGTGACAAGCCTGTGCAGTGTACGCCAAATGGTCACGGAAGGCCAACCCGTAGGTTGGCCCATCGTTTACTGACCGCCTTTCTCGTTGTTCTGCAAATCTTGCAGGGCTTTGGACGTGATCTCGATGCACTTCTTGTCGTCACCGGCGGCGTGGGCGGCTTTGGCCTGGGAGACGGCGGTGTCGATTTCGCCGCTTTTGCCCGTGGTGTCGGTCGCGAGCAGCGCCTTGCCGTTGTTGATTTTATCCAGGTTGATCTTGCACAGATCGGGCTCGCCCGCCGCGAAAACAGGGGAGGCCAGCATTGCCGCAGTAATGAACAAGCCAGCAAGAGCGGAACGCTTCATAGGGTATCTCCTTGCGCAAAAGGGCTCGACGCTGCTGGCGTTCAAGTGCTGCCAGCGACATCACTGATGGGCCTCGTTCGCCGAGGCCTATGCAGATGACTGCGCCGGAGCGCAGGGGTTCTGTTTTTTTGCAGGATTAGTGGAGGGCGCGGGCCTGGGTAACGCGGTCCACGAGGTATACCAACCCGTGGTAGTCGATGCCGCCATGTTGGCTCAGGCCGATTTCGCAGGTGCGGCTGGTGGAGATACCTTCGCTGCAATGTTGCACCGCGTCTTTGAGGGAGCGCAGCGAGTGGGCGTTGAGTTCCGGCGTGGTGAAGCCTTTGTCACCGGCAAAGCCACAGCAGTGGATGCCTTCCGGGATCACTACGGTTTTAGCGCAGCGCCGGGCCAGGTCGATCAATGCCTGGCTCTCGCCAAGGTGCTGGGTGCTGCAGGTGACGTGCACGGCGATTGGCGCATCCTGAGGTGTGAAATCAAGGCGGTCGATCAGGTGCGTGCGGATAAAACGCACGGGGTCGTAGAGGTCCAGCCGCGTTTCGCCGAGGTCTTGCACCAGGCGCAGGGTGCAGGGGCTGGTGTCGCAATAGATGGGGTCAAGGCCACCACGGCTGGCGTGGAGCAGGGCGCCGATCAGTTCCTGGCGTTTGTGTTCGGCCTGTTCGGTGTAGCCTTTGGAGGCGAACGGCTGGCCGCAGCACAAGCTGTCCTGGTTGTCGGGAAGTACCACCTGGTAACCGGCTTTTTCCAGCAGGCCACGGGTTTTGTCGTACAGCGACATTTGCTCTTTATCATCGGCAGCCGGGCCCATGGCACGTGACACGCAAGCCGCGAGGTAGACCACGCGAGGGCGTTCGTCCATCACCGGCGGGCTGAAGCGAATGGCTTTTTCCGGCTGAGGCATGGCGTTGGTCCACTGCGGGATTTGCCCGTTGGACAGTTTGGTCACCTTAGCCGATAGCTTCGCCAGGCGAGGTGCGCCCAGCAGCATGCGTGCGCCATTAGCCACGTGCAGGGTAAAGCGTGCTCCCTGCAATGCGGTGGCGAAATGGGTGGCAAGCCATTCGGCCGTTTTCGTACGGTCGGCGTTACGGCTGCGCAACTTTTTCACCAGATCGCCGGTGTTTATTCCCACAGGACAGCGTTGGGCACACAGCCCGGTAGCCGCGCAGGTGTCGATGCCTTGATAGTGGTAGGCCTCTTCCAGTTTTGCGGTATCGATGCCGGCGCGTTTCTTCGCCTGGATATCACGCCAGATCACGATGCGCTGGCGCGGGCTCAAGGTCAGCCCCTTGGATGGGCAGACCGGCTCGCAGAACCCGCACTCGATGCACTTGTCCACCAGTTCATCGGCGGCAGGCAGCGGTTTGAGGTGCTTGAGGTGAATCTGCGGGTCTTCGCTGAGCACCACATCCGGGTTGAGGATGCCGCTGGGGTCGAGCAGGCGCTTGAGCTGCCACATCAACTGGTAAGCCTCGCTGCCCCATTCCAACTCCACGAAAGGCGCCATATTGCGGCCGGTGCCGTGCTCGGCTTTCAATGAGCCGCCGAACTCCACGGCTACCAACTGTGCGACGTCGTCCATGAACGCTTGATAGCGTGCGACTTCTTGCGCGCTGTTGAAGCCTTGGGTGAACACGAAGTGCAGATTGCCTTCCAGGGCGTGTCCGAAAAGGATGGCTTCGTCGTAGTGATGTTTGTCGAACAGCTCGATCAAACGGTTCACGCCGATGGCCAGTTGTTCGACCGGGAAGGTCACGTCTTCGATAATTACCGTGGTGCCGGTTTTGCGCACCGCGCCGACGGCGGGGAAGGTGTCTTTGCGGATTGCCCACAGCCGCGCGTTTTCTGTGGGGTCTTCGGTGAAATCGACCTGTTTCTCAACCGGAAAAACGGCCAGGGACGCCATGATCAGCGCCAGTTGTTCGTGCAGCAGGGAGGGCGACGCAGCGCGGGATTCGATGAGCAGGGCGCAGGCATTTTCCGAAAGGTGCTGTACGAAAGCCGGCATGCCCGGTTTGTCCTGCACCGAGCGCATGCTGCGTCGATCCAATAATTCTACGGCTGAGACTGGTTGGGTTTTCAGAACGGTCACTGCGTTGCAGCAGGTTTCAACGTCCGGAAACACGATTAATGCCGACGCCTTGTTCGGGTGATCGACCACAGTGTCGTAGGTGATGGCGCTGATAAACCCCAAGGTCCCTTCGGAACCTATCAGCAGATGGCTGAGAATATCCAGCGGCTCGTCAAAATCGACCAGGGCGTTGAGTGACAGGCCGGTGGTATTTTTCAGGCGATATTTGTGGCGGATTTTCGCAGCCAGTTCGGCATTTGCCCGCGTCTCGCGCCCCAATGTCGCCAGGCGCTCAAGCAGAGCGCCGTGCTGTTCGCGAAAGGCACTGACGCTGGCCGCGTCTTCGGTGTCCAGGCGACTGCCGTCGGCCAGCACCAGGCGGATGCCGGCGAGGGTGTGATAGGTGTTTTGAGCGGTACCACAACACATGCCGCTGGCATTGTTGGCGGCGATTCCGCCGATCTTGCAGGCATTGATCGACGCCGGGTCCGGCCCGATCTTGCGCCCGAACGGTGCCAGCCACGCATTGGCCTGGGCGCCGATCACGCCGGGCTGCAAGCGGATCTGCGTGCCTTGCCCGCGAATTTCGCGGCCGTTCCAGTTATCCCCCAGCACGATCAGCACCGAGTCGCTTATCGCTTGCCCGGACAGGCTGGTGCCGGCTGCGCGAAAAGTCACCGGCACGCGGTCGCGCTGGGCCAGTTGCAGCAGAGCGACCACTTCGTCTTCCGACTCCACGCGGATAACCAGTTGTGGGATCAGTCGGTAAAAGCTGGCGTCTGTGCCGAATGCGAGGGTGGAAAGCGGGTCGTCAAAGCACCGCTGTTTCGGAATCAGCTGTGCGACGTCAGCAAGGAAAGCGGCAGGCAGGCTCATGGGTCCTCCAGAAGTAGCTGACGCCGGTATAAGGGACCGGCGTCGGTTCTTACCCTATTACGTGCAGGTCTCAGTGCACCAGCATGCCGGTAAACCAGTAGGCCTGGGCCAGCGTGATCAGCCCGACGATCGTGGCGAAAAACAGGCTGTGCTTGAGGGTGAAGCGGAACAGGTCGGATTCTTTGCCGACCAGCCCGGTGGCGGCGCAGGCCACGGCGATTGATTGTGGTGAGATCATTTTGCCGGTCACGCCGCCGCTGGTGTTCGCGGCCACCAGCAGCGTGTCGTTGACGCCGATCTGGTGCGCGGTGGTGGCTTGCAGCGAGCTGAACAAGGCGTTGGAGGATGTGTCGGAGCCTGTCAGGAAAACCCCCAGCCAGCCAAGGAACGGCGAGAAGAACGGGAAGGCTGCGCCGGTGCCGGCCAATACCAAGGCCATGGTCGAGGACATGCCGGAGTAGTTGGTGACAAAGGCGAATGCCAACACCATGCCGATAGACAAGATTGGCCAGCGCAGTTCGTAAAAGGTCTCTTTAAAAGTGGTAAGACCAGTTTTTATGTCGATCTTCAGGACCAGCATTGAGATCAGGGCAGAGAAGAAGATCGCGGTGCCGGTCGCTGAAATCGGGTCTAGCTTGAAGACGGCCGCAACGGCGGTCGGGGCGGTGACGATCGGCGCGACTTTGACCACCAATTGGTCCAGATGTGGGATCGCGAAGTTGAACACCCAGCTGTACATCGACCCGCCGGCGGCGAACATCGCCTTGAACGGTTTGAGGGTCCAGATGGTGACGAGTACGGTGAGGATCAGGAACGGCGACCAGGCTTTGAAGATCTGGCCCAAGCTGTAAGGCGAGGCGACGGTGCTGCGGGGTAAGCCGAAGCCGCCGGCGCTGGCGGTGATCGCTACGCCGGAGGTGGCGCCGGCAATCTGCGCGCCTGCGGTGCGCTTGGGTTGCCAGACTTTCAGGAATAGGGTGAGGGAAATCAGGCTGGCCAGGGCCGAGGTGATGTCCGGCAGTTCGGGGCCGATGAAGTTGGAGGTGAAGTATTGGGTGATAGCAAAGCTCAAGCCTGCCACCAGTGCTGCCGGCCAGGTTTCGCGCACGCCGCGCAGGCCGTCCATCATGAACACTAGCCAGAACGGCACGAACAGTGACAGCAGGGGCAGTTGCCGGCCTGTCATGGCGCCAATCTTGAACGCATCGATGCCGGTCACTTGGCCGGCAACGATGATCGGGATGCCCAGGGCGCCGAAGGCAACGGGCGCGGTGTTGGCAATCAGGCACAGCCCGGCTGCGTACAGCGGGTTGAAACCCAGGCCTACCAGCAATGCGGCGGTGATCGCCACGGGAGCGCCGAAGCCGGCGGCACCTTCGAGGAAGGCCCCGAAGCAGAAGCCGATCAGCAGGACTTGCAGGCGCTGGTCGTCAGTGATCGACAGGACTGAGCTGCGAATGATCTCGAACTGGCCGCTCTTGACGGTGAGTTTGTAGAGGAACACGGCCGCGACGATGATCCACGCGATAGGCCAGAGGCCATAGGCGAAGCCATAACCGGCGGCTGCGAACGCCATGTCCACCGGCATCTGGAAGGCAAAGATTGCGACCAGGATCGACAGCGCGAGCGTGATGCTGCCAGCTACATGGCCTTTGAGGCGGAACACGGCCAGGGCCAGGAAGAAGAATACGATCGGAATGACGGCGGCCAATGCGGACAGGCCGAGGCTGCCGAGTGGGCTGTAGAGCTGTTGCCAGGTTTGCATATGGGGTGGCCCCTGATTGTTGTTGTTTGGTGAGCTTGGATAATTGGTAATACCAATTTACAATCGCTGTCGGCTAGGTTAAAAGCCTTCGGAGGATGTGTCAATTTGCCGCCTGCGAAACTTTGGTCGTAGGTCGCTGCTGGAGGCCTCTGATCGGGTAAAACGAAGGTGTTCTGATAGGTGCTGGAAGTTTGGCGATAGGCCAGAATAGAGGGCCCGGCGAGTGGTCGGGATGGTGGAGAGCGAGTTATGGGGTTTGATCAGGTGCGTCAGCGCCGTTTGTCTGACGATATTGTCGAGCAACTTGAGGGCATGATTCTCGAGGGCACGTTGAAGTCGGGCGAGCGCTTGCCGGCCGAGCGCGCCTTGGCTGAGCGGTTTGGCGTATCGCGCCCATCGTTGCGGGAGGCTATCCAGAAGCTGGCTGCCAAAGGGCTGTTGGTGAGTCGTCAGGGCGGCGGCAATTATGTCGCAGAGTCCCTGGGGTCGACCTTCAGCGATCCGCTGCTGCACTTGCTGGAAAACAACCCTGAAGCGCAGCGCGACCTGCTGGAGTTTCGTCAGACGCTTGAAGCGTCCTGTGCCTATTACGCCGCGTTGCGTGCGACCGAAGTCGATCGCGAGCGGCTGACCGCTGCGTTTGATGCCCTTCAGGATTGCTACACCCGTGTCGACGAAGTGAGCCGGGCCGAGGAGGGGGTGGCGGATGCGAGGTTCCACTTGGCAATTGCCGAGGCCAGCCATAATGCGGTGTTGCTGCACACCATTCGCGGTTTGTTCGACCTGCTCAAGCGTAACGTGGTGACCAACATTGGTGGCATGTACCAGCAGCGTACGGAAACCCGCGACATGCTGATCAGTCAGCACCGGGATTTGTACCTGGCGATTATCGAAGGGCGGGCCGAGCAGGCGCGAGAAGTCTCAACGCGTCATTTGGAGTATGTGCAGGAGGTGTTGGAGGAAGTGCGTCAGGAGGTTCAGCGGGTAGCGCGTGCGGAGCGGCGTAAAGGAATGTAGCCGAGGGGTTACCCAGGGCTACATCGTGGCAACGGCTATTCTTCCTTGCCTTTGTTGCGTACCGCGCGGTGCAGCTCGCGGTTGGAATCGCGCTCGCGCTCGGTATCACGCTTGTCGTATTCCTTCTTGCCCTTGCCCAGGGCGATCTCGCACTTGACCAGATGCTTGCTCCAATACCAGGACAGGCAGATGCAGGCATAGCCCTTCTGCTGTACGGCGGCAGCGAGTTTTTCCAGTTCGCGGGCATTGAGCAATAGCTTGCGCGTGCGCACCGGGTCGGCAATCACGTGGGTGCTCGCGGTGGTCAGCGGGGTGATATGACTGCCGAGCAGCCATGCCTCGCCATCTTTGAGCAGTACGTAGCTGTCGACCAGTTGCAGCTTGCTGGCGCGCAGACTTTTTACTTCCCAGCCGGCCAGGACCAGACCAGCCTCGAAACGATGTTCGATGAAGTAATCGTGTCGCGCCTTTTTATTTTGCGCGATGGTCCCTGTGGGGTGTTTCTTTTGTTTAGCCATAGGGGCGGCATTATAGGGAGTTGCGAGCGTATCGGCTACGGTCAACCTGCGTGCTTGAGCGTGTTGGACGAATCCCGGACAATGCGGGCAGTTCTTTGGTTTTTTTCTCTCGCGAATCGGCCTGTTCTTTCGCGATGTTTGCTGCTCAGCTGTGGAAATAACGCACACATGACGACGCATATTCAACGCTCGGCCCTGCTGCCTTACCCGGCGCAGGCGCTATATGACCTGGTCAACGACGTGGCGCGTTACCCGGAATTCTTGCCGTGGTGCTCCACCGCCGAAGTGTTGGAAGGCAGTGAGGAGCACATGGTCGCCAGTGTCGGGGTGGCCAAGGGTGGCCTTAGCCAGCATTTTGTGACGCGCAATGTGCTGGTGCCGGGCAAGTCCATTGAAATGAATCTGCAGGAAGGGCCATTTACCCAACTGCACGGCGTGTGGGTGTTCAAGGCGCTGACCGACAAGGCTTGCAAGATCAGTCTGGACCTCTCGTTCGATTACGCGGGGCCGATTGTGCGCGCGACGTTGGGGCCTTTGTTCAATCAGGCGGCCAACACCTTGGTCGATGCATTCTGCCAGCGAGCCAAGCAACTGCATGGTTGAGATTGAGGTGGTGTACGCCGCTGTTGAACGTCAGGTTCTGTTGGCGGTTGCGGTGGCGCCGGGAACCAGTCTGCGAGCCGCGGTGCTGGCGTCGGGGATGGCGGCGCAATTTCCTGGAGTGGACCTGGCGGGCTGCCCTTTGGGGGTCTTCGGCAAGGTAGTCGCAGACGCTGATGCGCGCGCTGTGCAAGCGGGGGATCGTATTGAAATCTACCGCCCCTTGCTGGTAGACCCTAAGGAAGTCCGCAGGCTACGTGCGGCCAAGGCGGCGCTGGCCAAGCAGCAGTCTTTATAAAGTCGCCAAACCACAGGCAACAAAAAGCCCGGCATGCCGGGCTTTTTGTTGAGCGCCACGAAGTTACTGCGGGCTGGTGTCCAGAGGCTGAGGCGTCGGGACTGGAACGGTTTCGACCCCGTCGACGTCCTTCTGGATCTTGTCGAGCAAGGACCCAGGCTTGGCCGGTACTTCGGACTTCGGCTTCTCGCTTTCCTGCGCTGGCGCGGTCACGTTAGTGCCGTTGTCCTTGCCGAGCAGGGCTTCGTCACGGCTTACGCCAGGCATGAAGTCGCCGGACAGGCTGACGAGCTGGTCATTGCCATTGAAAATGACGCTGACGCGCTCCTGTTGGCGTTCACCGCCACCAGGCTGGAGGCTATAGAGATAATCCCAGCGATCGGCATGGAAAGTGTCGGTCAGCAGGGGATTGCCCATGATAAACCTTACTTGCCGTCGGGTCATTCCCGGGCGTAACTGGTCTATCATGTCCTGCGTGACGACATTGCCCTGCTGGATGTCGATTTTGTAAACCCCGGGGAATGAACAACCGGCGAGTGCGAGCAGTCCCACAAAGGTGAAACTGGTTAGCAAGA
>Ga0207650_10000154_pt1 | contig 82912 bp, 85 predicted proteins | sample KBSS63metaG_FD_184325 | JGI IMG/M metagenome (GOLD analysis project Ga0207650, IMG submission 184325) | Switchgrass rhizosphere microbial communities from Kellogg Biological Station, Michigan, USA - KBS S6-3 metaG (SPAdes) (version 2) | ecosystem: Host-associated > Plants > Roots > Rhizosphere...
AGCCTGGATGGCCTGCGGCAGGTTTTTGGATTGGCCACGCTAGGGGAGATGCCGGATGATATCGCCCTATTGGTGTTGAGCAGGAATCTTTGATGAGTACCGGAAGAATCCAATTCGCCGAGCAAGATGGGACTTTTGTCCTGAAGTTTGTCGGTGAAGTGCGCCTGACCTTGTGTTCGGCACTGGATGCGACGATTGAGCGGATCTTCACTGCGCTGAATTTCTCGGCGATCGTGATCGATCTGACCGAAACCCGTAGCATTGATAGCACCACGCTGGGCTTGTTGGCCAAGTTGTCCATTCTGTCGCGGCAGAAGGTCGGCTTGTTGCCGACCGTCGTCACTACCCACGAAGACATCACCCGGCTGCTGCAGTCCATGGGTTTCGACCAAGTGTTCAACATTGTTGACCGCCCGATCCCCTGCCCGGAATGCCTGACCGACCTGCCGTCCCAGGACCAGTCCGAAGAAGTGGTGCGGGTCAAAGTGCTGGAAGCGCACAAGATCCTGATGGGTCTCAACGAGTCCAATCGCGAAGCCTTCCACGACCTCGTCAACGCCCTCGAGCGTCACTGACGTCCTTCCTGTCGAAACACGTCCCACAGTTGGAGTCTGCTCGGCTTGAGACTGGCGAAGACACAAAAAAGGGCGGCACCCTCACAGGTGCCGCCCTTTTTGCTGCTATCTGCCCTTACAGCTTGGCAGACAACAACGCCTCCAGCTTCTCCTGATCCCGAGCAAACTGACGAATACCCTCCGCCAGTTTCTCAGTCGCCATCGCATCCTCGTTGGACTCCCAACGGAACTGCGCTTCAGTCATATGCACTCGCGCTTCACCCGCATGCCCTGGCGACAATTTGCGTTCCAGCTTGCCTTCATCCGCCGCCAGTTTTTCCAGCAGGTCCGGGCTGATGGTCAGGCGGTCACACCCGGCCAACTCTTCGATCTGGCTCAGGTTGCGGAAGCTCGCACCCATCACCACGGTCTTGTAGCCATTGGCCTTGTAGTAGTTGTAGATACGCGTCACCGACTGCACGCCCGGATCATCGGAACCGGTGTAGTCGTTGCCATTGGCCTTCTTGTACCAGTCATAGATACGGCCCACGAACGGCGAAATCAGGAACACGCCGGCCTCTGCGCACGCAACCGCCTGGGCGAAGGAGAACAGCAGTGTCAGGTTGGTCTGGATGCCTTCTTTTTCCAGCTTCTCCGCCGCACGAATACCTTCCCAGGTGGAGGCGATCTTGATCAGCACGCGGTCACGGCCAACCCCGGCTTTTTCGTACAGGTCGATCAGACGGTGCGCACGCTTGAGAATAGCGCCCTCGTCGAACGACAAGCGCGCATCCACCTCGGTGGATATACGGCCCGGCACTACTTTGAGGATCTCTTGACCCACCGCCACCGCGAAACGGTCGCTGGCCAGGCCCACATCGCCATTGCAATCCTGCACGCACTCATCCAGCAGCTTGGCATAGCCCGGAATCGACGCAGCCTTGAGCAACAGCGAAGGGTTGGTGGTCGCATCCTGCGGCTTGAGCTTGGCGAGGGTAGAAAAATCGCCGGTATCGGCTACGACAGTCGTGAATTGCTTGAGTTGTTCCAGCTTGGAAGTCATGGGCGTGCTCTGTCCTATGGGTCTGGTGACATTACCCGAGCGCTGGCAGGCGCTCAAGGCGCAAATGCGTTCGATCGTTTGCGCGGGCAACAACCTGAAAACAGCCGTTTGAAAGCCCGGCCGTACTGCTCAATAGGAGGGCAAAATGCAGGGCAGGTTCAACCCAAATGCCCGATGACACGTGGATAAAACTGTGCAGACCGGCTTGCCTGCCCCCGCACAAAATGTGCGAGGGGGCGTGCTCCCGATAGCAGTGTGTCAGTCAATCCACAACTAACTGACCCCCCTGCAAGCAATCGGGTTAACGCCCTTCCAGCAAAGCCCCAGCCTGATCCAGCAATGCCAACGGATCCGCCGCCTTATGAATATCAACCGACAACAACTGCCTGAACCTGCGCGCCCCTGGGAAACCGGTGCCCAGCCCCAGGACATGCCGAGTGATGTGATGCATCACGCCACCACTCGCCAGATGCTCAGCAATATAAGGCCGCAACTGCGCCAGTACCTGCGCCCGACCCACCACCGGCGCCTCACTCCCGAACAACCGCTGATCCACCTCCGCCAGCAGATACGGGTTGTGATAAGCCTCGCGCCCCAGCATCACGCCATCAAACGTCTGCAAATGCTCCTGGCACTGTTCCAGCGTCTTGATCCCGCCGTTAAGCACAATCTCTAACTCAGGAAAATCCCGCTTCAACTGCGCCGCCACGTCATAGCGCAACGGCGGAATGTCGCGATTCTCCTTGGGCGACAGCCCCTCCAGAATCGCAATCCGCGCATGCACGGTGAAACTCGTGCAACCGGCGTCCTTCACCTGCCCGACGAAATCACACAGCTCGGCATAACTGTCCCGGCCATTGATGCCGATGCGATGCTTCACCGTCACCGGAATCGACACCGCATCGCGCATCGCCTTCACGCAATCGGCCACTAACGCAGGATGCGCCATCAGGATCGCGCCGATCATATTGTTCTGCACCCGATCGCTGGGGCAGCCGACGTTCAGGTTCACTTCGTCATAGCCGGCGGCTTCAGCCATGTGCGCGCACGCGGCCAGGTCGGCGGGCACACTGCCGCCCAACTGGAGCGCCAGAGGATGCTCGGCTTCGTTGTGGCGCAGGAAGCGGTCATGGTCGCCATGGAGAATCGCGCCGGTGGTGATCATCTCGGTGTAGAGCAAGGCGTGTTTGGAGAGCAGGCGCAGGAAGAACCGGCAGTGGCGGTCGGTCCAATCCATCATCGGCGCCACGCTAAAGCGGCGAGACGGCTCGGAGCTGGCAGGGCTAGTATTTACGGTGGGTTCAGGTTTTTGGTAATTCATTGATACTGATCTTTTATACAGCAGTTTTTACCCATTTTCCCTTGTTTTCCGAAGTCGGTTGCTACAATGTAGCAACCGAGATCAGCAATGTAGCAACTGGAAATGGGCACGATCACATCACGCAAGCGCAAGGACAGCTCGACGGCCTATACGGCGCAGATACGGATCAATCGGGACGGGAAGACAGTTTATCAGGAAAGCCAGACCTTCGACCGCAAGCAGGTCGCCCAGGCTTGGATCAAACGCCGGGAGACGGAGTTGGCCGAACCCGGTGGTATTGAGCGCGCGAACCGCAAGGGTGTGACGATCAAGAAGATGATCGAGCAGTACCTGGACGAGTACGAAAAGATCCGCCCGCTGGGCAAAACCAAAAGCGCGACGTTGAATGCGATTAAGGATACCTGGCTGGGAGAGCTCGACGATTCGGCATTGACCAGCCAGAAGTTGGTGGAATTCGCGCAATGGCGAATGAGCAAGGAGGGAGGTGGCGTCCAGGCGCAGACAGTCGGTAACGATCTGTCGCACTTGGGCGCGGTGTTGTCCGTGGCGAGACCGGCCTGGGGTTATGAGGTGGATGCGCTGGCCATGCCGGACGCGCGCAAGGTATTGCGCAAACTGGGCATGGTGAGCAAGAGCAAGGAGCGCAACCGTCGGCCGACCTTGGCGGAGCTGGATAAACTGATGACACATTTCTTCGAAATGCAGGCGCGTCGGCCAGGTTCGATCCCCATGCCGAAGATGATCGCTTTCGCGCTCTTCTCGACCCGTAGGCAAGATGAAATCACCCGAATTCGTTGGGATGATCTCGATGAAGGGCGGCAGGCTGTCCTGGTACGGGACATGAAAAACCCAGGGCAGAAGATTGGCAACAACGTGTGGTGTCATCTGCCAGATGAGGCGTGGGCGATTCTTCAGTCCATGCCCAAGAATGAAAAGGAGATTTTTCCGTACAACGGCAAGTCAGTGTCGGCGTCCTTCACCCGGGCGTGTCCGCTATTAGGCATCGAGGACCTGCATTTCCATGACCTGCGCCATGAAGGGGTAAGCCGGCTGTTCGAAATGGATTGGGATATACCGAGAGTATCCAGTGTCTCCGGGCATCGGGACTGGAATTCTCTCAGGCGCTACACGCATCTTCGGGGTAGGGGGGATCTTTACAAAAGCTGGCCGTGGCTGAAGTTACTACGCTAGCGTTTATATTGGCACCGTGCAGTCGTTGCTGGTTTTTAGTTGTTATGCAAGCTGTAGGGTGCCAAAAGTTAGTTCATTTTTTAGTTCTTTGATCGGTGTGGTTTTTTTTGAAGTGAAGGGTAGAGGATCGATATTGATATTTCTATAGATTAAAAGCTCTTTGGCCACGGGTCGTTGCAGATGACTTGAGTAGATGATGTTAAATGTTAAAGAGTTGTGTTCTTTGTAGATCTCCTGGATCTCTTCGCAGTTGTCGTAGGTGACAATTGTGGGGGCGTCAATAGTTTTGACCATTTCGGCAATGCGCAAGTGATCATCATGAGTGTAAAAGTTAGAGTACAGTTGGTCGGCTTTTTTGTAGTAGGGTGGATCGAGATTTATAAGCGTGTTTTTGTCTTGAGGGATACGCCTAATAAAGTCAATGGCGTCATCTGAAGAGACAGTTATCTTATCCTTCATTTCGCTTATGTCGGAAATCCGTTTGGCTAAATTTTCTTTGGTGTATCTAGCGTCTATCTTGTATTTTCCGTCTTGATTTTTGCCGCCGATGACGCCGCCCGTGATAATGCCCGAGCGATTTGTCCTGTTGAGGAAAAAGGTAGCAAAACCAAGCTCGAGTTCGGTGTGCTTGTGCTTGTGTGCGTTTAAATAAATCTCGCGCTGTCGTTCTCTTTCGTCGATGGTTACTTCGGTATCCAGCAGCAGCTTAATGAAGCTTTTGCTGTTTTTTGTGACTGATTCCCAGAAGCTGTAAATTGCTGGATCAATATCATTAATGACGATGTTTTTGACATAGTGATTGCTCAGCAAATAAATCGCAGCGCCCGCACCACCAGCGTAGGCCTCAACGTATGAACCATGTTGAATATTGTTGCTTCTCAAGATGTGTGCAAGCCAAGCGCCTAGCTTTGCCTTGCCACCGGGGTATCGCAGCGGTGTTAACATTGATTTTTCTCTAGAAAATTGATTATGGTATGAGATTTTTGCAAAGAATACAAACTGATTTAATTGCTCTCGTATAAGTATTTCATGCCTAAATCGTTCTGGCTGCCCCTCTTGAAAGTTGCATTTGTTCTTTGTTTGCTTTTTCTCTTTGGCGGTCAATGTAGTCTGCTAGATCTTTTAGGTGAATTCCAAGTGCAGCTTTTTGACTGTTAGCGCCAAGTCGAACAATGGGGACATTTATTTCTCCCGACATGCATTTAAGCTTGAATTTTTCTACCGTTAAATGCATGTAGTCCTTGCAAACTTGGTCTAAAGGGATAACAGCTTTTCCCTCGTACTGGGCCATCAGTAAAAATAGAGTATTCATGCGGCGTTCTCCGTTAGTGCAGGATCAACAAGTGCGGCCATTGTTAAGGCTTGTTCACGAAGAGTGCGTGTGTCGCGTTCGAGCTTTTGGCCGGTGCGAAAAGCACTGAATGTCTCGGCTGTGATCCGTAGTTTTCGGCGATATCCAGCAATGTCTGATTGTGTTCTCGGCTGCGAGCCCTTTTGTCCTTAAGCTTTTTACAATGTAGGGCAAGGCGCTGGTGATTGCCCGAATGGCCTGAAGGGGTGCTTCTAGTCTGTGGATGCTATGAGCATGCTCGTTGCGCTGATTGTGGGTGTCTTCGATGTGGTGATCAGCCCGGCCGCCACGATAACCGGTCCAGTAGAGTAGGGCGGCGGTAATGATGATGGTGATCAGTGCGCAAATTTGAATTGTTGCCATGTGCTGAGCCTCATTTAGTGCGAGTCGTTTGCCCCTGGACGGCAGGGGCTACCGGTGAATCAGGCTGCTGCAGTCAACGCTTGAGCGTCGAGGTAGTCGGCAAGGTCGTGCAGGTAAACCACCGGTTTGGCCCGAGTGGAGTCGTGCAGGCGCTTGACCGTGAGCTTGATGCGGCCCTTCTTGATTTCGGTCAGCAGGTGGCGATCAGTGCGGATGTGCGAGAAGTAGTGCTCTCGAACGGCTGCCAGCGTGGGGCACGGTGTTGCGAACTGGCGGCGAAGCTGGTCGAGGGTGTTGCTCATGCCGCGTCCTCCCCGGACCCCTCCAATGGGGGCAGCAACTTGAGGCGGATCAATTCGGCGAGGCCTTCTTTGCTTTTGCCCATGGCCGCCGCACAGACGTTGCCATGTTGATCGGCGACAACGGCACCGTAGGGGTATTCAGGCGATTTGGTCGGCGTGATGTAGGCGATTTGCCCTTCAAGGATCACGTTGTTGACGCAGCGGAATACCTCGGCCAGTTCGGTGGTAAGTACGGGCATGCTTTCCAGTAACTGGATAGCTTCTGTCGATGCGCCGACGAGCGTTGAGCGGCTGATAACACCCGGGCAGTTTAAGTAGATCGGAATCAGCTTTAGAGCGCCGAGGGCTTGCGTGTAGGCATTGAGGTTGTTTGTTTTCATGCAGCGGCGTCCTTTTTGGTGATGATGATTCCCAGTTTCTTGGCCAGCCATTCAATCCCTTCTTCCTTCACCATCACCACGGAGTAATGACGGCACTTGTTGAGGGATGGAATCAGGGTGCTGCGCGGATCCGAATACAGATAGCCGCGATCACGGTGCTGGCTGGCTAGATCGCCACTGCTGTTGAGAATGCCCAGCTCGCGCAACCTGGCGCGGAAGGCGCGGGGCTTGAGTCCGAGCAATGCGGCTGTTTCGTCCAGGGTGCGGTTCGTCATTGCGCGATCCTCAGACGACTGCTGCGCGTGTGTGTAGCGTGTCCACAATCTCGTTGAGATTGATTTGAAGGGCTTTAATGGTCCCGTCATTCGGTAGGAACCAGTCGCCCTCGGTACCCCAGATGCCGCCTTCGCTACGATGCGGCGCCACGGCATCTGCTGCGGTGCGCTGGATATGGATCACAATTCCGCCGCGCTGGCGGATGAATGACGCTTCATTCTCGAATCGCAGGTCGCTGACTACGAAGCCGCGAGCGGTTTCGTAGGTACGGGCCATTAGGTCAAGATTTTGCGAAGCCAGTAGCAGCCATAACTCGGGGTGCACTTTGTCACGGCCCCACTCGGTGCCGAGTGTCTGCATCAGGTAGCGTGGAGAGCGACCCAGCCACGGTAGAACTCGTTCCTTTTGCTCTCCTTCGAAATCGCACGGACTCAAGTTGAGGATATTCATCAAGCCGTCACGGAGCGGGTCGGCGAATGCGTAGGACTGGAATCCATGCTGGTTGACCAGATGCTGCGCGGCTGTGTCTTTGCCAGAACGAGCTACGCCAGCGAGGCCGATTAATAGAGGCTTCATGCTGCATCACCCCCGAATGGTTCGGGTTTGTGAGCGACGACATTTGCTTTCGAAGGTGCTAAGCGAGTGCCAGACGGCGTGACAATTACCAGTAGGCCGGTGTGCTTTTGAATCGCTTCAACGGCTGCTGGGCTAGTGCAAGCTGCTGGGTGTAGGTACACCGGGCAGCGAGTGTTGCTGTGCTGTGTGGTTCGCATGCTCGTACTCTTTGGTGAGAGATTTACGATGCAAACGATACAAATGCGTATTGATTGAGTCAATACGTATTTGAATTGATTTTTGCTTGTGCCAAAAAAACCCGCATTGCTGCGGGGCTTTTTTGTGGAATGTATTAGAAAATTTCGAGCTTCGAGAATACTACGCCGCAAATTATGGCGTCGGACTCTAACTCAATGATTGGCTCCGGCCATGCTGGATTCAATGGTTTTAGAAACCGGCGGCTGCCCTCCATGACTAACTGCTTGAATGTTGCTTCTTGGCTATCCAAGAGTTTTGCAATCACGAGAGAACCATTTTCAGCGTCTTTCGCGGGATCAACAAAAATGATGTCTCCGTCTCGGAAGGACCTCCGTTCATGTTGATTGAACATGGAAAGCCCGCGTACTCGAAGGGCATAGCTTTGGCTGCTGTGGGAAGCGGCGCATGGCAGCCATAACTCTGCATCATCAAGGGTCCTAACGTCCTCAATCTCACACCATGCGCCGGCTTGAACCCATGAAATTAGAGGGACATAGCCTTTAATTGCTGGTCCAGGTTCGACGTTAGTTTCATTCGCAGATGGAGCGCCCTGATCAATAATCGGGTCTTTGTGTTCGCCTCCCTTCCAAAGCCAGTGGCTACTGACCTTCAAGGCTCTGCTGATCTTTTCGATATTTTCATGGCGTGGACTGGCTACCGCGTTCGTCACAATTCTATGAATCGTCGGTTGCGGAACACCGGAGCGTCGGCCGAGTTCGCCTTCTGACAGCCCCAATTCCTGCATGCGTTGGGCGATGCGGTCTCCGATCACTTTTTCTCTGCCTTGATTCAAAAACGTATCGGCGAGTGTATTGAATCATGCAATACGTTTGTGTATTGTTGCGGCCAATGCGAAATTGCATCGGTGAACGATATGACTATCCAAGAAATGCTTGCGGAGCTGCTGCGGTCTGGTTTGTCCCAGAGAGTTATTGCAGATCGTGTAGGAACAACACAGCCGACTATCAATCGCGCCGCGAAAGGTGCCGATGTTCGGTACGTAACGGGTAAGGCAATCGAATGCCTATACACCCAAGAGAAAGAAGCGGCCGATCTTAAGTCGGCAGCTTAAAAGGTGCTGAGCTGGGGCCTCTCACCAAAGAATCCCCCAGCCCAGCTACGACGATACACAGCACATGCACATCGGTCGTGGTCGTAGAATAGGGTTTACCCAGGGCTATGGCTACACCGTAAATAGGGGATTTACGGTTATGAGTCGCACAGATCTTTTGCCGGACGCTGGTCCGGTCCTGCCACTACGCCAAGCGATTTATCGCGCTGGTCGTGACTACAAGGGCGGAATTACCGCCCTTGCCTTTGAAATGGTGTTGGACAACGACACCCTCCAGAAGAAACTCAAGCTCGATGAAGAACGCCGCTGGCTGAATCCAGATGAGCTTGAGGAAGTGATCAGGCTGACCGCTGATCCACGTTTGCTGGACGCATTGATGCGTCCAGCTTGTGCGGTTTGGTACCGGCCCGTGCCCGTACCGGCAACCCGTGAGGCCTTGAAAGCGGTTGGTAAGCTACTCGGAGAAACCGGTGAATTCGTGGCCAAGATGCACGACGGCGCGGCGGACAACATCTGGGAGCTTCATGAAGTCGTGGATCTCGAAAAGCACGGAATGGATGTGATACGCGAAGTCCTTGGAATCATGGCGGGCGCTCGTCAGGCGATGGAGGATCGCATCAATGGCTGATGATATCGACCGCGCAAACGAGCAGGCGCAATACCTGCTTGATGTTGCTATTCATCGCAGTCGCCGCGTGCCATCGAGCCGCGTTAGCGCGCAGTTCTGTGACGACTGCGACGAACCAATCCCGTTGCTTCGACAGCAGAAGGTTGAAGGTTGCGAGACCTGCGTCTCTTGTCAGGAGTTGCGGGAGGCCCGGCGATGATTGAATCGGGCAAAGGAACAGCCATCGCTATATGGGCAAAGCGTTACATCAGTACTTTTGACTTGGCACTCGTATCGATTGATCCAGGTGAAAAGGCTCCGAAAGGCCTAGGGTGGAATAAGCCTGGAGGCTATATCACCGACGCCGACACGGCCGAGGCGTTCTGGCAACGAAACCCAAATCACAACCTTGGCGTCGTGCTGGGGCCGAGCCGCGTTTGTTCATTGGATGTTGATGACGTTCAATGGACGCGACATGTTCTGTATGAACTGTTGGGCCTTGATCTTGATGCGATGGCAGTGGTGTTCCCAACCATCGTCGGGAATCCGCTGCGATTCCGGGTGGTGTTCAAGGTGCCGGAAGGCCTCGAGCTCACGCGTCATTCACTTTCATGGCCGAATGAAAAAGACCCGGACGGTTCGATTTTCAAAGGGTTTATGGACAAGGCCAAGGCTGCGAAAGAGCAGGGTGATCTTGCCGCAGAAGCTGCTGCACGAACCGAAGCCGAGCCGTTCAAACGCTTCACGGTCTTTGAACTACGTGCGGGATTGGTGCAAGACGTATTTCCACCCTCGATTCATCCCGGTACCGGCAAACCTTACATCTGGAAAACCGCTCCAAGTGCTACTGACGGGCTGCCGACGCTGACCAATGAGTTGCTTACCGTTTGGCAGAATTGGGAGTTTTTTAAGCGAGATGCTGAAGCGACGTGTCCCTGGGCGGTTGCGCCACCGGAGGCACCGGTCAAAGCCAAAAAGCGTCCTGCACTCGGTGGCGGTAAACGGCCCTCAGTAATTGATGAATTCAACCGTTGTCACGATGTTGCGGAGCTTCTTCGTGCCCATGGATACATCAAGCGAGGCAATAAGTGGCTTTACCCTCAAAGCAGCACCGGTCTGCCAGGGGTGACGATCAGTGAGGACAAAGTTTATTCGCACCACGGTGCTGACCCTCTCGCGAACGGGCATCAGAACGACGCCTTTGAAGTGTTCTGCTTACTCGAGCACGGTGGCGACCAGTCGAAGGCTGTGAAGGATGCTGCGCGAATGTTGGGCATGCAACACGCCGCCCGTCCAGATCCGAATGATCTTCCCCCCACCCCATCCGGTGAATTGAGCGGGCCGATCTCCGACGAAACATGCCCGTCCAGCGAGGCCGCTCCTGCTCCTGACGGGGGGGCGGGGGAGGTCATAACGTTGGACCACATTCTGCGTCGTTTCGCGTTGGTCGAGGGCACCACGCACGTGTGGGATTGCGACCAATCGAAGGTAATGAAGAAGTCCGCCTTCGAAGCTCGTGTGGGCAAGCCACTTGCCAAAGCCTGGTTGGACGACACCGGAAAGAGGCTGATTTCTGACGATCATGTTCGCGAGATCGAGCAGGCGCGCCGTATGGCTGGGAAGAAAGGCGGTGCATTCGGGATGTCTCCAACCGATCGCTACGTTTACATCGATGGCACCAAAGACGTTTGGGATCGCGAAAAGAAGCGGCGCATAGCCGAGGGCGCGGTGAAGATGGCGCTGGGTGACACTTACCCGCTGTGGCTGAACAGCAGCGAGCGCCGCACCGTCGATGTTGAACACATCGTGTTTGATCCGACCATGACGAAGGATCCTGCGGTGTACATCAACACCTTTGACGGGTTGCCGCTTGAGCCAGTCATGGATGATGCAGCGTGTGCCAACCTGCGTTGGCTGATCTCATTTCTTTGTAATCATGATGAAGCGGCAACCGATTGGCTAACTCGCTGGCTGGCGTATCCGCTGCAGCACTTGGGCGCCAAGATGGACACCGCTGTGTTGATGCATTCGATTATGGAAGGTTCGGGCAAGAGCCTGTTGTTCGCTGACGCGCTCGGCATGCTTTATGGCCAATACGCGGCGACTGTTGGTCAGACGCAGTTGGAAAGCAGTTTCAACGCGTGGCAAAGCCGCAAATTGTGGTCGGTCTTTGAAGAGGTCGTCAGTCGCGATCAACGTTACAACCAGGTGGGCAAGATCAAGCACTTGATCACTGGTAAAACGGTGCGAATGGAGTCGAAATTCATTAATGGCTGGGAAGAAGCCAACCATATGAATGCGGTGTTTCTCAGCAACGAGATTCTTCCCTGGCCAATCAGCGACAGTGATCGACGAATGCTAGTCATGTGGCCTATGGAGACTCTGCCAGTCGCACGGCAAAAGGCGATTGGTCGTGAACTGGAGCAGGGTGGTGTGGCGGCGCTCTACGGTTGGTTACTGTCGGTCGATCTAGGGGACTTCAACCAGCGCACGCGGCCGCCATCGACCGAGGCGCGTGAGCGTTTGGTGGCCTTGAGTCGGGCCGGCTGGCAAACATTCTTGCATCTGTGGAAGTACGGCGAGCTGGGGCATGGGCTTTGGGGACCGTGCCTATCGACCGACCTCTATTCGTTGTTTCTCGAATGGTGCCAGCGCAACAAAGAGCACGTGATGAGTCAGACCAAGTTCTCTCTATTTATCAGTTCCGAGGTGGATAAAACGCGGGCGATACCCTGGACCGACGGCAATAACCGACGCTTCGGCGCGTTTTTCTTTCCTGTGGATCTGGATGCTTCCCCGCCCCCATCACTCAAGGCAGCAGAGCTGGGCAAGCAGGTGGAGAACTGGCGGGCGAAGGCCAAGCTGGCTGGCTGGCACGTCGACAGCTGGGATCACATCAAGGCGCTTGCAGCATGACTATTTTTAAAAGTGTGTTGGGTGTGTTGAGTGTGTGTCGGGTTGATTGTGAATACCCCACACAATTTGAGTGCCCGAATTACATGCCTTCGCGGGTGTTGTGTGGGGTGTGTTGGGTTTTGTGTCGCGCACGCGCATGCATGACGTTCTCTGCAACGAATTCAACCGAACGATTTTTTTCTTATGCGAAGATTGATAAACCCAACAAACCCAACACACCCAACTCAAGTTTGATTGAAGCATTGAATTTAAAGGGATTTACCTGTGTTGGGTTTGTGTCGGGTTGTGGTTTTTCTGTGTTGGGTTGGGTTATACCGGGGGCAGGGCAATGATTGAGGCGATGGAGTTGTTGCTTAAACATTGGGGCGAGCAATGCCGGCACGCCGGTGAAGCCGGAGGCATGGGTAGCCCGATGGCGACGATCATGGAGTGGGGCGGTTGTGCACCACGGGGCACGCCCGGTTCTCGGATCCTTATCGGCGGTGGTGCGGGTCCAGATGCAATTGCACAGGAAATTGGTGCCGCCCTTTCCGAGATTGCCCGGCAAGATGGTCGGGGTGAAAGGCTGCAACAGTTGGCAGTTATGCGTTATGGCTTTGACCCTGCACCGACATGGGCAGCGCAGATGCACGAACTGGGCTATGTCTCAAAGGCGAAGCAAACCTACTACGATCTCTTGCACCGCCTTCATGTCCGACTCTTTGAAGTGCTGGTCGAGCGTAAGGACGCCCGTAAGTGGCTTACCGTTGGTCGGGGCGATTTACCTCAAAGTCTCCTCAAAGTTGCGTCAAAGTTGCGTCAAGTTGGATAACCGAAAATGCCCCCTTTTCGGTTCCGTACTCAGGGGGTAAAAAGTCCCCACGATATGGACTCTGCGCCTTGGCGCTTTCCCGAGTACGTGCTGTGCACTTCGTCCTGGCGTATGCCGCGACATTGAAAACCCTGCCCTCCGGCGGGGTTTTCTTTTTTGTGTTCGGCATGCTCTTTCACTTGAGGCACAACATGACAAATGAGCAGCAAGCGCTGGCAGAAATGCCGATCTGGTTGGTGATCGTCCTGGCTTTGGTCGGCGGTGTATCCGGTGAGATGTGGCGAGCAGACAAGGATGGTGCCCGGGGCTGGGCGTTGATGCGTCGGCTTGCGCTTCGATCTGGTGCCTGCATTGTTTGCGGAGTATCGGCAATGATGCTGATGATCGCGGCGGGCATGTCGCTCTGGACGGCGGGCGCCTTGGGTTGTCTCACGGCAATGGCCGGTGCAGATGTTGCCATCGGCTTGTACGAACGCTGGGCTGCCAAGCGGCTTGGCGTGTGCGATGTCCCGCCGAATGGCGGCGGACCAGCCTGAAACCGCCCGGGACCCTGGGGTTATTTGGAGGGTACGGGGTCGGAAACCCGCGGCTTTTCGTTAGTGGCTGGGTTTGAAAGTTAGTTGACCTCAGTTGACTGGTTGACCAGTTGACCGGGCTTGGAAATAGGAGGGGTTATGGCTTTTTTGACTCGTAAGGAATATGGCACGTTGAAAGGCTGGTCCAAGCAGCACATTAGCAAACTGATACTCAATAATCGCTTGGTTTTGGATGAGGCAGGGTTGATCGATGTTGATGCTAGCGAGCAGTTCCTGGCGCTTACACGTGACCCAAGCAAAGTAGGGGTGACCGCTCGCCATGAGCAAGACAAGCTGACAGCAACCCAGACGCCTGCGTTATCTGTACGTCAGACAGCTAGTAGCGGACAACCGATAATTCCCGATTACCAACGGTCCCGTGCACGCCGTGAACATGCTCAAGCTGAGCAAGTTGAAACCCAGGTCAGAAAGGAAAACGGTTCTTTAGTTGAGGCCGAAGTGGTCGACAAAGCGGCTTTTGAGGCCGGGCGTATGCTGCGAGATCTTCTACTTGGCCTGCCGCCTCAAATCGCTTCGGAACTGGTTGCACTCACTGACCCATGGGAAATCGAAAAACACCTGACGGCGGCGATCAGAAGAACCCTTGAAGACGCTGAGCGCATGTCAATCAGCGATCTTTCCCGAGCACTAACTAAGAGCTGACCCTGATGCATTTTCCATACGCTGATGGTGCAGAGGTTTACCGCACGGCGTATTTTCGCGGCTTGCATCCTGATCCTGATCTCTGGGTCGATGAATGGGCCGATGAATACATGCGAATTCCGCGCAGTGTGGGTGCCGCTGAGCCAGGCCAGTATCGAACATCCCGCACGCCCTATGCGCGTGAGCCGATGCGTTGTTTGTCCCCGGCACACCCTTGCAAGCGAGTAGTCACCATGGTGGCTTCGCAATTGATGAAAACGCAGATCGCGTTGAACTGGATCGGGGCGCTCATTCATATGTCGCCGTCGAACATTCTGACACTGCTGCCTACCCTTAAACTGGCGTCGCGGGTTTCGTCTCGGATCAGCAAAACGATAGATGCAACGCCGGTTTTGCGTGAAAGAGTGGCTGCGCCACGCTCACGTGATGCTAAGAACACTCAGGATACAAAAGAGTTTGAGGGCGGGACGCTTTACGCGGTAACTGCAGGCTCAGCGGCCAACCTGGCCGAGTTGGCAGCACGGTTTATTTATGGTGATGAGATCGACCGCTGGGAGGTCGATGTGGGTAATGAAGGCGACCCGGTAAAATTGGCCGAGATCCGGGGCAGTACATTTGGCAGGAAAGCCAAGTTTTACTTCTCCAGTTCACCGACCCTCAAGGGCGCCTCCCGTATTGCCGACCTTTTCGCTATGAGCGATCAACGTTACTACTACGTTCCGTGCCCACATTGTCAGCACATGCAAGTGCTGGAGTGGGAAAACCTCAAGTACACCGAGGACTACAGCCAAATCCAATATCTTTGCAGCGGGCCTGAATGCGGCGCGCTTATTGACGAACACCATAAGGGTGAAATGCTGGCTCGTGGGGAATGGCGTTCCCATGCTGAAGGTGACGGTGAAACCGTTGGTTTTCATCTCAACGCCCTATATGCCCCATTGGGATGGACCAGTTGGTTGTCGATGGCAAAGGACTACGACGAGGCGTTGGTGAAACAGGCTAGTGGTGATCTTGAAGCGATGCAGGTGTTTTTCAACACGCGTTTGGCGAAGGTCTGGGACAGTACACAAGAACAGACAAAGGCCAGCGTGCTGCAGGCTCGTGCGTTGCAGGAAGACTACGTGCTTGGCTCTGTACCTAACGGCGCACTAATGCTGACGGCCTCAGTGGATGTACAGGCCAATCGACTCGAGTTCATGGTCATGGGCTGGGGTGTTGGAATGGAGCGTTGGATCATTGATCATCAGGTGATCATGGGGAATCCATCGGACGAACAGACCTGGTCAGCGTTGGACGAAAAGTTAAAGGCGCGGTACTGGCACCCCTGTGGCGTAGGTTTGACAATTTTGGCAACCGCCGTCGATACGGGTGGTCACCACACCAACGACGTTTACCAGTTCTGCCGCGTGCGCCGTTGGCGCAATGTCTTTGCCATCAAGGGTGCCAGCAAGCCAGGCAAGCCGCCGATTGCCCAGCGCCCCTCAATGGTCGACGTAACGTGGCGAGGCCAGACCGAACGTAATGGGGCCGAACTTTGGTTTGTCGGTACCGACACCGCGAAAGATTGGATCTACAACCGTTATCCATTCGAGTCCGGTCCAGGTGCTTTGCACTTTGCCAAAGATTTGCCTGACGACTTTTTCGCGCAATGCGTTGCCGAGCGCAGAATCACCCGCTATGTGAAAAACAAGCCGGTCACTGAATGGATCAAAGGTAAATCGGAGCGTAACGAAGCCTTAGACCTGATGGTGTATTGCTTGGCGATGGCGCATTACCTCGGCCTAGATCGATACAAGGAAAGGGATTGGGATCGGGTCGCTCAGGCTCTCGCGCAATCTGAGCTGTTCGTAGAGAAACCCGCTTCCAATGTCCCGGATGAAGTTCAGGATGTTGAAGGCCCGGCGCCGGTTTCAAGGTCACAATCGTTACAGCAACCTGTCGCTCCGGCCGTCCAAGCGCGCCCCGCTGCACTCCCTCAACGCCGCAGTTCCACCAGCGGTTACCTGAAGAGACGCTGATATGTCGTTTACCCCCAAGCACCTCGAGGCCATCGAGCGCGCCATTGCACGCGGTGAAAAAACCGTGCGCTACGGCGACCGCACGGTGGAATACCGTTCCATCGACGAACTGCTCAAAGCCCGCGACGAGATCCGCACGTCGCTGAGCCAAGCCGCCGGGCCGCGTTCTCGCGTAGTCCGGCTCTACCACGGAGGCAAGGGAATCTAATGGCCCGACATTATCCGACGCTGACCCGTAACGGATTCTTGCTGCCGTCGAACATCAAGGCCAGTTACGAAGGCGCCGGTGAGGGCCGACGTTCGGCCAGTTGGGAAGCCACCGACAACGGCATCAACAGCATCAACACCCCGGCCCTGCGCAACCTGCGTGCGCGTTCGCGGGCGGCGGTTCGCAATGACCCGTACGCGTTCAACGTCATAGACAAACGCGTCAGCAACCTGATCGGCACCGGCATCACGCCCAGGCCGACCACGGACGACGCCGAGCTGCGCAAGCTCAAGCAGCAGCTGTGGGATGACTGGGTGGATGAGGCGGATGCCGATGAGCTGACCGACTTCTACGGCATGCAGGCCCTGGTGGCGCGCACCGTTGAAACGGCCGGTGAATGCTTTGTGCGATTGCGGCCCCGCAGCCCGAGCGAAGGTTTGGCAGTGCCGCTGCAGCTGCAGGCGCTGGCCCCTGAATTTGTCCCTCACGATAAATTCGAGATGGCCAAAAACGGCAACGTGATCCGAGCCGGGATCGAGTTCAACCCGGCGGGCAAGCGTGTGGCGTATTACATGTACCTGTCGCATCCCCGCGACTCGTCGTCGTTGAACGCTGGCTACAACCAGTTGGTGCGTGTACCGGCAACACAGGTGCTGCACATCTTCGAACCGATGGAGCCCGGGCAGTTGCGCGGCGTCCCACGTTTGGCCCCGTTGCTGAAGCGCCTGCGCAGCTTGGATAACTACGACGACGCGGTGCTGTTCCGGCAGGAAGTGGCGAACCTGTTCGCGGGCTTCATCAAGCGCCCTGCGCCCGACGCTGTGCAGCAGCCTCGCGATCCCACTACTGGCATGCCATTGGTCCTTGATCGCGACGGCTTCACGCCGATGGTCGCGTTGGAACCCGGCACCATGCAGGAGCTGGGGCCAGGTGAAGAGGTGGAGTTCTCCAAACCACCGGACGCCGGCAACAACTACCCGGACTTTATGCGGCAGCAACTGATGGCTGCTGCGGCGGGTTCGGGGACGCCGTACGAGATCCTCACCGGCGACATGCGCGAGGTCAACGACCGGGCGCTCCGGGTGGTGCTCAACGAGTTCCGGCGGCGTCTGGAGCAGCTGCAGTTCGGCGTGTATGTGCACCAGTTGTGTCGCCCGGTGCGGGCTGCCTGGATGGACATGGCGGTGTTGTCCGGTGCCCTGGTGCTGCCGGACTACGCGCAACGTCGACGCGAATATCTACGCACGCGTTGGGTGCCGCAGGGATGGGCCTACATCCAGCCGGTGCAGGACGTACAGGCGCGGCGGATGGAAGTGCAGGCGGGCTTTGGTTCCCGCAGTGAGATGTGTCTGCGCAACGGCTACGACGCCGAAACCATCGACGCTGAAAACGCGGCCGATCTGGTCCGAGCCACCGACCTCGGCCTCAACTACACGACTCTTGAAGCCATCGAGCTGAACGATGACAAGGAACAACCATGAGCAAGAAAGCCAAACCCCGCGTCTATGACAAGGCGGGCAAGCAGGTCAAGGTCGCCGACAAAAGCTGGTACACCCTCCAGGCCAGCGGCGGAGCTGAGCAACGCAGCATCGAAATCTTCGTGTACGGCGAGATCGGCGCCTGGGGCGTCACCGCCAATCAGTTCGTACAAGATCTGCGCGCCATGGATGACGGCGCGTCACCGGTGATTGTTGCGTTCAACAGCATCGGCGGCGATCTGTTCGACGGCCTGGCAATCCACAACGCGCTGTCCCGCCTGGGCGAGCGTTGCACCGGTCGCATTGACGCCCTGGCGGCCAGTGCAGCCAGTGTCGCGGTGTGTGGCGCTCACCGGGTGGTGATCGCGGCCAATGCCATGCTGATGATCCACAACCCATACACCTACGCCGGTGGTGATGCCGAAGACTTCCGCCGTGTCGCTGATGTGCTGGACCAGACCCTGGAAGCGATCATCGCGGCCTACAAGGCCAAGGCGCCGGACATCGACGAAGCTGAGCTGCGGCGCATGGTCAATGCTGAAACCTGGCTCACGGCCAACGAGGCGGTGGCACTGGGGCTGGCCGATGAGGTGGGCGAAGGCCTCAAGGTCAGCGCTTGTCTCGGCCAGGGCAGTGTGCTGCAGCGTTTCCAGCATGCCCCAGCCGAACTGCTCGCCCAACTGGACGAAGAGCCGGAAGTTGAGCCGCCGGAACCCGATCCGACCCCCGTGCTGGACGCAGCCAAGCTGGCGCTGATGGTCACACAGGGTTGTGCTGCTGCGGGCATTGGTAACCTGGTGGATCCGATACTCGCTGCGACGAAGCTGGAAAGCGAAGCGGTGATCCAGGCAGCACTGACCAATGCAAAAGCCTTGCACGGCCTCTGTGTCGCGGCGCGCCTGCCAGAGCTGACCGGCGAATTTGTCACCGCCGGGCTCGATGAAGCTGCAGTCCGTGCGCGTCTCTTCGACAAGCTGGTAGGCAGCGGCGGGGGCTTCGAAATCAACAACAGCCTGCCGCTGGACGATGATCCAGCCCCAACGATCAAGGCCAAGCAGGTCGACACCCATTCAATCTGGTCCAGCCGTCAGGCGGCACAAAACGGTAACTCGAAAGGAGCAAGAGCATGAAAACTGAATCGATGCACGCAGGCGAGTTCCTGCTGTCCGAAGGCGCCGGCAATATTTCTCGCGAAGCGATCAACGTCGCTGCCGGTGCCGCCCTGGAGCCTGGTCAGATCCTGGGCCTGGTCACTGCCACTGGTGAGTTTGCGCCGTATAAACCGACGGCCGAGGATGGCAGCGAGAACGCTGTCGCGATCCTCTATGGGCCTTTGAGCGAGTCGGATGTTGTCCGGCGCGGTCGTGCCATCGTACGGCTGGCGGAGGTCAGTGAAGCGCATTTGACCGGCCTCGATCCCGCTGCCGAAAAAGCTTTGAACGCTCAACACCTGATCGTTCGCTAAGACGTTCCCCCTTATTTATGCATCCCGCCGAGTGCGGGATTTTTCGTTTCTGGAGAGTACCCCATGGCCGATATCGCCATTTTTGAAGACGATGCGTTCAGCGTTTCTTCGTTGACCGCTGCAATCAATGACCAGGAATACCTGCCGGGCCGCATCAGCAGCCTCGGCCTGTTCCGCGAAGAGGGCATCAGCACCCTGACTGTGCAGATCGAGAAGGACGGTGACACTCTGGCCCTGGTGCCGGCGGGTGAGCGTGGGACCTCGGGCCTGGTGGTCGGCGCGACCAAGCGTCAGCTGATTCCGTTCAACACCGTGCACCTGCCCGAACGCTTCACCATCAAGGCCGACGAGATCCAGGGCATTCGCGCCTTCGGTACCCGCAGTGAGTTGCAGGCCGTGCAGGACGTGGTCAACAAGCGCCTGGCGAAAGCGCGCCGACAGCTGGATGCCACTCACGAGTTCCAGCGCATGGGCGCGTTGAACGGCCAGGTACTGGACGCCGATGGCAAGACGGTCCTGTTGGATATTTATAAATCCTTCGGCGTGAATCGTCAGAAGCTTCAGATGGGCTTGAACAGTCCAGACACCGAGCTGCGGGTCAAATGCGGCGAAGCGTTGGACATGCAGGAGGAAGCCCTCGGCAGCGTCACCAGCAGCGGCTCCCGCGCGATGTGTGGCAAGAACTTCTGGAACAAGCTCATCGTGCATAAGTCGGTCAAGGAGACCTACCTCAACACCATGCAGGCCGCGTCCCTGCGTGGCGATGCCCGTGAAAGCTTCGAGTTCGGCGGGATCGTCTGGGAGCGTTATCGCGGCAAGGTGGCCGGTGTTGCTTTCGTCCACGACGACAAGGCCCTGCTTATCCCCGAGGGCGTGCCGGATCTGTATATCTCGTCCTTCGCGCCGGCCGACTACATGGAAACGGTCAACACCCAGGGCATCCCGTACTACAGCAAGATCGAGCCAATGCAGTTCGGCAAGGGCGTGGCCGGTGAAGCCCAGTCCAACCCGCTGCACCTGTGCACACGACCTCGGGCGCAGATCCTGCTGGAACTCTGATCGTGGCTTTCCGCGATCTGATCGACGACATCGACGCGGTGGTGTTCGAAACGCTGGGCGATACCGCGCGGATCGAGGGTCGTGAAGAACCAGTGTTCGGCATGTTCGCGGCGCCTTGGTTGCAGCCCAAGCTCGGCAAGCTGAACACCGGCTTGCGTGAGCCTCGGTTCGAGATCCGCGTCAGCGATTCGGAGGGTCTTGTACGCGGGCTATTGGTCAGCATCGATCTGCCTGCTTTGGATGGCGGCGGCGATTACGACCTGCTGCAGCTGGAGCCGAGCGGCGACGGTCTGGTCGCCTTGATCCTGAGGTTACGTCCATGAGCATTGGTAGCTACTACAAGCCCTCGGCGGGCGGCGGGATGATCTCCATCCAGTCGTCAGCCACAGACCTGCAGGCGTTTCAGGAATTTGCCAAGTTGGTGCCCAAGGCTGCGGCCACCGCTCACCGTCGAGCCATCAACAAGACGCTGGGGTGGTTGCGTACGCATATCGCCCGAGCGGTGAGTCGGCAAGAGCGCATTGCTGTCGCGGCGGTGCGTCAACGGTTGCGCAGTTACCCGGTGTCCGGCGGGGCTTCGAGCGGCAAGCTGTGGTTCGGTTTGAACGCGATCGAGTCCAGCCGGATCGGCCGCGCGCGACAGACAGGCAGCGGTGTATCGGTGGCGGGGCGGCGGTATCAAGGCGCGTTTCTCAAGAAGGTTTACGGTAACAAACCGGACATCTGGATCCGTACTGCGAGCAAGTACTTCAACGCGGACGATTACCCTGACAGCACGGTGTCGCCGGGGCGCGGGCCGAGTTCGGGGTGGGTGGCGGAAAACGGCAGTCGCTTTCCGTTGGCAAAGGCCAAGGTGTCTCTGGAGCAAGCCCGTCCCCACTTTGAAAGCTGGGTACAAAAGGCCGATGAACGCTTGCTTGAGATCCTGAAACAGGAACTTAACTTTGAGCTGCAGAAGTACCTCAAGAGGATCGCGTAATGGCTGACGAACCTTTTAGCTTGGATCAGCTTTACCAGGCGGTCGAGCAACACCTGGTACGGCATCTGCTAGGCGTTCAGACAGTAAGGGCCTGGCCGAACATCCAGGACCGCATTGCCCTGCCAGCGGTGTTTTTGGAGCTGGCCGAGATTGAGCCAGGTACCGACCTCGGCACGGGTGAAACCACGTTGGTGTGCAAGTTCGAGGCGCGCATTATTGTTGACCCGATCCATCCCTTGCATCAGCAACAGGCGGTGCAGCTAGTCACACAGTTGGCTGTCTTACTGCGTGCCCAGACTTGGGGGCTGGAGGTTGAGCCGGCTGAGTTCGTTCAAGCCCTGCAGGATTGGACACAGCCGGCGTTGGATGGCTACACCGTCTGGCTGGTGGAATGGACGCAGCAGATTTACGTCGGACCCGAGGAGTGGCCTTGGACTGATCAGTCCCCGGGATCGCTGTTGTTCGGATTTAACAACGATGCCAATGAAGAAGTAGTGTCGACGGAGGAAGTGTGAGCGGCTACGTAAGCGCCCAGCATGACCGCATGCTCGCCGGGGTGGTGAAGGATTGTTACGTGGTCGCCGTCGACCTGACCGCCTCGCCGCCGGTGTGTCGGGTGTCTGATGGCGAATGGGTGAGTGCTTGGGTGCGCTGGCACAGTATCGCCGCCGGTAAGGCCAGGCACTGGCGGGCACCATCCATGGGCGAGCAGGGGGCTTTGGTCAGTGCCAGCGGTGACGTGGCGCAAGGTACCTTCATCCCGGGCTTATATGGCAATGCTGGCCCACCACCGGATAACCGCGATCATGTTGAAGTCTGGCGCTTTGATGATGGCGGCTCGCTGATTTACGACTGGCAGGCCAAGAGCTACCGCATCACTCTACCGAGCGGTACGGTGAGCATCAAAGTCGCCAGCACAGAGGCGGTTATCACGGACAGCGCCGTTAACGTGACCACCGGCAACATCAATCTGAAAGCGGCGGTGCTAATCGACGGAGCGTTACACGTTACGAAGGGCATCACCAGCGCCGGCGCGATCATCGATGCCGGTGGTAACAGCAACCATCACACGCATTAATTTCAACTCACGAAAGCCCGCCCAGTGCGGGCTTTTTCATGCCTGGAGTCTGTCTTATGAGTAAGTCTAGAGCTGACAGCGATTCGGCCGAGGTCGCCGAAGCTATCGCGGTTCCGGGGTTGAAGCCCGCACCGCTTGGTATTCCCGTGACTGCTGAATCGGTGGAATCCATCGGCCCCGCACGCATGTTTCGCGACAAGGTTTTCACCTCGCGCACACTGATCCTGCCTAGCGGCGAGACGCTTCCTGTTATCGCGGGTCGCGTTACCGCGTTTGGGGATGATCAATATGCGTTCTTGAAAACGCATCCAGATCTGGAGCAATTGAAGGAGTAATCACAATGATCGGAATGGACCGCCACACCGGCCAGCCCATTTCCGGCATCGCGCACTTGCGCCAATCAGTTCCAGACATCTTGGGCACGCCATTAGGCAGCCGCCGGCATCGGTTGGACTACGGCAGCAAGCTACGGCGGTTCGTTGACATGCCCGTTACAGAAGGCTGGAAAAGCGCTGTACAGGCGGAAGTCGCCCGCGCTCTGGGACGCTGGGAGCCGCGCTTGAAACTCGATCAGGTGCGTGTCCTGTCGGTCATCGGCGGACAAATTAACCTGAGGATCGTCGGGCAATACCTGGGCGACAGTGTCACGTTGGAGGTGGCCGCATGAGTATCGTAGATCTGTCGTCGTTGCCGGCTCCGACCGTGTTGGAGCCACTGGACTTCGAAGAAGTTTATCAAGAAGGGCTGGGGGTTTTTCGCGGATACATGGGTGGCAACTGGACTGCCGCGCTGGAAAGCGATCCCGTGGTGAAGGTGCTGGAGGTTGGCGCTTACATCAAGGTCGGCAACCGCGCCCGGGTCAACGACGCCGCCAAAGCGGTGTTACTGGCGCACGCCATCGGCGGTGACCTCGATCATTTGGGGGCCAACGTCAATCTCAAGCGCTTGGTCATCCAAGCCGAGGATCTGCTGGCAGTACCGCCGGTACCAGAGATCAAGGAGGACGACGATCCGTTTCGCGAGCGTATCCAGTTGGCCTATGAAGGGTTGACCACGGCCGGCCCGCGTAACAGCTACATCCTTCATGCGCGCAATGCCTCGGGGTTGGTGGCCGATGCGACCGCCGAAAGTCCGGCACCTTGTTACGTTACGGTAACGGTGTTGAGTTTGGACGGAGAAGGCGAGGCGTCGCCGGAGCTGCTGGCTACGGTAGCCGTCGCCCTGAATGACGACGACGTGCGGCCCGTGGCTGATCGGGTGACTGTGCAGAGCGCCCAGGTGATTCGTTACCAAATTGAGGCGATTTTGCACATGACCAGCGCTGGGCCCGAATCGGATGCCAGTTTGGCCGAGGCGAAAAGTCGATTGGGGGCCTGGATCAATCCGCGCAAGCGCCTGGGTGTTGAGGTGGCGCGGTCCGGGGTAGATGCTCAGTTGCACGTTGCTGGCGTTTCCCGGGTTGAGCTGGTTGGCTGGCAGGACTTGGCCCCGACCAAGGCTCAGGCGGCGTTCTGTACGGGCTACACCGTGAAGCTGGCAGGGCAAACATGAAAAGCCTACTGCCACTTAATAGCACGCAACTGGAACGCGCCATGGAGGCGACGTTTTTTGAGAAAATGATCATACCGTTGCGGACTCTCTACAGCGCCGATACCTGCCCGGTCCACCTGCTGCCCCACCTGGCGTGGGCGTGGTCGGTAGATCGTTGGGACTACCGATGGACCGAGGCGACCAAACGGGCCGCTATTAAGGCGTCTTACTACATCCATGCCCACAAAGGGACCATCGGCGCGCTGCGGCGTGTTGTCGAGCCCTTGGGCTACCTGATCGAGATTATTGAGTGGTTCAAGATGGTGCCCGAGGGTACCCCAGGCACATTCGCCCTGAAGGTTGGTGTGCTGGATACAGGGATTACTGAGGAAATGTATCAGGAGCTGGAGCGCCTGATTGACGATGCCAAGCCCAACAGCCGGCACCTGACAGGGCTGGCGATTAGCCTCGAAACTCAAGGCTTTTTGAATATCAGTGTTGCCCTGTACGAAGGCGACGAAATCGACGTTTACCCGCCAGTCATGCGTGACATTGAGGTCACCGGTTCCTTTGGCGTGGTCGGGCGCGAACACTCCATAGACACCCTGGACGTTTATTATGATTGATGCGAATTCACAGTTTTTCGCCATCCTCACGAAAGTGGGAAAGGCCAAGCAGGCGAACGCCGACGCGCTCGGTATCCCCTGGAAAATCACTGAAATGGGCGTGGGTGATGCAAATGACACTGACCCAATTCCAAACGAGGCGCAAACCCGGCTGATCAATGAATGGCGCCGACGTCCATTGAATCAGCTCCGGGTTGACCCGGCCAACTCGGCAGTGATCATCGCCGAGCAGGTTATACCGGCCGACGAAGGCGGGCGATGGATTCGCGAAATCGGACTGTATGACGCGGACGGAGATCTGGTTGCGGTAGCCAACTGTGCGCCAAGCTTCAAGCCGATGCTGTCGCAGGGCTCCGGCCGCACGCAAATAGTGCGGATGAATTTCATCGTATCCAGCACTGGCAACATTACGCTCAAGATTGACCCTGCCGTGGTGCTGGCGACTCGCGAGTATGTCGATCAGCGGATTCTGGAGGAACTTTACAAGCTCGACAGCAAGCAGTCGGTACGTGTGGCCACCGGGGGCAACATCGCGTTGGCGGGGCTTCAAACCATTGATGGTATTGCTCTGGTCGCAGGTGATCGGGTTTTGGTGAAAAACCAGACGGTTGCTAAAGACAACGGTCTGTACATCGCGGCCGCCGGTGTGTGGGCGCGCGCGCTGGATGCCGATACCAGTGCCGAGGTGACATCTGCGCTGCTGGTATCTGTTGAGCAGGGCGCGACGTTGGCCGATACCCGCTGGCAGTTGGTCACTGATGGCGTGATTGTCCTGGGTACCACGGCCTTGACGTTTCAGAACGTGACCCAAGGTTTTGCCCCGATCAACTCGCCTGCGTTTCAGGGCCTTCCGACAGCACCGGCGGCGCCACGATTCGACAGCTCCAAATTGCTGGCAACAACAGAGTGGGCTCGCCGCCAAGGGAAACAATACTCTGGAAGTACCGCTATAAATAATAACGGCTCGATCCTTGCCGAGGCTGTCGGTCAAGCGATCGTATTGTTTGGTGACGTCGCAAGTACTATCAATCTCCCTGTTTCGTCAGACTTTCCTAATCCTGGCGTAGTTGTCACGTTAATTTGTTACAACACCACTTCGTCTGCTGTAACCCGTGCTGGGACCGACCTTATATACGGCGCTAACCCAGGGCAGTCGGTTAGTGTTCAAAATATAAAAATGGTTTATGGGGATATTCTTGAGCTGACGTTGCTAAATAACGCTCCCGGTGCGGGAGCGTGGTATGTCAGTGGCGGCAATATGTTCGCTAGTGTGGTGGTACCGCAATTCGATAGTGGGCAGCGCGTCGCTTCCACCCGGTTCGTTCAAAAAGCATTAGGTAATTATTCCTCAGGCAGAGACGAGGCTGGGAACGGCCTTACGCTGCCTCTGAGTGATATCGGGGGCTTTGTCTCGCTCACAGCTGGCGGTGCTCAAACAGTTGCGTTGCCCTTGTTGGAGAGTGTTCCCGATGGGGCAACGGTTACTCTCCACAACCCCACAGGACAAAAGAAAGTCGTCACCATAAACGGCGGTAACCGGATCAGTCCGGACGGACAGATTTATACGGTCGTAACCCTTGGTCCAGGCGATGTCGCCAGCTTTACTAAGCAGTCCGGCGTATGGCGTATGCACGGTTCAGCTGCGTTGAAATACTCCGCGCAGTTTTCCGCATCAATGGCATTACCCGGTTACTCCAAGTTGCCAAGTGGCTTCGTCGAGCAGTGGGGCCAGGGCACAACATCCACTTCCGGGGATGTGGAAATTGTCTTCCCTATAGCGTGGTCCATCATGCCTCTCGGAATTCATGTAACACCTGTGCTCGGCCAGGACGTAGCGCGGCCAACAATTATGATGACGACATACAAGCCTGCTACGGGAACAACTCGGTTCGCTGTGGGTGGTTTTCTGAACGGCTCCCGAATCGGTGAAACGTTCTTCTGGCGAGCGATTGGGGAAATTTAAGGAGTCACTATGTTTTACAGTGCAAAGACTGGCGGCTTTTATGATCCGGTGTTCCACGGCTATCGTCGGATGCTCATTGCGGACCCTGCCTGGATCAGACCTACTATGGATGTCGTATTGCAGTCGGGTGACTCGTTTTCAGTCGGTGACCAGGTATTTCGGAACGATACGAAAGAGCCGATAACGCTCCGTGATGTTCCCGACATGGCTGTCGATCCTGGCACGATTGAGGTCGATAACCCTGATTGCTTAATTCCGTTTGACGCAGTGGAAATCACTGCTGAGATCCGCCAGCAGTTGTTGGATGGCAACGCTAAAGGCCAGTCCATCGCGGCTGATGAACATGGCTACCCAATCCTTGTAGACGTCCCTCCCGCGTCTGCTGAAGAGCTTGCGAGCCAGGAAAGGCAATGGCGCGATGCCCAGCTGGCCCTTAGCGATGGTGTTGTTTCTCGCCATCGGGATGAGCTGGAAGAGAGTCAGGAAACCACGTTAACTGCCGATCAATACGTAGAGCTTCAGTCCTACCGCCGAGCCCTTCGCAACTGGCCGGAGGCGGGAGAGTTTCCGTTGATTGACCACCGTCCCCCGGCGCCTCTCTGGCTGGCTGGTCAGACCGAATAAACGCCCCGCACTGACGGGGCGTTTTCTTTTCCGTTACACGCAACACGAACCACCACGGCCTCGCTCACGCGGGGCTTTTTCGTTTCTGGAGATTGAACCCTATGAGTTTCTTTCACGGCGTTACCACGACCGACATCAAGACAGGGGCGCGCACTATTTCCTTGCCGTCGTCTTCCATTATCGGGCTGTGCGACACCTTCACCCCGGGCGGGCTGGATGGTGGCACTGCCAAGGCCGGCGAGTTGAAGTTGATCACCTCTGAGCGCGAAGCCATTGCCGCTTTCGGTGCTAATTCGGCGATCACCAAGGCTTGCAAAGCGATCTATACCAAGGCCAAGGCTGTGATCGTGGCCATCGGCGTGCCGAAGCTGGAAGACGCGGCGCTACAAACCTCGGCGATTATCGGCGGGGTTTTGGCGTCGGGTCAGCGCACCGGCCTGCAAGCGTTGCTCGACGGCAAAAGCCTGTTCAACGCACAGCCGCGGCTGTTGATTGCGCCTGGGCACACGGCCAAGCAAGCGGTGGCCACCGCGCTCGATAGCCTGGCGCAGAAGCTGCGTGCAATCGGCATTCTCGACGGTCCTGGCACCACCGATGAGGCCGCCATGCTCTACGCCGATAACTTCGGCAGCCGCAACCTGTTCATGGTTGACCCAGGCGTGCAGTACTGGGACACCGACCTCAGTCAGACGGTTGATGCGCCGGGCTCGGCCTGGGCTGCGGGTCTATTTGCTTGGACCGATGCTGAATATGGTTTCTGGGCATCGCCTTCGAACAAAGAGTTCACCGGTATCACCGGCACGACCCGGGCTGTCGAGTACCTGGATGGCGACGAGACGTGCCGAGCCAACCTGCTGAACAACGCCAATATCGCGACGATCATCCGCGACGACGGCTATCGCCTGTGGGGTAACCGCACTTTGTCGAGTGATCCGAAGTGGGCCTTCGTCACGCGCGTTCGCACGCTGTTCATCCTTATGGATGCGGTGCAGGCCGGCCACAAGTGGGCGGTAGACCGCTCGATCACCAAGACCTACGTCAAGGATGTGACTGACGGCCTGGAAGCGTTCATGCGCGACCTGAAAGCCCAGGGCGCGATTATCAATTTTGAGGTGTACCCGGACACCGAACTGAACACGGCCAGCCAGATCGCCCAGGGCATAGTTTATTGGCGCATCCGCTTCACCGACGTGCCGCCGGCAGAAAACCCGAATTTCCTTTTCGAAGTCACCGAACAGTGGATGACCGAAGTTCTTGAAGCAGCCTAAGGGGCCAAACCAATGATTCCTCAAACTTTGTATAACACGAACCTGTTTGTCGACGGCGTGAACTTCGCCGGTGACGTGCCGAGTTTGACCCTGCCCAAGCTGACGATTAAGACCGACGAGTATCGCGGCGGCGGCATGGCCGGTGCCATTGAGATGGCCCAGGGTCTGGAAAAAATGGAGCCGTCATTTGTCACCAAGGGCGTGCGTCGTGAGTCGTTGAAACACTTTGGCTTGGCCGATGGTACGGCCTTCAACGCGACGTTCCGAGGGGCCTTCAGAGGCCAAAAGGGAGCAGTGACAGCCGTAGTTGCCACCATTCGTGGCTTGCTCAAAGAGGTCGACCTGGGCGACTGGAAGGCCGGTGATTCGGCGGAGATCAAGCACGCCGTTGCGGCTTCCTACTACAAGCTCGAAATCGACGGCCGCGTCATGTACGAAATCGACATGGTCGCGGGTGTTCAAGTCGTCGACGGCAAAGACCAGCTTGCCGACATTCGCGCCGCACTCGGCCTCTGAGGGAATAGATCCAGATGAATCAAGCAAACGCTAAGAAAGTACCGGCCTGGTTGTCGCTCAGTGCACTCGCTGCTGTCGTGACGCTCACGCGGCCAAGCAATGCCAACGGCGTGCTGGTCGAGACGCTCACCTTGCGTGCCCCGGTCGTGCGCGAAGTACGCGCAGCCGACAAAGCGTCGAATGGCGACGAGGAACAGCGTGAACTGATGCTGTTCGCCGGGTTGGCCGAGGTCGGTCTTAAGGATCTCGAAGGCCTCAAGCTGACGGACTATCGCCGTGTTCAAGCCGCGTATTCGCATCTGGTCTCGGAAACCGACTACACGGATGTGATGCCGCCGTGGTTGTCGGTGACCACTGATCAGGCCGTGGTGACGCTTTCCTGTCCGAGTGAAATCAACGGGGTGTCGGTCGATACAGTGGCCCTGCGCTCCCCGACAGTGGGCGATGTGCGCGCGGCCAATCGTGACGCCGCCGGTGATGCCGAGCAGCGTGAGCTGGTGTTGTTTGCCTCGCTTGCCGGCGCGCCTATTGCGGATCTGGAGGGCTTGAAGTTGGTTGATTTTAACCGCCTGCAGGCCGGCTATTTTCGCATGGACCAAGACGACGGGGTTTGATCCTTCCGTCATGAAAATGGCCGCGAAACGTCTGGCGGCGGAAACCGGATTTTCCGCCGCCGAGATTCTGTCGATGCCGTTTGCAGAAATGGTGTGGTGGCTCACGGACTGAGCCGCCTTCGATAAGACTATGCAAATGAGGGCCATGACATGGCGAACAAAATCGCCCTCGGGCTGGTGATCGGCGGCGCCGTCAGTTCGACTGTCGGTGCTGCGTTTAAAGATGTTACAGGGCGCATCAAGCGTCTTGAGGCGGAAGGCAACAAGGCGCGTGTTTTACAGCGCACTATCGGCGACACCATTCGTTTGCGTGATGAATGGAAGAAAGCCCATGACAGCGGCTCTGAGGGTGCATCCAAGCTGTTGGGGCGATTGAACTCCAATCTCGACAGTTTGAAAAAGCAGGGCATCGAGGTCGGCCGGCTGGAAAAAGCCTATCGTTCCATGGGCCAGACCGCCAATAAAGCCGAGCTTAAAGCCCGGGGGCATCAGCAACTGGATGCTGGTAAGAACGGCATGAAAAGCACAGTCGGCGCCGCTGTTGTTGGTGTCGGCATGCTTGCTGTACCGACCAAGGTTAGCGCGGACTTTGGGGCCATTGTTCGTGACATCGCGATCAAGGCAGGCATTGCCAACAAACCACAAGAAAAGGAGATGTCGCGCAAGATCATCGATACCTCACGCGACACCGGCATGGCGCGTAACGATGTAGCCGACGTCGTCAACCAGCTGGTCGGCGCCGGCATGGAGTTGAGCAAGGCCCTGGAATATGCACCGGTCGCGGCCAAGTTTGTCGTGGGGCAGGGGTCGAGCGGTGTCGACACGGCGAAGATGATCAACGCCCTGGGGCAAAACGCCAAGATCACCGATCCTAAGCAGATGCAGCAGGCGCTGGAGGCGATTGCCTACCAAGGGCAGGCTGGCAGCTTCGAAGCGGCCGACATGGCTAAATGGTTTCCTGAGCTGTTGGCGAACATGGGCAGCCTGGGCATCACCGGCATGGATGCGGTGACGCAGTTGGGTGCCATGCTGCAAGTGCAGATGAAGTCTGCCGGCGGTGCCGATGAGGCAGCCAATAACCTCAAAAACTGGATGAGCAAAATCGGCTCAGGTGAAACCGTCAAGGCGTATGCAAAGGCCGGTATCGATTACAAGGGATCAATGCAGACCGGTTTGCAAAACGGTATGTCCACGCTGGAAGCCAGCATGGCGTTGGCGCAGAAGTATATTCAAGCCACCGATCCGAAGCGTGCAGCGGCGATGGCCGAGGCCACGGCAAAAATCAGCAAGGAATCCGACCCGGAGAAAGCCAAGGCGATGATGGCCTCGCTGGAGGAATCCTTGCGCACCGGTGACCTGTTCGCTGACATGCAGGTGAAGGCCGCGCTGTCGGCCTATATGCAGAACAAGGCGTTGTACAGCCAGCTCAAAAACGATTCGCGTGACGCCACGGGCATCCTCGATAAAAACCTCAGCGAGCGGCGTGAGGCGTCGTCGCAGAAGTGGGCCGAAATGGCTCAGTCGATGGATGACGCCATGCGCAGCGTGGGGGACGCGCTGCGCCCGGTCACGGACACCGTGGCTGAAGCATTGACCAAAGTCACCAAGGGTATTACTTCGCTTTCTGACAGCGCGCCTGGGGTGGTGACGGGCATCGCGGCTGTGGGTGGCGGACTTGTCGCGCTTAAGGGGCTGCTTAGTTCGTTCAAAATCGCCAAGGGTTTACTCAACGTCGCGCGGGGCTCGTTGGGTGGCAAGTCTGGTGAAGTGCAAAAGGTCTTTGTGACCAACGCTGAGGACGGCAACGGCGGCGGAAATAATGGCCAGCCCAAAGGTAAGGCCGGCAAAGCGCTGTCGTTGGTGGAGACCGGGCTCAAGGCGGTTGCTGCCCTTAAGGGCCAGTCCGTCGATGGCGACGCAGATGCGGCGGGGGAAGGTGGCAAGAAGCCGGGCAAGTTCGATGTGATAGCGACCGGCCTCAAGGTGGTTTCTATTGCCAAGGACGCCGCCTCAGGCGCTGATGATGGTGGTGGTGCGGCGGGATTTGATGGTGACGGGGTCAAGAAAGTTTTCGTGGTCAACGCCGGATCCCTTGGTGGCGGTGTTGGAGGCCCAGGGGAAGCGCGTCGGCGTAAGCCCGGATCAAAGCGAAACCCTCCACGACGTCGGCCGACGCCACCACGGGCGGGTCGACCACCGCGACCGCCAGTGCCACGGCCCCCGGTGCCCATTCCACGGCCGCCGATTCCACCGGTTCCGGTGCCTAGCGGTGCTTTGTCCAAGCTGGGCGGGGTAGTGCAAGCGGTCGGTAAGATCGGTAAAGCCGCCAAGATGATTCCCGGGGGCTCGCTGATGGAGGCCGGCGCCATGGCCTTCGAGACCTATGAGACCGCCAAGACCAAGGATGAAAAGGCCGAGGGCTATGGCGCTGCCGCCGGCAACCTTGCTGGCACTATGGCGGGCGCTGCAGCCGGGGCCGCGATTGGCTCCGTGGTGCCGATCATTGGCACCGCAATTGGCGGGCTGGTGGGTGCTTACTTGGGCAGCATGGGCGGCTCTGCGCTGGGTGGCGCAGCGGGTAAATCTTGGTTTGGTGGTGATGACGAAAAGCCCGCTCCACCGGTAACGCCGTTGCTGATGGCGCCCCGGCCGGGTCCAGCTATTCCGAGCCTGGCCACCATGGGCAAGTCATTCAATGGCGCGAGTGGTTCGGGTGCGCTGCTGATGGCACCGGCATCTCAGGCACCTGCGATGGGGGATGCGGCACGCTCCCTGGCAGTGTCCGCGCCGATCAAATCGGCGGCGGTGGCAATTCAGCCTAAAGAGACGGAGAAGCCCGCACCGGCCAAGGTGGATCAGAAGTTTGAATACTCACTGAGTATGCCGGTAACGGTGCAAGGGGATGTGAAAGACCCGCAGCGCCTGGCGCAAGACCTCATGCCGCATATGCGGTTAATGATGGCGGATGCAGCCAAACAAAACGCTGCGAAGCTGTATGACGAACCGCACCTGTAAGGAGGTCTCCATGGCTTACATGGAACAAATGCTGTCGAGCCTCAAGTACCTGGTCGAGGCTGGGGAGGCTGGGCGGCGCAGTGCTGACGGCATGCTGGGGCCGGTCAATGGCGCCATTCGGGAGTTAACCGGCGCGGCGTCCGAGCTGGAAAACATCCCGTTCGTGGGGTCGACTGTCGGTGCCAAGCTGCAGCGGGTGATGCGCGGCGTGGATGCAGCACAGGCCAAGGTCGGCCAGGTGGTATCCGTGTATGGCCGTGCGACACGGGCGGCCGCCGAAGTCCAGGAACGGATGGGCGCGCTGAAAGAACAAGCGGGCAAGGCTGCGACGGCGATCAATAAGATTGCCGGAAAGGTCAGCCCATCATTAGCCAACATCGTGCCCACCAGCGCATTTGCCATGGATGCCACACCGGCACCGGAAGCAGTGAAGCCGTTCCCGCACTTGCTAATCATCCAGCCCCGTGACCCCAAGGAGCAGCCCTACTATTTCAATCTGGACACTGCGGCTTTCGACGAGCTGAGCCGCTCGACCGAATTCCGCTGGGCCTCACAGGAGCGCCTGTCGCGCCGGCCGGCGCAGCAGGCTGTAGGCATCGGAGATGACAAGTTAACGCTCAAAGGGACGATTTACCCGGGTTTCAAGGGCGGGCTTAAGCAGCTCGACACGTTGCGCAGCATTGGGGCTAAGCTTCAGCCGCTCAGTCTGACCACCGGCTACGGCGATGTGATCGGCACCTGGTGCCTGAAAAACATCAACGAAGAACAGGGCGCGCTGCTGCACGGCGGGATTCCGCGTAAACAAGGGTTCAGTCTGGAGTTTGTGCGCTATGGCGACGACATGCAGAACGTCTGATGGGGACATGCTCGATGTCATTTGCCATAACATTTATGGCCATCTGAACGGCACTACTGAGGCGGTGCTGGACGCCAATCAGGGGCTGGCGGATGAACCCCAGCCCTACCGGGCCGGCGTGGTGATCTATCTGCCGGATCTGCCCAGCCCGACCGGGGAGGGGGTCAGCTTGTGGGATTGACCTCGGGCGCTCCCGACGCCGCCGGTCCGTTGCGTTACGCGTGACGGCCATTTGATTTTCTGTGACCCGCCATGTGCGGGCTTTTTTTGGACTAAATCCATGACACCGATGTTTCGAATCGTGGCGGATGGCGCCGATGTGACGGCCAAAATCAATGATCGGTTGCTGCTACTGCGCACCTCTGACAAGCCCGGGATGGAGTCCGACGAGTTTGAATTGCGCATCGATGACCGAGATGGGCAGGTGCTGCTGCCTCGGCGTGGCAGCTCTATCGAGATCTACCTGGGCTACGCGGAAACATCTTTGATGCGCCTGGGGCGTTACGCGGTGGACACGGTCGAAGTGTCGGGTCCGCCGGAAACGATAGTGATCAAGGGCAAGGCCAGCGACATGCGCGGCAGTGGCAAAACCATTCGTAGCGGTAGCTGGGAAGACGTGCCGCTGTCGAAAATCGTGGCCGACATCGCGGCGCGTAATGTTTGGCAGTCGGTGTGTCCGGTGGCAACGAAGGTCGCCCGGGTGGATCAGCTCAACGAGTCCGACTTTAATTTCATCACGCGCCTGGCCAAGCAATACGACTGCACGGCCAAGGTGGCGGACGGCAAGCTGTTGGTGATGCCGCGTCAAGGTAGCCAGACGGCAAGCGGTAAGACGTTCGGCGCTATCACCCTGACCAAAAGTGACCTCAGTCGATGGCAATTCAGCCTTGGGGATCGCAACTCTCACAAGGCAGTGGCGGCCAAGCATCAGAACAAGAAGGACGGCAAGCTGTCGGTGGTCACCGTTGATAACGACGACGCCCCGGATGGATTGCCGGCGGTGCATACCGATCGGCATATCTACCCGAACAAGACCGCCGCCGAGGCAGCCGCCAAGGCACGGCTGGCGGCGTTCAATCGCTCGACCGCCGACGTGCGTTTTGAGATGCCTGGCCGGACAGACATTTTTGCCGAACGCCTGATCAACGCCCAGGGTTTCAAGGTCGGTCTTGACGGCGAGTACTTAGCGGATTCGGTCGAGCAGGTGTTCACCCAGTCTGGCTGGTCGACCACGGTGGAGTGCAATGCCGGTAAGCAAGGTAAATCCAAAGGCAAGAAAAAGAAGGAAAAGAAGCCACTCAAAGTAGTCAGCGTCGAGAAGCAGTAGTGCATCCCATCGCCGCCTAAGTGCGGTTTTTTTATGTCTGGAGTTTTTATGCCCGTCACTGAACAACAGCTTCAAAGCATCATGCCGAACGCCCGCCGCCAAGCGGGCGTTTTTGTATCTGCCCTGAACACGGCTATGGGGCACCGGCAGATAAACACACCCAAACGGCAAGCCGCGTTCCTCGCGCAGGTCGGTCACGAGTCGGGTCAACTGCAGTACGTCCGTGAGCTGGGCGGCGATCAGTACCTGAGCAAATACGACACCGGCACCCTGGCTGCCAAACTCGGTAATACCCCGGAGCCAGACGGCGATGGCCAGCGCTATCGTGGTCGCGGCCTGATCCAGATCACCGGCCATGACAACTACCTGCGCTGCAGCCTGGCACTGTTCGGCGATGAGCGATTGCTACGCACGCCGGAATTGCTCGAACTGCCCCAGTGGGCCGCAGAGTCTGCCGCATGGTTCTGGTCGGTAAACGGATTGAACGCGCTCGCGGATAAAGAGCAATTCAACACCATCACCCGCCGGATCAATGGCGGCCTTAACGGTTTGGAAGATCGCCTGCAACTGTGGGCCAGGGCGAGGGCGGTGTTATGCGTCTCCTCGACCTGATCCCTGCTCAATACCGCATCGCGGCCATCGGTGTGTTGCTCATGATCTTGGCAGCCGGGGCTGCGGCCCTGGCATGGACTGCTCAAGGCTGGCGTTACGGCCAGCAGCTGGAGCGCCAGGCCAGGCTGCAGGCTGACACCCTCAACGAGTTATCCCAAGCCGCTGCTGCCCTGCAGCGCACCGAGCAGGAGAAGCGCTTCGCCCTGGAGCAGCGCCTGCAGAACAAAGACGAAACCCACCACAAGGAATTGACCGATGAGCAAACGAAGCAGGCTCGTCTGCGTGATCGCCTGGCTACTGCTGATCTGCGGTTGTCAGTCGTACTCGCCGCCACCGATGCCACCAGCAGCTGTTCAGTGTCAACCACCGCCACCACCGGCCGCGTGGTTCATGGCCCCACAAGAGCCGAACTTGACCCAGCGCATGCTCAACGAATTATCGGCATCACCGATGCCGGCGACCAAGGATTGATTGCCCTGCGGGCCTGTCAGGCCTACGCAAAAGAAGTTTCTACACCGAAGTAAAAGGAGCGGCCGGGTAGGATGCGTCAACATCCAACCCGGCCACCTTCCCCGCAGATCGTCCCTGCAAGTCCAGCCAAGGCTCCTGCTTCGTGCACAAAGCGGAGCGAGCCTAGCACTGTTTATCTATACAGCAAAGGTCTTGCTTTTATATGTCCACACCCATCATCCCTTGGATGGGCGGCAAACGCCGCCTGGCCGACCGCCTTATCCCTCTCTTCCCACCCCACGAATGCTACGTTGAAGTCTTTGCAGGCGGCGCCGCGCTCTACTTCATGCGACCCCAGGCCGCGCCCGTTGAAGTCCTCAACGACATTAACGGCGACCTGGTGACGCTGTACCGCGTGGTGCAGAACCACCTGGAAGAATTTGTGCGCCAGTTCAAATGGGCGCTTAGTTCGCGACAGGTGTTCGAATGGCAGAAGATGACCCGCCCTGAAACCCTCACCGACATCCAGCGCGCCGCCCGATTCTTCTACCTGCAGCACCATGCCTTTGCCGGCAAGGTCTCGGGTCAGACGTTCGGCACGGCGACATCCGCACCGGCCATCAACCTGCTACGCATCGAGGAAAACCTCTCGGCCGCGTGGCAGCGCCTGTCCGGCACCTACGTCGAAAACCTCCCCTGGCTTGAATGCGCTGAACGCTACGACCGCGCCCATACCTTTCACTACATGGACCCGCCGTATTGGCAGACCGCCGGTTATGGCGTGGATTTTCCATTCGAGAACTACCAGCGCATGGCCGACTTCATGCGGCGCTGCAAAGGCAAGGTGATGGTCAGCATCAACGACCATCCGGAAATCCGCCGGGTGTTCGAAGGCTTTCACTTCGAGACGCTGGACATCCGTTACTGCAACACCAATCAGCGTCAGAACAAGACCGAGGTCAGTGGTGAACTGGTGATTATGAACTGGCAGCCTGCGAGCCTTGGTCAGCTGTTTTAATAGAGTGCTAAGTGAGCGGTAGCCCCGTACCGTGTGACGGCTTTGGGGCCTTTCACTGAATCGGGCGTGTTTATGAATTGATCTGGTACGATACAAAATCATCCACCATCCCTCGGCAGCGAGCTGCTAATCAAGGAAGAAGCAAAATGGCGTCATTCATAGTTTTCAACGTCCAGTTGTTACCAGCGGACACCGCCAGAACCAAAGAAGTCGGTACAATCGGATATAAGAAACTACTCGATGGACTCCATCGTTCAACCGTAGACGCTTTTAATAAAAAGAAAATTGATGCGATTTCATATCGGCTTTTAAATGATGCGTATATGGCGCCTCGAAGTACAATCACAACCGACGATCATGCATACGGAGAGTGGTTGAAATATAATCTCAGTGACGACATCCAAGACTTGTACTCTAATGTAAAACTGTTTACGGCCAGCAAGGGCACTTTTCCGATAGCGAATAGACACACATTTGACTATGTTTTTGACTATGAAACCCATAGGTTGGCTATCCAAGAAGTTTCTGGAAAACTCCCCTCGCCAGATGTATGCATTAGTATCTTTGAAAGCATTTTCGGAAAAATCGCAGACAACCTTTTCCCGAAACACGTGCTCAAAATTAATTTGATTTCTGACCCTACGAAACTAGAGCAAATATTCAATTCAGCTGCGGGCTATAAATCGGTCAAAACTACCCTAACGTTTCCAAATGGACACAGACTTGGCAGCCAGATGAAAGAACTGAAGGACAATAATGTCCATCACTTGAAAGTCGAAGCCTCCGCCGGATCTAAAGACACAGCGATGCCAACGCTACCCGCGTTTTTGAAGCAATTAGTTGAGGCCTCTGTAGAGTATGGAAAAACATCTTTATCCTATATAACTGAAGCTGGCGGCAAAATAATGCGTTATGCATCTTCAAGCTATCCATTGAAGATAAAGCTAAGACAAAAGAAAGATGAACAACCTGCGGAGATGCGACGCAGGGTGATTGTGGAGATTCGTCGAGTAGGTGAAACCGACACAAAGGACCATAGCAATGTTTAGATTACTCACCAAGATACCAATTATCGGTATTGTGCTGACAGTTTTTAACTCATTTGCTTACGATGGAGATGTTAAAGCTGATGATGAGTTTGCGGGGGTATTAGCCTGGATAAAAGCTTATTTCTTTCCATTCTTTATCTGTATTGCCGTCGCCATACTACTGATGCCCGAGCTAATTAATTCAACGCTGCCCTGCTTAAACCTTTCTTACAAGGTAGAGGTCGCCCCAGGTGAGCTAGCTACTAGCATACTACCCAATTTGCTTGGCTTTGGAATTGGAGTGTACGCATTAATATTTGCGCTCGATAAAAGATTTGTTCAAGATCTTCAACGCGGTTTCGAAGGCTACAACAAAGAAAAAAATAAATCCGGATCCGTGTTATTGCTAAACACTGAAATGGCACTTCCTTTGATTGTAATAACCACAACAATTGCAATAGGAATTTTTCAAAAAATATTCAGCGACCTTCTATATCTTAGGCTCGCTTGCTGGTTCTCATTATGGCTCTCTATATATTTCATATTGGATCTTATAAATAACTTGTTTTTAATGGGAAATGCTCATCTTTCAGATAATATAAAAAAGACGCCTGATCCAGATTGACCAGTCCCCCCCCTTTATAGGATGGGGTCCGCATCAATCATTGTCACAGGTAGCGGCTGAAAAACTACATTATGAAGATCGTTGGGGGAATGGTTACAGTCCTGGAAAGCGAGTCGTACTTGAGGGATTGGAACGCGTAAAGGTCAACATCACCTTCGATCTTTGAGGAGTCCATCTGCGTAGCTCCTTTTTCGAAGGTGAGCAGCGACCGCTGATTCATAGGGCAAATTTAGGGCAATAACTAGACGTTACAGGCCGTTTTCGGCCTCGTAATCAGGTAAAAAACACCAATAATCGCGGCCTTTAGCGGACTATGGAGTTTGGTGGTCAGGTTCGAATCCCTATCCATAAGTGGCAACTGTGATGGATAGTTAATCCAGTCCATCATGCACGTAATTAGGCGGAGGAGCTTCTCAGTTAAAACGCCGATGGGTAGCACAATTTGTTACCCACCGGTGATTGAGCATGGAGATCTCAACTCTCGGACTTGTTAATTCCTAATCCGCTTCGAGCGAGAAGATCAAGCATCTTGCCCCCAGGCACAAGACTGATTGAAGCGTGTCGGTGGGCTAGTGCCACTGGAACCAAGGAGTTGTCATAGAGGTCCATTTCGAAGTGACGGATTAAGTCGCAAGCCCGCTCAATTTGTGTTCCATATCGCTCCATTTCAATCTTTGCTTCTGCAAAGGCTTTTCCACCGCCGCCGAACGTCTTGTCTGTGAATGGATACGGAATTGCGAAATTGAAAATGCGGCCCGATTCTGTTTTGAAAAGAAAGTCTTGACCATAGTACGTCTCGTTGCCGAAATTCGCTGCGGGTGAGTCGCCTCCAGTAATAAATTTATTTCGATATTCATCGTCAACAACCCGAAGGACGCCGTCAGGCAAGAAACGCTGGAGCAGAAGCGCATGATCCATCAGGCCGCCGGTTTTTTGCAAGCCGAGTACAAGCATCGGTTCATAGTGAAGCTCTTTCAAGCGGGTGTTCACCTTATAGATGAGTGCTTGAAGTCGTTGTGAGAGTTTCGCAGGCTCACCAAAAATGCCCAGCGGTCCATCCAATACAAATGCTATGCCTGCCAAAAGTACCGGCTCTTCTTCAAACACCTGAGTAATGAAGCCCGCGAGCAAAAGATGTTCGACAGCATTCATCATCCGTGTCATCGCGCTGGAATTATCGCCGAAGTCGCTGATGCCTTCATGCAAGCGCAGAAAGTCTGTGACATAAACATCCGCACCACAACCACAAACCTGGAGCAGAGTGTTTTTATCAAACGTGGACCCGGGCTTTGCACCGCAGCAGGGATTTGTCGAGAGAGTTAAAGTTTCGCCATTCAGCGCAACCAGCATGCGCGCTAACACCTGACCTGATTGGTTTTCGCTGCGATCAATGCTTAACTGATCAAACAGTGCGCGTCGAAACCCATGCCGTACGTTGTTGATACCTTGGTATTGAATATTGCTGCCGGGCATCACGAACGTCATCGGCGAAGCAGATCGGTGCATGTCGGCAACTTTGAAAGGGTCGACGAATCGGTTGCTGGGGTCAGTCAGCGTTGCATATTTCTCCATGTCAACCAGTACATGGCTGACTTTCAGAAAACCAATCTGCGTGCTGGGAAGCTTGTCGCTAATGGGAGTGTCGCTCTTGCTGGCGTCCGAGGCCACCACGTAGCGGGGCAGATTCGCAGGGTTGCTCTTGGGTGCCTGCATGAACCGCGACGCTAATTCCTTCGCTTCGTCGTCGGAGGGCTCGCGTAGGTATTTGCAATTACCGAGGAAATTCTGAACGTCGGGGTTGCGGATGAAATCAGCATGACCACCCTTGCCCGCAGTCTCGCGGTTGTACGGCATCAGTGTTATTCCCCCTTCCTAGCTACAGAGCCATTCGACAGGCCGATCGCTTGGATTTCGAGTTTTATTATTTCCGGGGTAAAGCGGTTTATTTGAGTCGGGATGACGAACGGTGCTGATAGGGTTTTGATGCGTGCGAAGCCCACATCCTGCGCAGTCTTGAGCGAAGTAAGAAAGTCGCCGAAATCGTAGAATTTTCCTAAGGTCTTGAGTTCGTCGTCATTGTTAAGGTGTGTGACAAACCAGTTCTCGGTGTTTGCCAGAATGTTTGGATGCACTGATGATGGTTCTTGCGTCGCATATACAAACGCGATTTTGGCCTTTGCCCCTTCCTTGGCGATTCGTGGCCACGTTGCCGTCAGCTCGGTTTTTTTGCCGATAAGGTTATGAGCTTCCTCGACGTAGAGCACCACATTTTGTGGTACCTCGCCTGCGTTGAGCTTATCCATCTGACGTTGGAAAATCTGGCGGGCGATGCGTTCGGAGAGGACTTCGCGGATCTCCACCGGCCCAGCCGAGAGATCGAGAATAACGATTTTGCCGACGTCCAGGTGTCCGAGGATTTCAGTTGCCACATCTCCGTTCCGATGAGCGGAGTGGTAGGGGCGGTAGCCTTGTATCGCTCGCCAGCCGGCAAACGGTAGTTTGCCGCTCGTCTCGCGCACCAGCATGTTCAACATGGATTCTAGCGTCGGGTCAACCCAAGAATTACCTACGGTTGAAGACGACAAACCAATCGATGCCTGGTTGTTCGCCTTTTGCTTTTCTTTAACCCCCCGATTGATGGCACGTACTGTTTCAAACCATGCACAAGCCTCTGGTGGCGAGACATAATCGCTATCCGGAACTTGCAGTTCTATTTCAGCTTCTTGTGCGAAGGCTTTCATCTGCCGTAGCAGGTCTTTGCCGCGAGGGATTTTTACTTTGAGTCCCGTGGGTGCAGGATAATTGGCCCGATACAAAATACAATGAAAAACTGCGACGTGTCGTTCCCAGCGTGTGTGTTCACTTCGTGCACTGGCGTCCGGTTCTTCTAGGGTCGCCCCCATAAAAGTATCCAAATCCTGACCACCGTAGGGCGATGTCCCCTTATCGTGCAACGCTTGGATAAGGTTCAGCCCTTGCGCTGGTTTCTCGTAGAAGTTTGCGCGCAGGTCTTCAAAGTTAGGTGTCTCAATGGCGCGGTAGCGTACAACACGATCGCCAAAGACCTCGGCAATCGAACTTCCGTCATCTTGGTGGTTGGCGTTGGCGTACTCTCCGTTAACATCAAAGATGAGTTGCCCAATACGGATGTCTGACTTCATTGCCGCCAACGCAACGGCGGACACTGTAGTCTTCACGGTATTTGATTTACCGGTGCGGGTCATGCCCAGTACTGCGGTGCGCCGCGCCAGAAAGTCTGCGGGTTGTATCTCAACCTTCACCCGCTGCTCTCCTGCACCGCGGTGCAATCTTGCAGTTGAAGTATAACGAATGGTTCCGATATCGATTGGCTTTGGGGTATCTTTGAAGCCCGCCTTTATGGCCTCATCCCGCGCTTTCGCACGCACCTCCGGATTGACATGATTGACAATGAGTTCAAGAGCCGTTCCGCGGGGTTTGTAGGCTCGCATACGCGACAAACTCATGAAGTTCTCGATGTCGCTACCTAGCTGAAGTTGGCCATTTTCCATATAGAAAGTTCCAAGGACACGGCACCGCATGCCACCCCATTGAAGCTCGCTGGCCGTCATCGGGTCCAGGCCGTCGTTCACGTCTCCAGGCAAGCGCTCGGCTTCTCGCCGGCGTTGATGGTGCTCGATTCGCGTCCGTACCATGTCGCCGTCTTGCGGCAGTGGCGCGGGGCCGAGTACACGTAACAAAATTACTTCCCGATCGATTTCTGATGCAGTGTCGAATCGTGAAGGGTCAAAGCCGGCTGCCAACAAGAAGGAGTTGTGCGGTAGTCCATTGACGGCGTGTTTGAAAGCGTCGTTCGTCTGCACGAAACACTCGTCATACCGAAGGTTGTAGACATAACCCACGAACGATTGGTCCACATCGCCAATCAGTCGTGAAAGAGGGTTGTCGGAAATGACAGTGCGCAAAATATTCATCGATAACGTTCCAGTGTCAAAAGGGCTTAGGCGCTGATGTTAGGCCTGAGGAGCCGGTTCCTTGGGGATGCGGCAGTGGCGTGCAGGCGGTGGCCTAATATAACGCACCAAATGAGACTGTTGGCGCTGGGGCGCACTGGATGGTCGAAAATTCCTACAATAAAATTGGTGGCCATAGCAATGATGGCATGGACTGGTGTGAACACATCACCTACGTTACTGGTGGCTCCACTGCGACGTACGTTGTTGCGTCCGCAACTGATGGTACCGGTTCGCTTTCATTCTGGTGTCATCAGAACCGCAAGTGTCATCTTGATGAATTCCTCATTACGATCGATTGCAATCAAGGCGGCGCGTACATTGTCGGCAACTTCGGCCGAACCGCGCTGCTCAACCCAAGCGTAAGTGATAAGGGCTGTAGTGTAGGCGACGGATAAAAACGCCTTCTGCATGATTCCGCGGTCAGCCACTGTGGACCACCTCAACCTTGTTAGAGGCGTCTTGCTGGTGCCTCTCGGTCAATATGTCAGTTAGATTGCAACAGAATTGAAGCCATTTGGATTGGAGGTCTCTTGACCGAAGTTTTGCTAAGCCTTGCTTTATGTGGCCGGCATACCGGGCCACCACCGTCAGATTCGGCCGACGTCTGTGATGTCGGTCGGTGAGACGTTTTGCTCGGGGTGAAGATTTGACCACCAAGATAGGTTGAAATTTATCCCGAGCTCTTCGCTGGTGCTGGCAAAATTTTCAGCATCGGTATTTTGCTGCGGTTTATCATTAATCGCTAGCTCAAGATTTTTTCGTATGGTTACAAGCGAGTAAAGCATGGCTTTTTCACATGCAAGAATTCGTTTGTAATACCTATCGTGAGTCGCCTTTATTTCTTTTGTGTCGGTGTATTTTGTCTCGTTCAAAACGTCTTTTAGGCTTTCATCAAACTTCTCGGCTTTGCTTTCAAGCTTGGTCGCATGCGCTAGTCCGTAAATAACTATTTCAATAATGCTTCTCTGGTTTTTGCTTAGTGATAGATAGCACTTCTCGAAGTCGTCATGCAGGTTAGGGGTTTTTATGAATGGCAGGTGAAATACCGGATGATTATGGTCGTTCTGATTGATGTATGCTTCCCGTAGTGTGCATGTTGTATTAAGTGTTCTAATGGCGTTGGCGAGTATATCTTTAGATATACTTAGTTTGTTTGTTATTTTCTTCTTGTTGTCGCGTGCGGCGATGCTCAATTTGATTTTTTCTGTAACCGGATTAAGCGCGAAGCCTACCACTGCGGCAATCAGAATTTTGTAGATTTCATCCATGTATTGTTCACCAAGGTCAAAGGGCCGGCGCGTTCAATGTAGACGATGGCAGGTCGATGGCACAGCCCTTTTGCCAGGACGGGCGATTTCTTGTGCTGCGTGATGTGTCGTCTGCCACGCACCGACAGACGGCATTGAGCTTTATTGTTGGAGGATGCCATCTGGACGGCTTGGGCAGGAAGGGATACGTCCTCACGAATGGGGCAAAATTGGGGCAAACCGTACGCCAATCTATGTCATTCAATGCCCATTATGCAAATGTGCCCGACTGGGCAAGCGGGCGTGGAAGCTAGAAACCACAGGGCTTTCACTCGAAATACTCTAGGGTTTGTCTGAAAAGTCGCTTTGGCTAAGATGACGTGCTCTGGTTGCTGGGAGGGCCGTTATGGCAGGCCGATATGAAATCTCATCTGCACGTTGGGCGATGATCGAATCCATCGTTCCCCTCCTCAACGCATGGGACGCCCAAGGCGCGATGACCGTCAGATGCTTAACGGTATCTTCTGGATATTGTGCTCGGGCGCCAAATGGCGGGATCTTCCAGAGCGCTTTGGGCCTTGGAAGACTGTTTGTGACCGCTGATGACGGATTGCCGCTGTTGCGGACGGGACGCTTACCCGGTCAGCTCGCGAATTACCCAGAGCCAATGATCGTTTACGTCACAACAGCCCGGGTCAGCTAAATATCAGCAACTGGATCAATCTCGCTCCAGCGCCAACAATGGTCTTTCAGCATGGCCACGCCTACCGACACTTGGCCAATCGGTCACCATTATTCAGAGCATATTGCGATCAAGCTTTACGGCTCCGTCCGATACCCTGAAGCATTCAAACACCCAACCATAGAATGCTACCTACATTTAGGCCCACTACTCCTAAGCGACAAGTCGGCTCCTCGCTGCATCGACTCTATGCAGGCGACTGGCAAACGGCTCATTGCATATGTCGCCGTTGACCTATAAAAGCAGATTGAACGATTATGCGGGATTTTTCCAATAGTACTTGGAGTACTCACGGCATGAACTAGAGTTCGTTAGCGCAATTTATATCGCCGTCAGCCCAGCGCTTGATATCACTTATCTTCGGCGATCTAGCACCGACACTCAAGATGCTCTTTGTTGTGTACAACCTGACCTGTGCTTTGTTCGCATCATGTCTTTCTATTTCAATTAGGGCGTTGTTAATCAACAGTCCTTCCGAAAGGAGCTTTTGATTGATCTCACCTTCACTGCGCTCATCACTAAACTCGCTTAATACGATGACCGGCTTTCCTGTATATGTCTCATGTTCCAGGCATTGTCTTGCCATTAGTCTTAAGTTTCGATAAGTATCGGAGGGCGTCTTCTCGCTAGTGAAGCTGCCGTCATAAGATGAATGACTACTTTTTAATTCGCTGACGGTTATAGCGCACCCGCTGATTGAGATAGAAAAGAATAGTATAGGCAAGGATAAATATTTCAATTTCAACTCCATTGTTCTGGTATGGGCCCTCCGCCGGGCAGGCATCAAATCATGCTTTTTCAGTCGGAATTGTGTTTTGGAAAATCAACAGTCGCCAGGAGTCCACCCTCTGCAGATGTACTTAGCCATACGTTGCTGTTGTGTTGCAGTGCAACCGCTTTGACTATTGCGAGCCCCAGTCCGCTGCCGCTTTGCATTTGATTGGGTTCGCGAAAAAACCTATCGAAGACTCGCGCCCTTAATTCAAATGGAATGCCAGGGCCTGCATCTGAGACACGTAGCTGAGTAGATTTATCAAGTGATCGCACATCTACCTCAACGCGTCCGCCCTCAGGGCTGTACTTCACGGCATTTTCAATTAAGTTATCAATCAGCGACATAAGGCGTTCCCTGATGCCATTGATCCAGCTTTCACCATCAGAGTAGAATTCAAGTTCAATCCTACGCTCAGCCGCTAGGGGGGCCAGCGCAGCCATTTGCTCTTGTATGAGGGTCGTCAGCGGCACAGCCTCCATAACAGTGTCGATGCTTGCTTCGCTATGCATCAGCAGCAATAACTGATTGACGAGACGCGCAGCACGGCTATTGCTGCGAATAATCCCTGCAAGCAGCTCCTGTTGATTAGTGCTGCTTACATAGGACTGCAAAGCCTCAACATTGATTCGCATTGCAGCCAGGGGAGTACGCAGCTCATGAGCGGCATCTGCAATGAAAACCCGTTCCCTCTCAGAACTTGCTCGTACTCTGGCAAGAAATAGATTAGTCGCGTCCACCATTTGGCGAAGCTCTATCTGCTTTGGTCCTTCTTTTAAGGGGGAGAGATCTTCTAAAGTTCGCAAAGAAATACCATTTATCACCTTGCTCCAAGGGCGCATTGCAATACGGACTGATAGCCATGCGGGAAAAAAAAGAAAAGGAATGCACACCAGCAGCGGCAATATGTAGTATCCACGAGAGTTCAGGTATATGAAGAAGTTCCAGCCTCCGGCAGGGGTAATAAGTGTTACCTCCGCGTCGGAGTTCCCTGATTTGAGAGTACGGCTATTCCAGCTGCGCCCATCACTCTGAATGCTCTGAATTTCTCCATACCTGCTATTTGTTACTCCTGTCGGAGCACCATCAGATGAATAAATTATCTTTCTATTCTTACGAACAATGAGGCTGATTGACAGTTTGGGATCTTCACCTCCGCCATAACCTTCCTGCAATGCTTCGCTGAACTTTTCCAGCACAGTAGTGAGGTCCTGCGGGCGATCATCCATGCGCTTAACTAATGTAAGAATGGTTTCGTAAGTATTGCTACCCGTGAGCATAGAGGGGCTTCGCAAGTTCTCCCACAAAATGTAGGTCAGAAAAAGACACCAAAGCAGTGTAAGTAGTAGCATCTGGGCGAGTATAATTCGTCTTACAAGCGTTGGAGTTTTCAAGTTGAGCCAAAAATTTCGCATCAACCAATCCCTTTCTGAATTGTAGCGGTATCAATGACATACCCCACACCCCGCACCGTTCGCACATAGCCTTCGCCGATTTTGCGACGCAAATTTCCCATATGCACATCCAGCGGATTACTCATATTTTCTTTCGCGCCGAATAGCCTTTCCTCCAGAAAACGTCGTGTAAGCACGCGGTCAGCGCGCATCATTAAAATTTCAAGCAGGGCGTATTCACTTGCCGTTAAATCAACATTACGTCCACTAACTGTCACGCGACGAGTTGGCATATGAAGAAATAATCCTCGAATTTCTATCACCTCATTTTGAAAACCGTAACTGCGTCGGGCCAGTGCTCTCACCCTAGCCAACAACTCGGCGAGAACAAATGGTTTTACCAGATAGTCGTCTGCACCCGCATCGAGCCCACACAGGCGATCTTGCAGAGTGCCTCTTGCAGTCAGGATGATGACGGGGATCCCCCTGAACTGCTGACGTAAGCATGCTACCAGGCTCATGCCGTCACCGTCGGGCAGTCCGAGGTCGAGTAGCACAAGTTCTGGTACGCAGACATCGAGCTGATGCAACGCATCTACTTTTCGGCGAACCCATATGACATCTAACCCTTGATCTGCAAGTGCGATACGAACGCCATTGCCGAGATCCAGGTCGTCTTCGATTAGGAGAATTTTCACAATAGTTACGTTATCAAAAGTGAATGAAGAACGTCTGAAGAAAAAATATATTAGGAAATCTATTAGGATTTGTCTGAAAAGTCTCTTTGACTAAAATGATGCCCTCTGATTGCCAAGAGGGCCGTCATGACAGGCCGCTATGAAATTTCATCTGAGCGTTGGGCGATGATCGAAGCCATCGTTTCTCCTCCTCAACACATGGGGCGGCCAAGGCGCGATGACCGCCAGATGCTTAACGGAATCTTCTGGATTTTGTGCTCTGGTGCCAAATGGCGAGATCTTCCAGAGCGCTTTGGGCCTTGGAAGACCGTTTACCAGCGTTTCCGACAATGGCGTGACAACGGCACTTTTGAGCAGGTTCTGCGCCATTTACACCTTCGTTTGTGCGAAGATGGCTTTATCGATCTGAATACCTGGATGGTCGATTCGACATCGATTCGAGCTACCCGAGCGGCCAGCGGTGCTGGAAAAAAAGGGGCCCGCAAGAACCGCAACACCACTGCCTAGGCCGTAGCCGAGGCGGATTGACCACCAAAATACATCTCGCCTGCGACAGCCATGGCTTCCCCCTGGCTGTCATGTTGTCGCCCGGTCAAGAAGCCGACTCGCGCTATTTCATGCCGCTACTGGAACAGATCAGCCTGCCAGGCAGCAAGGGTCGTCCGCGTAAGCGTTGCCGATGTGTACTGGCGGACAAGGGCTATGACAGCCAGATACTGCGTCAGTACTGTGACCGCTACGGCATGCAGCCGATCATTCCCTTGCGCAAGATGCATCGCAAGCCTCGACCAGGCCTGCCTCGACTGTTCGACAGGCCACAATATAAAAAGCGCAACGTGATCGAACGGCTGTTCAGTTGGCTCAAAGAAAAACGTCGGCTCTGTACGCGATACGAAAAACTGGCGAGCAGCTTCAAAGCCATGGTTACACTGGCCTGTATCGAGAAATGCTTGCGGGCTGACTTTTCAGACAAACCCTAGATACCCCTACACAATTGGGGTATGAGCAATTGCGGCGTAGCGAGAGGCTGCTTTCGGCCAAAGCAGCCACTCACTACCTGCAGCTTGATGAGGATTTCGAATGCGTCCACTTTGCTAGGACAGATTCAATGATCGACCGATGCGAAGTTTTAGGTACTAGACTTTGCAAATGCCGGCATCGTCGACTGATGGAATGCGCTCCACCTTCAAGTAGCCAGGAGAACCAAAGGATCCGTTTCCACCCCCCGGTCCTGTCGACCCCTGATGCTTTCCTGGTCCACCCGCACCACCTGCTCCACCGGCTCCGCCGCCACCAGCATTTTGGAGAATTTTCAGTTTGGGGGGACGATCATTGGCACTGCCCCAACAAACCGTTGGGTCACTATTTCTCCAGCGAAAATGTAATTCGCCGGCATTTCCTCCTTGACCGCCTGTACCACCTGCGCCTCCCCAACCACCATCGCCTTCGCCACACAGCTTAGAGTTCTTCGCCCCGCCGCCAATTCCCCCACGCCCTCCAGCGCCAGCCTTTCCGCCCGCAGCACCGTTTAAGCTAATTGTCAGTCCATCAATTCTCTTTACATCAATGAGCATTGCCGCGTTAACTGCGCTTTGCCCCCGACCTCCGTTGCCTCCGTTACCACCACTTGGCCCCGCGTGGCAGTAACTAGCTTGTTGATTATTGTCGCTGCCAATCGCACCATCGTTTCCCGGCACTCTGCCGCTCAGGTTAATTTCAGTATTAGCAGCTGCGTCCAAAGATTTAATGTGAACATTGATGTTGTCTATTGGTTCACCAATAATTAATTTTCCACCTTGCTCTATCACCAAAGAGTCAATCCGCAGAAATACTCCCCCCTCCAAATCTTTCTTGTAGATGATCTTAGTTTCATCTTTAGCAATCAGAAGATCAACAGCGAATGTGGGAACAGCATAAAGAGCTAGACAACAGGTGGCGATGTAATTTTTCATTGGAGATATCCCTGCGAGTTATCTGATGTTTAGAAACCTGACTACATCAGGCGATACTCCCATAGCATTTTAATGCGATGAGAATGTTGTATAACGCTACCTGTCGCCCTGTTATCCCTTGCTTAGCAAGTAGGAGTCGCGGCAAGCGCGACACCGCCCAAGGAGAAACGCAGCATGAAGCGCAGCAAGCACAACTGCGGCAAAGATTCAGCGTAGCAGCTATTTGCCAGCACCCATGGTCTGCTTTGGATCGATGCTGCCTGCCAGTGCCTTTACGCTCTCCGTATTGGGATTACCGGCTGCAAACCTGAACTGGCTTAGGCTTAGCCGGAATTCGAACCCTTGAGCTTGGCCAAGCCCTGCTTGATGTGGCCGGCGTTTTCGCCAATCGTGTCAAGCGCCCCGCGGATGTTATTCCCAACCTTTGACGAGCCTTGCTGTTCGACATGCAGTGTCAGCTCCATCAAGGCAGCCTCCAAGGCTAGTTGATTGGTGTACATCCTCTCAAGTACATCGTGCAGCGAATAATCACCAAGCATGGAGTCGTCTCCTTCCGAGAAAAGTACAAGCATAGTAGTGGTAATGCCCTGTTAAGCAGTGATTTCAACTTGCTTAGAAATTGCTACAACGGGAAGGGGATATAGCGGATTAGCCCCCTGGAACAGGGCTTTGGGTGAGGGCTACGCCCAATCCATCATGGGTGCAACGCTAAAGCGGCGGGAGAGTGGGGCGGTTTGTAGGGGCATTGGGTGTCTGAGTCAGCGAGGCGAATAGTGCGCAGTTTATCAGGGATGGATGTTGGGTGTTGGGAGGTGTGGTCTGTGCCCTTCACCTCGTCGTAAGGGCGGTTTCGCCGAGGGTCTGACCTTCAGTACTTTTTATATGTAAATGACTAAAATTTAAAGAAAACTAGTTTTCAAGTGGATGATCCTGAAAAGCTTGAAATTTTGTCAATGTTCGTGGCGGGTCTGCAAAGCGGAAAAATCTATCGAGCTTAGATAGTATTAGAAAGTTTGGGCTCTCTCTGGAGAAGGACTTTTATGCTGGGAAGTCAAGAAAAGATGCAGTTCCTAAGATAGTGGAGTTGGTCGCGAAGATGCCTGTTGATGATGTGAGGAAGTTTGCGCGGCGAGTTATTGATACTAAAGAAGACGCTGGCATGCTCGATAAAGGCTACCAAAATTTGGCGGAGTTTTTATTGCGTAACTGAATTTGTTAAGTCGTGTATCGGATGTCGAGTTTGGATGGCTAAGATCTTGGGAAATTTCTCACAGTTCTCTCGGCTTGCCCCCTCAGACCTCCCATCGCTAACCTCCTTAAGCCGCTGCCAACCCAGCGGCCGGATGTGGAAGTCCGACCAAGCTGAAGGCGCTCAATCGCCCATAAACACCTACCGGCGTTTTTTTACGTCTGTATGATTGCTTATGGCGGCTGTGCGCGGGGCACTTCGGTGCGCCGGGTCCTTTAGCCCTGGTCTTCCACACCTGCGTACAGCTGCCACCTCTCATGTGGAAGTGAGATAGGCAGTTCCTTAAACGCTAAAGGAGCTTCGCCATGTACAAAGCCACACCTAACCCGCCTTATGCTTCAAGCGCCACATCCTCTGATCTCAATCTTCAAGCCGCAGCCCAGCGAGCAATCGAGCATCACTTGCCGCCATCTGACGACGGTACCGTTAGCGAACGCCCAAGCGGCACCCTCTTTCTGGTCAATCCAACCATCGACCCCGAAACCCTCCTAGCCAACGCCGCCGAAAACCTCGCATCCGCCAACCAAATGGCCGCAACCCTGGCTTTTGACCTCGAAGACCCGCACCGCGCCATCATCCTGGGCATCCACCAACTCATCGACCTAAGCGCTCTACTCATCGCCCGCGCCCAAGAGCAAGTCGCGCCTGCTGCCAACCCCGCCGCCTTACCCCAAGGCGGCAACCTGAACCCCTGCTGTCACCGCGCAAAGTTTCATAATTCCCTGCGTATTTGGGGACTACGCTACTGTTCAAGAGAGGCCCCCCGTACCTCCAGCCCATAGGGAACTGAAAACATGATCTCGAACCTGGTTAAAGTCGTGCTGATTGCTGGCACGTTGCTGTTGGGTGCTTGTTCGACGGGAACGTCGGGCGGGAGTGGTGACCCTTGTTTTACTGGCGGATGCCAGGCGTTTGGGGACCATAGCCCGAGCAAGGCGGCCAAGATGAATTTTGGCGGGAGTGGGCTGGGGAGCAGTTATGGGGAGTATGGGTCGGGGTTGTTGCATGATGATTGATGAATGGTGGGTCAGTCATTGGGGTAGTGACTGACCTATTGCTATCGGGGGCAAGCCCCCTACCACATTGGATCTATAATCGGCGCAAAACTAGCGTCGTTAGTGGCCGCCTTTCATGCGCCGGGCAATCAGGTAGAGGCCCAGGCCGATCAGCGCCGTCACTGCGCCGATGTACCCAGTGCTGGTCCAGCCCAACCCCGCCGTAATCGCCATCCCGCCAAACCACGGCCCCAGTGCATTCGCCAGGTTGAACGCCGCGTGGTTGGACGCGGCCGCCAGGCTCGGTGCCTCGTGCGCAATGTCCATCAGGCGGATCTGCAACGGCGCGGCCAAGGCCACCATGGTGCCGACCAGGCCCATGCTCAATAGCACGCCCCACAGTGACGACGCCGCAAAGGGGAAGAACAGCAACACCGCAATCGACCACACCAATATCAAACCCACCGCGCGAAATTGCAGGCGGTCAAACAGCTTGCCGCCAGCGATGTTGCCGATGATCCCACCCACGCCAAACGCGGCGAGGCCGAAGGGGATCCACTGCGGCGAGACTTTGGTCACTTCCAGCATGGTCGGCGCCAGGTAGCTGAATACGCAGAACATCCCGGCAAAACCAATCGCACCAATGGACAACGCCATCCACACCTGCGGTTTGGTGAAGGCGCGCATTTCCTTGCGTGGGTCACTACGTTCTTCATCGTGGCGGTGCGGCACGAACTGCCAGACGAGGGCGATGGTGCACAGGGCAATCACGCTCACCAGCCCGAACGCCGAGCGCCAGCCCAGGTGTTGGCCGAGGAAGGTGGCGATGGGGTTGCCCAGCAGCATGGCCAGGGTCAGGCCCATCATTACCCGGGCCACGGCGCCGGCGCGTTTGTCGGTGGGCACCATGCTGGAGGCGACGACGGCGGCGATGCCGAAGTAAGCACCGTGGGGCAGGCCGCTGATAAAGCGGAAGGCCACCAATGAGCTGAAGCTCGGAGTAAACGCCGTGGCGAAGTTGCCCAGGGCATACAGGCCCATCAACAACAGCAGCATATGTTTGCGCAGTAGCTTGGCGCCGAGGATGGCCAGCAGCGGGGCACCGACCATGACGCCCAGCGCGTAGGCGCTGATGGCGTGGCCCACCTGGGGTTCGCTCAAGCCCAGGTTCTGGGCGATGTCGGGCATCAAACCCATGATGGCGAATTCGCCGGTACCGATTGCGAAAGCGCCCACGGCCATGGCCGCTTCCATTTTGGCGGCACTGCGCGCAGGCAGCACGTGCCCGAGTGTTTGGTGGGTAGACATGGATTGCTCTGTTGGATAGGGGCACGAAAGTCAGTCGCCGATGCTACGCACGCGACGGTGAAGGTGTCTAGAACCGCCGCACGCGCGAGAGTTCCGGGCCTGTGACGCCACGTCGCGCTCGATGCACTTGACACTGGCGCGGCGAAACCCGCGATTCAGAGCTGTCAATTGGCCAAACGGCGCATAAACGCTGTTTGCCGTGATATTCTGCGCGCCGTCTTGGGCTAGTCTTTCCTGGTGCGTACACCCGTATACGTCCCGGCGATTGGCTGTCGTCCAGGTAGCTGAAGCCAATAATGATAAGAAGTCAGCGCAGAAGGGACATAAAAGTGAGGTCGATACGTCGGCCTTGTGTGCCCACCCTACGGCCTGAAGAGTCAGGGGCGGTAGGGCGGATGGCGTTTTATCATAGGTGCTACTGATGTTTAAAAAAGTAAACACTGCCTTGCTGGGGCTGGCGTTGTCGATGGGGATCTCGACCGTCCACGCGCAAGAGGCAAAGAAAGTCGATGTGCTGCTGATCGGCGGCGGCATCATGAGTGCGACCCTGGGTGTCTGGCTCAACGAGCTGGAACCGGACTGGTCGATGGAAATGGTCGAACGCCTCGATGGCGTGGCCGAAGAAAGCTCCAACGGCTGGAACAACGCCGGTACCGGTCACTCGGCCCTGGCTGAGTTGAACTACACCCCGGAAGACAAGAACGGCAACGTTGAGATCCCCAAAGCGGTCGAGATCAACGAAGCGTTCCAGATCTCCCGTCAGTTCTGGTCCTGGCAGGTCCAGCAGGGCGTGCTGAAGAACCCGCGCTCGTTCATCAACTCCACACCGCACATGAGCTTTGTGTGGGGCGATGACAACATCAAGTTCCTCAAGAAGCGTTACGAAGCGCTGCAGGCCAGCCCGCTGTTCGCCGGCATGCAGTACTCCGAAGACCCGGCGCAGATCGCCAAGTGGGTGCCGCTGATGATGGAAGGGCGTGACCCGAACCAGAAAATCGCGGCCACCTGGAGCCCGCTGGGTACCGACATGAACTTCGGCGAGATCACCCGCCAGTTCGTTGCCCACCTGCAGACCACGCCCAAGTTCGACCTGAAACTGTCGAGCGAAGTGCAGGACATCACCAAGAACGATGACGGTTCGTGGCGTGTCAGCTACAAAAACCTGAAAGACGGCACCAAGACTGAAACCGACGCCAAGTTCGTGTTCATCGGCGCCGGCGGCGGTGCCCTGCACCTGCTGCAAAAGTCGGGCATTCCTGAAGCCAAGGAATACGCCGGCTTCCCGGTGGGTGGTTCGTTCCTGGTGACCGATAACCCAACCGTGGCCGAGCAACACCTGGCCAAGGCCTACGGTAAAGCTTCGGTCGGTTCGCCGCCGATGTCGGTTCCGCACCTGGACACCCGCGTGCTGGATGGCAAGCGCGTGATCCTGTTTGGCCCATTCGCAACCTTCTCCACCAAGTTCCTCAAAGAAGGCTCGTACCTGGACCTGCTGACCAGCACCACCACCCACAACATCTGGCCAATGACCAAAGTCGGTATTCGTGAATACCCACTGGTCGAGTACCTTGCCGGCCAACTGATGCTGTCGGACGACGACCGCTTCAAGGCGCTGCAAGAGTACTTCCCGAATGCCAAGAAAGAAGACTGGCGCCTGTGGCAAGCCGGTCAGCGCGTGCAGATCATCAAGCGTGACGAAGAGCAGGGCGGCGTCCTGAAACTCGGTACCGAAGTGGTCAGCTCCGCCGACAACACCATCGCGGGCCTGTTGGGTGCATCGCCAGGCGCGTCGACCGCGGCTCCGATCATGCTGACCGTGCTGCAGAAGGTGTTCAAGGACAAGGTCGCGACCCCTGAGTGGCAGGCAAAACTGCACCAGATCGTACCGAGCTACGGCACCAAGCTGAACGACAGCCCTGAAGCGGTTGCCAAGGAATGGGCCTACACCGCTGGCGTTCTGCAACTGCCAACACCGCCTGTGATTCCGGCCAGGACCGCTCCGGCGGCGACCGAGGCGGCCAAGCCTGCGGCCCAGCCGAGCAAGCCGGCGTCTGATCTGGCGCTGTAAACAAAGCTGTGCAAAAGCCCGCTGAACCGGTGACGGTCAGCGGGCTTTTTCATGGCGTGGTGTTTAGGGGCGAGGGCGCGAGCGCGCGACGGGAGGCAGTTCAACCGTGCGTTCAGCCGCCGCCAGCGCCGCCTTCAAGCCGGCTTGGTCCAGCGGCACGCAATACGCAGGCTTGGCCCGCTCAAACCGCCAGCTGTCATCCAGCCCACCCGCATCCACGGCATCAAAACCGAGTTCGTCGAGCAACTGGATCACGTGTGCCTTCGCGGCGGCGTCGTCCGCGGCCGCCGGCAGGGCACGGCGGTCGGGCGCGCCGTGGGGGCGGGCATCCTGTGTCAGCTCGGGCGCGAAGATCGCATTGAATACCTTCACTACGTGCGAGTGGGGAAGGTGGTCAGCCAGCAGTCGGCTGGTGGTGGTTTCAAAGCGATCCAGCACCGGGATATGCCCGTCGCGGTCAGGGTAGTAATTATTGGCGTCCATCACTGTTTTGCCTTCCAGCCATTGAGCCGGGACGCTGCGGTAATGCTCCAGGGGAATCGCCACGAGGGCGATATCGCCGAATCGAGCGGCGTCTTCGGCGCTGCCCACTTGCACGCCGAGTATCCCGCTTACCACGCTGCTCATGGTGTGGGGGCCGCGCGAGTTGCTCAACATCACCTCATGCCCGGCCGCCAGTGCCAGTTGAGCCACGGCGCGCCCGATAAAGCCTGCTCCAATAACGCCAATCTTCATGATTGTGCTCCTGTGAATGGGGGGAGCCGTTATGATGATTGGCAACCAATGGGTGATAAATCGTCATTCTGGTGTGGATGTTGTTACTGGGAGTGGGGAATGATGGATCGCCTATCAAGTATGAATGCGTTCGTGACGGCGGCTGAGCTGGGCTCCTACGCGCGTGCCGCTGAGCGCCTGGGCATGTCGCCGCAGATGGTGGCCAAACATGTCGCCGCGCTGGAATTGCGCCTGGGTGCACGGTTGCTCAACCGCACCACGCGCCGGCAAAGCCTGACGGAGTTGGGGAGCGCGTACTACGAACGCTGCAAACACATCCTCACAGAGGCCGAGGCCGCCGATTCCCTGGCGCAGATCATGAACGACACCCCGCGCGGCAAGTTGAAAATCACCGCGCCGGTCACGTTTGGCTCCCACAGCTTGATGCCGCTGATTACCGGGTTCCTGCGTGACCACCCGGATGTGGAAATCGACCTGCACCTGACGGATCGGTTTGTCGACCTGGTGGAGGAGGGGTACGAAGCGGCCTTTCGTATCGGGCCCCTGGCAACCACCGGCCTCACGGCCAGGCCGCTGGCGCCTTATCGCCTGGTGGTCTGCGCGGCGCCGGCCTACCTGGCGGCCCGCGGTACACCGGCGGTGCCGGCAGACCTTGAGCATCACGAATGCCTGGGATATGCCTTCTGGTCGCGCCCGGCCGATCGCGAGTGGGTGTTTTTCCAGGGGGCGACCGCGCACAGGGTGCAGGTTGCCAGCCGTTTGCAGATCAATGAAAGCCGGGCCCTGATGTCGGCCGCGCTGGATGGTTTCGGCATTGTCCTTGGCCCGGAGGATTTTCTGCGCGGGGCCTTGGCCAGGGGCGAGTTGGTGCGGGTACTGCCGGACTTTGACGCGCCGAGCCGGTCGATGCATTTGGTCTACACCGCCAACCGGCAGCGTACGGCCAAGCTGCGGCGATTTGTCGAGGCAGTGGTTCAGCGCTTCGGTCCCGCGTGATGCCCTTTGCTTGAGCGGCGACCGGCGGTTTCCCGCCGATCAGCGCCAACGACCGACTGTCGCTTGCACTTCTTGATGCCCTCGGGTTCAGCAATCTGACAGACACCGCCTGTTAAAAAAGTACCCAGGCCAAGCAGGAGCGCGGCTGAAACACAGGGGGATTTTTTACTGGTGCACGTGTTGGGCGTCAGCGCCCGAGGGGTTTTTATGTTGTTACGTTATGCGGCATTGGCGGCGGTCGTCGTCGCGGCATCCGGGTGTGTGCAAGAGCGCGTTGTGCATGAGCGTCGGCCGGTGCAACGTGAATATGTCGAGGTGGTGGCGCCGCAACCGCCGCCGGTGCAGGTGATTGAGGTCGAGCCACCGGTACGTGAAGGCTACTTGTGGTCACGCGGCTATTGGCGCTGGGAAGGCGGGCGCTATGTGGCGGTGCACGGCCATTGGGAGCCGGTGCGCGAAGGCTATCGCTATGTGCATCCGCACTGGGTGCAACGCAGCGATGGGTATCACTGGCAGGTAGGGGGCTGGGTTCGCTGAACCTACGCTGGTGGCAGAGCGGCCGCTCACGAAGCAGGTTGTTGGCAGGTCGGGCCAGGCAATGTGGCCAGGGCAGCAAGAAGAAGCGTGCGCACGTGGGCTTTCTCTCCATCGGAAGGTGAAGGCGATTTCTACCAAAGCCTGCCAATCGTCGCAACGCCTGCCAGATGACTTCGGCATGTTCGACGGTCAACTCACGGGTGCGCAAGAGCGTTTCCAGCACGGTGACGACTTCGCTCTTGGTCGATGGGCAGCTTTATAAAACCCACACCAGTTCCACCACGCACACCAGGCTGACAAAGCCTGGCGAAAGGGTGGCGAGGGATTCGATCAGGGCGGATGCCTTGGGGGACTGGACAGAGGATCATCCTGGGTGACATAGCGCACGAGTACGTTGGTATCCAGCCCGATCCTCCAGCGTTAGCTCACTGCACCACGCGGTAGCACGGTACATACGCCGCGCCGCCCGGCAACTTCATGCGGTGCTGGGCGACGAATGCCTGAAGCAGTTCGTCCAGCGGCTGCATGATGGCCGGGTCGCCGTGGATCTCGTAAGGACCGTTCTGTTCGATCAGGCGGATACCCTTGTCCTTCACGTTCCCCGCCACGATCCCCGAGAACGCCCGGCGCAGGTTGGCCGCCAGCTCATGGGGCGGCAATGCATGGTTGAGTTGCAGGCTGGCCATGTTTTCGTGGGTGGGGTCGAACGGGCGCTGGAAGCCTTCATCGATCTTCAGCAGCCAGTTGAAGTGGAAGGCGTCGTTGCGCTCGCGGCGGAACTGTTTCACCGCCTTGAGACCTGCGGTCATCTGGCGCGCCACTTCGGCCGGGTCGTCGATGATGATCTGGTAGTGCGCCTGCGCCGCTTCACCGAGGGTGGCGCCGACGAACGCATGCAATTGTTGCAGGTACGGCGCGGCCTGTTTCGGCCCGGTGAGGACGACCGGGAACGGTACGTCGCGGTTGTCCGGGTGCATCAGGATGCCCAGCAGGTACAGGAACTCTTCCGCCGTACCGGCGCCGCCCGGGAAGATGATGATGCCGTGGCCGACCCGCACGAAGGCTTCCAGGCGCTTCTCGATGTCGGGCAGGATCACCAGTTCATTGACGATGGGGTTCGGGGCTTCGGCGGCGATGATGCCCGGCTCGGTCAGGCCCAGGTAGCGCCCGCTGGTAATACGTTGTTTGGCGTGGGAAATGGTCGCGCCCTTCATCGGGCCTTTCATTACGCCAGGGCCGCAACCGGTGCACACATCGAGACTGCGCAGGCCCAGTTCGTGGCCGACCTTCTTGGTGTATTTGTATTCTTCGGTATTGATCGAATGCCCGCCCCAGCACACCACGATCTTCGGCTCGACACCCGGGCGCAACGTACGGGCGTTGCGCAGCAGGTGAAACACATAGTCGGTGATGCCCTGGGAGTTGCTCAGGTCGATGCGCTGGCTGTCCAGTTCGTTCTCGGTGTAGACGATATCGCGCAGGGCGCTGAACAACATCTCACGGGTGCTGGCGATCATTTCGCCGTCGACAAAAGCGTCGGCCGGAGCATTCAGCAGCTCCAGGCGCACGCCACGGTCCTGCTGGTGGATGCGCACTTCAAAGTCTTTGTAGGCGTCGAGGATGGTCTTGGCGTTATCGATATGCGCGCCGGTGTTGAGGATTGCCAGGGCGCACTGGCGGAACAGGGTGTAGATGCTGCCGGTACCGGCTTCGCTCAGTTGCTGGACTTCGCGTTGGGAAAGGGTTTCGAGGCTGCCCTTGGGGCTGACGGAGGCGTTGATGACTTGACGTTGGGGCATTCTGATTCCTTGAAAGCACAGCCACCGCACCCGGTGAGGCGCGATGGCTTGAGAATGGTGGGCGCGGTTGAAGCGCACGAGCCGACTATTTACCTCAGGCGCAAGGCCGAGCGCAAATACCGTCCAACACCATCATGCCGCAGAACTTACTGAATCAGCTTCCAGTTTTTGTAGAAAACCCGACGCAGGGTAAAGACCATCCCGGCAAACCCGGCAATCACAGCGTTAAGCACCGTCGGCACTGGAGTGGGCCGCACGATATCGATAAACAGGCAGTAGCGCTTGGCATCGTTCTTGTTGAAGGACGCGTGCATCAGCGTGTCATCAAAGATGAACAACGGGTCGTCATGCCAGTAATGCTTATGCTTGCCCACTTGGATGTACACGCCGTCGTGATGGGGCGCCGGCGCCATGTTGTAAAGCACGCGGAACATCATGCGCAGGGGGCCGAAGTGAAACGAGGTCGAGCGGTTTTCATTGAACACCGACACGCCGATGGTCTTCACGAACGGCAGTTTTTTGCGCAGTTCGGGAATATCCAGCGTGGTTTCAATTGACCGCCCGTACCATTGGAAAAACAACATGCCGCGCTTTTTCTCGGCCATGCGTTCATCCAGGTAACCGATGATTTCATCTTTATGGGCCATGGCGTCGTCGAGGACCTGTTGCAGGTCTTCACGCCAGGCGGGTGGCAGGTCGCTCATCGTGTAAACATGGCGGTTGCGCGAGCTCAACAGGTCGAACAAGGTGTTGAACGGCGCCAGTAGCCAGGTGTTGCGGCCGCTGCCGATAAAATACTTCTTGAACGTAGGGGCGTCATACAAACCGTTACGCAGGAAGTCGTAAATACCGCACACCAGCACCAGGCAGAGGAATACCAGGGTGGTTTCTGGGAACACATCAATGATCAACAGGACGGCGAGTACCCAGGCAACCGATACCATTTTTTTACGCAAGGCCAGCGTGTTCATGCAACTTCGCTCCAGCAGGACGCCATTCGACAGTTCCGGATCCGTGGCCGCGAGTGGTTGGGTTTTGAAACATATTGAAACAACTGCGTCATAATAAGCCGTTCCGCGCCGCAAAGGCGTTTTTTAATAGTGCGAAATTGTGAAAACCCTGCACATTTTTAAGCGCTGCCGGCCGTGTTTGGATTGGATTTTGTAAACAGAAGATTTGCGACTATCGTGACGCTTCGGTTTTTCGGGCGTCATAGACCGGTACGATTGAAGTTGAATGGCCACCACTGGCCTTCGGCACCTTGGAAGAGGCAGAAATTTTATGATCATCAAACCGCGGGTTCGTGGCTTTATCTGTGTGACCGCTCACCCTGTTGGCTGTGAGGCGAACGTCAAGGAACAGATCGACTACGTAACCAAACACGGCGCAATCAAAGGTGGCCCGAAGAAGGTGCTGGTTCTTGGCGCTTCCACCGGCTACGGCCTGGCCGCGCGCATCAGTGCTGCGTTTGGCTGCGGCGCCGACACCCTGGGCGTGTTTTTTGAGAAAGAAGGCGAAGAAGGCAAGCTGAGCACCGCCGGCTGGTACAACAGCGCCGCGTTCGAGAAGTTTGCCGTTGAAAAAGGCCTGTATGCCAAAAGCATCAACGGCGACGCCTTCTCCGACGAGATCAAGCGCCTGACCATCGAGACCATCAAAAAAGATCTGGGCAAGATCGACCTGGTGGTCTATAGCCTGGCCGCGCCACGCCGTACCGACCCGCAAGGCGTGGTGCACACCTCCACCCTCAAGCCGATCGGCAAGGCCGTGACCCTGCGCGGTATCAACACCGACAAGGGCGTTGTGGTCGACACCACCCTGGAGCCGGCCACCCAGGAAGAAATCGACGGCACCGTGAAGGTCATGGGCGGCGAAGACTGGCAGCTGTGGATCGACGCCCTGCGTGACGCCGATGTATTGGCCGAAGGCGCCAAGACCACCGCGTTCACCTACCTCGGCGAGAAGCTGACCCAGGACATCTACTGGAACGGCTCCATCGGCGAAGCCAAGAAAGACCTGGACAAGAAAGTCCTGACCCTGCGTGACAACCTCGCCGCGCTCAAGGGCGATGCCCGCGTGTCGGTACTCAAGGCCGTGGTCACCCAGGCCAGCTCGGCGATCCCGATCATGCCGCTGTACCTGTCGCTGCTGTTCAAGGTGATGAAAGAGCAGGGCACTCATGAAGGCTGCATCGAGCAGGTCTACGGCCTGTTCAAGGACAGCCTGTACGGCAGCCAGCCGAAACTCGACGCCGACGGCCGCCTGCGTGCCGACCTGGCCGAGCTGGAGCCGAAAGTCCAGGACGCCGTGGCAGCGCTGTGGAACCAGGTCACCGACGAGAACGTCAACGAGACCACCGATTTTGCCGGCTACAAGGCAGAGTTCATGCGGTTGTTCGGCTTTGAAGTCGACGGTGTGGACTACGATGCTGATGTGAACCCGACCGTCAAAATCAACGGTCTGGTCCAAGCCTAAACGCGGTTGAACATATGGGAGGGGGCTTGCTCCCGATAGCGAGGGGTCAGCTAGCGATAAGCTGTCTGGCCCGACGCAATCGGGAGCAAGCCCCCTCCCACGTTTGGTTGTGTACATTTCAGAAAATTCTTACGCTTCGGCGCGCAGTTCCCGCTTTTCAGATCTGCCAGACTCCTTCGGCTATCAAGCCGCGCCAACGGAGGATCTGATGACGATTCGTGCAGTAGTTTTTGATTTCGGCGGTGTTCTGTTCGACTGGAGCCCGCACCATCTGTACCGCAAGCTGATTGCCGACGACCACGAACGGCAATGGTTTCTCGACACCATTTGTACCCAGGCCTGGAACACCGAGCAGGACGCCGGGCGCACGCTCGCCGACGCAACGCGCACCCTCATCGACCAATACCCGTGCCATGAAACCTTGATCCAGGCTTATTACGAGCGTTGGCACGAGATGCTGCGCGGCCCGTTGCCGGAAGGGGTGGCGATTCTCAATGCGCTGCATGCTGCCCATATGCCCCTGTTCGGGCTCACCAACTGGTCTGCCGAAACCTTTCCCTATGCGCGGGCCCATTACCCATTCCTGCAGTGTTTTCGCAACATTGTGGTGTCCGGCGAATTGAAACTCATCAAGCCCGATCCGGCGATCTACCACGCCAGCCTGGCTCAGGTGCGTGCCTGCCTGCCGGATATCCGCCCCGCAGAAGTGGTGTTTATCGATGACGTGGCCGGCAATATCGACGCCGCCGTCGCGTTGGGTTGGCAGGGCATTCACCATGTGTCGGCCGAGCATACCGCCGCACGATTGCGTGAGCTGGGCGTGAGCTTTTAGCGCGCCCACTTTTCCATGACGAAATCGACAAACGCCCGCAGTTTCGGCAGGCGGTAACGGTCCTGGCCGTAGAGCAAATGCATGGGCCGGCTGGGCAGTTGATAGTCGGTCAGCAAGGCCACGAGCTTGCCGCTCTGCAGGTCGGGCTGCACCAGGGCATCGGGCAGCATGACGATGCCCATGCCTTGCACCGCCACTTGGCGCAGGGCCTGGGAGCTGTTGATGGTCAATGAGCCGGACACCGGAATCTCCACTTCGCCTTGCTCCCCGGTCATGCGCCATAGCTTGTCGGCATTGCGCCAATCGTCGGTGGAGGGGTAGGCGAACGCCAGGCAGTCGTGCTGTTGCAGGTCTTCAGGGCGAGCAGGCGTGCCGCGCTGCGCCAGGTAGTCCGGGGACGCGCAGAGGGTGATGGTGTAATCCTGCAGGGGCCGGGCGATCAGGCTTGAAGGTTCCAGTTCACCCAGGCGGATCGCTACGTCGAAGCCGCTGTCGACCAGGTCCATGCGTTCATTGCTGAGTACGACATAGAGCTTGAGCAGCGGGTAGCGCTGGGAGAACTCGCTCAAGGCCGGCGCCAGGCGCTCGGTGCCGAACGCCGGAGGGGCGGTGATGCGCAAGGTGCCTTTGGGCACGTCACTGTGCGCTTGTTCCGCCAATTGCTCGGAGTCGGCCACCAGCCCCAGTACTTCAAGGCAGCGCTGGTAATACTGGCCGCCGAATTCCGTGAGGCTTTGTTTGCGCGTGGTGCGCTTGAGCAGGCTGACACCCAGGCGTTGCTCCAAGGCGCGCAAGTGATTGCCGACCATCGTGGTCGACATCCCGCAGGCATGGGCGGCGGCGGTCATGCTGCCGGCCTCGACCACTTTTACGTACACCGACATCGCCTGGAACAGATCCATTATCAATCCCTGATTTAAAGTCATTGCAGAAAGGCGCAGTTTATCCAGTCGGGGTGGTTAACGATACTTCAGCTACCCCTACGATGCACTGGAGCTTGCCACCATGACCGCCGCCTGCCTGATGACGACCTACCAACCCTTGGCCTTGAGCTTTACTCGCGGCCTGGGCACGCGCCTGTGGGATCAGCAGGGGCGCGAATACCTGGATGCGGTGGCAGGCGTGGCGGTGACCAATGTCGGGCACTCTCACCCGAAACTGGTGACGGCCATCAGCGAACAGGCCGGCTTGTTATTGCACACATCCAACCTCTACAGCATCGACTGGCAGCAACGCCTGGCCCGGCGCCTCACTCAGCTGTCGGGCCTGGACCGCGCCTTCTTCAACAACTCCGGCGCCGAAGCCAACGAGGCCGCACTGAAGCTGGCGCGGTTGCATGGCTGGAAAAAAGGCATCGAAGAGCCGCTGGTGGTGGTGATGGAAAACGCCTTCCATGGCCGCACCCTCGGCACCATGGCGGCCAGCGATGGGCCGTCGGTACGCCTTGGGTTTCAACGTTTGCCCGGCGATTTTCTCAAGGTCCGGTTCGGTGATCTGGCGGCCATTGAAGCGATCACCCAAACGTTTGGCTCGCGGATCGCAGCGGTCTTGCTGGAGCCGATCCAGGGCGAAAGCGGCGTCATGCCGGCGCCCGCGGGTTACCTGCGCGCCCTGCGCGATCACTGCACCCGGCATGGCTGGCTGATGATGCTCGATGAAATCCAGACCGGTATCGGCCGTACCGGTACCTGGTTTGCATTCCAGCACGAAGGTATCGTGCCGGACGTGATGACCCTGGCCAAAGGCCTGGGCAACGGGGTACCCATCGGCGCCTGCCTGGCTCGCACGGCGGTGGCCCAGTTGTTCACGCCGGGCAGTCACGGCAGCACGTTCGGTGGCAACCCGCTGGCCTGCCGAGTAGGCTGCACCGTGCTCGACATTATCGAAGAGCAAGGCCTGTTGCAGAACGCGGCGCAACAGGGGGAACGCTTGCTGGCGCGGTTGCGGGCGGAATTGGATGAACATCCGCAGGTACTGGCGATTCGGGGGCGGGGCCTGATGATCGGCATCGAACTGGCCAGCCCCAGTCGCGACCTGACGCAGCGCGCCGCCCACGAGCATGGGCTGTTGATCAATGTGACGCGGGGCAAAGTCATTCGCCTGTTGCCGCCCCTGACCCTGGAGGCCAAGGAGGTCGAGATGATCGTACGGGCCATCACCCGGCTATTGGATTGAAGTGCGCTGAAACTGGGGGCTTATAGGTCATGCCCATTCAGCCATTCCTGATTCATCGTCTCGGTGTCTCCCAGATACGCCAGCAACCACGCCATGGCCGGGGACAGCTTGTCCTGTGCCCAGGCCACGCACGACGGGCTGGCGGGGAAGGGCCGGGTCAGTTGCAGCGCCACCAGTTCGCCGCGTTCGATCCACGGCAATACCTGATGCGCCGGTGCCATGCCGACGCACAGGCCATCGCGCAGGCAATCGATGGCCGACGCCCAGTTCGGTACGACCAGGCGACGTTGGTTATCCAGGGTCCAGGTGTCGCGCTTGGGCAGGTTGCGCGACGTGTCGGTCATGCACAGCGAGGCGAACGGGCGCAGTTGGTCATCGCTGAGCAACCCTTCAATGTTGGCCAAGGGATGCGTTGCACTGACGACACACAGCCAGTTCAACAACCCCATGTCGCGAAAGCTAAAGCGGCTGGCCACCGGCACTGCGCTGGTGGCGCCGATCACAATGTCGGTACGCTCGTCGGCCAAGGCATCCCACACGCCGTTGTACACCTCGTACTCCAGCAGCAACTCCACCTCGGGGAACCGCCGATAGAAATCCAGCACCAACTGCCGGCAGCGCTGAGGTTTGACGATAGAGTCCACTGCCACCTTCAACTGGCCACTCCAGCCGTTGGCCACCTGCTGGCACAAACGCCGGGTGCCGAGCATTTTTTTCATCACGCCACGGGCTTCGTCGATAAACAGGCGGCCGGCGGGGGTCAGTTCGACGTCGCGATGGCGCCGCACAAACAATGGCACTGCCAGCCACTCCTCAATCTGACGTACCGTATAGCTGATGGCCGACGGCACGCGATGCAATTCCTGGGCGGCGGCGCTGAAACTGCCATGGCGCGCTACCGCGTCGACTACCTCCAGGGAGTATTCAGACCACATACGGGCTGCCTTCAAATTTTTTGATGATAGTGTCCAATTATTATCGCTTCACACAAAATATGTCAGCTTCATAATGGCTGCCAGTCAGCAAATGGTTTGATGGCAGATTCAACAAGGTTTCGATGAAAAATTCTTTTGGGTTCACTTGGTACCTGGCGGGGCTGAGCATGCTTGGTTATCTCGCCATGGACATGTACTTGCCGGCGTTCGGCGCCATGGGCGAGCAATTGCAGATCGGCGCTGGCGCGGTGGGCGCCAGCTTGAGCATCTTCCTCGCCGGTTTTGCGTTGGGGCAGTTGTTGTGGGGGCCGTTGTCCGACCGACTGGGGCGCAAGCCGATTCTGCTGGTGGGGTTGAGTCTGTTCGTACTGGGCTGCGCGGGTATGTTCTGGGTCGAGACGGCGCCGCAGCTCCTGGCCTTGCGCTTTCTGCAGGCGATTGGTGTGTGCTCGGCTGCCGTGAGCTGGCAAGCGTTGGTGATTGATCGTTACCCGGCCGACAAGGCGCACCGGGTGTTCGCCAGCATCATGCCGTTGATGTCACTGTCGCCCGCCCTGGCGCCGCTGTTGGGCGCGATGGTGCTGAATCACTTGGGGTGGCAGGCGATTTTCGGGGTGTTGCTGGGGGTGTCGCTGCTGTTGCTGCTGCCGACGGTGTGCCTGCGCCGTACGCCAAAAAATGTGACGCATACGCCGTCGCGCCTCGGTTATGCGCAGTTGTTCAGGTCTCGGGTGTTCAGCGGCAACGTGATGATCTTCGCCGCCTGCTCCGCCAGTTTCTTCGCCTGGCTGACGGCTTCGCCGTTCATCCTTGGCGACATGGGCTACAGCCCCAATGACATCGGCCTGAGCTATGTGCCGCCAACCCTGGCGTTTCTGGTGGGTGGCTACAGTTGTCGCAGTGCCTTGCAGCGTTTCCAGGGCAAGACATTACTGCCCTGGCTGCTGGTGGCTTACTGCATCAGCATGGTGGCGTTGTACATGGTCGCCACCTGGACTGTGCCGACCCTCACCACCTTACTGATTCCGTTCTGCTTGATGGCGCTGGTCAACGGCGCCAGTTACCCGATCGTGGTAGCGAATGCGCTGATGCCCTTTTCGGAAAATTCCGGCAAGGCCGCAGCACTGCAAAACACCTTGCAGTTGGGGCTGTGCTTCCTCAGCAGCCTGCTGGTGTCATCGATGATCGAACAACCGTTGTTGATCACGGTGATGGTGATGCTGGCGACTGCGCCGTTGGCGGTGTTGGGCTATTGGCTGGCGCGGCCGAAGGCGGACCCCGCCGAACTGGCCAATGCCTGAACTGAGAATGCGTAAAAATGTGGGAGGGGGTTGCTCTCCCACATGTGGATTGAGTGAATGAAGTGCATCGCTAGAACGTCACTTCCATGTTCAGCGTCGGCGTGGAGGTGCGGCTCCCCCGGCCACCGTCCACACCGAACTTGTTGTGCCAGTATTCATAACCTACCCCAAGGTACAGGTTCGGCTTCACGCTTTTGCCTGGCCGCACCGCCACCATCAGCGCCGTGCGCATCAGCGCTTCCGGCGCCGTGTCACGGCCATGATAGTCCTCGCCTTTTTCCCCGACGTAATTGATAAACCCCTGGAATTTAGCCGCGTGGTTGGCGATCTCGAACGGGCGCATCCAGGTCAGGTTGAGCAGGTAGGTGTCATCAAACGTGTGGTTCGATTCTTGCGCGCCGGGGATGCCGGTGTGGTTCTTTTCCTTGTAGTACATCAGGCTCAAATCCAGCACACCGACGCTGTTGAATTTCAGCGTGGGGCCAAACACCAGCGCGCGTTTTCTGGCCGAGGCGAAGTTGTTGTTGCGGTTGGCATCAAAACCCAGGGTCAACGCGTAATCCTTGATCAGCCCGGTGCCCGGCGGCATGTCGAAGACGCGTGAGGCATACAGCTGGTGCCGATACACCGCGTACACCTCGCTGCCGCCATGGTCGGTGCCCTTGCGCGGGTCGCGGCTGTCGGACAGGAACACATCCAGGTTGAGGAAATTGCTGCCGTAGCGGTAGCCGCTGGCGTGGGTGAAGCTGTAGATGCGCTTGCTGAAGTCGTCGGGGTTATTGGGATTGGTGAAATGCTGGCCGTAGCGAAAGCCGACGCTGTTGTTCATCCATTCCATGGCAACGGCCTCGCCGCCGCCGAGGAGGGTCAGTGCAACGGTGGCGCCCTGTAATGCCTTTTTCATTGTTCTAGGTCCTTTGGCGTTCTGGCTCATCGCGGCCGAGTGGTTTTTGTAACGCCGATGGAGGGTATCTTGTTCGGTTGATTGTATACAACTCTATGGACATCTAGTCCTCACATTGCATACAGTGGCCGCACAACAAAAACAGAGAACCCCTCACCATGACTATCCCGAAGGCGTCACCGCAGCGGCCGGAAGATGAGAATCTTGGCGTCGCCGCCAACATGGCTTACGGCCTGCAGCATGTGCTCACCATGTACGGCGGCATCGTCGCGGTACCCCTGATCGTTGGCCAGGCGGCTGGGTTATCCCCAGCGGATATTGGCTTGTTGATCGCCGCGTCGTTGTTTGCCGGTGGCCTGGCCACCCTGTTGCAAACCCTTGGCCTGCCGTTCTTTGGGTGTCAGTTGCCGCTGGTGCAGGGCGTGTCGTTTGCCGGTGTGGCCACCATGGTCGCGATTGTCGGCAGCGACGGTGCTGGCGGGGTGCCTGCGATTCTCGGGGCGGTGATGGCTGCGTCGTTCATCGGGCTGCTGATCACGCCGGTGTTCTCCAGGATCACCAAGTTCTTCCCACCCTTGGTCACGGGTATCGTGATCACCACCATCGGCCTGACCCTGATGCCCGTTGCGGCGCGCTGGGCCATGGGCGGCAACAGCCGCGCGGCGGATTTCGGCAGCATGCCCAATATCGGCCTGGCCGCCTTGACGCTGGTGTTGGTGCTGCTGCTAAGCAAGATCGGCAGCGCGACCATCTCACGCTTGTCCATCCTGTTGGCGATGGTGATCGGCACCCTGATTGCGGTGTTGCTCGGCATGGCGGACTTCTCCGGCGTGACCCAGGGGCCGATGTTCGGTTTTCCCACACCCTTCCATTTCGGCATGCCGACCTTCCACCTCGCCGCGATCATTTCCATGTGCATCGTGGTGATGGTGACCCTGGTGGAAACTTCTGCCGACATCCTGGCCGTGGGCGAAATCATCGACACCAAGGTCGACTCCAAACGCCTGGGTAACGGCCTTCGCGCCGATATGCTGTCGAGTATGTTTGCGCCAATCTTCGGTTCGTTCACCCAGAGCGCGTTCGCCCAGAACGTCGGCCTGGTGGCGGTGACCGGGGTGAAGAGTCGCTTTGTGGTCGCCACCGGTGGTCTGTTTCTGGTCATCCTCGGCCTGCTGCCGTTCATGGGCCGGGTGATCGCGGCAGTGCCGACGTCAGTGCTGGGCGGCGCCGGGATTGTGCTGTTCGGCACCGTGGCGGCCAGCGGTATTCGCACCTTGTCCAAGGTGGATTACCGCAACAACATGAATTTGATTATCGTCGCCACGTCCATTGGTTTCGGCATGATTCCTATCGCCGCGCCAAGTTTCTATGATCAGTTCCCCAGCTGGTTCGCGACCATTTTCCATTCGGGCATCAGTTCGTCGGCGATCATGGCGATAGCGTTGAACCTGGCGTTCAACCATTTCACGGCGGGCAACTCGGACCAGCAGTCGGTGTTTGTGGCGGGGACCGAGCGCAGCTTGTGCTTCCACGATGTGGCGGCGCTGCGTGATGGGGACTATTTCAGGGGCGGCAAGTTGTTCGATGCCGAGGGCAAGGAGATTCCGTTGATGGAGCAAGCCTCAAGGCACGCATCGAAACCTGAGACCTCCGAGGTCTGAATGTGTGGGAGGGGCACGCCCCTCCCACACATTGAACTCAGCCGGCCTTGCGCTCTGCGTGCGGCACCGGACACGCCTCATCCAGAAACTTCACCACTGTGCCCATGCACGCCTGGCGTTCTTCCACATGGGGCATGTGGCTGGAGTCTTCAAACAGCGCCCAGCGCACATCCGCAATTTCATCCAGGAACGGCTTGACCACCAGCGGTGTAGCCTCGTCATGCCGACCGGAAATCACCAGGGTTGGTACCTTGATCGCCGACAGGCGGCCAATGGATTTCCAATCCTTCAAACTGCCGATCACATGGAACTCGGTCGGGCCGCTCATCGCGTGGTACACCGTGGGGTCCGAGTCGACCTGGGCGAAAGTGCGCGCCACCTCTTCCGGCCACGGATTGACGCGGCACACATGCTGGTCATAGAACACTCGCGAGGCGGCGAGGTATTCCGGGTCCTGGTAGGTGCCGGCGGCTTCATGCTTGAGCAGGGTTTCATGCACGCCTTCTGGCAACAATTTGCGCAGGCGGTTGGCTTCGCTGACCCAGGTGCGCATACAGGTCGGTGAGTTGGCCGGGATAAACGCGCGCAGCCCCTTAGGTTGCAGAATCGCGTGTTCACTGCCGAGCATGCCGCCCCAGGACTGGCCGAGGATCGCGTAGTTGTCGCTGATTTGCAGATGATCCAGCAGGTTGTCCAGTTCTTTGAGGAACAGGTCGACGGTCCAGAAAGACGCGGCTTCATCGGGTAGGTGCGTGGAGCGGCCATTGCCCAGTTGGTCGTAGTGGATCACGGCGTGGCCGCTGGCGGCGACATCCTTGAAGGCGTCGACGTAATCATGGGTGCAACCGGGGCCGCCGTGGATGATGACCAACGGCGTGCGGCCGCTGGCCAGGTCGCCGGTGACGCGGTACCAGGTCTGGTAGGCGCCGAACGTTGCATACCCTTCGTGGATCTTTTCGATGAACTCCATTTCGTACCCTGCTCTGAAGAAAACGATCAGGGGCACGATAATCCGCCGGCAACATTTAAGTAACTAGCAAAACAGCTAGGTTTTGCCGAGGAGTCAGTCGTCGAGCAGGCGGTAATGGGTGGCGCGAACCACAGCCTGTACGCGGTTTTTGGCGCCCAGTTTGTGCATCGCCGAGGCCAGGTGCAGGGTGACCACGGCCAGTGACCGGCTCAACTGCGTGGCGATTTCAGCGGCGGTGAGGCCTTCGGCCGCCCATTTCAGGCATTCGCGTTCTCGTTTGGTCAGGTGGATATGTGGGTAGGTGCGCAGTTCCTTGCTGAATAACGGGTAGGCCGCTTCCTGCAAGGCGTGGGAAATCAGGCTGAAATCCGACAACGTGTGCTGCGCCTCTTGCAGCACGGTCTGGGCCTTGCCGGTGCGCAGGCCGGTCAACGAGGCAAAACCGCCGCGGGGCAGGTGGATGGGCACACTCACGCCGCAGGTCAGTTGCTGGTCGTGCAGGTAGGTTGAAACTGGCGCGTGGCAGGGGTCGATGATCTTCTGCAGCGGGGTATCGGCCTTGGCTTCGTAGGACCACACAAACGGTGACACCGTGCTCAGGGCCAGATGCTGCACCGGGTCTATCTGGTAAAAACCTTCGCTGCACCACAAGGTGTGCCAGCCTGGCGGTGTATTGCGCAGTTCCAGCACCGAGGGGGTGATCAATGCACCATCCTGATCGATCGGCACCGGGGTGTAGTCATACACCAAGGCATCGAAACCCAACTGCTGGGCGAGGATAAAAGCGTTGTCCATCTGCTCGTCCAGGCTCCTGCCCGGCATCAGACGATTATTGACGGCAGTTAGCTTGGCCAGCATCCGTTCTGCTCCCGAATTCATTTGAATCTCGACTTCCTGCAAGTAGAATGCCACGCCCCGGCGAAGGACAGCCAGGCCAAACCTATAAGAAATACTAGGTTATGGACGCACGGCATCCTCGGTAGTGTTGGCGTGGTAAACGGCCACTACCCACCAGGCCGATAACACAAGGAATGTATGCATGTGGCGTGAAATTGCCCCCGACCAGCGGTACACCGTGCAAGTCGACGGCCACAACCTCGCGGTCTACAGCTTTGGCGAAGGCGATGAGGTGCTCTTGTGCCTCAACGGCGGGCCGGGCTTGCCGTGTGACTACTTGCGCGACGCCCATGGCTGGCTCAAGGACCATAACCTACGAGTGGTTGCATTCGATCAGCTTGGCACGGGCGCATCAGCCAGACCGACCGATGTTTCCCTGTGGGAAATCCGCCGTTATGTCGAAGAAGTCGAAACCGTGCGCCAGGCCCTCGGTCTGGGCCGCGTGCATTTGCTTGGGCATTCATGGGGTGGCTGGTTGGGCATCGAATACGCCATTTATTACCCCGCCGCACTCAAAAGCCTGATCCTCGAGAACACCGTCGGCGACATTCCGCACCTGTCCCAGGAGCTCGAACGCCTGCGCGGCGCGCTGGGCAGCGAAACCGTGGCCATGATGCAACGCCACGAAGCCATGGGTACCCTCGACCACCCGCAGTACCAGGCCGCAATCACCTTGCTCAACTACCGCCACGTGTGCCGCCTGGATGAGTGGCCCGAGCCGGTCAAACGCTCCCTCGGCGACTGGAACATGGGGCCGTACGAAACCATGCAGGGCCCCAACGAGTTTCTCTACGTCGGCAACCTCAAGGACTGGAACCGCCTCAAGGAGATGGCCGATTTCACCATGCCCATACTGATCACCACCGGCCAGCACGACGAACTCACCCCCGCCTGCGCCATGCGCATGAAAATGGCCGCCAGACACGCCCAATTGCACGTCTTTCCCAACAGCAGCCATATGCCGTTTTATGAAGAACCCCAGGCGTATTTCCCGGTGCTGCTCGACTTTCTCGCTCGTCATCGAGGCTGACCGATGAACCTGGCGCGCTACCGTTTTGTGCTGTCCCGGCCGCCGCAATTGCTGCCGGTGCTGTTTGGCATCAGCCTGATCACCTTTGTGCTGGTGCGCTCGATCCCCGGCGATCCGGCGCGCGCCTTGCTCGGTTCACGCAGCACGCCGGATGCCTTGCTGAAAATCCGCGCCCAGTACGGCCTTGATCAGCCGTTGTGGCTGCAATATTTCTACTTCCTGAAGAACCTGCTCAAGGGCGACCTCGGGCAATCGCTGCTGTACAAGGTCGACGCCTTGAAACTGATCGTCACCCGCATCGAACCGACCTTGGTGCTGGTGCTCGGCAGTGTCCTGCTGGCACTGCTGATTGCGCTGCCATTGGCGACGTTGGCCGCGCGCAACCAAGGCCGCTGGGCGGATAACCTGATCCGCGTGTTCACCACCGTTGGCCTGGGCATGCCGGCCTTTTGGCTGGGCTTGATGCTGATTTTGCTGCTCAGTGTCCAATGGGGGCTGTTCCCTGTGTCGGGCTACGGGCGCACCTGGCTGGACAAGGCGCACCACATGGTGTTGCCGTGCCTGACTATCGCGCTGGCGCTGTCGGCGGTGCTGGTACGCAACCTGCGGGCGAGCATGTTGATGGAGTTGCAGGCCGATCACGTCACTGCGGCCAGGGCGCGCGGGTTGTCGGAGGCAGCGGTGTTTCGCCGGCATGTGTTGCCCAACTCCCTGGTGCCGGCGGTCAACCTGCTGGCGGTGAATATCGGCTGGCTGATCAGCGGCACGGTGGTGATTGAAAGCCTGTTTGCCATTCCCGGTATTGGCCAGCTATTGGTCCGCGGCATCTTTACCCGCGATTACATGGTGGTGCAGGGCGTGGCCATGGTGCTGGCCTGCGCGACGGTGGTGGTCAACTTCCTCGCGGACGTGGCGACCGTGGCCCTCGACCCGCGGGTGAATATGCGATGAGCAGCCGCCCACTGATTGCCCCTTGGCGCTTGCGTCTGCGTTTTGGTTTTCGCAATGGTCGGCTGACGGCGGCGTGGGGGCTGTCGATCCTGCTGGCGTGGTTTGGCCTCGCGCTGTTTGCGCCGTGGATTGCGCCGTATGACCCGATTGCGCAGAACACCGATATCAGTTTGCTCGGCCCTCACCTGGCCCATCCATTCGGCACCGATAACTACGGCCGAGACATTCTGTCGCGGGTGATCTGGGGCGCGCGCATCGACCTGCAACTGGCGATTATCGGGGTGATCTTCCCGTTCATGATCGGCACCTTTATCGGCGCGGTGTCGGGCTATATCGGCGGGCGTTTCGACAGCCTCTGCATGCGTGTGATCGATGTGGTCCTGGCGTTCCCGTTCCTGGTGCTGATGCTGGCGATCATGGCCATCCTCGGCCCGGGCTTGAAGAGTTTCTATATCGCCATGGCGCTGGTGGGATGGGTCTCGTATGCACGGCTGATCCGTTCGCAGATCCTGGTGCTCAAGGAAAGCGACTTCGCCCTGGCCGCCAAGAGCCTGGGTTTTGGCCATGGGCGCATCCTGTTCCGGCACTTGCTGCCCAATGCCCTGTTTGGCTCGATTGTGTTTTCCATGTCGGATGCGGTGTTGGTGCTGCTGAATGGCGCGGCCGTGAGTTATCTGGGCCTCGGCGTGCAGCCGCCCACCGCCGAGTGGGGCACCATGGTCGCCGAAGGGCAGGCGTTTATTACCACTGCGTGGTGGATCTGCACTTTTCCGGGGCTGGCCATCGTGACCCTGGCCATGGGCTTCAGCCTGCTGGCCGATGGCGTGGCGCAAGTGTTGGGGGAGCGCTCATGAGCCTGTTACAGGTGCGCGACCTGAGTGTGATCGCCAACAATGCCGGGCGCGATGTGACCCTGGTCGACCGCGTGTCGTTTGACCTGGCCGAAGGCGAAATCCTTGGTTTGGTGGGCGAGAGCGGCTCGGGCAAGACCATGGCCTGTCGTGGCCTGATGCGCCTGCTGCCGTCGCCCGGTTTGCGGGTACAAGGCGCGGCGGTGCGCCTGGCCGGCCAGGACCTTCTGCAATTGGACGAGGCCGGCATGCGCGCGGTGCGTGGCGGGCAACTGGGCATGATTTTCCAGAACCCCAGCAGCCACCTGGACCCGCTGATGCGCATCGGCGAACAAATCGCCGAAGGTATTCGCCTGCATCAAGGTGCGTCGAAAAAAGACGCACGCCTGGCGGCCATCGACGTGCTGCGCCAAGTGGGCATTCCCGACCCCCAGGCGCGGGTCGACAACTACCCTCACGAGTTTTCCGGCGGCATGCGCCAACGCGCAATGATCGCAGTGGCCCTGGGCTGCAAGCCGAAGGTATTGATCGCCGACGAGCCGACCACGGCGCTTGATGTGACCGTGCAGGCGCAAATCCTGCGGTTGTTGCTGGCGCTGCGTGACCGGCACGGGTTGTCGATCATCATGATCACCCACGACCTCGGCGTGGTGGCGCAAACCTGTGATTCCATCGCGGTGATGTACGCCGGGCGCCTGTGCGAGCACGGCAACAAGTACGACGTACTGGCGCATCCGCAACATCCCTACACCGCTGGCCTGATCGACTGCCAGCCGGCCCACAGCAGCGGCCACGCCCTGTTGCGCACCATCGCCGGCCAACCGCCCTTGCTCGATGCATTACCCGCCGGCTGCCGCTTCAACCCGCGCTGCCCGCAGGTCGGCGCCTTGTGTACCGAACGCTTGCCTGAAGGCGTGCGGGTGGCTTGTCACTATCCGTTGGGAGCGCGCCCATGAGCCTGTTGCAGATCAAGGACCTGGAGGTACGTTTTGCCGCGTCCGGCACTGGCCTGTTGGGCCTGAACAAACAGTGGGTGAGGGCGGTGAACGGGGTTTCGTTGAACCTCGCCGCAGGCCAAACCCTCGGCTTGGTGGGCGAGTCCGGCAGCGGCAAAAGCACCCTCGGCCGCGCGATTTTGCACCTCAACCCGATCAGCGCCGGGCAGGTGCTGTTCGACGGGGTCGACATGGCCCATGGCAGCGCGATCGACATCACGCGCCTGCGCCAGGAAACGGCAATGATCTTCCAGGACCCCTACGCCGCGCTGAACCCGCGCCATACCATTGGCGAAACCATCGCCGAAGTTTTGCGCGTGCAGCGCAAAGTGACCGCAGAGCACATTCCCGCCCGCGTCAATGAACTGCTGGAGTTGGTGGGGCTGCGCCCTGAGTTGGCCGGCCGCAAACCCGGCTCCCTCAGCGGCGGGCAATGCCAGCGCGTCGGTATCGCCCGGGCCCTGGCGGTAGAACCCCGCCTGATCATCGCCGATGAGTGCGTGGCGGCGCTGGATGTGTCGATCCAGGGCCAGATCATCAACCTGCTGTTGGAACTGCAACAGCGTATGAACCTGGCGATCCTGTTCATCGCCCATGACCTGGCCATTGTGCGGCGCCTGTGCGACCGCGTGGCGGTGATGTACCTGGGCAAGATCGTCGAGGAAGGCCCGGTGGAGGCGGTGTTCACCACACCGCGTCATCCGTACACGGCGGCGTTGATCCAGGCGATTCCGCAGATCGATCCGCATCGGCCATTGCCTGCCGAGCCCTTGCCGGGCGAGCCGCCCAGCCCACTGAACTTACCCACCGGTTGTGCCTTTCACCCGCGTTGCGGCTATGCGCGCGCCATGTGTTCCGTGGTGTTGCCGCCGACCCATTTTCTGCACGAGCATCGGTACAGTTGCGTGCTTGAAGAGCCATTGACCCTTTCTGCCGTCCATAAACAAGGAGTTATGACATGCAATCGCGCCACTTGAAGTTGCTCGCCGCCGCCACGCTGACCGCTTGGTCCCTCACTGCCGGCCTGGCCCAGGCCGCTGGCGTTTTGACCATCGGCTGCCGTGAAGACAGCACCACGTTTGACCCGATCAAAAGCGCGCAGAACCGCGATACCTGGGTGTTCGCCAACGTCTACGACACCCTGGTCCGCGTGGATAACCTGGGCACCAAGATGGTGCCGGGCCTGGCGCAAAGCTGGGAGATTTCCAAGGACGGCCTGACCTACACCTTCAAACTGCGCGACGCGAAGTTCTCCGACGGCACCTCGATCACTGCTGATGACGCGGCATTCAGCCTGTTGCGCATCCGCGATAACAAAGCCTCGCTGTGGGCAGACCCTTTCAACCTGATCGATACGGCCAAGGCCGCAGACGCGAAAACCCTGGTGGTGACCCTCAAGACCCCGGCGGTCGCCTTTCTCTCGCAATTGGCGTCGCCGACCGTGTCGATCCTGTCGGAAAAAGCCATGACCAAAATGGGCGAAGACGCCTACTCGGAAAACCCGGTGACCTCCGGGGCGTTTACCGTGGATGAGTGGCGCAAGGGCGATCGGGTAATCCTCAAGAAAAACCCGAACTTCTGGCAGGCCACGAACGTCAGCCTCGACGGCGTGGAATGGGTCTCGGTGACCGATGACAACACGCGCATGCGCATGGTGCAGAACAACGAACTCGACACGGCGATCTTCGTACCGTTCTCGCGGGTTGACGAATTGAAGAAAGACAAGAACGTGGTGATCCATGCCGACCCGTCCACCCGTGAAGATCACCTGCTGATCAACCACGCCCACGGCCTGCTGGCCAAACCCGAAGTGCGTCAGGCGCTGGACATGGCCATCGACAAACAATCGCTGGTCAAGACCGCCACTTATGGTCAAGGCACCGTGGCCTATTCCTACATTCCCAAAGGCTCGCTGTACCACTACGCCAACAACCTGCAACGCCCATACGACCCGGCCGAGGCCAAGAAATTGCTGGCCGCTGCCGGCGCCGAGGGTTTGAAGCTGAACTACGTGGTCAACGCCGGCAACGAAGCCGACGAGCAGATTGCGGTGATCATCAAGGATCAGCTGGCCAAGGTCGGCGTCACCGCCAACCTGCAAAAGGTCGACCCAACCCAAAGCTGGCAGATGCTGGTGGACGGTGAATACGATATTTCGGTGATGTACTGGACCAACGACATCCTCGACCCGGACCAGAAAACCACCTTCGTGCTGGGCCACGACACCAACCAGAACTACATGACCCGCTACAAGAACGACAAGGTCAAGGACCTGGTCGCGGCAGCGCGCATCGAGGCCGACCCGGTCAAGCGCGAGCAGATGTATGTGGAGTTGCAGAAACTGGCCAAACAGGATGTGAACTGGATCGATCTGTACTACAGCCCGTACATCAATATCTCACGCAAGAATGTGAGTCACTTCCTGCAGAACCCGCTCGGCCGTTTCACGCTTGAAGAAGTGGTAAAAAACTAGGAAGCACCGCTGTAAAAAAATGTGAGAGGGGGCTTGCTCCCGATAGCAGGGTGTCAGTCACCGCATCTGTGACTGGCTCACCGCTATCGAGAGCAAGCCCCCTCCCACCTGTTGTTCCGGTGGTGTCAGGGTTTACTGCGCATCAAACGCCTGCCCATTGATGCCGGTACTGTCCGGCCCCATCAGGTAAAGGTATACCGGCATGATCTCTTGCGGTGCCGGCCTTTCCATCGGGTTTTCTCCCGGATACGCCTGGGCCCGCATGCTGGTGCGCGTACCGCCTGGGTTGATGCTGTTGGCGCGCACCGCCGCCACGTCCTCAAGCTCGTCGGCCAGGGTTTGCATCAAGCCTTCAGTGGCAAACTTCGACACACCGTAAGCCCCCCAATACGCACGGCCCTTGCGCCCGACGCTGCTGGAGGTGAACACCACCGACGCATCCTGGGACAACTTGAGCAGCGGCAGCAAAGTGCTGGTGAGCATGAACATCGCGTTGACGTTGATGTGCATCACCCGCATGAAATTCTCACCAGACAACTGCTCGATCGGCGTACGCGGGCCAATGATCGAGGCGTTGTGCAACAGGCCATCGAGGCGGCCGAATTCTTTTTCGATCATCGCCGCCAGCTCATCGTACTGATGGGGCAGGGCGGTCTCCAGGTTGAACGGGATGACCACCGGTTGCGGGTGGCCCGCCGCTTCGATTTCGTCATACACCTGCGCCAGGTTGGCTTCGGTCTTGCCCAGCAACAGCACGGTGGCACCATGAGCGGCATAGGTTTTCGCCGCTGCCGCGCCAATCCCGCGACCGGCGCCGGTCACCAGGATGACCCGGCCTTTGAGCAGTTCTGGGGGGGCAGAATAATCAAACATAAATAGCCTCGAATTTGAAAACACTGAAGATCCCCTGTGGGAGGAGGCAAGCCCCTTCCCACATTTTTTAATCTTCATCGGTCATTAGCGTGTGGGCGCTATCAGCAACTGCACAGCGCGTTGTCCAGCACCTTGCGCAGTTCCAGCGGGTGGTCCACCACCACATCCGCGCCCCAATGACGCGGGTTGTCGTCCGGGTGGATATAGCCGTAGGTGACCGCCGCCGTGCGGGTGCCGGCGTCACGGCCGGATTCGATATCGCGCAGGTCATCGCCCACGAACAGCACGCTGGCCGGGTCGAGGCCGAGCATCTTGCATGCGAGGATCATCGGTTCCGGGTCTGGTTTGCTGTTGGTCACGTGGTCCGGGCAGATCAGCACGGCCGAGCGCTCGGCCAGGCCCAATTGCTGCATGATCGGTTCGGCGAAGCGCACGGGTTTGTTGGTGACCACGCCCCAGATCAGGTGGGCCTTTTCGATGTCTTCCAGCAGCTCGGCCATGCCGTCGAACAAGCGGCTGTGAACCGCGCAGCCCTTCAGGTAGCGCTCCAGAAATTCCAGGCGCAGTTCCTCGAAACCTGGCGACTCCGGGTCCATCGAGAAGGTCACGGCGACCATCGCACGGGCGCCACCGGAAATTTCATCGCGGATGTGTTCGGGGTTGATCGGCGCCAGGCCACGGTCGGCGCGCATGGCCTGGCAGATGGCGATAAAGTCCGGCGCGGTGTCCAGCAAGGTACCGTCCATGTCGAAGAGAACCGCTCGCAACTTCACTGGCTTACTCCTCGCGCAGGGTCTGGATCATGTAGTTGACGTCGACGTCGCTGGCCAGCTTGTAGTGCTTGGTCAGCGGGTTGTAGGTCAGGCCGATGATGTCCTTGACGGTCAGGCCGGCCTGGCGGCTCCAGGCGCCGAGTTCGGACGGGCGGATAAATTTCTTGAAGTCATGGGTGCCGCGCGGCAGCAGCTTCATGATGTATTCGGCGCCGATGATCGCGAACAGGTAGGCCTTGGGGTTGCGGTTGATGGTGGAGAAGAACACCTGGCCGCCGGGCTTGACCATACGGAAGCAGGCGCGGATCACCGAAGACGGGTCCGGTACATGTTCGAGCATCTCGAGGCACGTCACCACGTCGAACTGCTCGGGCATTTCCTCGGCCAGGGCTTCGGCGGTGATCTGGCGATATTCCACGCTCACGCCGGATTCCAGTTGGTGCAGTTGGGCCACGGCCAGAGGCGCTTCGCCCATGTCGATGCCCATCACCGTGGCACCGCGCTGGGCCATGGCTTCGCTCAGGATGCCGCCGCCGCACCCGACATCCAGGACCTTCTTGCCGGCCAGGTTGACGCGCTCGTCGATCCAGTTGACCCGCAGTGGGTTGATGTCGTGCAGGGGCTTGAATTCGCTTTCACGGTCCCACCAGCGGTGAGCCAGGGCTTCGAATTTGGCGATTTCGGCGTGGTCGACGTTGCTCATGGTGGTTCCTCTGAAGCTGATAATCGGTTTGTCGGCGTTGAACGCGGGTTCAACGCCGACGTTATTCGCGGTGGCCGCTGATGCGTTGGCCCCAGGCAATGGCCGTGGCGGTCAACTGTTGTTCATCCATGCGGGTCAGTTGCCGGTCGTCGAGCAACTGCTTGCCGGCGACCCAAAGGTGTTTCACGCAATCGCGTCCGGTGGCGTAGATAAGCTGTGAGACCGGATCGTAGATCGGTTGTTGCGCCAGCCCCGACAGGTCGAACGCGACAATGTCCGCGGCCTTGCCGATTTCCAGCGAGCCAATCTGGCTTTCCAGGCCCATGGCGCGGGCACCGTTGAGCGTGGCCATGCGCAGGGCGCGGTGGGCGTCCAGGGCGGTGGCCGACCCGGCGACGGCCTTGGCCAGCATCGCCGCCGTGCGGGTTTCGCCCAGCAGGTCCAGGTCATTATTGCTGGCGGCGCCGTCGGTGCCGATGGCCACATTGACCCCAGCCTGCCACAGACGCTCCACCGGGCAGAAGCCGCTGGCCAGTTTGAGGTTCGATTCCGGGCAATGGATGACACTGGTGTTGCTTTCTACCAGTAAAGCCAGGTCGTCTTCGCTGATTTGGGTCATGTGAACGGCCTGGAAGCGTGGGCCCAACAGGCCGAGGCGGCTCAGGCGCGCCAGTGGCCGCTCGCCGGTGCTCTCGATCGCTTGCTGCACTTCAACGGCGGTTTCATGCACATGCATGTGGATTGCGGCGTCGAGTTCTTCGGCGATGACCCGGATCTTTTCCAGGTTGTCGTCGCACACGGTGTAGGGCGCGTGTGGGCCGAAGGTAATCTTGATGCGGGGATGATGCTTGAGGTCGCTGAACAGCTCGATGCCCTGGCGAATCGCCTCATCGGCACTGCTGGCGCCGGGAATCGGGAAATCGAGGATCGGAATGGCAATTTGCGCGCGCATGCCGCTGTTGTGCACGCAGTCACTGGCGACCTTGGGGTAGAAGTACATGTCGCTGAAGCAGGTGATGCCGCCCTTGAGTTGCTCGGCAATGGCCAGATCGGTGCCGTCACGCACGAAGGCTTCATCGACCCATTTGGCTTCGGCGGGCCAGATGTGTTTTTCCAGCCAGGTCATCAGTGGCAGGTCGTCGGCCAGCCCGCGAAACAGGCTCATTGCGGCATGCCCGTGAGCGTTGATCAAGCCGGGGCTGAGGAGCATGCCCGGTAGCTCGCGCACTTCGGTGGCCGCCAGTTTCAGCGCCGCCGCGCGTGGCCCGATGAATGCAATGCGCCCATCTCGAATGCCCAGGCCATGCTCCTTGAGCACCACGCCGGCGGGTTCGACCGGTACCAGCCAGGTTGGCAGCAACAGCAAGTCGAGCGGGGCGGCAGTGGCGGTCATCGCAGGCTTCTTCCTGGGCAGCTATATAAAGAAGGGCGAAGTATACCCGAGCGTCCTGGCTGGCGGATCGCTATAATCGGCGGCTTTTGTTCATGAGTGCGGAGTAAGGGATGCGCGATCGACTGTTGGCTGCGGAGAAAGTGAAGGCCATCGATTGGCGCGACGGCACGCTGTACCTGCTCGATCAGCGCGCCTTGCCGTCCCGGGAAAGCTGGGTGGCCTGCTCCACGGCTGACGAAGTGGCTGCAGCCATTCGTTCGATGGTCGTGCGTGGTGCGCCGGCCATTGGGATCAGCGCGGCTTATGGCCTGGTGCTTGCCGCCCGTGAACGCATCGCAGAGGGCGGTGACTGGCAGGCTGCGTGGGAAGAAGACTACGCACTCCTGGCCGATAGCCGTCCGACGGCATCCAACCTGTTCTGGGCCCTCAAGCGCATGCGCGACCGCCTGGACCGCATCACAAAACACGCCGACCCGCTGGCGCTGCTCGAAGCCGAAGCGATTGCGATCCACCAAACCGACCGCGAAGCCAACCTGACCATGGCTCAACTTGGCGTTGAGCTGATCCGCAAGAACCAGGGCAATGCCCAGGCGATCCTCACTCACGGCAATGCCGGCGCCTTGGCCTGCGGTGGCGTGGGCACGGCTCTGGGGGTGATCCGCGCAGCCTTCCTGGAAGGCATGGTCGAGCAGGTTTACGCCAACGAAACCCGGCCGTGGTTGCAAGGTTCACGGCTGACCGCCTGGGAGCTGGTGGGAGAGGGTATCCCGGTCATGATCAATGCCGACTCGGCCGGTGCGCATATTCTCAAGTCCAAGGGCGTGACCTGGGTGATCGTCGGCGCGGATTGCATCGCGGCCAATGGCGACGTCATCAGCAAGATCGGCACGTATCAACTGGCCGTGTGTGCGATGCACCACGGTGTGCGCTTTATGGTGGTGGCCGCGAGTTCGACCCTCGACTTGATGATGGCGACCGGCGATGACGTTGCCCTTGAAGAGCGTGATGCGGGCGAGCTGCTGGAAGTGGCCGGCCAGCGTTTCGCTGCCGATGTGAGCGCCTACAACCCGGTGTTTGACGTGACCCCCGCCGACCTCATTGACGTGATCGTGACCGAAAAAGGCATCGTTGAACGGCCCGACACTGCCAAGCTGGCCCAACTGATGTGCCGTAAACGCCTGCATTGAGGGCCGTGGTGTCTGTGAAATGACTATCGGGAGCAAGCTCCCTCCCACATTTTGACTGTGTTCACCCTTCAAGTGTGGGAGGGGCTTGCCCCCGATTGGCCCTTAAAGTCAATAAAACTCCCGGATCCACCCTCAAAAAACAGCACCACCCCACCTCTGAGCCTCTCTCGTCCCCCTCAAGCCTGTCATCCGTCAACTTACTATGCTCCATGCGCATCAGGGGGATAGGTGCGTGGCGGCGATTGTGATAACATCCGGCGGTTTCCAGGGCTGCCCCAAGGGGTGGCCTATAACGCGCAGATCCGTGTCATAACTCGTTGATTTGTCGTAAGTCGTTGCCAGGCACTCTGTCGGCAGCGGCGAGCTTCGTTCGTCCCATATGGATGTGACGAGGTTTCACCCGAAAAAGGAATCAGGCTTCTCATGGGCGA
>Ga0207650_10000156_pt1 | contig 81983 bp, 66 predicted proteins | sample KBSS63metaG_FD_184325 | JGI IMG/M metagenome (GOLD analysis project Ga0207650, IMG submission 184325) | Switchgrass rhizosphere microbial communities from Kellogg Biological Station, Michigan, USA - KBS S6-3 metaG (SPAdes) (version 2) | ecosystem: Host-associated > Plants > Roots > Rhizosphere...
TGGCGGCAATTCACGTTCGCGAACATCACAACCAGTAAGATTAGAGTCACCGTGAATGCCGGAGTCGACAACGTCTACAGCCGCGTGGTGGAAGTAGAAGCGTGGACACCGGCCTCGCCACCAAGGACCAACTACGCGTTGCCTGCAAACGGTGGCAGCGCGACGGCGTCCAGTTATTTGGGAGCGCCTTATAACTACTACGCGAGCTATGTTAATGATGGACAACGAAAGGCCTCCAACGGCAACATTTGGCTGGACAATACCTATCAGAGTTTTCCGGATTGGGTGGAAATTGACTTCAACGGTCCGAAGACCATCAACGAGATCGATGTGGTGACGCAGCAGGATAGTAATAGTAACCCGGTTGAGCCAACGCTAGGCATGACCTTCGCCAATTGGGGCATCACTGCGTTTGAGGTGCAGTACTGGAACGGCGCGAGTTGGGTGACAGTGCCGAACGGAAGCGTCGCCGGAAACAATAAAGTGTGGCGGCAATTCACGTTCTCGAACATCACGACCAGTAAGATTAGAGTCACCGTGAATGCCGGAGTCGACAACGTCTACAGCCGCGTGGTGGAAGTAGAAGCGTGGGGCGAGGGGACCAGTAGTTCCTCAGCAAACATTCACTGGCTGGTACCGGACCACCTCGGCACCCCACGCATCATCCTGGACCAGACCGGCGCCTTGGCGAATGTGAAGCGCCACGATTACCTGCCCTTTGGCGAAGAGCTCTTCGCCCCTGGCCTCCGCACCCCCTCGCTCGGCTACGTCGGCGATAGCGTTCGCCAGCAATTCACCTCAAAGGAACGGGATGTTGAAACGGGGCTGGACTACTTTTCGGCACGCTACTACTCGTCAACACACGGACGATTCACTGGGGTTGATCCTCTGTACATCGAGATGAAGCGCCTGCCTTACCCGCAAGCGTGGAATCTATATGCTTACACCCGGAATAATCCGTTGAAATATAAGGATGACGATGGTCTTGAGATTGCCATGAAGTGCAAGATAGACGCCGAATGTAAACAGACAGTAGATGATTTGAATAGCAGGAAGGGAAGCCAATTTAAGGCCAAGCTCGAAGACGGGAAGTTGCGGGTCATCGGTGAGGTTGATACTAAGAACCTTTCAAAATCAGAGCTCGCCTTATATACCGCCATAACCAATACGGAACGGACTGCCACGCTAGAAGTCGTCTCAAGTTCCGAAACTGTTCACTTTGGCTATTCAGCTCAAAGCGCGCTGAAACCTATCAGTGGTCTGAATTTAATCGATCGTTCCGATCTCAATGAACTGAATAACGTCGATTCGGCTCTAAGTGGTGAAGTCGTGGCGCACGAGGCGATGGAAGCTTGGGCTAGTGCTCAAGGCAGTCCGAATTATCTATTCTCGCACATCGCCGCTGATCAATTTTTTGGACAGGTAACACATTCGGAATACGAAACTTTTCCGGACGGTGCCCCAACCGCAACCTCTGGTCGTGCAGTCTACAATTTCAAACATATCGGAATGAAGGCGACGGTTGAGAAAACATTTGTCACACCGATACCCGCCCAACTTGTTTCTGGGCAGAACTGGGATCGACTAAATGGTGCTATAAAAGTCATTCCGCCCAAGTCAAAACCATAAAATGTTCAGGAGAAGAATACATGAAACGCAGTTTTCACGCGGCGAGCTTCTGGCTAGTTGTAATGCTTTTACTCTCGAATACTTTTGCGCAAATTCCGGTGACTTCCAAACACATCGGCGCTCAGGGGATAATCGTGGCCTTTCAAAAGAATTCGCGACATCGTGTAATGCCCTACACCGGAAGTATCGCTACACCAGTTGAGCGGTTGATTGTCCGAATAGACCAGTGGCCAGATAACGCGGAGTCGCTATCGAACCAAAAATACATCCTGGTTGAGTTCAGTCTGTATGAACGGAATCTCACTGACTGTGACATCAACGCAAAAAAGCTCCTTTTCACTTTCCGCCCGAAACGTGAGGACGAGCATACTGATTGTTTGGGCGCGCCTCCGAAAAACAGTTCCGATGGCTATATATCTAAATACGAGCGAACGATTCCGGGAAAAGATGTTGAGATTCCGCCATTGTCGAATCTACCGTGTTTGATTGCGGAGCATGGACCAGTCGTACTGGAATGACGGTTTAATCGATAGAGCAACCTTTTCATCCTAACAATTAACAGGAGCTGATATGAGAAAACTTTTCATTGCTACTCTGGCAATCACAATCGTCTTGCTCTTTGCGAATTCCGGTCTAGCTCAGAATCAACGCGGGCCGTCGACCCCGCAGGAACGGGAAAACGTAGTTAAGGTAACGCGGTTGCTGGAGACAGATCCGTTTCACAAAGACGCGAAGAAGATGCGGGAATGGTTGCTGATGTTGCTTATCGGTGTCCCGGACATTCACGTAGAACTCTGTACTGCATATATGCCACCAGAAAAGTTTACGGATAAGAACTACGGGTCTGAAATTTTTAATCAGACGGTGTTTTCCGGTGCCGCGTTCGTCATCGAACATCCCGACCAGGCGAGCGATCGGATAGCGGTTCATCTTGCGGGCGTGGAAGGTGCGCTGAAGGTTTACGAGGCCATTCTAGCGACGAAGCCGAAAGCTAAGTCGCAGTTTTATGACGGGCTGCTCGAGAAGCGAAACAAAGGTGAACTGCGCGCTTACGTCGAGGAAGCGACAAATACTAAATGTAAATCAAAGACGTAGAGCCGGCACTCAAAACACCAGCGTCTGTATCGAGTGCGGCAGGCTTTCAATCTCAGCGCCTTGGCCGTCCATCCAGAGAAAATAATTCATCTGTTTGTCGGTCTTGTTCATCACCACTACGGCGACACTTCCGTCAGGATTCAGGAAACCGGTTGAGAGAAGGGGGCTGCGACTCGGGGAGCTAGCGATGCGCTTCGCGCCGGGACGGGCGAACTTCGAGATGTGACCGATGTAGTAGTAAGAGTTTGTGTAGATCAACTCGCCGGTCTTCGTGTCTGCATGCACAGGGGCGAAGCAGAAGTTCTGGACGTGATTCGGGCCGCCCATTTCATCGAGTAGCACGTTCCAGTCAGTCCAACCGACGGTGCCGCTATTGAAGTCGTTGATCATCGAACGTCCGTACAGCTCACCCAGCGCCCAATCCTTCAGCCGTTCAGGTTTGAATGCGTCGGCACAGCCCTCAGTGAAGATCAGGTGTTTATCAGGAAACGACTCGCGCACGAGCTTCACGTTGTCAAACATCGGCTCGCCGCCACTCCACGGCTCGTACCAGTGATACCCGATACCCCACACGTATTGCGAAGCTTTCGGATCGTCAAGAATCGTCCGCGCGCGCTGGTAGATGAGATCGCGATTGTGGTCCCACACGATGATCTTCTTCGCGGCGAGACCCTCGCGCCTGATCGTTGGTCCAAGATGGTTCTTCAGAAAATCTCTCTCTTCCTCGGCTGAGAAAATACACGACTCCCATTTCTGCGTCGCCATCGGCTCGTTCTGAATCGTGAGCCCCCAGATCGGTATGCCCTCGCGCTCGTACGCTTTGATGAACTTCGCGAAGTAGTTGGCCCATGGCTGATAAAACTCCGGTTTCAACTTGCCGCCGCGAAGCATGTTATTGTTGTCTTTCATGAACGCCGGCGGGCTCCACGGGCTCGCGAAGATGTTGAGCCGCCCGCCCGCCGCCGCCAGCGACTGCTTAATGAACGGAATGCGAAACTCCTTGTCGTGGTCAACGCTGAACGACTTCAATTCCTTGTCGCCTTCCGTCACGTACGTGTAGCTTCCGCTCGAGAAGTCGCAACTGTGGATGTTGGTGCGGGCGAGCGTGTATGCGATGCCGGTGTCACGGTTGAAATAGGCGTTCAGCAATTCCTGCTGTTTTGGTTTTGGTAATTTTGCGAATGTCTCGGCTGAGGCGTCGGTGAGTGCGCCGCCGACGCCCAAAATCGTTTGGAACGTCCGCGCCGGATCGACGAACACGCAGATCTGCGTTTCGAGCGGTTGGGCCATCGGCTTGAATTTAACCGTGCCGGTGCGCGAAAGACGGTATTCGGTTTGGTCCGCTGTCGTATAAAGTGTGACGTCGCGGCTTGCTGGTCTACGGCGGTTCACCTGGGGCGTGGTGCCCGATGGTTGCGCGTGGATCAGGCGCTTGGCGAACAGCAATGCAGAAGACGAAGCAGCGAGAAACGTACGGCGGTCAATTTTCATGAAAGTGAATTTAACATTTAGATTGAAACTACTGCTAAAAATTTTAATCGTGTTGATGGTGGCGCCGGTTGCGCTGTTTGCGCAGGATGACGATGACTGGCCGCCGCTGAGTTATTTGAGAAGTGACTATAAAGCGGTTGCGGTGGTGGCGCATATTCGCATCAAGGAAGCGGAGATTACAAATCGCATTATCGGGTATGAGAACTGGAGGATTCGTGCGGAGGTGATTGAACCGTTCAAAGGGAAGTTTAAGAAGGGCGACGCGATCGAGTATATGCACGGTGCGGAGGCCGGGTTCAAGAAGGAATATTTTACGGGTGAGAAGATCGTGTTTTTGTTAGCGGAACGTGAGCGGGATCGAAGGTATTACGCGGTGCTGGAGAATTCGACGCTGCCGTACAAGGAAGCCACGGTGAAGAAACTCCGCGTGATTCGTGGTCGACGGAGATAGGTGCTATCCACAGATTACACAGATTCTCAAATCTGCGTAATCTGTGGATAAAGTTTACTTTGCACGCGGATCGGCTCGGACGACTAGCGGCTGCGTAAAACTCTTGCCACCAACAGTAAGCTTAACCGTATAAACACCAGGCAGGACCGGCGGCGCACCGCCACGACCAAAACCACCACCACCTCCGCCCGCAGGACGCGCCGGCGGCGTGGGTCTCAGATCCCAGATCCATCGATGCATGCCCGCCGAGGTCGAAAGCGTTTCAGGCGTCCGCACCCAGTAAGCAGGAATGTTCAGCGTCTCGAGATTCACTGCCGCCGGCTTGTCCTCAGAAGAATACTTCCGCACAACATCACCACCGGGATCGACGATCTCGATCGTAACTGGACCACTCACTTTCGACTTCAAGTAGTAATCGATCATCGCGCCAAACGGCGGGTTCTCCGCGATAGGCTCGTCGCGCGGCATCGGCGTTCCATTGTCATTGCCGGGCGTCAGTAGATACGCGTCGGCAGGCTGAAACAGGTACGCGCTCGACTTCGCCACATCATCACTGAGCTGCCGCAATAACGTGATGTTATCGATCACCCAGAAACCGCGACCATGCGTTCCCACGATCAAATCATCAGCATGAACCGCAATATCGCGCATCGATGCAGGCGGTAGATTCAGTTGCAACGATTGCCAGTGATCACCATCATCAAATGACACGAACACGCTGCGCTCAGTGCCCGTAAACAAGAGCCCAAGACGATGCGGATCCTCCTTCACCGTTTGCACGTAAACACCGGCGGGCAATCCGCGCGTGATCTCGGTCCACGTTTTTCCGGAATCGAGCGTGCGATAGATGTGCGGTTCGTAATCAGCGAGTTGATGCCGCTCGACCGCAGCGTAGGCTTCGTTCACATCAAAGTGCGAGGCCTCGATCATCACAACTTTGCTCCACGACGTCATCGCGGGCGGCGTTACGTTCTGCCACGTCTTGCCGTCGTCTTTGGTGAGATGGATCAAACCATCGTCGGTGCCGATCCAGATCGTCGGCGCACGCAGCGGCGAAGGCGCAATCGTGTAAATCACACCGCGACGCTTGTCAGCCGGCGCATCCGCTGCGGCAGCTTCGTTGAGATTCGACGGCACACCGGGATCTTCACGCGTCATGTCAGCACTGATCTGCGTCCAGCTCTCGCCGCCGTTCGTAGTCTTATAGAGAAACTGATTGGCGTAATAGAGCGCGTGACGATCTGCTTTCGAAAAGACGAGCGGCTGCGTCCATGCATGACGAAATTGTCCGGGCGTCGCACCGCGCTCAGGTGAAACATTCTTCGTCTCGCCCGTGAGGACGTTGCAACGCGAGACGGTGCCGCCAAACAGAATCTCCGGATGCAGCGGATCGGGCGCCGTGTAGCCCGCCTCACCGCCGGCGCACAAACCTTCCCAATCACGATTCGAGATGTCTGAATGAATGCTGCGCGACGGCGTACCGACCGCGCCGCTGTCCTGCTGCGCGCCGGTGACCCAGTAAGGAAAACGATAGTCAGCCGCGACGTGATAGATCTGCGCCGTCGGCTGGTTGTACCAAGAGCTCCACGTCGCGGCGCCGTCGACAGTGACGATCGTGCCTTGATCGCTGGCCACAATCATTCGTTTCGGATCGTCCGGATTGATCCACAGCTGGTGATAGTCGTCGCCGCCGGGCGCGCCTTTGATCGGTGTCCACGTTTTGCCCGCATCAGTCGAGCGATACATCGACGTGTTCATCACGTAAACGACGTCTGCGTTCTTCGGATCGACAGTGACTTTCTCGAAATACCAGCCGCGGTCCCACAGTCGTTTATCATTCGACAGCCTGGTCCAGGTGGCGCCGGCGTCATTTGAAATAAACACGCCGCCATCCTTTGCATCAACGACCGCATAAAGACGATTGCGATTCGTAGGCGCGACTGCGATGCCGATGTGACCGCGGCCTTCGAGCGGAATTCCTTCCGAGATCCCTGTCCACGTTGTCCCGCCATCGACAGACTTAAAGATTCCTGCGCCTGGTCCATTCGCGGGCGCGTAGATAAACCACGGTGGACGACGCACGTTCCAGAGCGTCGCGTAGACTGTCTTCGAATCAACCGGATCGAATTGGAGATCGATCACGCCGAGATCGTCATTTTTGAAAAGAACCTTTTGCCACGTGACGCCGCCGTCGCGCGAACGATAAACACCTCTATCGGGACTTGGTGCGTAAACGTTACCGAGGGCCGCGACAAACACAGTGTTCGGATTCTTTGGATCGACGATGATACGGCCGATCTGTTTCGTGTTTTCGAGTCCGAGATGCTTCCAGGTTTTTCCGGCGTCAGTAGATTTGTAAACGCCGTTGCCGTAAGCAATCGAGTCGCGCATGTCTGGCTCGCCAGTGCCGACGTAGATCACGTTTCCGTCGGAAGGCGCGACACCGATTGCACCAATTGAAGCCACGTTCGTGGCGTCGAAGATGGGCGTCCACGTGCGCCCGGCGTTCGACGATTTCCATACGCCGCCGCCAACCGAACCGAAGTAAAACGTCTCGGGTTGGCCCACGACACCACTTACAGCGTTGACGCGGCCGCCACGAAACGGCCCAATCATCCGCCAACGCAAACCGGAATAAAGACTGGGATCCGGTTGCTGCGCATCAGCAGGCAACACACTAAACATTGCAATGATTATGAAGATTAAGAACTGTGGAATGTCACGCATCAATATGCTCCCCGAATGTATTTAGTAAGTGAAATAAAACCTCAGCAAGGTCATCGCGAACGCGAAAAGAAACCCGTACGCAAATGTTTCGAGCCGGACTGTCCAATCCCACGTACGAACGCGAAACCATGCGATATAAGACATCAAGACTCCGCCCAATATCGGCGTAATCACAAGACTAATGCCAGGCAGTGTCGAACTGCGTGCGAATGCTTTAGGAAAAATCAGAAGGCTAATGAGTCCAGCTACCAGGCCGGCTCCGAAATATATGATCGCCGTGAGGGCCACGCGCCCCGTTTTCCGCATCCACGGTATCTGCCCAAGCTGGTGCAGAGCGAGTTCGGCGAGGAATTCGGCAAATAGTGGAAGAACGAGTTCTAAAAGGATCTCGAAGAGAATCGACATGGTCTATCGCAAGGATAGCCGCAAAGCATCACAAAACCAAAAATATTTTTTTGTGCGTTTATGCTGCTTTGTGGCTTAATAAACGGTAAATGAAATTGCTACTTGGGATTGATCTCTCGACCACTGGCGCCAAAGCGTTGTTGATCGATCACGACGGTCGCGTGGTTAGTAGTGCCACTACAGCACTAAATCTCTCGACACCTCACCCGCTCTGGTCAGAACAAGATCCGCGCGAATGGTGGACGGCTACCACGAACAGCGTCAAACAAGCACTCGCAACCGCAAATGCTTCCGGTGAAGACATATCAGCGATCGGCTTGACGGGACAGATGCATGGCCTCGTGTTGCTCGATGCTGAGGGCGAGGTTCTGCGGCCGGCGATCCTTTGGAACGATCAAAGGTGTGGCGCCGAGTGCGACGAGATCCGCGCGCGCATCAGTCGCGCAGAGTTGGTCCAGATCACAGGCAACGATGCCCTCACCGGTTTTACTGCGCCGAAGATCCTTTGGGTCGAGACACACGAGCCCGAAATCTATCGGCGCACTCGTCACGTCCTATTACCAAAAGACTACATCCGTTACAAACTCACAGGCGCACTCGCGATGGATAAAGCAGACGGCTCAGGCACGATGCTCTTCGACTTGCGCAATCGCACATGGTCGTCGCAGATTCTGAACACCCTCAATATCTCGCCCGACTGGCTGCCGCAAACTTTCGAAGGTCATGAAACTACGGGCCAAGTGACACGCGAAGCTGCTGCGCAAACGGGTTTGAGTCAGGGCACGCCGGTCGTCGCTGGTGGTGGCGATCAGTCGGCGCAGGCGATCGGCACTGGTGTTGTGCGTCCGGGAACGATTGCAGTGACGCTCGGGACCTCGGGAGTTGTTTTTGCGGCGACTGAGTTGCCGTTGATCGAACCTGAAGGGCGGCTGCACGCGTTTTGTCATGCAGTTGCAGGTCGCTGGCATTTGATGGGAGTGATGCTCAGTGCTGCCGGCAGTTTGCAGTGGTATCGGGACAAGCTCGCGTGCGATCGAAGTTTTGCGGAGCTGGTTGATAATGCGGCTGGAGTGCCTGCCGGAAGTGAAGGGTTGATATTTCTGCCGTACTTGAGCGGAGAACGAACACCTCATCCCGATCCACTCGCACGCGGCGCATGGATCGGACTGACTACGCGTCACGACCAGGCGCATTTAACACGCTCGATACTCGAAGGCGTTGCGTTTGGAATCAAAGACATGTTTTGCCTGATGCGAGACGCTGGACTCGGAGCAATCGAAGAAGTTCGAGTGTCAGGTGGTGGTGCGAAGAGTTTGCTTTGGCGACAGATTCTTGCTGATACACTCGCCGCAGATCTCGTAACAGTTAACACGACTGAAGGCGCAGCATACGGAGCGGCGTTGCTGGCTGGCGTTGGCGCAGGTGTGTGGTCCAACGTCGACGCCGCTTGCGAACAGACCATCTCAACCCGCGATCATGTCACTCCAAACAAAGAAGCAGTTGCGATTTACGACTCACTCTACGAGCAATACCGGAATCTTTATCCAACCTTGAAGCCCACCTTTCACGCGCTTTCAGATCTTTAGCCACAAAAGGCACAAGCAGAACACAAATGATTCTTTGGGCTTCTTTTTGTGGCTGAAATATGCATTGACTTTGGGCAATCCGGCGGAGCAGACGGGAGTTTAACGGAATTGAGATAATCACGACGCCTGTTATAATCAAAGTCGTTGACGGGCTTTGCCTCAAAAGTTGGAATCACACTTGGACCGGGTCAATACAGGGAGCGGTAGCGACCTGGTCAAACCTTTGCCAGTCAAGAATCATTAGTAATATCGCATGCTGATCACAGGCCAGGTCGCTACCCCTGTACTGACCCGGTCCAAGTGCGATTTCCTGGTTTCGAGGCAAAGCTTTTTCCGATTTAAAAATTAGTTCTCGCCAGTTCGCTTGTAAGGGAGAAATGAGTGAGATGAAAGCAGTTTGCGTTAAGGGCTTTGGAGATGTGGACCAGCTCGAGCTGTGCGAGGTGCCGGATCCCGAACCCCAGCCGGGCGAGGTGCGAATTCGCATCGAAGCATCCGGATTAAACTACGCCGACGTCATGCAGCGTGCGGGTCTTTATCCCGGTGGACCAAAGCCACCGTTCATTAGTGGTCTCGAAGCTGCAGGTGTGGTTGAGAGTGGCGACGGATTGCCTGCCGGATCGCGCGTAGTGGTTGTGTCTGCTGGTGGTTGTCATGCGGAGCGCATCTGCGTCCACGCGACGGCGTGCATGCCGGTTCCTGATTCGATGTCTTTCGTCGAAGCTGCTGCTTTTCCGGTTCAATATCTGACCGCCTATCACGCGCTCACGACGGTAGGCAGGGCTGTTGAAGGTGAAACAGTTTTGATTCATGCAGCGGCGGGCGGCGTCGGCACGGCTGCCGTGCAGATCGCGGGGCTGCTGGGCTTGCGTGTGATTGGCACTGCGTCGTCTGAAGAGAAACGCGCGCGTGTGCTCGAGCTCGGCGCCGACGAGGTGCTCAGTTACGAAGAGTTCGATCAAAAGCTTAGTGGTAAGAATGCGCCGCCATTGATACTCGAAGCAGTTGGTGGCGATGTGTTTCGTCGCAGTCTCGAGATTCTGCCGTCACTCGGGCGCCTCGTGGTCTTCGGTGCCGCCAGTAAAGAAGTGCAGCCGATCGATACGTTGAAGTTACTGTTCCGATCGCAGGGCGTGTTTGGTTTGCATCTGCGTGCAATCTTCGAGCGACCGAGTTTGATGGGCCAGTCAGTGAAGCGAATGTTTGAGTGGATCGGGCAAGGGAAGTTGAAGATGCAGGTCGGTCATGTCTTGCCGCTCGCGCAGATTCGTGAAGCACACGAGTTGATTTCGAGTCGACAGAGCTACGGAAAGATCGTGTTACGCGGATGAACGCGAATTTGGTTCGTGTATACGAAGCCCGTGAAGAGAACGCAAAGATACGCAGAGGGCCGCAGAGAAAACGAATCTGACGCGTTGACAGAGAATCTCAGGTCGGTTTTTAATTAGCCACACCCCCTTCGCTAATCCCCTTAACGATCAATGCCCAAAGACTCTACCGATCTGAGTTTTTTAAGTGGCGGCGGCGAAATGGGCGAGCGCATGCGTGCGTTCGACTGGTCCAGCAGCCCCGTTGGACCAGCGGCTCAGTGGCCCCAGTCTCTTAAGACTGCCGTCTCCATCTGCATCGGCTCGCGTTATCCCATCGTGCTCTGGTGGGGTAATCCCGAGTACACGATGTTCTATAACGATGGTTACATTCCCGTTCTCGGCGTCACGAAACATCCCGGCTGGCTCGGCCGCTCCGGTCGTGAAGCGTGGAAGGAGATCTGGTCCACTGTCGGCCCGATGCTCGACAGCGTTTTCCAGACCGGGGAAGCAACCTGGTCTGAAGATCTGCTGTTGTTGATGGATCGCAACCTGCCGCGTGAAGAAACTTATTTCACCTTTTCTTACAGCCCGATTCGCGGCGAGAAAGATGAGATCGACGGCATCTTCTGCGCTTGTTACGAAACTACCGGACGCGTAGTCGGCGAGCGACGCCTGCAGACACTCCGCGATCTCGGTCGTATCGAAGTGAAATCAGCCGAAGAAGCTTGCCACATCGCTCTCAACACTCTCGAAGCCAATCCTTACGACGTGCCTTTCGCGCTCGTGTACCTGTTGGATGAAGATGCACGCGAGGCGCGCTTAATTTGCGCGAGCGGGATCGAAGACGATTCTACTGCCGCTCCGGCTCTCATCACGATGAATGACGATGCGACGTGGCCGCTGCGCGACACGTTTAAAACCGGCGCCGCGAAGGTTGTTGCTGACGTCGAGCAACGTTTTGGCTCGTTGCCGGGTGGGCCATGGCCCGAGTCGTCCAACACGGCTTTGATCCTGCCGATTGGCGCATCTGGTCACGCGAAGCCGTCGGGATTTCTCGTGGCTGGCCTCAGTCCACGGCGTATGGTCGACGCGGAGTACCGCAGTTTCTTCGAATTGGTAGTTGGTCATGTCGGCACTGCGATCTCAAACGCGCGCGCGTACGAGGAAGAACGCAAGCGTGCCGAAGCCCTCGCCGAGATCGATCGGGCCAAGACCACCTTCTTCTCCAATGTTAGCCACGAATTTCGTACACCGCTGACGCTCATGCTTGGTCCACTCGAAGAGACACTGGCCGACACAAGTTTATCTTCGAGCGTACACGATCACCTCGACGTGGCCCATCGCAACAGTGTCCGACTGCTCAAACTCGTAAACACCCTCCTCGACTTCTCACGCATTGAAGCCGGGCGCATGGAGGCAGTGTACGAGGCCGTCGATCTGCAAGCGCTGACTACAGAGCTGGCGAGTATGTTTCGCTCTGCAATCGAAAGAGCCGGACTGAAGCTGATCGTTGACGATTCACTGGGGGAAGCCGAGGTCTACGTCGATCGTGAGATGTGGGAGAAGATCGTCTTTAACCTGCTTTCAAATGCGTTCAAGTTTACGTTTGAAGGCGAGATCACGGTGGCGTTGAGGAAGTCGGGCGAGAATGTGGAGCTCGAAGTGAGTGACACCGGAACCGGAATTCCGGATGAAGATCTGTCCCACCTGTTCGAGCGTTTTCATCGCGTCAAACGCGCGCGTGGGCGCAGTTATGAAGGATCCGGAATCGGGCTGGCCCTGGTCCAGGAACTCGTGAAGCTCCACGGCGGCGCTGTGCGAGTCAAAAGCGAAGTTGGGCGCGGAAGCACTTTCACCGTCAGTATTCCAACCGGTTCGGCGCACTTGCCTGCCGAGCGACTCGGCGGCGCGCGTGCGCTTGCATCCACTAATGTGCGGAGCGACGCGTATGTTGACGAGCTGCTGAAGTGGCTTCCTGACAATCACCTCGATACATTTGCGTTATCAGAAACTACTGCGCTGCCTGTGGACCAACCACGCGCTCGCATCCTGCTCGCCGATGACAATACTGACATGCGCGAGTATCTGCGTCGATTACTGACGACGAAATACGACGTTGAAGCAGTGGCCGAAGGTGAGAGCGCTCTCGCCGCCGCGCTTAGTCAGAACTTCGATCTTGTTTTGTCAGACGTGATGATGCCGAAGCTCGATGGCTTCGGTTTGCTGAAGGCTTTGCGTGCTAATGAGAAGACACGAACTACGCCCGTGATACTGCTGTCAGCGCGTGCCGGTGAGGAGTCGCGTGTTGAAGGCATGGGCGCGGGCGCCGACGACTATTTGATCAAGCCGTTTTCAGCACGCGAGTTGATGGCGCGTGTTGAGGCGCATTTGAATCTTCAGCACGTGCGTCGTGAGTCGGAAGAGGCAATATTGCAGTTGGTGGCGCTCGAGCAGAAAGCGCGTGCGAGCGCTGAGATTGCCAATCGCGTGAAAGACGATTTTCTCGCCATGCTTTCGCACGAGCTGCGCACGCCGCTAAACGCGATCTTCGGTTGGACGCACTTGTTGAAGAGCGGCAAGCTTAACGACGCGGATCGCGCGCGTGGTATCGACATCATCCAGCGCAATGCTGAAGCTCAGCGCGCGATCATCGATGAGTTGCTTGATATCTCACGCATCGTGACGGGTAAGTTGCAACTCGAACCCAAGCCGATCGAGCTCGTGAGTGTCATCCAGGCTGCGATTGATGCTGTTCGTCCGGCTGCGGAAGCGAAGAATATTCAGATCGTTACTGCGCTCGATCCCAATGCGGGGCTCGTGATGGGCGAAGCGGTGCGATTGCAGCAGGTCATTTGGAATCTGCTTTCAAACGCGGTGAAGTTTACGTCGAAAGACGGTGTTGTGGAAGTTGAGCTGAGGGGATTTGGATCACGTGTTGAAATCGTAGTTCGTGATACAGGCGAAGGCATCGCGCCGGAGTTTTTGCCGTATATCTTCGAGCGCTTCAGGCAGGCTGACACGTCAGCGAAGCGTACGCATGGTGGTCTCGGACTCGGGCTCTCGATCGTGAGTAGTCTGGTGGCGATGCATGGCGGCGACATTCGCGCGGAGAGTGATGGCAATGGGAAAGGTGCGACGTTTATTGTCACGCTGCCACTCATTACCGAGTTGTTGCGTGCTACAGAGCCGGTGGCGGTGGAGCATTGGCAACAAAATGGTTCTCTGGAACTTCAGGCCGATGTGTTGAGTGGATTGAAAGTTCTTACTGTTGACGATCAGCAGGACACGCGCGAGCTGATCACGCTGGCGCTTGGTCGCTACGGCGCGGAAGTTAGGGCGAGCGATTCTGCGTCCACAGCGTTGAAGATGATCGAAGACTGGAAGCCTGATGTTGTCGTTTCTGATATCGGCTTGCCGGGGATGGATGGTTACGATTTCATGCGGCGGCTGCGTGAGATCGAAGGTGATGGAGAACGCATTCCGGCGATTGCGGTGACGGGTTATGCGGGCGCGCTTGATGAGTCGATGGCGTTGAATGCGGGTTACGCGCTACATCTGTCGAAACCGATAGAGTTGAATGAGCTCGCGAAGGCGATTGCGCGAGTGTCGCGGCGAGTTTAGTTATCCACAGATTACACTGATTCTATCTGTGTGATCTGTGTAATCTGAGGATAACTAAATTAACCCCATCTGCCGCGCCAGCTCAGTCGCCGTCTGCGGCCGGTCATCCGGATCTTTCGCGAGGGCATGCATGATCCCCATCGATATCCGGCGCGGTATCCGAAGCAATTCAGCAAACGGCGGCGGTGGTTCCTGCAAGTGCCTGTTAATCACACCTGAAACAGTCTCGGCTTCAAACGGTCTCTTACCCGAAATCATCTCGTAAAACATCGTGCCCAGGCTGTAAACATCCGAGCGCGCGTCGAGCGGCTCACCCAAACATTGCTCGGGCGACATGTAAAAAGGCGTGCCGACAACGGCGCCTGACGATGCGGCGCCCGCGTCAGCCAGAAGCTTCGCCAAACCGAAGTCGACCACTCTCACGCTCTCAACCTCGAAGTCGTCATCAGGCGCGACTACGAGAATGTTCTCCGGTTTCAGATCGCGATGGACCACGCGTTGTCTATGCGCTGATCCAACACCCGCGCAGATACCACGCATCAGCCGGGCACTGCGCTCGACCGAAAAATGATCCTCACTCCTTAGCAGCTCGCGCAGTGGTGTTCCTCTCACAAACTCCATCACGATGTAAGCCGGTGCGTGTACGTCGTCAGTTTCACCGAAGTCATGAATGGTGATGACATTTGGATGACGCAGCATCGCAGCGGCGCGTGCTTCTCTGCGGAAACGCGCCAGCGCGGCGTCGTCTTTAACGAACTTGCCCGTGAGGATCTTCACCGCTACGTCGTCGCCGATATGTACGCGACGCGCGCGATAGACTACGCTCATGCCGCCTTCGCCCAGCTTGGCCACGAGCTCGTACTTGCCGTCGATCTTGTGTCCGATGAGTGGATCGGTATTGACGAATTGAACGGTGGGAAGGGAAGCGACGAAGTGGCTTTCGTAATACGGATGTGCGCCGGCGCCAGGCAGGGTTAACGGCGAGCCGCAGTCGGCGCAGAACATCGCCTCTTTGTTCAGGAATAGCTCACACGTGGCGCAAAACGGGTTGGTCGAGCGGAGCTCGGCGAGTAGTTGGTCCAGTTTGTCTTCGATCGTGTCGAGTCCGTTTGCTCCGGTTGCAGAGGCGCGGATCTCACCTTCTGGATCTAATAAAAAGTAGACGGGAAGATTTTCCTGTCCGTGACTGACTTTGTAGTCGTTATCGAGGGCGCATGGCTCAGTGAGATTAAGCCGCGCGATCGCGTCGCGCACGGTGCGTGGATCTTTTTCAGCGTTTGACTGCGGCACGTGAACAGCGACGACGCACAATCCTTCACGCTTGCGCTGATCGCGTAGCTGTGCCACTTGGGCCAGGTTAGTCTTCGACGGTTCCGAGCTGACAGACCAGAAATGGACCAGCGTCGGATGGCCCTTCGTCTGTCGCGCAGTAATCCGCCGGTTCAACCATTCCGTCGCCAACTCAAACGACGGCACTTGCAGTTCAACGTTCATCTGGATCGATCCGCGTTTATCCGCGTAAATCCGCGGCTAAAATTGTCTTAGGACCAGCTCGTTCGTATCTGCGGGGGATTCATCAGGGTTTGCATCACCACGCAATATTGCTCGGTCTTCTCTTTTAGCGCGGCTAATTGGTCGGGGGTCGCGTCGGGGGCTTTGATGTCGAATCGTGCGTGGATGTCTTGAAAACCAACCGGCACCTCTTTCGAGATCCCGAGCGTGCCGCTTAAATCCATCTCGCCCTCTATCTCCACGCGGATGTGTTCGAATGGGATTTTCATCGCTGTTGCGACTAATTGGCAAGTCAACTGAGCACATGCGGCCAGTGCGCCCAGTAGCAGATCGCCAGAACAGGCCGCGGTGCCGGGACCACCGACACCGCTATGCGCCTGTGCTTCAAAGATCTTCTGACCGACTTCCACTGAGCATGTAATCGGAGTATCGGTTTGATCGCTCTGCGCCCGCAGTGTGATGCGCGAGCTGTTCGGATCGCTGCGATACTTCTCCTTCAGTGGCTTCTGAATTGCTCGAAGGTCCATCTATTCCTCGGAAGTTGTCGGGTCAATGATCGTCTTCACTTGCGCCACGTGATTCGCCGGAAATCCACCGCGCCGCGCGTGCTCCTGAATCATCTCTTCATTCGGCGCGACGTAAACACAGTAAAGCTTGTTGTCTGTCACATAGCTCTGAACCCATTGAATCTGCGGTCCCATTTCATTCAACACACTACATGACCGCTGCGACAACGTTTTCAACTCCGCGGGCGTCAGCTTGCTGGCCCCGGGCACCACTCGCTCAATAACATACTTTGGCATTAATGTTCTCCAATCGAGTTTTATTGCAGTTCGGTTAACAACTTCTGAAATTCTTCGTCATCGCGTATCGGATCGAATGCGCTATCCGTTCGGGCCCAGTGCGCTACGGTCCTGAATCCACTCTCAAACGCGCGACGAAGCAGCAGCAACGCTGCATCCTTTTCTTCTAGTAACGCGTAAGCGCAGGAACAATTGTATACAGCGAGGCCGTCATTTGGTTCCAACTCGAGCACTCGCCTTAACGTTGCGGTCGCTTCTTCACGACTGCAAAAGCGCGCATACGCTTCCGCGAGGCGACTCATCACGATGATGTCGTCGTTACTCGCTTCGAGCTTTCGCGAGGTGATTTCGATGACTTTGAGCGCGGCTTTGTCGGCGGACGCCGCGTTTCCGAGCTTTCGATAGGCACCCGCGAGAAACATCCACGCGTCTTCGTCATACGGCTTGAGCTCCGCAGCGCGGCGGTAGTGTTTCCGTGCGCCTTCCAAATCGTTCGATAGCTCCGCAATTATGCCGAGCCGCAGATGACCGGGATAGAAGTCAGCGTTCTCTTTAAGGAGATCCTCGATCGCGCGCTTCGACTCAGAAAACCTCCGCTGATTGAAATAGACCGTCGCGATGCCGAACTTGGCGTCGAGAGACGTTGGCTCGAGCTCAAGCGCTTTCTGATTCGCCTCGATCGCTTTGCTCAGCCACGTAGAAGCACCGTCGTACCACTCATACATCGTCGAGTAAGCTTCAGCGAGTCCAGCGTAAGCCGATGCAAACTCCGGATCGATTGCGACCGCCGCTTCAAACATCTTGATCGCACTATCGGTGTTTCGCTTGCCTTTCAAATAGAGGAGCTCGCGGCCGCGCATGTAGAAATCGTAAGCGCGCAGATCGTCCGTCGGCTTCTGCGTCAGCAGTTCTCGTTCTGACTCGGTGAGCGACACTTTCAACGCTTCGACGATCTTTTGCGAGACTTCGTTTTGCAGATCGAAGATGTCTTCGATCATGCGATCGAAGCGTTCGGCCCAGAGGTGATAGCCGTCGCGAACGCTGATGAGCTGTGCGGTGATGCGAATCCGATTGCCGGCCTTTCGCACACTGCCTTCGAGGATGTAGTTTACGCGCAGCGCGTCGCCGACCTGACGCGTGTTCACCTCTTTGTTTCGGAACGGAAGCACGTCAGTACGCGAGACGACTTTCAACTCTTTGATCTTCGAGAGATCCGTGATGATGTCTTCAGTCATGCCGGCGCAGAAGTAGTCGCTCTCCTTTTCCGAGTTCATATTCTCGAAGTAGAGGACGGCGATCGACTTGTCGGGCACGGCGTCTGCACTGAATGACTCTGCTGACAACCTGGTGGTCACTACTCTGTGCGACTGTGTCTCGACCTGTCGCTTTAGATCCTTTAGATCGATCAGCAAATCCCTGGCCGTTTGGTACCGCTCTTCGCGATCCTTGCGCAGCGCGCGCCGGACGATCAGATCTAGTTCGCGCGGTCCGTCCGGCAAGTGAGGCAAAAGCGATTCAGGGTCGCGATTCAAAATTCCTGACATCACATCGATCGATGTTGGGCCAGCAAATGCCTGGCGCCCGGAAATCATCTCGTAGAGCACACAGCCGAGGCTCCAGATGTCTGTGCGCGCATCGAGCTCCATGCCTCGTGCTTGTTCCGGCGACATGTAGTGCGCGGTGCCGAGCACCATGCCGTACGCGGTATTGATGAAGTTTTGCGTTGGCGCGAGCGAGTCAGTCTCGGGTGCTTGCCGTTCACGACTGAGTTTCGCAAGACCAAAATCGAGGACTTTAACGATGCCGTCGTGACGCAGCATGATGTTGTCGGGCTTGATGTCACGATGAATGATGCCGACGTCGTGTGTCGAACAAAGCGCGCCTGCGACTTGAATAGCGACTTCGAGCGTGTCGGCTGGGCTGAGTGGTCCTTTTCTTATGCGGTCGCGCAGTGTTTCACCGTCGATGAACTCAGTAGCGATGAAGTGTTCTGAATCAACCTCGTCGATCTCGTAGATGGTGAGAATGTTTGGGTGGTTGAGCGCCGAAGCCGCCTTAGCTTCTTGTACAAAGCGTCGCACGCGTTCGCCAGTCGGATCGGCGACCATGTCAGAAGGTAAGATTTTGAGTGCGACTTTTCGATCGAGTTTGGTGTCGTTGGCGAGGTAGACCTCACCCATGCCACCCGCGCCGAGTTGGGAGCAAATTTCGTATCGACCGATCCTTGTGCGCGCGGGGAACGACAACGCTCAATCTCGGGGGAGGTCTTTCTGGGCTCTGACGAAGCAGCGGTTATTGTAGATTACTAGTTACAGGGACGACAAATTCCCTTTGTATTAGTAACGCGCAGAAATGGTCGCTGGTGGGTCCGTGAGGCCTAAATTAAAGATCTTCTCTGCGGTTCTCAGCGTATCTCCGCGTTCTCTGCGTTTGAGTTGCCATTTAACGCAGAGAACACTGAGGTACGCCGAGGACGCAGAGAAACGAATTTAGGTGTTGCTGCTGCTCTTACCACCACCTGCGGCGGCGGAGCTGGTTGTGGTTCCGGGAGTGCCACTGCTGCTTGATCCCGTTCCCGTTCCTGTTCCCATACTCGATCCGGTCGTGGTGCTCGAGCTCGAGTAATCGCCATAACGACCCTTCACGCGTAGACGATTCTCAACGTTTGTCACACCCGACACTGACTCCGCAATGTCTTCAGCGCGTCGTTTGTCCTCGCGGCTGTTGACCGTGCCCGTCAATGTCACTTCCGTGTTGGACACCATGACGTCGACCTCAGACGCGTCGATGTAGTAATCGTCACTCAGTCGATCGTTAACGTCCTCTTTGATGCGCTCGTCTGAACGGCGATAATTCTTCGGTCCACGCCCGCGATGTTCGCGCTGCTGGTCCATACGACGCCGCCGCTCCGCATCTTCATCGCCAAACCACGACGCTACTGCATCCGAAGCACGATCCCACCAGCCGCGATCTTCACCGCGGTCATAGCGATCGCGATCGTAGTCATAACTGCTGCGGTTACCGTATGACTCATTCGAGCGGAATCCGGTCGGATAGTTATAGCGTTGTTGCGAGTAATCGCGCATGCCTTCGCTGTAACCACGTTCGGCGCCCGAGCGCCCGTAGCTGCCGTACCTGCTTTCGCGCGTGTCGTCGTCGCGTTCGTTCTCCCAGCCGCGGCCCCAATAACCCTCGCGACCGCTTTCACGACCTCCTCCCGAAGATGCTTCGCGACCGTATCTTTCGGATTCTCTTCCGCCACCACTGTAACTGCCGCCACCGTATCCGCCGCCACCGTAGCCGCCGCGGCCGTACCCGCGACCACCGCCGCCGGATTCACCATAGCGACCTTCACGCCCGCGATTCTCACCGTAACGGCTCTCACCCCAGCGATTTTCAGAACGCTCTCCGAACGAGCGCGTATTATCTAAACTCGAACGCCGGTTGTATTGGCCGTAATACTGTGAGTCACGGTCAAAATCACGATCGTCACGATCGTCATATCTCGTTGACATCTTTAAAACTCCTTTCACTAACCCTTTGCTCGTTATAAGTTCGATAGTGCACCGCGTTTCATGCTGTCAGCACCCTTTCACAAACCTGTTTCCTTTGAGCCACAAAAAGGCACAAAAGCACAAAAAAACTTTTTGTGCCCTTTGAGACCAACTCAGCTTAGAAGGGATGAAAGTTTTGAAGGATTGATGTTGCCGCCGGAGATGATGCAGACGATTTTGCCGGTGCCGGCGGAGCCGGAGAGGGCGCAGGCGACCGGGCAGGCGCCCGCGCCTTCCGCGACGATGTGGTTGTGCGTGATGAGAAGACGAAGGGCGGAGGCAACGGAGTCGAGATCGGCGACGAGGGCTCCGTCGATCAAGGTGCGGGCGCGGTCGAACATTTGGGGGAAGACGGCTTTCGCGCCGATGCCATCGACCCATGACGGTTGGTAGTCGATCACGGTTGGTGCACCGGCGGTTAACGAAGCGGCGAAGGGGGCAGCCGTCGCTACTTCCGCGGTGAAGACCTTACAGGAGGGATGTAGGTGACGTAGTGCTGAGGCGATGCCGCAGGTGAGCCCGCCACCGCCCCACGGAATCACGACCGCATCAACGTCAGGCAAGTCTTCCAGAACCTCCAAACCGATCGTGCCGTTGCCAGCCATCACATGCGGATCGTCAAACGAGTGAATGAACGTCCCATCAACACCTGCAAACGAACGCTGCTCAAACGCCCGCCACCACTCGTCAAACGAAACCTTGATCACACGACCACCGAGCCGCTCCACAGCTAACACCTTCGCATCCGGCGCTGAAGACGGCGCGATCACCGTACATGGCACGCCGAGTTCACGCGCACACCACGCTACACCCTGGGCCATGTTTCCCGCTGACGCCGTCACCACTCCAGGCTCGAGCTGCTCCAGCGACAGCCGCGCAATGGCATTCGCAGCACCACGGATCTTGAACGATCCAATCGGTTGGAGATTCTCCAATTTCAAGTAGATCTCGGCCGGCGAGTCGAGCAAATTGAGGCGAACGAGCGGTGTTCGGATGGCCTTTCCAGCGATCACACGCCGCGCTTCTTCGATTGCAGATATTGGAATTAAATCCACGCTTTCGGAGCTTACAATGATCATTGACTTTCCAGCTACTCAAGAGTAAAAGTTTCGCAACCTTCGATCGAATTCCAACTCAGGAGAACTATCATGAAAGTGCTAACCCTGGCCCTAACTCTACTCGTCCTTTTCACCGCGACTGCTACCGCGCAAACGTGGGACCCGGAAACGCAATTGAAGTTGAAAGCGGTCGGCATACCGAGAGTTTCTCCTGACGGAAAGCGTGTGGTCTACACCGTCAACGAAGCAGTGATGACCGCAGACAAGAGCGAGTTTGTGACTCAGATCTGGCTCGCAAACATCGCCGCCAAACAAAACACGCAGCTCACGTTTGGTGAGAAGTCTTCGACGAATCCGAAGTGGTCGCCTGACGGAAACTGGATCGCCTTCACTTCGAATCGCAAAGACAATCGAAACCAACTCTACTTGCTGAGCCTGAACGGCGGTGAAGCTGAGCCACTCACAGACGGCAAGAGCGCCGTGGGTAACTTCGTGTGGTCGCCGGACGGGCGCTCGATCGCCTTCACGATGACCGATGCAAAGACTGAAGAGGAAGAGAAGAATGACAAAGGCAAAAACGACTCTCGCTGGGTCGATGAAAACGTGAAGCTCGCGCGCCTCTACGTGCTCGCGATTCAGAAAGACGCAAACGGCAAACGCGAGCCACGCAAACTCACGACTGCCAACTACCACGTCGAAGATTTTGACTGGTCGGGCGACGGCTCGCGCATCGCTTTTGGTCACGTCAAGTCGCCGCTCGCGAACGATTGGCCCACATCCGATGTCTCGATCATCGAAGTCGCAAGCGGCAAGATCACTGAACTGGCCAACTCGCCGGCGGCTGAAACTTCTCCGCTTTATTCACCGGATGGAAACTCGATCCTCGTGCTCGCGAGCGACAATCCACCGCGCTGGGCACAGGCAGGCGTGATCCAGATCTTCTCTGCGAATGGTGGTCAACCAAAGACGCTCGTCGGCTCGTTCGACGCGCAACCAGGCATCGCCGGCTGGTCCAGCGACAGCAAACGCATCTACTTCTCTGAGCCGAAAGGTACCGGCACGCAGATCTACATGCTCGACGTCACTGCGAATCGCATCGACGAGATCAAGACCACACCAGCAGTTATTGGCGGTCTCAATCTCAATAGCACCGGCACAACGTTCGGTTTTGTCAGACAAACTTCCGACACGCCCGGAGATGTTTACGTTTCATCTGCATCGAACTTCAACCCAGTGCAGATCACGACAGTCAATGCTGACTTCAAAATGCCGGCACTCGGCCGTACCGAAGTCATCACGTGGAAATCGAAAGACGGAAAACAGATCGAAGGTTTGTTGACTTATCCGGTCGGTTATCAAGCCGGACAGAAGGTACCGCTGATTTTGAACGTTCACGGCGGACCAGCGGGCGTGTTCCAACAGGCCTTCATCGGCGGCCGCGGCGTTTACCCGCTCGCGACGTTTGCTGCTCGCGGTTATGCGATCCTGCGTCCGAACCCGCGCGGCTCGAGTGGTTACGGCACTGAGTTTCGCCGTGCAAATCTGAAGGATTGGGGCTTTGGCGATTACCAGGATTTGATGACCGGAGTCGATCGCGTGATCGAGATGGGCGTTGCCGATCCGGAGCGTCTTGGTGTGATGGGTTGGAGCTACGGCGGGTTCATGACGTCGTGGATAGTCACGCAAACGTCACGCTTCAAAGCCGCGTCAGCGGGCGCGCCGGTCACGAACCTCATGAGCTTCAACGGTACTGCTGACATTCCGGCGTTTGTTCCTGACTACTTCGGCGGGCAGTTCTGGGAGGCGATGGATCTCTATCAGAAGCACTCGCCGATATTCAACGTGAAGAACGTCACGACGCCGACGATGATTCAGCATGGCGAGGCAGACATTCGCGTACCGACCTCGCAAGGTTACGAGTTTTACAACGCGCTGAAAGTGAAGGGTGTGCCGACGCGCATGCTCGTGTTGCCGCGCCAGCCGCACGGACCTACCGAGCCGAAGATGCAGCTCGCGGCGATGAAGGCGAATCTGGAGTGGTTCGAGAAGTACATCGGATCGAAGCGCGAGACGTCTAAAAACTGAGACGCGGATTAACGCGGATTGAAAACGCGGATCGGTTTTTGTAGTCGATTGAAGTGTGAAGATTTTTATAGGCACTTCGGGGTGGCACTACAAACACTGGCTCGAGGGTGTCTTCTATCCGCCCGGAACGAAGAGCGCGCAGATGTTTGACTACTACGCGCGCTTCTTCAATACCGTCGAGATCAATAACAGTTTCTATCGCCTACCAACGGCGAAGACTTTCGACAATTGGCGCGAGTCTTCGCCGTCAAACTTTGTATATGCAGTGAAGGCGAGTCGCTTCATCACTCACATGAAAAAACTGAAAGATCCGCAGAGCTCGTCGGAGAAGTTCTTCCACGTTGCCGATCGTCTCGAGAAGAAGCTCGGACCGATTCTTTTTCAACTACCGCCACGCTGGAAAGTGAACATCGAGCGCTTCGCTGAGTTTCTCGAATCGCTGCCGCCGCAGCACAAGTATGCATTCGAGTTTCGCGAGGAGAGCTGGTTTGTGCCGGAAGTTTACCGGCTGCTACGAAAGTACAAGGCTGCGTTTTGCATACACGACTTTGCGGACATGAAAGTACCGAATGAGATCACTGCCGGGTTTACTTACATCCGGTTTCACGGGCCGACAAGCGCGAAGTACTGGGGATCGTATTCGGACGAAGAGCTACAGAAGTGGGCTGAACGGATCGAGAGTTGGCACGGGCGATTAAAGGCAGTTTACGTTTACTTCAACAACGATCCGGAAGGCGCGGCAGTGCGGAATGCGTTAACGCTCAAGTCGACGCTGAAGTTGTTGGTACGTTAGTTGCCATTTCACGCGGAGAAATTAACGAACAAGGGGAAGGTATATGGCTTCAAGAGAAATGAATTCATCAACGAATGGACAGCCGCTGGCGATGATCACGGGCGCATCGACAGGCATTGGTTACGAGCTCGGGATCCTGTGCGCAAACAAAGGTTTCGATTTGATAGTAGTTGCGGACGAGCCGCGCATTGAAGAAGCGGCGAAACAGTTTCAAAACTATGGCGTGGAAGTTCAGGCGGTGCAGGCAGATCTTGCGACGCGCGAAGGTGTCGACAAGTTTTATGAGGCGGCGCAGGGCCGGCAGGTTGATGCGCTGCTGGCGAATGCGGGACACGGGCTTGGCGGAAGTTTTCTCGAACAGGACTTCGAGGATGTGAAGCACGTGATCGATACAAACATCACCGGCACTGTTTATTTGATACAGAAGGTTGGCAAAGACATGCAGTCGCGCGGGGAGGGTCGGATTCTGATCACCGGCTCGATTGCGGGCTACACGCCGGGCACGTACAACGCTGTCTACAATGCGAGCAAGGCTTTCATCGATTCGTTTTCATTCGCGTTACGCGCGGAACTGAAGGATAGCGGCGTGACGGTGACGTGTTTGATGCCGGGCGCGACCGAGACCGAGTTCTTCGAGCGTGCCGGAATGGAAGACACGGAGATTGGCCAGTCGAAGAAAGACGATCCGGTTGATGTGGCGAAGGTTGGGTTCGAGGCGATGATGAATGGCGAAGGTGACGTGGTGAGCGGGTTCAAGAATAAGGTGATGTCGACGGTGGCCTCCGTGACACCGTCTGGTGTTTTAGCGGCCCAGCACGGGAAGAAAGCGAAGCCCGGTTCGGGGCGTGAATAGAGGATCGGGTCAGTACCACCCGCTACCGCAGGTGGTACTGACTGTGTCCAAGCAAAGTACGGTTATTTCAACATCACACGCACGCCGCCTCTCACCAGAACGGGCGGGCCGACAGTGAACACTGGTGTGCTACTAATCTCATACCGGCTCCCCGTCAAATTCTGGAACGCTACAAACAACCGCAGCTTCTCGGAAATCCGTCGCGTCACGTCAGCATCGAGCGTGAAGAACCTCTCGAGCGGCAACAAGTTCTGATCATCATCAAACTGCCTGCTCACAAAGCGTCCCTGCGTCGCCACTATCCAATTCTCACTCGCGTACGTCACCTGAAAGTTAACTTGCTGCCGCGGCACCTGCGGCACCATCAATCCTTCCAATGCAGGATTCGCCGGAAAGCGCAGCACCGTGCTGTCCGTCAACATATACTCGCCCGACACTTCCCAACGGAAATTAATTTTCATCACCGCCGACAACTCAACACCACGCGCACGAATCGCCCCGAGGTTCTGTCGTTGTCGAGTAATGAGCGCGGGCGTGGTTGTGAGGGTGACGTTCGCGATCGAATCGTCGATATCACTCCAGAAAACATTTCCACGCACAAACAATCGCTCATCCAATTGGTGGAAACCGATTCCAGCCTCGCCACCCGTCAGTCGTTCCGCACTCAGATCGGCATTCGCGTTTGTCACCACATTCCCCACGCGAAAGTTGCGGTACAACTCGTTGAGCGTAGGCGCACGAAAGGCTCGATACGCCGACGCACTCACTTCAACACCCTTGTCGAATCGTTTACTTAACCAAAGGCGCGGACTGAACGCCGTCTCTGATCTATCCTGAAACGTATTCAGCGCCGGACTACCAACCACCGGCGTGCGATTCGAAAACCCACGACTGTTCAGCCAGTGATCGACTCGACCTCCGAAACCAAACTGCCACGATCCGATATACACAGAATCACTCGCAAAAACGCCAATCGTTCTCTGCCGTCCGCCGGCATCGACAAACGCCGTGACTCTTGAATTATTGAACGTCGTCTCCGCACTGTGCCCGCGCGCCTCGCGGCCTTCAACACCGAGCCGCAGCACCTGGTGATAACCGATGTTCGGCGTCGCCTGAAACACAAATCCCATTTGCTGCGACGGATTGCGCTGGCGATTAGTCAATGATTCGCTATTACGATCTGCCGCAACCGCTGAAAAGTTCTGATTAAATATCTCACTCGATCCGTACAGTCGAACCAATACCGGACCGACTTTCGGTAGCGTTGAGTCGAGCCCGAGATCGACCGACGAGATACGCGTGTCGTTGATCTGAACCGGCGTGCCGTTGTCACGACTTTCACCAAATGAGCTGAGACGAAGAAACGAGAAACCATGAGCAACATTTGAAACCGTGACTGAGCCACCGAGATCGCCCGTTCCCGCAGCAGTATCGACTACTCCTCGCTGGTTCTCCGGCACGAGCACGTACCCGTTTGTGTGTAGCGCTTCACCTGCAGCGACGATCGCCCAGTCGCCTAAAATCTTCCCACCGCTAAACGATGTCACAGCCGTGCCTTTATTGCCGGCGGAAGCTAAAACGTCGAGCCCTGTGCCCCCACGAGTATCGCTCGTGATATTCACAACGCCGCCGAGCGCGCCACTGCCGTAGAGACTGGAGCTCGCACCATTCTGTACAGATACGTTCTCGATGTTCACGCGCGGAACCCGATTCCAGTAGACCCAACCGCCAAACGGACTGTTCAAAGGCACACCGTCGAGCAAGACGAGCGCGCGACTCGCGCCACTCGCGCCTACGCCTCTGAGCGAAACACCTTGCGCGGTTGGGTTCGTCGTCAATCCGCCCGAGCGCCGGAACAGAGAAAAGCCCGGCACTTGCCGGAGCACGTCATCGATCGTGAGCGCGCCCGCAGTAGCGATCTCGTGTGTACCAACATTGAATTGACTCGCTGACGTGGGTGGAATGCGCTCTTCGTAAGTTATAGGTGCGCTGACGACGACGCGTTCGTTTATGACTGCGGGATAGAGTCGAATGCGTAGCGAATTTTTCTCATCGTTGACTTTTATCCTCGCGGTGCTGAAACCTGGCGAGCTGATCGAGAGTGTTCCGTACGGTCGCGCACTCAACACAGTAAAATCTCCGGAGAGATCAGTGATCGTGCTAATCGTCTTTCCATCCGATTCAAACTCGACTGATGCGTGCTGAATTGGCTCGCCGTTCGGATCAGTAACGTTACCGTGAATTGATGCAGACTTCTCCTGGGCCGAAACACTAACGCCGATCGCGATTAGGACCAACACGAATGCGAAGCGTTGTCTTCTCATACACCACAGTGTCGACAATGTTCTGTTTCTCACTACTGCGATCAATTGTTTTGTGATTGGCGACGTACCAACCTAACGCGAAGCAACGATAATACCTGCACCTCTACCAACAGGCCCAACCGCGATCGAATTGCACGACGTTTGTATGTACTCGTGCGCTTATACTCATAACGAACCGGGGCGGGGAAGTGAAACATAATCTGTCAGTCGGTTTCCGCAGCGTGGCAATTGTCGCATGCGGAATTTTACTAGCTGCTGCATGCACTAAAAACAACCCACAACCACAGCAAAGCGCACCCAATCAGGTACTTACCGCGCCAACCGGCGCGACTATCGTCGTCGAACCGGAAGACGGGCAGTGGACAATGCCCGCCAAAAACTACGCCAGCACGCGCTTCAGCGGTCTTCAGGACATCAACACCGGCAACGCCGCAGCACTGAAGCTCGCGTGGTCCTTCTCGACTGGCGTCGTGCGTGGTCACGAAGCCGCACCAATCATCGCGAACAATATGATGTACATCATCACGCCGTATCCAAACATTGTCTACGCGATCGATCTGACGCAGCCCGGTGGCCCAGTCAAATGGAAATACGAATCGAATCCGGCGTCGTCGTCTCAGGGGGTTGCGTGCTGTGATGTTGTCAATCGGGGCGGCGTGTACGCGGACGGAAAGATCTTTTTCAACACACTCGACAACAACACGATCGCGCTCGACGCCGCCACCGGAAAAGATATCTGGAAGACAAAGGTCGGCGACATCAATCTCGGCGAGTCGATGACGATGGCGCCGCTCGTTGTGAAGGGAAAAGTATTAGTTGGCAACAGTGGTGGTGAGTTTGGCGTGCGTGGTTGGCTCACGGCGCTGAATGCGTCCGACGGAAAGATCGCGTGGCGCGCTTATCACACCGGACCTGATACAGATGTTTTGATCGGTCCAAACTTTCATCCGTTTTACCCGCAGGATCGCGGCAAGGATCTCGGCGTCACGAGTTGGCCTGCTGATGCGTGGAAGATCGGCGGCGGCACGATGTGGGGTTGGATCTCTTACGACCCCGAACAGAACCTGATTTTTTACGGCACGGCGAATCCTGGTCCATGGAATCCGGATCAGCGTCCCGGCGACAACAAGTGGACCTGTGGCATTTTTGCGCGTGATGTCGATACCGGTGAGGCGCGCTGGTTTTATCAATTCACGCCACACGATCTGCACGACTACGACAGCATCAACGAACAGATCCTGATGGATATGCCGGTGAACGGACAGACACGCAAAGTTCTCGTGCGGCCTGAGCGTAACGGTTATTTCTACGTGATGGATCGCACGAACGGTCAGGTGCTTTCCGCGAATCCATTCGCGTACATCACGTCTTCAAAAGGCGTCGATCTGGGCACGGGAAAGTTGATCGAGAACGAAGAGAAGAAACCGGAAGTGGGCAAGGTCGTGCGCGAGATCTGTCCCGCGTCACCGGGCGCGAAAGACTGGCAGCCGTCTGCATTCTCGCCGCGCACAGGGCTCGTCTACATCCCACACCAAAATCTCTGCCAGGACGCTGAAGGATTGGAAGCAAATTACATCGCCGGGACGCCGTATGTCGGGATGAACGTGCGCATGTATGCAGGGCCGGGTGGAAATCGTGGTGAATTTCTGGCGTGGGACCCGGTGAAGAATCAGAAGGTTTGGGCCATCAATGAGAATTTTCCGGTGTGGAGTGGCGCGCTTGTGACTGCGGGTGATGTCGTCTTTTACGGCACGATGGATGGATGGTTCAAAGCGCTTGATGCAAAGAGTGGGACGTTGTTGTGGCAGTTCAAGTGTGGCTCGGGAATCATCGGGCAGCCGGTGTCGTATCGCGGGCCGGATGGGAAGCAGTACATCGCGATACTGGCGGGAGTTGGTGGCTGGTCCGGGGCGATCGTGGCGGGCGGCTTGGATCCGCGTGATCAGACTGCCGCGCTCGGATTCGTGGGCGCGATGGGCGATCTGCCGGATTACACGACGAGAGGAGGCATGCTGTATGTGTTTGCGCTTCCTTAGTCCGAAAGAAGATTTCTCCCGCGGCGACGCAACGGAGCAACGCTTCCGTCTTTCGCTGCGCCTTTGCGCTGCCGCGGGAGCAATACTCTTTCTGACCTCGTGTGCCGATCGCAAACCAGTCGCCACAGTAGGCGCCGCTCAACCAATCACCCGCCCTGCCGGCGTGCTGCGCGTCTGTGCCGATCCAAATAATCTTCCGTTCTCGAACCAGCGGCTCGAAGGGTTTGAAAATAAGATCGCGGAGTTATTGGCCCAGGATCTCGGTGAACGTGTGGAGTACACGTGGTGGGCCCAGCGTCGCGGGTTCTTCCGCAATACGCTCAAGGCTGGTGTGTGCGACGTCGTGATCGGTGTGCCTTCCGGATTCGAGATGGCGTTGACCACGAAACCATACTATCGCTCAACCTACGTCTTTCTTTCTCGCAAGGATCGTCACATCGAGGTGAAGTCGTTTGACGATCCCGTGCTCAGGAAGCTTCGCATCGGCGTGCAGATCATCGGTGACGATCAGAGTAACGCGCCGCCTGCGCATGCGCTCACGCGACGCAACATCGTCGATAACGTCAAAGGCTTCACGCTCTACGGCGACTACAGCCAAAACAATCCACCAGCACGCATTGTGGATGCGGTCGAGAAAGGCCATATCGATGTGGCGATCGTGTGGGGGCCGCTGGCGGGTTATTTCGCGAAAGACTCGCATGTGCCAATGGAAGTCGTGCCGGTTTCGCCGCAGATCGATCAGCCGTTCTTGCCGTTTGTGTTTGATATCTCAATGGGTGTGCGCCGCGGTGATCAGGAGTTGAGGGATCAGCTTGATGAGTTCTTAGAGAAGAGGAGACCGGAGATTGAGCAGATCTTGAAGGATTACAGAGTGCCAGCAGTTGAAGGAGGTAGTGGTGTTTAAGAGGATCTCTCACGCAGCGGCGCTACGGCGCAACGAAAAACCGGCAGGCGCTGCGTCGTTGCGCCGCTGCGTGAGTATTTTTCTGTGTCTTCTCTGTTTCTCCGCCTGCAAACGTGAGCAGCGACAGTTCTCGACACCACCCGCCACCTTCAAATCCTACGACGTCACGATGAGCGACATTCGTCCGGGTGTTGGCGGTATGCCGATGCCGGTGCAGAACCCTGCGGACCAACACGCCTTTGACGCCAACGAAGGTAAGCGACTCTATTCGCAATATAACTGTAGCGGTTGTCACTTCAACGGCGGCGGCGGTATCGGCCCACCGCTCATGGACGAGAAATGGATCTACGGCGACAGACCGGAAAATATCTACTCGACGATTGTTGAAGGCCGCCCGAATGGTATGCCTTCATTTCGTCAGAAGATTCCCGACAACCAGGTGCAGCAGCTCGTGGCGTACGTCCGCTCGATGAGTGGCCAGTTACGAAAAGACGTCGCGCCGACGCGCAACGACTCGATGAACGCCCGTCGCTCGGAACAACGCACCGAAAGAAAAACGCCAGTACAAACAACTGAACCACCGCAATGAGCGAAAACACCCGCACAATTCCTCGACTGATTTCGACGCTCATCGCGGCGTTGTGCTTCGCGTCGTGCTTTTCATCATGTGGGGGCATTCAGAACTCGATCAATCCTGCCGGTCCAAACGCCGAGAATATCAGCAGACTCTGGTGGCTGATGTTCATCGTCTGCTCGATTGTGTTTGTCCTCGTGATGATCGCGTTGTTGTTGTCGTTGAGAAGGCGAACGACTGAAGCCGCTGACAGAGTGCCTGTGCTTGAGCCGCCCGCAGAGTCGGAACGCCGCCGCCGCAACGTCGTGATCAGTCTCACAACCATCACGGTCATCGTTCTGTTTGTGTTTTTGATTGCCAGTTACTCATCCGGACGATCGCTGCGCTTGAACGATCCAACCAAGAACGGTTTGTCGATCGAGCTGACGGGACATCAATGGTGGTGGGAAGTCCGTTACCAGGACGTCGACGCGAGCAACATCTTCACGACTGCGAACGAGATTCACATTCCGGTGGGCGTGCCCGTGAACTTCAGCCTGCGCGGCGCTGATGTGATTCATAGCTTCTGGGTTCCAAATCTCGCCGGCAAGAAAGATCTCATTCCCGGAAAGATCAACACGATTTGGTTACAAGCTGACAAGCCCGGCGTGTATCGCGGGCAGTGCGCCGAATACTGCGGGCTCCAGCACGCGAAGATGGCTCTGTGGGTCGTCGCCGAGCCGCAGGAGCAATTCAACGCGTGGCGACAGAACCAGACGCAGCAGGCTGTGCCCGCGACGACGGATGCGCAGAAGCGTGGGCAGCAGATCTTTTTTTCAACGACCTGTGTGATGTGTCACGCGATCAACGGCACGCCGGCGGGTTCGAACATTGGACCAAACCTGACGCACGTCGGTAGTCGACGGATGATCGGAGCGGCGACGCTCGTGAACACGCGCGATCACCTGGCGCAGTGGATCAAGGATTCGCAGACGTTCAAGCCGGGGAACCGGATGCCGCAAAACAATTTGTCTGATGCTGATTTACAAGCGCTCGTGGAGTACTTGCAGAGTTTGAAATGAGCCACAAAAAGGCACAAAAGAAGTAATGGGCCACGAAGAAGAACAAAGAAATATTAGCCACGAAGAGGCACAAAAGACACAAAATGAAGTGCCCACGGGCAACGCATCAAGATCTACGATCAGTGATGAAGAGCTGGCCGAGGCGATGCGGCAAGAGCGGAAGGAGCTTGAGAAGACGTGGGCGCGGCCGAGTGGTGTGTGGGGATGGTTTACTGATACCGATCATAAAGGGATCGCGAAGCGCTACATCGTGACGGCGTTCGTGTTCTTTCTGCTCGGCGGTATCGAGGCGGCGCTGATGCGGATTCAGCTCGCGTTTCCGGAAAACCACTTCCTCAGTCCCGATCGTTATAACCAGATCTTTACTACCCACGGCACGACGATGATGTTCCTGTTCGCTGTGCCGATCATGACCGCGTTCGGAATCTATTTTGTGCCGCTGATGGTCGGCGCGCGCGACGTGGCGTTCCCACGACTCAATGTCTACGGCTATTTCGTTTACCTGATCGGTGGTCTGCTGCTGTACACAGGTTTTTTCCTGAACACTGGACCGGACGCAGGCTGGTTTGCTTACGTGCCGCTCTCCGGCCCTGCATATTCGCCCGGAAAACGCGTCGACATCTGGGCGCAGATGATCACGTTCACTGAAATCTCGGCGCTCGTCGGCGCAGTGATCGTCATCGGTACCGCTTTCAAGATGCGCGCGCCCGGCATGTCACTCAACCGCATACCTTTGTTTGTCTGGGCGCAGGTCTTGACGGCGTTCATGATCATCTTCGCGATGCCCGCGGTGATGCTCGCAAGCAGTTTTCTCGCCAGCGATCGACTGATCGACACGCACTTCTTCAACCCTGCTGAAGGCGGCGACGCGATTCTTTATCAACATCTCTTCTGGTTCTTCGGGCATCCGGAGGTTTACATCATCTTCATTCCCGCGCTCGGTTTTATCTCGCCCATCATCATCACGTTCGCGCGTCGGAAGATCTTCGGTTACACCGCACTCGTTCTCTCATTGATCTCGACAGGTTTTATCGGCTTCGGTCTCTGGGTGCATCACATGTTTGCGACGCCGATACCGCAGATGGGCCAAAGCTTCTTCACTGCCGCAAGCATGATGATCGCGATCCCGAGCGGCGTGCAGATCTTCTGCTGGATCGCAACCCTCTGGGGCAGCAAGCTCAATATCAAAACGCCGCTGCTCTTCGTGCTCGGATTCTTCGCAATCTTCGTTCTCGGTGGCCTAACCGGTTTGATGCTCGCGTCAGTGCCGCTCGACTTGCAGATTCACGATACCTTCTTCGTCGTGGCGCATCTTCATTACGTGTTGATTGGTGGTTCGGTGTTTCCGCTCTTCGGCGCGTTTTATTACTGGTTTCCGAAGTGGACTGGCCGCATGTTGAGCGAGCGCGCGGGGCACTTGAACTTCTGGCTGATGTTCGTCGGTTTCAACCTCGTCTTCTTTCCGATGCATCAACTCGGACTCAACGGCATGCCGCGGCGCGTTTACACGTACCTGCCCGAGACTGGCTGGGGAACACTGAATCTGATCGCGTCGATCGGCGCGTTTGTGCTTGCGGCGGGTGTGCTGGTGTTCATCGTGAACGCGGTTTGGGCGATGCGCGCTGGTGTGGTTGCGGGTGATAACCCGTGGGGCGCCGATTCGCTGGAGTGGAGCGTCTCTTCACCGCCGCCGAATTACAACTTCCACAACATTCCGGTGGTCCAGGGTCGCTATCCGATCTGGCAGGCGACTGCTGACGCGCCGATCGTTCGTGGTCTGAGCACTAAAAAACGCGAGACGCTCGTCAGTAGCGTCATGGATGCGCAGCCGGAGTTGCGGTTCGATATTCCTGGTCCATCGATCTGGCCGTTGATGGTTGCCCTCGCGACGGCCGTTACGTTCATTGCAGGAATATTTACGCCGTGGGCGTTTTTATTTGGCGCGATCCTTGCCGGAATCACGCTCACCTGCTGGTTCTTCGCCGATCCGAATTATGAAAACAAGCACGCGCGAGAGAGTGGCGAGCAATCGGAACACGTTGCACCGCGCGCAGAGTTGCAGCCGAAAGAAATATGAGCGCGAGAGCCATCATTGATATTTCCGAATTGCCCCGCCACGAGTTCGACACGTACGACCCGGTGTGGTGGGGAAACAACTTGCTGCTGGCGATCGAGACGTCGATGTTTGCGATCCTGATCGCGACGTATTTCTACCTGCGACAGAATTTCGCGCTCTGGCCGCCGCCCGTGGCCCAACTCACCGCCACACTCGATCCACTACCGCAACTCACTTACGGCACATTGAACACGCTGCTGCTCGTGCTGAGTTGTGGACCGATGATCCTGACTGACAAAGCGGCGCGACAAGGGAGCAGGGGCGTGTGTCAGATCGGGCTCGTCATCTGTGTGCTGTGTGGATTGGGCGCGGTCGTGTTGCGGGGTTTTGAGTTCTCGGCTGTTTACTTTCGCTGGGACAGTAATGCTTACGGCTCGGTCGTGTGGTTCATGCTCGGCATGCACATGCTGCATTTGCTCGTGCTGACGACTGAATGTGTGTTGCTCGCGATCTGGATCTTCACGCGCGAGTTCGACATGAAGCACCGCGTAGATATCGTGACGGTGGCGGTTTACTGGTACTGGGTGACGGCGATTTGGGTTTTGCTGTACGCGATCATTTATTTCGTACCGCGACTTAGTTGAGATGAACGAGGAACATGCAACAACTCCGAGAGCGCTGTGGCTACTGCTGATCGTGGGGCCTGCGATCGCGGCTGCCGAACAGCAGGCCAATTTCGTTCTTGTGCGACAGGCGTGTTCGATGCAGCGCAATGTTGCGTTGTATGCGGTCGTGATCGTTGCGATGTTGTTGACGATTGTGACGGCGATGATTGGAGTTTCGATTTGGAGACGAACTGGTGCTGACTGGCCGACGGAAGCCGGTGATCTGGCGAACCGGATCAGGTTTATCAGCGTGCTCGGGATATTGAGCAGTGCGATGTCGTTTCTCGTAATCGTGGCGCAGGGGATTGCCACGGTAAATTTTGATCCGTGTCAGTTATGAAGAGGATTTCTCACGCAGCGGCGCAGCGGTGCAGCGAAAGAGCGCAAAGGTGCCCGGCAGGCGTTGCGCCGTTGCGCCGCTGCGGGAGTGCATTTCTCGCGTTCCACGGCGGTCAACCACACAACTGGCACGACCTCGTGCGCGCCTGGAGCTTTGAGCCTCTCGTCGTGATCTCGCTTGTCTTAACCGGGCTCTTGTTCACGATTGGCTTGTATCGCCTCAAACGACGCGCAATTCGCACGTGGGAAGCACTCTGTTTCGCCGGCGGCTGGCTCGCGCTTTTCATTGCACTCGTCTCGCCCGTTCACGCGTGGGGACGCGTCCTGTTCTCAGCGCACATGTCGCAGCACGAGATCCTCATGCTCGTCGCTGCGCCTCTGCTCGTTCTTGGACGACCACTGATCGCTTTCCTCTGGGCACTGCCGTTGAGCTGGTCGCGAGGTCTCGGCAACATCAGCAAAATCGCCTGGATTAATCGCGTATGGCGGACGCTCACGATTCCACTCGTTGCCTGGCTGGTCCATGCAGTCGCCTTGTGGACGTGGCACATTCCTGCTCTCTTTCAAGCGACGTTGTACAGCGATACAGTCCACACACTGCAACATCTTTCATTCCTGCTGTCCGCGCTTTTGTTCTGGTGGGCGCTCATTCATGGACCACAGGGCGCGATGGGCTACGGCGCCGCCGTGCTCTATCTCTTCACGACTTCGCTTCACAGCGGCGCACTCGGCGCACTCCTCACCGTCGCGGGCTCAGTCTGGTATCCGTCGTACGCTCCTCTCACCGCATCGTGGGGACTGACACCGCTCGAGGATCAGCAACTCGGCGGACTGATCATGTGGATCCCCGCAAGTTTGGTTTACGTGATCGCCGGACTCGCGCTCTTTGCCGGTTGGCTGCGTGAAGCAGACCTGAGGCGAGAACGTCTGGAGCTGGCTCCATGAAAAAGTTCGTGGAGATCGCGCTCGGGATCGTGACGAGTGTCGGCGGCTTTCTTGAGATCGGATCGATTGCAACAGCCGCACAAGCCGGCGCTGATTTCTCCTTTCAACTGATCTGGACGATCTTGCTCGGCAGTCTCTGCATTATCTTTCTCGTCGAACAGGCAGGCAGGTTCTCGGCAGTCAGCGGGCGTACGATCCCCGACGCGATTCGCGAGCGTTTCGGTTTCAACTACTTTGCGTTTCTCTACATCGTGCTGGCGCTCGTGAGTCTATTGGTACTCGCGGCAGAGATTGGCGGAGTTTGTATCGCACTCGAGCTAGCTACCGGAATCTATTTTCCGTGGTGGACGGTGCCGGCGGCGATCCTGATCTGGCTGGTGATGTGGAAGGGTACGTTCGGAATAATCGAAAAAGGCGTCTCGGTGCTGGGACTGGTCACACTTTGTTTCGTCGTTGGCGCATACCTGATCAATCCGCCAGAGGCGCAAGTTCTCAGAGGCGCGTTGCCGTCGCTGCCTCAACAAGATAAAGCCCACTACTGGTTTGTCGCAGTCTCGATTCTCGGCGCGACGATCTCGCCTTACCTCTATTTCTTCTATTCGTCCGGTGCGATTGAAGACGAGTGGGACGAAGGCTATATCGGGATTAATCGCATCATTGCGACAGGTGGAATGACGTTCGGTTCAGTCATTTCCATCGCAGTGCTGATACTCGCCGCGATGATCTTTGCGCCGCAGGGAGTGAAGCTCGAACATTACACACAACTGCCGCAATTGCTCGTACCCGTTTTTGGTTACTGGGGCTACTGGCTCTTAATCGCTTCGGTCGGCATCGCATGCCTGGGCGCGGCGCTCGAGATCACGCTCGAAATCGCCTATTTCACGGCGCAGGGTTTTGGTTGGAATTGGAGCGAGAACCAACGACCAAAAGATGAGGCGCGCTTTGCTGCTGCTTACACGCTAACAATCATCCTCGCGGCGTTGATCACGATCACGGGCATCGATCCATTGAAGATCACGATCTTCTCGATGGCGCTCACCGCCGCGACTCTGCCGGTATCGATCGTGCCGTTTCTCTTTTTGATGAACGATTACAGTTACGTGCGAGTGTATCGCAACGGCTGGTTTTCGAACGCGGTCGTGATCGTGATCATCGGCCTTGCATTCGTATTGGCGGTGGTGTCCATTCCCTTACAGATCTTCGGAGGTAGCTGATGAATCTGATCAGAGATTGTCTCGACAAAAGGATCGACGATCGTTCCAAACGCCGGATGGGACGCGTGGATGGAATAGTTCTTGAATTCGAACCGGGGCGTCCGCCGCGCGTGGCTTATATCGAACTCGGTGTTAAGACGTTGATGAACCGTTTGAGCCGTCGTATCGGAAATGCGATTACGCACGAGCCTTATCAAATTCCGTGGGGCAAGATCAAAGTGGGGCTGAACGAGGTGCGTGCAGATGTGGAGGCGGAGAAGACGCCGGCGCTTGAATGGGAGTTGTGGTTGCGAAAGAAGGTGATTGGACGAATTCCGGGGGCGTAGATGACGAGTCAACAGTTACATGCAGAGCTTTTGCTGGGAGAGAAAGTGTTTGCACTGAACGGATTGCCGATTGGCAGACTGGAAGAAATCCGCACCGAGATCAACAAGGGGCACTGTTTTGTGTCGGAGTTTTTGGTGGGGAGCTATGCGGTGCTGGAGCGTTTGGCGGCGTGGCGCATCGGGCGCGCAGTGTTGCGTGTTTTCGGAGCAAAGCGAAAGGAAGGGTACCGGGTGCGGTGGGACCAGTTGGACCTTTCGGATCCGCGGCACCTGCGCTTGTTGTGTGATGTCGAGGAGTTGATGCCGTTGAGGGAGGAGCAGTATCCGACATGAATAGAACAGGCTTTCTCACGCAGCGGCGCAACGGCGCAAGGAAAGACGCTGCGCCGTTGCGCCGCTGCGTGAGTATCTTTTTGTTATCCCTCACGCTCGCGAGTTGCACTTCGAAGCCTTCAGGTCCGCTAGCCTTCGTCACCAACGAACGCGACGGCACGATCACCGTCATCGATACTGGCGCCGACCGCGTCTACTCAACGATCAAAGTCGGCGGGCGTCTGCGTGGTATTCGTCTTAGTCCCAATCGTACGCGCGTCTGGGTGGCTATCAGCTATCCCTCCAATCAAACGCAGGGCGAAGACAAGATCGCGGAGCTCGATCTCAAAGGAAACGTCATTGCGAAATACGAAGCGGGCACCGATCCCGAAAACTTCGTGGTCAACGATCACGCCACGCGTCTCTACATCGCCAACGAAGACGCTGGCACCGCATCAATCACAGATGTCAAAGCGAATCGCGTAATCGCGGCCATGCCCGTCGGCCTCGAACCCGAGGGCGCCGCGATGAGTCCCGATGGACGCTGGGTCTACATCACGTCTGAATCAAGCAGCAGCGTCAGCGTTATCGATACGCAGAATGGACAGGTAGTAAAACAGTTTCTGGTGGGTGCACGTCCACGCGAGGCTGTTTTTACTGCCGACAGCGCGCGGGCTTATGTGACTGCGGAAAACGGGAACGACGTCTCGGTAGTTGATACCCGCGATCATTCGGTAGTTAAGACGATCAATCTGCCGCGCGGTGAAGGGTCGGCGCAGTTAAAACCGAAGGGCGTCGTCGTTTCGCCGGATGGCAAACGAGTCTATGTTGCGACCGGACGGGGAAACAGCGTCGCCGTGATCGATGGCGAGCACCTCACTTTGATCACCTTGATTCCCGTCGGCCAGCGACCCTGGGGCATCGCGCTCACACCGGATGGACGAAAATTGTACACGGCGAATGGCTTATCGAATGACATCAGCGTCGTGGATACAGTCACGAATAAAGTAGTTGCGACTATAAAAGCCGGCGACGGTCCCTGGGGCATCGCCCTATAGGTTACTCATCCACAGATTGCACAGAAAGAATCTGCGTAATCTGTGGATACTGCCCACCTACCGTAAATAAAGCCAATTATGGTATAAATTCCTTCCCCTTTGTCCCTCCTGTACCGATATCCCCTTAAAACTTTTGGCCCGAAGTCTCTATTGCTTTGGAGGAAGCATTGGTGTCGAGACAAAATCGTCGTAATTTCCAGCCTCTCAAGGGTTTACAAAAGGAACGCACTGGGATCCCCGGCTTTGACGAAATAACTCGCGGCGGCTTGCCCGCGGGCCGGCCCACGCTCGTCTGCGGCAGCGCCGGCGCCGGCAAAACACTCTTTGCCATGGAGTTTCTCGTCCGTGGCGCGACGCTCTTCAACGAGCCCGGCGTTTTCATATCGTTCGAAGAGTCGGACGAAGAGCTGGCCACAAACGTCGCGTCGCTCGGCTTTGACCTGAATGAGCTAATCGCCGAGAAAAAACTCATACTCGATTACGTTTTCATCGAGCGCTCCGAGATCGAGGAAACCGGCGAATATGATCTCGAAGCTCTCTTTCTCAGACTCGGGTACGCCATCGACTCGATCGGTGCGAAACGCGTCGTACTCGACACGCTCGAAGCACTCTTCGCCGCTCTGCCCAACGAAGCAATCGTCCGGGCCGAGTTGCGTCGTCTCTTCCGCTGGCTAAAAGACAAAGGAGTGACGGCAGTTATTACTGGCGAGCGTGGCGACGGCAAACTCACGCGCTATGGTCTCGAAGAATACGTTGCTGACTGCGTCATCCTTCTCGATCACCGTGTACAGAATCAGATCTCGACGCGCCGCATACGCATCGTTAAGTATCGCGGCACGTCACACGGCACGAACGAATATCCATTCTTCATCGACGAAAAAGGCCTTTCAGTCCTTCCGATTACTTCACTGGGTTTAATGCATAAGGCTCCCACTGAGCATGTCTCCACGGGGATCGAACGTCTCGACACTATGCTTGACGGTCAGGGCTTTTACCGGGGTAGCTCGATACTCGTGTCGGGAACCGCAGGAACCGGAAAGAGCACTATTGCGGCGCATTTTGTCGCGGCGGCGTGCCAGCGTGGCGAGCGGGCGCTCTTCTTCGCCTTTGAAGAGTCGCAGGAGCAGATCATTCGCAACATGCGTTCGATCGGCATCGATCTCGAAAAATTCGTGAAGAAAGGGTTGTTGGAGTTTCACAATGCGAGGCCGTCCGCATGGGGATTAGAAGTCCACCTTGCGCTCGTCCACAAATTGATTACTGAGTTCAACCCCACAGTTGTCGTTGTCGATCCGATCACTAACTTCCTCGCTGTCGGCGACAGGATGGAAACGAAATCGATGCTCACGCGTCTCATCGATTTCCTTAAGTCGAGGCAAGTCACTGGCATGTTCACGAGTCTGACGTCGGCCGCGAGTGAGATTGAAGACTCGGAAGTCGATGTCTCTTCGCTGATGGACGCATGGTTACTGGTGAGGACGATTGAATCTAACGGAGAAAGAAATCGTGGGCTCTATATTCTGAAGGCGCGCGGCATCGCACATTCCAACCAGGTGCGCGAGTTTCTGCTAACCGATCACGGTATCGAGCTTATCGATGCCTACATCGGCTCCGAAGGAGTTTTGATGGGCTCAGCCCGCTCGAATCAGCTTGCGCGCGAGAAAGTGGCTGAACTCGAACGGGGGCAGGTGAGCGCGCGCAAGCAACGCGAGCTGCGGCGCAAGCAGGAGCTTTATGAAGCACAATTACAGGCGTTGAAGAGTCAGTATGAAACTGAGCGCGACGCAATCCTCATGGAACTGGATGAAGAACAAAAACGGCTCAAGGAAGCAGCCGACCAGCAACTCGAGATCGCCCGATTGCGGAAGGCTGATAATCGTGGAATGAAAATTGATGAGAATGGCGCCAGAAAAGCGCGGAAAGGAGCTGCTAGATGAAACAAACCCCCACGAAGAAGCAACGACAAAAATCCACCAACGGCCGTCCGCAGGCTACAAGCGAAGAGCCGGATCGCTGGAACCTGCGGCTTTACGTCGCCGGCCAAACTCCAAGATCGGTCACGGCCTTCAGAAACCTCAAGGACATTTGCGAAGAATATCTGAAGGGTCAGTATCACATTGAAGTTGTAGATTTAATGGAGAACCCGACGCTCGCGCGCGGCGATCAAATACTTGCGGTACCGACACTGGTGCGGAAGTTGCCGCAGCCGATTAGAAAGATCATCGGCGATCTCTCCAACACGGAGCGCGTTCTGGTTGGGCTGGATATACAACCACGTTAAGTATGAAAGTGTGTATTAGATGGCAATGCCAAAAAATGGAAAACCCGGCGGCGAACGACCATTAACAACAAAGCTGCGCAATGCGACAGAAGCTTTTGAGGAGGCGATTAAGGGAAGCGCGCTCAAGCGAGCGAAATACATTTTGCGACTTTATGTTACGGGTTCGACGGGCCGGTCTCTAAAAGCCGTTTACAACTTGCGAAAGATCTGTGAAGAGCACCTGCCCAATGATTACGAGTTGGAAGTGATCGATATTTACAAGGATCCGGAGGCCGCGCGTGAAGCGCAGATCGTTGCGGCGCCGACGTTGGTGAAAAGATTGCCGCTGCCCATCAGGAAGTTTGTGGGTGATCTTTCGAATACGCAGAAGATTTTGGTGGGATTGGATATTTACAAGCGTCAGGATTTTGAAGATCAACTAAAGAGCGCCTAATGACCTTCTCTGTGCAACCTCTGTGGTCTCTGTGTCTCTGTGGTTAATGAATGCTTAAGAACAACAACCACAGAGACACAGAGAACACAGAGATTGCACAGAGAAGCAAAAAAGGAATATGGGAAAACGAACAGAAGACGAAACAATTGATTTGCAGCGTCGTCTCGACGAAGCAGAAGATACGCTGCGCGCGATTCGGCAAGGCGAAGTCGACGCGCTCGTGATCGACAGTCCTAAGGGCGAAGTTATCTACACGCTTACCAGCGCCGACTATCCGTACCGGCTCATGATCGACGAGATGAACGAAGGCGCAGTGAGTGTTTCACCCGACTCGTACATTCTCTACAGCAATCGCAACTTCGCCGGCATCCTTGGCTTGACTGAAAACAACGCGAGTGGAATTCCGTTCGGTGATTTCGTCATACCGGAGATGCGCGATCAGTTTCTCGCAGACGTTGAACAAGCGTGCCGGCAATCTTTTCGGCGTGAGTACACACTCAGTCCCGGAGATGGCAGGGAAGTTCCGGTGCTCCTGTCGTTTGCCAAACTTCAGCCGCAAACAAACTCGATCAGTATCGTCGTCACCGATCTGACGGCGCAGAAAGCTCTGGAAGAAAAACTCCGCCACGCAAAGAACACGCTCGAAGACCAGGTTGAGGAGCGCACGAAAGAGCTGCGCGACAGCCAGGCGCGATTGTTTGGAATACTCGAACACAGCGCGGCTGACCTCAAGGCGATGCGACGACTGAATGAGATCGGCGCACGCTGTGCAAAGGATGGCGACGACATCGACAGTTGTCTCAAAGAGATTCTGAATGTCGCCATTGAGATAACCGGCGCAGACAAAGGCAATGTTCAGTTGCTCAATGGCGATGCGGAGTCGCTCAGGCTGGTCACGCAAATCGGTTTTGACGATCCGTTTCTGGAGTTATTCGAGTGCGGTCACAATGGAGACTCGGCTTGTGGGGTCGCGCTGCATTCGAAACAGCGCGTCGTCGTAGAAAACATCGATAACAGTGAGATCTATGCCGGTAAGCCGTCGCTCCAGGCGATGCATGAGGCCGACGTGCTCGCAGTTGAATCAGTGCCGTTGGTTAGCAGCGAGGGCAATGCCCTCGGAATCATCTCGACGCATTTCAGTCAGGCGCATCGACCCAGCGAGCAGGAGTTGCGGCTCATGGATCTGCTGGCGCGACAAACTGCCGACTATCTCGAGCGCAAGCGTGTTGAAGGAGAGCGCGAACAGTTGCTCGCGCGCGAACACGAGCTGCGCGAGACCGCTGAAGATGCGAATCGTTTGAAGGATGACTTTCTGGCGATCATGTCGCACGAGCTGCGCAATCCGCTGAACGTGATTCTCGGTTACGCGGAGTTGCTGCTGCGGATGGATGAGATCAAAACCGCGCCTCACTTGCATCGCATGGCTGATGCGGTTAAGCGCAACGCGGTGGCCCAGTCGAAACTGATCCGCGATCTGCTCGATCTGTCGAGACTGCGCAGCGGTAAGCTCGAGCTGAACCGTGAGACTGTTTCACCCATCGCTTCGATCGAAAACGCGATCGAGACTGTGCGAATTGATGCGGAAGGTAAAGGCGTCGAGATCAAAGTCGACGCGCCGGATGATGTGTTGTTTGTTCAGGCGGATCCAATACGATTGGAGCAGATCATCTGGAACCTGCTGAACAATTCGGTGAAGTTTACGCCGCGTGGCGGGCGCATCGTTGTTCGACTCGAAGAAGAGAACGACAAGATTGTTTTGACAGTGTCTGACAACGGGCAGGGAATCGATTCGTCGTTCCTGCCGCACATCTTCGAGATCTTTCGGCAGGCAGATCCGGGGACGAGCCGCGCCCAACAGGGAATGGGCATTGGCCTCGCGGTGGTCCAACAGCTGGTCGAGCTGCATGGTGGAGCGGTGAGCGCGTATTCCGAGGGTGTAGGCAAAGGAGCGACGTTCACGATCAGATTGCCGCGCACTGGTAATTTGAAATCTAATTCTTCAGCAGCGCAGGATCTGGGTATCGGCTCGCTCGACGGAATGTCAGTGCTGGTTGTTGACGATTCGGAAGACACGACCGAGATGGTCCGGCACCTGCTCGAGATTGGTGGCGCCTCGGTTTGTGTTGCGACGAGTGGGGTTGAAGCGTTGCGACTGGCGCGTCAGCAGGAGTTTGACGTTGTGTTGTCTGACATCTCGATGCCCGAGATGGATGGATTTGAGTTTCTCAGCAGGCTGCGGCAGATTCCGGGTAAGGAGGACATTCCGGCCGTCGCCCTGACTGGATTTGGTCGCCCCGAAGACGTGCAACGCGCTAACGACAAGGGCTTCTACGCCCACCTCACCAAACCGTTCGATATCCAGCAACTCGCGCGTTTGTTACAAAAAGTGTCAAGAACGCAAGCTATCAGCAGCCCTTAGGAATGGCCGAGACGGGTGGCCACCGTATTCAATCCAACTTGAAATCAACTGTAGGGGGGCCCTCCGTGGCCACCCGTTCTTGTTCCCAGATCTGTTTGACGGGAAAACTCTCGAAACGCCGTTCCTTTGGATAGCGGACGGCGTTTTGAATGTATCGCACGTTGTCGATCACGGCATCGATGGTGGTGTGGGTGTGCCCGCAGACGTGGACCATTGAATTGAGCTTTCTGATTTGGGCGTCGAGTGCGGCGCAGATCGAGACGTAGGGTAGCCAGCTAAATCTCATGTATTGCGGCGGTGGTAACAGCTCAGCGCGTGGGATGAAGTGAGAGAAAGTTATTACCCGTCCGTTGTATGACTTAAGGTGCGGCTCGTTGAGACCAAGAAAGTAATCGGGAAGCGATTGAATATTGTCGGGCCACTTGCAAAGGTGAAAGTCGACCCACGCCTGCATCTCGGGATCGTAAACGCCGTCGTACCAGGAGAAGAGTGGAACGATCCAGAGATCTTCGATACGTAGAGGTGTAGTAATTACGCCGATGTCTTCACAGAGCTTCAGGACTTGATGAAACTTTTCGATTGAGTTTAGTTTTGAGTTGCGAACCCAGAGCTCGTGATTACCGGGCGTGAAAAGTACGTGGCGAAACTTCGAGCGCAGGAGTAAGAGCGTCTCGCGGATGATCTCTAAACGATCGGAGACATCGCCCGCGACGATGAGAGTGTCGTCGCGGTAGGCGGTGTCAGATAGTTCTGTAAGCCAGAGGAAGTTTTCTTTGTAATCTGTATGTAGATCCGACGTCGCAAAAACACGCATGCGACCGACTATAGCAAATCAGCGTTTATTAGCCACAGATGACACGGATCGTTAACGGATTTACTGCGCCGTCGACGTGCTTGATGGAGTTGCCGTCTTCTTCACGTACTTGTCATACCATCCAAGATAGCGCTCCATGCGGTCGCGCTGGTAGCTGGGGCGCTGAATGCCATGGTTCTCGTTCGGATAGATAATTAACTGCGTATCGATCCCGAGACTGCGCAGCGCCTGGTACATCTGCTGGCTGCCTTGCACGGGCACGTTGAAGTCACGCTCGCCGCCGAGAAACAGCGTCGGCGTCTGAATGCGATCGGCGTGCAGGAACGGATAGGAGATCTTCACGTACGTTTCCCACGCTTTCGGATTCCATGGTGGACCAATCTCGTAGTCGTACTGAATGATGTACTGGTCAGTGCCATAGAATGCGACAGTGAACGCCGTACCCGCGCCGCTTGTCGCTCCTTTGAAACGTGTGTCAGTCGCGATCAGGTAGTCAGTCAGAATTCCGCCGTAGCTCCAACCACCGACACCCAGTCGGTCCGGATCCGCAACACCCATCTTGATCACGTGATCGACGCCCGCGAGTAGATCCTGTACTTCGTAGTTGCCCCAATCGGCAAAGATCGCGCGCGAGAACTTCTGCCCGCGACCCGCGCTGCCGCGATAGTTCACGGCGAGGACGGCATAACCATTCGCCGCAAAAAACTGGCGCTCGGCGCTAAACGTGTGCTGGTCCTGCGAGTTTGGACCACCGTGAATTCTGAGAAGCAACGGAACTTTCGTTCCTTTAACGTAACCGACCGGGTAAGTGAGCAGTCCGCCGACCTGCGTTCCATCTTTACTCTGGAAGTTAACTTCTTCTGTGAGGCCAAGATCGAGCTCAGCAATCAGTGGATCATTCTGGTGTGTGAGCTGCCGTAGCGTATTTCCTTCCCAAACGTGGATCTCGCCGGCCTTCGTGTCACCGCCCGACATCGCTACCACGCGCCCGCCGTTGTAGTTCCAATTACTGATGACGATCGGCGGATTTAGTAATCGTTGCGCTGCGCCGCCCGAAAGATTCGCCTTCATCGGATAGACCGAGCGATCGTCAGTCACTAAAAACTGAATTGCCTTGCCGTCTGAAGTGAATTTTGGCGAAGAGACGCCGCGATCGAGATCCTCCGATGCTTTGAAGCGGGCCGGTGCGCTGCTGCCGTCTGACGGAACGAGCGAAAGATGCTCCATGCTGTAAGCGCCGTACTTCTTCTCATCAGTCTCGGTGAACGCGAGCCACTTTGAGTCAGGGCTCCATTCAGGCCGCCCGCGATTGGCGCGCAGGGTTTCGGGAGTTAACGCTTTTTCGGTGGAACCGGGTTTGGCTTCGGCGACGAAAAGCTGTGCGGAAGGCTCGCGATCGGGGTCTTCGCCGTGGTTGCTCATGAAAGCGATGCGAGTGCCGTCAGGCGACCACGCGGGCGAGCTCTCGTCCCACTTGTTCTTCGTGAGCCGGTCGAGTTTTTTTGTCGCGATGTCGAAGATGTAGATGTACGTGTGACGTCCGCTGAGCAGGTAGCCCTGGCCGTCCTGTTTGTATCTGTAACGATCGATGACGATGGGTTTCGGAACGCGCGGAGTCGCGCCGGGTTGTGGTGATGGACCAGGCTCTGACTCCGGATCGGGATCGCCAATCACGAGCGCCAGTCGTTTTGAATCGGGAGACCATTCGTGTCCCTGCAAACGGCCCTTTATCTCTGTGAGCTGCATTGCTTCGCCGCCGTTACGATCGAGAAGCCACACCTGATTGCCGCGCGCCTTGCCGGGTCGCGATGAAGTGAACGAGATGTATTTGCCGTCAGGGCTCCAACGTGGCGAGCTTTCGCTTTCGTTACTGAACGTGATTTGACGATCGTTGCTGCCGTCGATGTTCAGCATCCAGATGTGTGAGCTCGATTTGTCGTCCTTGGTGTCGGTGGTGCTGACGGTGTATGCGACCCATTGGCCGTCCGGCGAGATCTGTGGATCGCTGACGTTGCGGAAGCGCGTCAAGTCGTCAAGCTTCATTGGACGCCGAGCAGTCTGGGCTGCAAGCGAGTTGGCGAGCGCAAGAATGAGCAGCAGGGAGATACAAGACAGGCGTCGTCGTAACATAGGGGCCTCCAGAGATGTGGTTCTTAGTTCGTAGCGCGCAGAGGTTTGAAGTAAAACATTTCTCCCGCAACGGCGCAACGGCGCAACGAAGATCGAACCTTCGTTGCGCCGCTGCGATGTTGCGGGAGAAATCTTCTGTTAAGCCGGTCCGTAATTCACGCGCCGGAGCTCGTGCATCCGTCCATCATCGAGCCGGCCCTCGACGAGCTCATATCCGAGTAGCGCAAACACTCTCCCGCGTAGAAACAGCGGTCGCGCGTTTCCATACCAATCAACACACGACGCGCGACATCGATCGTCGACGGCCCTCTCAGGCTGCGAGCCCAGCTCACCGATCTCTCGAAACTGTAGCGAGTCGTTTCGCAGGAACAGAATCGCGGCTGAGCTTTCAAACAAGTGCTTATAACCTGCTTGGCCCGGAACGCTGATCGGCAAACCCAGCATTCCCGAATCCTGACCGTCAGGCTTGTAGAAGAATCCATGACTCCGCTGCTCGCCCTGCGACGCGCCTTGACGCGTGTAGCGCGAGACGATTTCAGGCCACGCGCCCAAACGCACCGCGGAGAAATGTAAGTCTTTGCCGTCGCTGCCAACGATCACGGCGTCAGTTCCCATCTGCTCGATCCGGTCCACGCCGTGCGCGAGTTTGAGCTGGTGTGAACTACCGCGAGCCCAGTCAACCATGAACAGGTTCCACTTCGCTTCGTTCTCCTTCGGGTATCCCCAGCCGCTGCCGGTACCGTAAATCAAATATCGACCAACAAACCGGTTCTGAAAACCATAACCCGCCGGCTTCGGCAAACCCCGGTAACTCCACGACGGCGCTGCGTCACTGCCATCTGAAAAACTCCAGATCGGAATTCGCAGCAACGCCACGTCACTCGCCGCCCGTTCCGCGCGCCACATGCCGTCACCTTTTCCGCTCGACTGCACGAGCACGTTCAAATACCCATCTTCACTCTCGAGAAACGAAAACTGATCCACCGGGCTGCCCGTCGTGCGTAACGCACTTGGACCAGAGCCATCGAGCGGCATGCGAAACACGATCGATCTGTTCTGTTCTTTGCGTCCCCACGTGCTGGCCCAAACGTAGACCGAGTCAGGTGAAACGTAGAACACGTGACCCGGAGGTCCGATCACACTCGTCGCCTTGCAATCAAAACCGCCGTTCGCGAGATCACAGACCGTGACCGTGTGCAGGCTAACGTAGGTAAAGTTGGAGCTTATTTCCGGACGATAGATGCGAGTGGCTGGAACGATGCGTTGAAACTCTGATGCCGTCGCGCCTTTGTGCCACTTGCGAACAGCGGGAAACGATTGAGAAAAATCTTCATCTTGTAAAATTTCAGGAGCGTAGAAGATCAGCTTGTTGCCGATCAGACGACTGGCGTAATTGCGTGAAGAATAGTAGTCGTTTGAACGCAGGTGATACGTCGATCGGTAAGCAAGCCGGCCTTCGGAATTGATGTCAAACAATCCGACTTCGGTGCCGCCACGCTGGTAGCTGTAACCAATCACGACGACAGTGTTGTCAGAGACGAGCATCTCGTCGTACCAGGTGCCTGACGGATCGAGATCAGGACCATACGCGTCGACGCTCGAGATCGGCTTCAACGCGCCATCTCCGATCGCGACGGTAAAGAGACGTCCACGACGCAGCACGACGAGATGATCGCCGTGTACCTTGACGATTCCGCCTTCATCGACGCCGGCATGCTGAGTATTCGTAACTGATTCCGCTTCCACTTTTGCTGGTGCGGCCGGCTCTGCATTTGCGCCGACCAGTCCAAAGTTGCCGATTTCGTTATCTGCGCGTCTTTGCAGGATTTGCTGTTTCACTTTCTGAAGGTAGGCCATTAGTTCCTGCTCGGAGCGGAAGGCTTTCATGGTCTTTTGAACAGGCATCGCGCCGGGAGCGGAAACTGGTGGAATGGTGTCGGTAGTCGCGGCGGTTAGGACCAGCAGGCCGGAACTGGTGATGACGGCCGTCAGCGCAAGTAGGAGAAGTGTTTTCATAATGGGGAGGAACGAGAGGAGGGAAGAAAAGTTGCACGCGGATTTACGCGGATTAACGCTGATCTGCGTTTTTCCGCGTAAATCCGCGTCTAAAACTTACTTGCCGTCATCGGGCGGGATCATCAGTTTCTGGCCGACCTGGATCTTGTCCGGATCTTTCAGCGTGTCGCGGTTCGCGTAGAAGATCCGCATGTATTCATTCGCATCTCCGTAGAACTGCTTACTGATCTTCGAGAGATTGTCGCCGCTCTTCACTTCGTACGTCTGACCTCCCTCGCCCTGTCCGCCACCTGCGGCTGCGCCCATCGCGCGGCTCGCGTCGACGCTAATGTCGGCGGTGATGTCGTCCGCATTCGGGTTGACGAGCTTGATCTGATCCCAGAACTTGTTCTTTGCCTCGTCCGAAGGGGCGATTGCGCGGATGAACAGCTTATTGTCCTGCACGTGCAGATTCTGAAACTGGATGCGCTCATTATCGGCGGTCGTGAGCACAGTTTGATACTTCTGTTTTAACTCGTTGAAGCGTTGTTGTGCGCCTTGTTGCTGCTCTGCCTCCGACGCTCCGCGTCCAAACATCTTGTCAAAGAGTCCCATGATGATTTCCTTTCGCTAATCACATTAATCAAGCAGGGGATTGGAGGGATGCCGCAAAGGATAATATTTTTTGCCGCGAAGAAGCACAAAAACACAAAAACTTTAGGGGAAGAAAATTTTTGTGCTTTTTTGTGGCTTACTTCAACATCTCTTCGATGAGGCGATCGACGTGGATGCGCGTGGTGTCGAGGAAATGGATGCCATTGTATTCTTCAGCGCGTAGTAGCAAAGGGATTTCGGTGCCGCCGAGGATGAGGGCTTCGATGCCTTCACGTGCTTTCATCGCGTCTGCAATCTCGAGAAAACGGGCGCGTGTTTCGCGAAGGAACTGATCTTTCAGTAGCTCGCCGAAATATTTCTCGTGAATATAGTTTTGTTCTTCTTCATTTGGTGTAACGAGCTTGATGTCTGTGCGTGAGAACACTTTGGGGTAAAACGGGGCTTGCATTGTGTAACGCGTACCGAAGAGGGCGACGCTCTTGAAGCCGAGCGACTGCGCGCGCTCGCAGGTCGCTTCAACAATGCTGATTAATGGTAGGTTTACGCGTTGCTTGAGATCGTCGAAGACGATGTGAGGTGTGTTTGCGGTGAGGGCGGCGAAGTCGACGCCCGCGCGTTCGAGTATTTCGAATTCTTTGACGAGTTGATCGGTGACTTTGTCGAGTTCACCGGCGCCCATCCACTCGATCATCTGCTTGAGATTGATGCTGTTGATGATGATGTGCGGCGACGCGCCGTCAGCTTTCTCGCGATACTGGTTCGTGAGCAGGCGATAGTAGTCGATTGTCGACTCAGGTCCGGTGCCGCCGATTAGGCCAAGTGTTTTCATAAACGTTTTCTCACGCAGCGGCGCGGCGGCGCAACGATGATCGCTGCGCCGCTGCGTCGCTGCGTGAGTTTCTACTGCTGCGTACTCGTGCTCTTCGTGGGTTCGCTGATGTCGTACTCGGGTTTCGCGACACCCATGATCCATTTATCAAACCAACCAACGATGTGTTGCAGTCTCTCAATGCGGTGCCACGGCTGACCGGAGCGCGACAGTTCGTGTGACTCGTTCGGGAAACGGACCATCACTGTTGGTATCTTGCGATACTTGAGCGCGCGGAACATCGCCTCACCGCCTGGTCCAGTCGGCGTACGCCAGTCAACCTCACCGAGGATCAACATCAACGGCGTTTGGATCTTGTTGACGTACGTGATCGGCGAGCGACGTCGATAGTCTTCCGGATCTTCGAACGGCGGCGCCTTAAACCATGAAGGCTGGAAGAGCGTGAAATCGGCGGTGTACCACCAGTCAGACCAGCTCGCGATATCACGCTGCGAAACCGCCGCCGCAAAACGCGTCGTCTGCGTGATGGTCCAGTTCGTCAACAAGCCGCCGCCGCTGCCGCCAGTCACACCCATCTTCTTCTCATCGATGTAACCGCGCTTGATCAACTCATCGACACCCGCCATCAGATCCTTGTAATCGTCGCCGGGGTAATTGTGTTGGATGATGTTCCCAAACTCCTGCCCGTAGCTCGTGCTGCCGCGCGGGTTCGGATAAATCACTACATAACCTTTCGCCGCCATCCACTGAAACTCATGATCGAAGATGAACCCATAAGCCGCGTGCGGCCCGCCGTGAATATTCAGAATGAGCGGATACTTCTTGTTCGGATCGAAGTCGGGTGGCTTCTGCACCCACGCCTGAATCTTCTTACCATCAAAACTTGAGTGCCAGATTTCTTCCGGCTCGGTGAGATTCAGTTTTGAAAACAACTCGTCGTTGATATGTGTGAGCTGCCGCGGCTGGCCGCCGGGTTTGTCGAGCCAGAATAGATCACCGACGCGCGTCGGTGTAGAGATCAAGAGAACTAACTTCGACGCATCCGGCACGGCTCGAAAATTGACCACCGCCTGGTTTCCGGTTGTGACATCGGAGAATTTTCCGGTCGCAACGTCAAACGATCCGAGGTTTGCTTTTCCCTCTTTTGCATAAGTCAGCATGATGCTGCGTCCATCTGCCGACCAGACCGGCAGATTACCGCCACCGGCTCGCGGCGCGACGTTGTCGCCCGATAACCCGCCCGGAACGTCGTAATCAAAATTGCCCGTAAGGTTTCGCGGCTTGGCGCCCGATGCGAGATCCATCACCCAAAGATCCGGCTGCGAATACGAGCGCACTGGCTGACTGACTGAAGCAATGAGAGCGAGTTGTTTTCCATCAGGGCTGATGCTGAATCCGCCGGCGCCCATGTCGAACGAAGTCAATTGCTTGCGCTCGCCGCCCGTGACTGCGATCGAATAGATATCGGTGCGCGGCAGCTCGTAATAAGGCTCGTCGGTGTAGTCGGATTCGAAGTAGATGCGCGCGCTGTCCTTGGCCCAGAGCGCGCCGCCGTCGTCAAAATGTCCGTTGGTTAATTGTTTGGGCGTGACTTTTTCGTCGCCCGTTTTCGGAGCAGTGACGACCCAGATGTGGTTCGGATGTTTGAAGTCGAGATAGCCGGCGCCGTTCGCACGATAGACCGCGCGATTGATGACGCGCACGTCGCTTTCGCGTTCCGGACTCGGTGCCGGAGTCGGGCTCGCACCCGGTTGAGGCGGCGTGTTTCGTGCGTTCGCTTTCGCTAGCTCTTCTGCTGTCGCGCTGTTATAGAAAAGGATCATCTTTCCGTCCGGCGACCACTGCGGCGCGCCTGCGCCACGCGCGACGGTCGTGAACTGAAACGGCTCGCCACCGCCCATCGCCAGCATGAACAACTGTGCCGGCTCGACGCGCCCGCTCACTTCCGGCGCACGAACGAACGCCAGATACTTTCCATCCGGTGACCAGCGCGGCTGCGAGTCGCGCGGGCCATTCGTAAGCTGGCGTGTTTCGCCGCTGGCAGTCGCGACGGTCCAGATCGCGGTGTTGTATCCGTCTTTCTTGTCGTTGACGGTGACGCGCACAAACGCGACGCGCGAACCGTCCGGCGAGACCTGCGGATCGCCGATCCATACGAAGTTGAAGAGATCCTTTTCAGTGATATTGCGTTTTTGAGCCAGCGCGGGCGCGCACAGCGAGACGACAAAGATCAGCAGAAGTGAGACACGAAAACGCATTTCTTATTTCCTTTCGAGGCGCAGATTTGATTAGTGACCTTACTTCTTCTCTGTGCAACTTCTGTGTTCTCTGTGTCTCTGTGGTGGTATGCCGGAAAATCACCACAGAGGCACAGAGAACACAGAGGTTGCACAGAGAAATCTCAAATTAGGGCACTAATCCGGATTTTCGCAGATAGACGTAGTAGACGACGCCACTATAATCGTCCGTCACCAAAAACGCATCCTTTCCGAAGCTAAAAACGTCTGCAGGACGGCCGTTGATGGTGGGCGGCTCGAAGAATCCGGTGATGAAGTCCTCCATCCTGCCGCTTGCTTCCGCGATCCTTACAACACGATAACCGCGTCGCAGGGTCTTCTTTGTCGATCCGTGTAGTGCGACGAGAAATGATCCTGCGAGATCGGACGAATTGCTCGAATCGAAGTATTCCAATCCGAGTGGAGAGCTGTGCGCGGGAAATGGCGTGAGCGCTTCAGGCACTTTGCGACAGTCGAAGTTTGCGCCGGTGGTGTTGAATTTGGGATCGGGATAGATTCGCGCGCCCGCCTGGAAGCAGTAAGGCCAGCCGTAATGTTTGCCGTCTTCGAGAAGGTAAAACGTATCGGCAGGACGATTGTCGCCGAGATGATCCGAGCCCATGTTAGTTGCGTAAAGCTTGTCGTTCGTCCAACGAAGTCCGACAGCATTTCGCAAACCGCGCGCAAAGTAATGCTTGTCTGAACCATCAGGATTCATTTGCAGGACACTGGCGCGAACTTCTTCCTTCTCCTCGCACGCATTACAACTGCTTCCGACCGCGACGTAGATCTTTTCATCACCACCGACGAGGACCGTGCGCGTCAGATGCCAGCCACCGTATTTGTAACCAAGCCCATAATCAGGAAACGTTGCGAGCACCTGCGGCTCGCCGGACGGAGCATTGTCGCCAGCCTTGTAAGGATAGCGAACGAGTCGGTCAGTCAACGCGAGATAGAACCAGGTGGCTCCGCTTTGATCTGTGTAGAAAGCGACGTTGTTCGGATTGCGCAAACCGCTGAGATACTTCGTCACCTTTTTAAATTGCCGCGTCTTGGGATCGAACTTTTCGAGGATGTAGACCACGCCGCGTCGATTGTCTGTGAGGTTGAACATATCGGTGACGAACAGTCGATTGTCAGGACTGAGCGCCATGAAGCGCACGCGTTTTAGTCCCTGCGCAGCGACGCTGATCTCGTAATCAGCAGGAAGATTCAGGTCAAACGACTTTCCATTTGCGAGCGAGATGTGATGTGGTGTCAGCCGCTGGGCCGCGGCCCTGACGTGAAAAGCTGTTGCTAATAAGAAAAGAAGCGCAAAATAGACGGGTAATTTGAGCGGTCTCATGGCCGGAGAAAATAACACACTCCGAGGAGCACCACGTTTCACGGCGCCGCGCGCGTCGCTAACATGGTGCTCACGCCGGAGGTTTACGGGCCCGGAGGCTCCGCAAGACCGCAAAAGCAAGATGATTACTTTAAGACGTGGCACGCGCTGGAAGGTTCACACGTGCCCCTTTCTGGGCTATTACGAATAAACACGCGAGGCGTAAAATTATTCCCGGGAATTTTCCTCGCTGCGGAGTGTTAATCTAAAATGGCTGCCACAAAAAACGAATGATGGACGGCCTGGTTGAAATGGTTGAGTTTGGGCAAGCGGCGCTGGAGCACATCGATGCGCTCTACGGGTACGCGCTTGCCCTGACACGCAACATGACTGAAGCCGAAGATCTGGTGCAGGACACATATCTTCGGGCGGCAAGCGCGGCGCACCATCCTGACATCAACGGCAATTTAAAGAGTTGGCTGTTCGTCATCATGCGCAATGCGTGGCTGAACGAAGTGCGCCATAAAAACAGTGGCCCGAAGTTTGTCGATCTCGATACGAGCGGGCCACCGGTGGACCAGCTTCAGGAGACGCCGCACGTTGTTTACCTGCGGAAACTGGAGCGCGAGCAGGTGCAGCAGGCGATCGAGAGTTTGCCCGATGCTTATCGTGAGATCATCGTGCTGCGCGACATTGAGGGGTTCACTTACCAGGAGATCGCGACCGTGCTCGATTGCCCGGCGGGTACGGTGATGTCGCGGCTGGGCCGTGCGCGTGGAAAACTTAGAAAACTGCTTTCTACGTGGCAAACCAAGTCGCATGCAAAAGTAGTCTGAGAAGAAAAGGACCAGTTAGAGTTTGCAAAAGTGTGAGGACATACGTGGCCGTTTGACCTTGTATCTCGACGACGAGCTGCAGGGTGAAGAACGTGGAATGGTCGAGGCGCATCTCTCAGACTGTGAATCGTGCGCAGCGCTGTTCGCAAGAGAGCTCAACTTTCTGAATGCGATAAGAAAGGGAGCGCCGTTGCATGTTGCGCCGCCTGAGCTCCGTTTGAAGGTGGAGAAGATTCTCCGCCAGGAACACGTCGTTGAAAAGAGTCGACCGCGGCGGGCGTCGCGTATGAGCTGGCTGGTGGCTGCGGCAGCGGTGCTGTTACTGCTGGCTTTGCCCTTTCTTGTCTGGCGCGTCGTTAAGCAAAGCAGTGTGCCGGCAGTCAAGACATCGAGTTTTGCATTGAAGGCTGCCGACACGCACCTGCGGCATATGCGTGGGCAGTTGCCGCTCGAGATGGAGTCGGAGAGCCCGCAGCAGATCTCGTCGTGGTTTTTGAATAAGGTGAACTTCAGTGTGAAGCTGCCGAACTACCAGGAGTCGTCGGGGCAGGAGAAGCTCTATACGCTCGAAGGCGCGCGGCTGGTTAATTATCAAAGCGATTACGCGGCTTATGTTGCGTATCGAATGAAGGACCGGCCGATCAGTTTGGTGATCACTTCGGATTCGGTCGCGCGGCCTTCTGGTGGTGAAGAGATCCAGGCGCGTGGCCTCACGTTTCACTATAACGCGATCGATGGGTTGAAAGTGTTGACGTGGTCCGATCGCGGTTTGACCTACGCGCTCGTGTCGGATTTAGAAGAGCGCGGCCAGCAATCCTGCATCGTCTGCCACGAAGGCACCAAGGACCGCGACCTCCTCGAGCCACTAAAACCCCACTAAGAATTTTTAGCCACAAAAAGGCACAAAAGCACAAAATAGTTGAATGAGCTAAAGACGCCTAATCCTCCTATGGGAGAATTCGGCGTCTTACCTGTCTAAGAATCGTTTTGTGCTTTTGTGCCTTTTTGTGGCAAAAAAATCTTCTGTGCTTTTTGTGGCTAAGATCGGCTGTACATTTTTATTATGCGCTCTATTGCGGCGCGACAGACTTTGCAGAAGTGATCGGTGCGCGAGAACATGATGCAGTCGACTTCCGGTCGATAATAACCGCGCGCTTCGTACATCGCTCCTTCAAACGCGCCAACCTTTCCGAAGTATTTCTCTGCTTCAAACATCTTCTGCTCGTGCGCAAGCTCTTCCTTGAATAGCGCCTCCATCTCCTCTTCCGGGCGCCGGTCTTTCCGCAACTGCCCGCGCCGCTTCTGGATCTCGCGTGAGTAAGTCTCAAACGCTTCTTTGTTCCACGGCGTAGGGATCTGTATCTCGTTCGCGAATTTCGGCACGAGGTTGCGCCACTTCAATGTGCTGGCGTCGAGCAGCGCCGTAACATTCGGCTCCCACGGCTCAACACGATCTGCTGACGGCGCATAAGCGACTGACGACGTGTAGTACTCGTCTGCGAGTCCGGCAAAGTGATGTCCAAACTCGTGAACAAAGACGTAATTCGCGAAAGCATTATCCGAGGCAACGGTGCTGTAGAGATTGAAGATCCCGCCGCCACCGTAGGTGCGATTGTTCACGAGCACTTCGATGAACTCGTACGGCGCGAACTGCGCTGCCCGTCGCAAAGCGCGATTGTCGAATGTCAAAACATATCGCTCAGAGCCGAACGCATCGTAAGTCGCACCAACCGGCGAGTCGCGATAGATCCCGGTCGACGGTCGTGAAATGCCTGACTCTGCAGCCGGTGGGCATAGTCCCCAGACGTTGAAGCTCCTGCGGTTCTCTTTGAACGGCGAAGTCGAGAACAGCACCTCAGTCAGTCGCTTTGCGTCAGCTTCAAACTTCGAGGCTTCGGCGGCAGTGTAGCCGTCGCCGAGGATCAGGAAGTCGACCCTTGTTTCGGGATCGCCGGTCTTTTGAATCGTGATGAGCGGCGCGGGCGCCACTGGCTTCGAGCGATCTACGAACTGGTCTGCGGGATCGATCGTCGTGGTCCAGATGTCTGTGAAGGCGTTCTTCGGGTCGCGCTTCTTCAAAGTGATACTGACGGGCGCTGCCGGAGCAGGGAAGCGGAGCGATTCCTGGAACGTGCGTTTGACCGTTTTGGCTTCGTCGGTCGTTTCCCACTCGCCATAAATTGACGCGAACCCGCGCGAATACAACAAATCCTTGGTCTTCGCATCGCGCACTTCGAACAGGTACTTGCCGAGGTTTGACGAGTCAATCGCCTGCTTCGGGTCGCCCGGCCACGGCAGCGGTTCGATGACCACGCGGTCGAGACTGAACACTTCCTGCGACGCGTCTCCGGTGTGGTAATAGTCCACCCGCATTGTCGGCGTTGCGGCAAGTGCGTTGATACCGAGAAACAGAAAGGCGATAACAAGTACGAGTTTGTTCATGCCGGGGATAATACAATGCTATACTCTTGCGATTCTATGGCTAGTGTCCTCGAGATCATCCCACTCGGCGGTATCGGCGAGTTTGGAATGAATTGTATGGCTGTGCGGTACGGCGACGAGATGTTGATTCTCGACGCCGGGATGGGCTTTCCCGAAGAGTCCGCTTACGGCGTCGACGTCTCGATCCCAAACTTTGGTTTTCTCGACGAATATCGCGACGATATCACCGCCATCGTCCTCACGCATGGTCACGAAGATCATCTCGGTGCGCTGCCGTACCTGCTCAAGAAGTTCAACGTCCCGGTTTACTGTTCTCACTTCACCGCCGGTCTCGCTGAAAGCAAACTCGAAGAACACGAGCTGCTTGGCGATACTTTGCTGCATCGCGTCGAGCCGCGCGACGTTGTGGATATCGGCGTCTTCCAGGTCGAGTTTATTCGCGTCTCGCACTCACTGGTTGACTGTTTCTCGCTCGGCATCAAGACGCCCGTCGGTACGATCATTCACACAGGCGATTACAAAGTTGACGAGACACCGGTGATCGGTGAGCCGATCGATCTGCGCTCGTTTCGTCGCTACGGGCAGGACGGCGTGCTCGCGTTGCTTTCGGATTCGACGAACGCCACCGTTCCGGGTCGCACGCCGTCGGAGCGCGCGGTGATTCCGGCGTTTGAAGAGATCTTTTCCGAGTCAAAGGGACGGATCGTCGTCGCTGCTTTTGCTTCGTCGATCCATCGTTTGCAGATCGTGCTCGACGTGGCGCAACAGTTTAATCGACACGTTTGCGTGCTTGGTCGTTCGATGCAGAAGAACGTCGAGGTTGCGGACCGGCTGGGTTATCTCGACATTCCCGACGGACTGCTCGTGTCGTTGAACGAAGCGAAGATGATGAGCGACGACGAGATCGTGTTTCTGGTTACTGGATCGCAGGGTGAGTCGCGTGCGGCGCTCTCGCAGATGGCGACGCAGAGTTACAAAGGACTGATGATCGAAGAGGGCGACACGGTCGTGCTGTCGGCGCGCATCATTCCCGGCAACGAGCGTCTGATATCGCGGATGATCGGATTCATTTACAAGCGTGGCGCAAACATCATCGAAGAGAAACGACGGCTCGTTCACGTCAGCGGGCACGCTTCGCAGGAAGACATTCGGATCATGACCGAAGCCGTCCGTCCGAAGTTTGTCGTGCCGATTCACGGCGAGTATCGAATGCTCTTCCGGCATAAGGAATTTGTCAAAAACCATCTCGGTTACAAAGAAGAGAACATCATTCTGATCGAGAATGGCGACGTGCTCGAGCTCGACGGCGAGCGCGCGGCGATCATCGATAAGCACGAGATTGGACGCACGTTCATCGACGAGAGTGGATTCAAAGAAATCGACAGTGAGACTGTGCGCGAGCGGAAGCAGCTCGCTTACGAAGGCACGGTGACCGTTGTGGTGACGGTTGATGAAGAGACTGGCGAGCTTGATGGTGAACCGAAGATCGTCGCGCGCGGTGTGCGTGGGTTGAGTGCTGAGAATGGTTTTGCCAGTCGATCGGGAATGCTCGATGATGCGAAGCGTGTAGTGACTGCGGCGATTGCCGGCGCGTCGCGCCAGACGTTGTCAGACGAGTCGCTCTTGAAAGAGCATGTGCGAGTTGAGTTGAAGCGGTTTATTCAGAAGCAGACCGGCGCCCGGCCGGTGATTACGCCTGTAATCGTTCTCATCTAAGACACGGATTTGCGCGGATATTTTACGGATAAAGTCGTGATGATTACCGGCGCCTCTTCCGGCCTCGGGAAAGGAATGGCGCGGGAAATCGCGGCGCGCGGAGGGCATCTCGGTTTGTTGGCGCGCCGTGAGGATCTGCTCAAAGAAATCGTAGAGGAAACGCGCAATGTCAAAGCTGTTTTCGCGACGGCGGATGTCCGAGATGCCAAAGCCGTAAGGGAAGCGGCGGATCGTTTCCGTAAAGAGCTTGGTCCGATTGATATTCTCATCGCCAACGCCGGTATCGGCACTGCCGATCACGCTACCAGTCTTACACCGGAACACGCGGCGAATGTGATCGGAATAAACGTGCTGGGCGCGATTAATAGTGTGGCGGCAGTACTGCCCGAGATGGTCGAGCGCAAACAAGGGCGGCTGGTCGCGATCTCGAGTCTCGCTGCATATCGTGGACTCGCTAAGTCGGCAGCGTATTGCGCGAGTAAAGCGGCGTTATCGGCTTACTTCGAGAGTCTCAGAATCGATCTGCGTCATACCGGAGTCGGTGTGACGACGATACATCCGGGTTTCATCAAGACCGACCTCACGGCCGGACGCCATGCGAAGATGCCTTATCTGATGGAACTCGACGACGGTGTGAAGAAGATTGTTGGGGCAATCGAGCGGGAAAAGAAGACATATGCTTTCCCGTGGCAACTCGCTACGATTGTGCGCTCTACGATGATGATGCCCGCTGCGATGTATGATTGGATCGCAGAGCGAAACTCTTTTCGAGAATAATAATGACCATTCTTCAAGCTATCTTCCTCGGCCTGGTTCAGGGCCTGACGGAATTCATTCCTGTTAGTTCAACTGCCCATCTCGTCTTTGCGGCACGCCTCGTAAATCTTTACGGCGGCGCTGACAAGACACTCCAGGCCGAGCAGACCACGGCCACGATCGCTGTCATTCAACTCGGCACGTTGCTCGCAGTTTTGATCTATTTCAGCCGCGATATCATCAACATCCTGCGCGCCTTCATCTCGGATCACCTGGCATTGTTAAGCGCGCGGAATGAGGCGGTCAGGCCAAAGCTCTCGAAAGACGCATGGCTCGGCTGGCTCGTGATCATCGGTTCATTACCGGTGGGCACTATCGGCCTCGTGCTGAAGAAACAGATCGAAGGACCATTCACGAAGAACCTCTGGGTGATCGCGACGATGATGATCGTTGTCGCTATCCTGCTGATGATTGCCGAGCTGGTGGGTAAGAGAGATCATGCCATGGACCAGCTTGGTGTCGGTGACGCCCTCGCGGTCGGATTTGCGCAGGTGCTGGCGCTCATGCCGGGTTCGAGTCGATCCGGTTCGACGATCATGGGCGGTTTGTTTGCCGGCCAGACGCGTGAGACGGCGGCGCGGTTTTCGTTCCTGCTCTCGATTCCGGCGATTGCCGCGAGTGGGTTGCTGGAATTGAAGGAAGCGATGGAGAAACTGCCGGCGGGAAGTTATGGATCGCTGGCGGTGGCCACGGTCGTTTCGGGCGTAGTTGGTTATGCCTCGATCTGGTTTTTGTTGAGATATCTGAGGACGCACTCGACGGGCGTTTTCATTGGTTACCGGGTTATTGTGGGCGGAGTGATCCTTGCGGCTTTATCATTGGGGTATATTTCCGCAAGTATTTAACAACCTACAGCTAACGTCCAAAATGCCGCTTAGATGACTACAGGAGGGCCAACTCAGGAAGGATTCGAGAAGCTGCTGCGCTGGCTCGATCCGGACCGTGACAAAGCCGGCGAAAGATATGAGAAAATCCGGCGTCGCTTGATAGGCGTCTTTTGCAGCCGCGGCTGCTGTGAGCCGGACGACCTGGCTGATAAGTCTATCAACGTCGTGATATCCAAGGTTGACTGGCTTCTGGAAAATTATGTAGGCGATCCGGCACTTTATTTTTATGCTGTAGCCAAAAAAATCTTCCTGGAGAGCCTCAAACCGAAACTTCCTCCGAATGTACCTCCGCCTGATCCCGAGTCCCCGGAAGTAGAACAACTCGCCACGCATCTTGACGAGTGCCTGGACCAATTGATGCGACCAGACCGAGATCTGGTGCTGCGCTATCATGAGTTTGAGAAACAGGAAAAGATCCGAAATCGAAAAAGGCTTGCCGAGGAATTGAAACTTTCCCGCAACGCACTGAGAATAAAATTGTGTCACATTCACTCGCGTCTCAAAAAGTGTATCGAGTTGCGTTTGCATGAGGATCCTGCGAGGTGAAACACCTTGGCCGCTGAAACCATATTAAGTGGAAGGGCTCCCCGGCGGCCGGAAAGTTAGCTTTAAATGGAATCTACGAATCATGACGAAGCGAGGATACGAGACTATCTTCTTGGGCGCCTCACCGATGAGGAGCAGCAGGAGATTGAAGAGCGGCTAATGGTCGAGGACGGCCTTTTTGACGAGTTAGAGGTTTCAAAGTGTGAGCTAATCGAGGAATATTGCGCAAATGAACTTCCTCGAAGTGAGCGTCAGTGGTTCAAGCAGCATTATTTGGCCTCGGCAGAGGGGCGACAAGGACATGTCTTTGCGCTTGCTTTAGATTTGGTCAAACCTCCAGTTCCTGCACCGCAAAAGCTGAGTTGGTTTGAGCGACTTCAGGGGTTTTTGACGGTACACCGTTGGGCTTTGGCCGCTTCGGCTTCCGCTGCTCTGGTAATTTTGGTGGCAGCCCCATTTATTTTTCGACCAACTCCATCCGCTTCATACGCCTTTACTCTAACCAGCACCCTCGGTCGTCGATCATCCGACGATGCCCGATATTTTAAGATCCCGCTCAGTCCTGACACCGGAGAACTGCGACTCACGCTCCTGCTTCCCGAAGGTGTTACGCGTGGAACAGATTATCGTATCGAGCTTGACGATCGCAGCAAAACCACAAGTTTGAAAGCCACGTCGCAGGACGCGAATTCTGTCTTGGTCGTAATTCCCGCGCCGTCGCTGCGAGAGGGCCTTTATGCTTTGCGACTCTACGCGCTCAACCCTGATGGAACAGAACAATTGATCCCGGGTGAGTACCTGTTCGAGTTAATGAGCCCGGCGCGTCTTACGGCGCCAAATCCAGAACAGAGCACCAGATAACACCAGCGCGGTAATTACTAGGATTACTGTAAAACGTAACCTCGCTCCGCTAGTTTCTGAATTCCCCTGGATCGCACGCGGATACTCGCCTTGTAAGGTAAACGCCGCCCAGTAATGAGGCGAGCGCCACTCCGGTCGCTGCCGGATGCTGTTTTGCGCCGCGCGTAAAGCCTCGCCAGTCTTCATCCCGCGTTTCAGCATGTTGTTGTAGAAAAGCTTCATTAGCTCTGCGGTTGCTCTGTCGTCTACTTCCCATAAACTTGCGACGACACTCGACGCGCCAGCATGCATGAAGCCTCTTGTCATTCCCATGAGTCCTTCACCACGCACGTTTTCTCCGAGCGCAGTCTGACATGCACTCAAGACCACGAGGAGGACGGGTGCACGCAATTCGTATATGTCGCGCAGTCCTACGAATCCTTGCCTCTGTTTTTGGTCGCGGTCGATATCCGTTAGCACAAAACCGGAATTCTGTGGATGTTTAGGATTAAAGTAACCATGTGTGACGAGATGCAGTATTGCGAACTGCGTTAAGTCGGTATGAAGAAATCGGTCGCGAGTCGCATCGTACTCACGTACTATTAAGGACTTTTCACCCGCGACTTCACCCAAACTATCTAACTCGCGTTTGGCGTGGAAAAGCCGAGTCAGTACCGTCGGATCAAAGGTTCCGTCATTGAGATAATTATCACGCAAAGCTGAGCGCAATTGCGCGGTTGCGATCACTTGTTCGGAATCTTTGGGCTGATAGTCCGCTGCAAACACCGGGTCACCGAAAGCTGCCAGCAGGTTCGTGGCCGGCTGCCGGTGTACAGCCTCCTCCTGTAACTCGCCAAAAGTAGAGGCCGAGGGTGCGTTAATGATCTCCGCGTCGTCGATCAGCAGTTTGTTACTTGCTGACGACGGCAGAATCTGAAACGGAATGTAGTTCAGTACTCCGTCAGCGACTACTATTATTCGCTGCTTGTTGAGGTATTCGGTGGCCGGCCAAAGAATCACGCGGGCCAGATCCTCAACTGCAGTTGACAGGTCGTTTTTGGTGTCGTTCATTGGTGGAGTCGACAACAACTTATGAACGCGACGTGCCAGTGGATCGATGGTCTCTTCATTCGGCAGCTCGTAACTCTTGATGTCTGAGCGAGTCACTACCCACAGGTAACTCTTTTCAGAACCAAGACTGAATTCCAGCAAGACGGTCTGATCGTCCGCAATAACCTGTTCTTGAATCTTTCGAAGGTTCCAGGCGGTTGGCTGAATAACCTGCTCGTAACTCGGATTACGTCCACGGATGTCTTGAATGAGTTGATCATGCTCCGCTTTCAATCGTTGATATTCTGACTCCAGTGCCTTGAGTTCGGTAGTCTGAAATTTTCCGCTCAATAGACGAATCTTGGCGTTTTCATTGTCGTTTAAGTATCCGCGAAGAGTCTTTTCCCGGGCAGCAAGCTGAGGATCAAGTCCGGGAAAGAGATTGGCTTGCGTAGCATGTAACATCTCTGCCAGGGAACGAGCTCGTGACAACTCACTCGTCTGAAACGCTTCTTTCACAAGATCCTGAGCTTGCGATGACTGGTACTTACGCATGATGCAGTCGATATATTTTTCGTAGCGGTCGTGGATCCGAGCGGAGAACGCCGCAGTAAGGTCGGAGCTCAGTGAGACGCGCCGCATAGCTTCCGTCATTTCGATTGACTGCCGCAAATGCTCTTCCGCGGCGTCGACGGAGTTTTGTTCCAGCTCCAAAGAGCCAAGCGCATAAAGAGTTGCCGATTCGTTGACCTGATCCGACAGTTGTTGAAACTTAGCGAGCGCACGCAGGTAGTAGGTCCGTGCGCGTTCGAACTTTCCTTGTTGCTGGTAGACTCGTCCCATCAAAGCGACGATACGCGCCTCCTCCATCGGGGTCTTGGAGCGCTTAAATCCATCGAGTGCGGCTTGATAATGCAGTAGCGCAGCGGGATAGTCCTGCAACTCGTAATAGCTGCGTCCTGTAAAGTCATCACAGAACGATGCGAGTGAATGCTTCTCGAGAGCCAGGGCTTCAGCGCGAGTGGTTTTTAATATCCCAACTGCTTCGGCATAGTTACCGATGAAGTAGTGAGCAATGCCAATGCCCCATTTCATGCTAAGTACGGGACCAGGGCTGTTCATCTGTCGATAGATTTCGAGTGCCTCGCGAAATCTGTCCAATCCGGTTAAGGGCACTCCGCTTTCGATAAAAGCTTCGGCGAACCCGGCCTGCATCTGCCCCATCATGTAAGGCTCGGCTGCCTCGTCGACAATCAACTGCTGCGCTCGTATATAGAATGACAAAGACGCTTGCCAGGCGCCTTTACGAAATTCGATAAACCCGAGGTTGATTAAAGCAGATGCAGCTTGATTCGGAACGTTGAGCTCCTCCCACATCTTTTGGGCAGTTTCGAAGCTGCGGCCGGATTCAACCAGTTTGTTCTGGATCATCTGGTACTCGCCGACCACCATATAAGCCCTCGCCTGGCCCATCCTCTGATTGGTCGATTTCCACAATTCCAGCGATTTCTCGGCATCCTGAAGTCCCTCAAATGTGTTGATAATACAGAAAGGACGGATGAGCAGAGCCTCGGCTTTTCCTTCCACGTAGCGGTTCCTATCACTCAGAATAATCGCCTGTCCGAGAAAATAATTTGCTTTGTCGTACTGGCCCAGGTGTTTATAAACGGCGGCGAGTCCGTTGAGACTGTCGACGAGAGTTTGCGCCTCGCGTGTGTTCCTGAGCACAGCCACAGCTTTACGATAAGTTGCGATCGCGTCGTCGGGTTTGTTGAGCTTCAACTGAAAGCGGCCGGCGCGATTCCACGCGCGGGCCGCTTTCATGATGTCGCCGCTGGCGCGCGACTGTTCACCGCTCGCCAGGAGATTCGTTACTGCGTCTTGTCTTCCTGCAACGGTTGCGACTCGTGCGTCTTCTTCATCCGTTAAAACTTTGGAGTCGTCTTGAGCCCGAGCTCCAACGGTCGCTAAAACAAGACAGAACGTTAGCGTTGTGAGCGAACGCAGTTTCATGGTCTCGTTGGGGCGACTGCCTTTTCCTCGGCCAGCTTGGCTACTTCAGCCTCTTCCTTTGCGGTAGCCTTCGGATTAGGATCTCGAATAACTCTTTCGCTGATCGAGAATTGCGTCGGATAGTTTTTGACGATACAGCCACAACCGTCTTTCAGCCCTGGACTGTCCTTTACGAGGCCCGGGCTGTCCTTTGTGAGCCCCGGACTGTCTTTAGCTAATGCATCAACAATGGCAGCCATCCGCTCACCGATTGCGCTGAGGTGAATGCCATTTTCCGAGATCAGCTTCTCGATGGGTTTCCCGTCTTCTTCCTCCCGCGTCTTGCGTTGCGTAGCGGTAAAGTAGTCGTCCAGAAAACTCAGCCATGAATTTTTTCCGAGTGCTTTGTTGAAGTCGTACTTCTCATAACGGCTCAGCATATTGTCGTCCAGAACGAGAGGTTCTTCCTGAACCGGGCGCGCCCACGGGAAGAAAATTGACAAGCCGTGGGAGTACTGAGACTGAGGTCCAAAGTGATCGGAGTGGACAATGACTGATTCGGGTGTCTCTTCCAGTTTTTCAATCACGTTGCCACACGCGACTTTCATTGCATTTTGTATTTCGTCGTCCTCATCACATCGTCGGGCGAGGCAGAGGCAGAAATCATAGAGGTCAGTGCTTGTTTCCTGATAAAAGCTCTGCGCTTCCAGGTGAGCGAGCTTGATCAGTTCCACGCTGCGCCAATCTTTCTTCACTACATTCCCGTTGTTCCTTTCCCTCGCATCCCAACCATCCGGCGTTTTCAGAGCCCGCTTCAAGGCTTTCGTCAGGTTTTCCATTGGAGTCGTCAGCGTCTGAACGCGATCCTTATCCAGACTGCTCAGGCAGAGGTCTGCTGACAGCCCTGAAAACATGAAGTCAGTGCTGTTGTGCAACGACAAATTGTGGATGGATGTGATTAGTTCGTCGACGTTAATTTCAGCACTTGCGTCTTCCTTTTTTGCTTCGTCGATCTCATTCAAAATCCTTTTCAAGAGCTGACGATACGGCCAACTGGCCACGAACGAAGTTCCCTCCGTGGCCATCATGTACCTCGCTGTATCTTTGAGTTCGTAGATCACTTCGATCGCACTCATCGAGCAGCTATGTAACCCGAGCAACTCAAACGCGGAGTCTTCGGGGATGCTTCCCTGGAAATGCCGGAGTGTATCTCCGAGTTGTTCTAACGAGATCCCACTTTGCGGATTCGAATCAGGCAAAAACGTATCGTTTCCGACGATGACGCCGTGCCCTACCAGAAAAATCATGTAGTGCTTAGCCCGGTATTTTTCCGTCGCGCCGATATCCAGAAACGCTCTGAGGGCCTGGTCGGCAGTATTGGCCCTGAGTGCGCCAACGCCTGTAATGGCGTCTTCCAGCAGGTTGCGGACATATGGATCTCTGCCATCGCCGATTTTCGTACCGACGAGACCTTTATCAAGGAGATCTTTCTTCCGCTTGCTGTTGATATCAAAAGTGGTGACGGCGACACCTTTCTCGTTGGGATCGTAGTGGACCAGAACAGAAACGTTTTCCTGGAAGCCGGCATCCTTAATCGCTTTGAGTTGCGCCGTCATACTCGGCGACAAGTGCGGGTCTCCGGCAAAAAAGATCATTATTGTCCATTCGTTTTTGGGCACACGGGGCTCCACAGCATCGGGGGCCTTGCCGTTTGAAGAAGACATGTCGGATCCTCCTTTGGATCTGGGTGATGAGTTGGGGTGCGTTCAGGAGTCGTGCTCGATGCGACTCCACGAACGCCGGGAGACCGTTACTGGGCTAACAAACGGGGGCGAATTCAGCCTTTCGCAGATCTGTTGTTGCTCGCCTAGTAATGGAAGTAAAGAGCGAAATATTTCCCGGGACCGTAAGAGAGGGTGCTGTCGCGCATAGTCTATCAATGATCCTGAGATTCAGGTACACTCGTGTCAGCCCCTCCTCATAATGCCAATATAAAAGGGAGTTGATTGTATGACTGAGAAAGACCCGCGTGGCGATATCGCGTCCCAGCGACCCCGAAGCCCGCGAGTTCCGGTTGAATTTGATTTGAATGTGGAGGGCACGGACGCGTCGGGCCAGTCTTTTACGGCGAAGGCGAAGGCCGTTAAAATCAGCCGCGGCGGCGCAACGCTCCAGATGGACGTTGATGTCGCGCTCGGTTCGCAGGTAAAGTTGGTGCCGCCGTTTGGTGGTAAGCTCCAAGCCGAAGTTAACGGCTCATGGATTGACGACATCGACGGAAACAGGCGCATCGGCGTGAAGTTACTTGACGCCAACGGCTGGTTCGCGGAATAGTCGCCACAAAAAGGCACAAAAAGCACAAAAGGAAAATTCATTAATCATTTTGTGCTTTTTGTGCCTTTTTGTGGCTAAAATGAATTAATGAAAGCCAAACGCTGGATCGTGCGTGAGCATGATGCCGAAAGGGCCGGTCTACTGGCACGCGTTCTGGGTGTCTCACCAATCCTGGCTGCTCTTCTAATAAATCGTGGCTACGCTGACGAGCGGGCCGCGCGCGTCTTCCTCTCGCCAACTTACGATCAACTACACGAGCCTTATTCCATGCTCGGCATGAAGGAGGCCGTTGCTCGCCTGCAACGTGCTATCGAAACGCGCGAGCCGATCTTGATCTACGGTGATTACGACGTCGACGGAACAACCGGAACCGCCGTGTTGCTGCGCGCGCTCAAACTCCTCGGCGCAAACGCAGGCTTTCACATCCCACATCGCTTCACCGAAGGCTACGGCATTCAACAAGCCGCACTCGAAAAAGCAGTCGCTGACGGTTACAAACTCGTCGTCAGCATCGACTGTGGCATCCGCGCGCACGAGCCACTCTACTGGGCGCGCGACCACGGCCTCGACGTAATCATCACCGATCACCATCTGCCGGACGAGAAGGAAGGCGCGCCGCCGGCGTTCGCCGTGCTCAATCCGAACCAGGCCGGTTGCTCGTATCCCGACAAGAATCTTGCCGGCGTCGGTGTCGCTTTCAAACTCGTCCACGCGCTCTTCCGAGAACACGGCCGCGATGCTCAAGTGCCCGCATTTATGAAGGTTGTCGCGATCGGAACCGTAGCTGACGTCGCCAAACTAACGGGTGAAAACCGCACGATCGTGGCTATCGGACTGAAGGACTTGGCCCGCGTCGCAAATCCCGGTTTGCGTGCGTTGATCGACGTAGCCGGTTGCGGAGACGGCAAGGGCATGACAGCATACGATCTCGGGTTCCGGCTTGGGCCAAGAATCAACGCCGCCGGGCGCATGGACGCGGCCCGCGCGGTGGTGGAGCTCTTTGATACGCGCGATTCCGAAGAGGCGCGCCGTCTCGCGAATCATCTCGATGCGCGTAACGAAGAACGCAAGACAGTGCAACAGCAGATCATCGATCTCGCGGTCGCGGAGTTGAAAGATCCGAAGGACTGTCACGTCGCTGTGATCGCCGGCGAAGGCTGGCATCGCGGCGTCATCGGGATAGCCGCTTCGAAGATCGCGGAACGGTTGAATCGACCGTGCGTGGTGTTGTCAGTTGATGGAGACATGGCCCACGGCTCGGGACGAAGCATCGAGGCGTATCATCTTCTGAATGGATTGACTGCGTGCGCGGATCTGTTTGAGAAGTTTGGCGGCCACTCGCACGCCGCTGGGATAGCAATCAAGGCCGAGCGGATCGAAGAGTTGCGAAGGCGTTTGAATGAGCACGCGGCGTCGTGTTTGACGGCGGAGGATCTCGAGCCGCAGGTCGATATTGATTTGGAGCTTGCGGCGGAAACGGTGACGTTCGGATTTGCGCGTGAGCTGGATGCTTTGGAGCCTTTCGGTGCGGGCAATCCGCGTCCCGTTTTCGTGACGAGGAATTTGCGTTGTTTGTCGGAGCCGGCTGTAATTAAGGGTAAGCATCTGAAGTTGAGACTGGCGGGACCGCAGAACCGGCCGTTGGAAGCGGTCTGGTGGAATTGTATTGAAGGGGAAACGCCCCAGTTGAACGGCAGCATCGAAGTCGCCTACACGCTGGAGACCAGTGCCTGGAATGGCGATTTTAGGATGCAGTTGAATGTAGTTGATTTGATATGCAGGAAGTAAACCGCAAACGTGCGTTTGGGCTTGGATTGCGCGCGAAGGTGCCGATGATTACGCGCCTCGTCGCGATCACGCTGCTCCTGTCAGGTATCACGATTGTCGCGATCTCTTATCTCAAACTGCGAAATGTCGAGAAGTTTAAGGCGAAGTCGGAGAAGCCGGAGCTGTCGAAAGATGTGACGGGCGTCATTGAGGGTTACGAACAGCGGGTCACTAACAAAGAAGGTCGACTGTGGCTGCTGGTGAAAGCGTCGCGTGATATCACTTACTCAGACGGTCATCACGAGCTCGAAAACATTAGCATGGCCGTTTACCCGCCCGAAGGTGAAACTCCCGATCAGATCTCCGCAGCGCGCGCGATCTACCAACGTGAGACCAACGTTCTTTACTTCAACGGCAACGTCAAGATCGATACAAAGGACAAGCTGAAGGTCGCTACCGAAGCGCTGTCGTTCGACCGGAACAGCGGCATTGCCCAAACCGATTCGCCGGTGACCTTTGAGCGTGAGAACGTGTCAGGCGCGTCGGTCGGCGCTGTTCTCGAGCAAAAGAGTAAACGACTCGAGTTAAAGAAAGACGTGCAATTGACTGTTGCGCCCAACGAGTCGATGAAATCAAGTTCGCGGTCACGTCCGGTTTCGATCAAGGCCGCGCACGGCACGTTCGACCAGCACTCGATGCAGCTAACGTTTACGGGCGGCGCCACTGTCGAACAGGATACGGACGTACTCAGCGGCGATAACCTCCTGGCGTTTCTCAACCAGCAGCGGCGTCTCGAAAGAGCTGAGATCCGCGGCAACTCGTATTTGCGCGTTATCGATCCGGGCCGCGCGGCTGAAGTCCATTCGCTCAACATGGATTTCTTTTTAGACAAGGACCAACGCCTCGAACGCGCAGTCGCCAACAACGATGTTGCCGCACGCACGCTCGAAGGTGATTCCGACGTTCAGATCAGCGGCAGCAATTCGCTCGAAGTGACGTTTCAAGCGAGTAACGACAACAGCCTGTTGAAACAGATGAACGCGGGTAGTCGCTCGGTGATCACGATGAGCGCACCCAAGTCGAAAGCAAACGATCCAAACGCCGCAAACAAGCGTCTGACTGCGAATGCGGTGAAGCTCACGTGGCGAATCAATGGCAAGGATCTTGAAAAGGCCGAAGCGAGCGGCGATGCTGAATTGTTTATCGAACCAGTTGTCAGCAGCGCGCGCGCCGAACGCAAGAAACTAAACGCGCCACAGTTTGATTGTGACTTCTTCGAAGCCGGGAATCTCGCGCGCACTTGCAAAGCGAGCGGCGGCGCGAAGGCCACACTCGATCCGATGCAACCGGCAAAGGATCGAGGCACGCGTACGCTCACGTCGCAAAACATGACCACAGTGTTTTTGAAAGACACGCAGGATGTCGAGCGTGTCGACGCACAGGGTGATGGCAAGTTCAACGAAAACGATCGAAACGGTGTCGCTGCGAACGTCTCGTATGTTTCTGCTGATCAAACTGTCAGACTGCGTGGCGGCGATCCGACTGTTTGGGACTCGCGTGGCCGCACGAAAGCAATCGAGCTCGACACCGATCTCGCAAACAACGTCTCATACGCGCGCGGCAGGACCACCACGACGTACTACAGCCAGGAGCAGACCAACGGCGCCACGCCTTTCTCGAAGACGAAGAGCCCGGTTTACATCGCGAGCGAGCGTGGCGAGTTTCGACACCAGAGCGGACAGGCGATCTATACGGGAAATGCGCGCGCGTGGCAGGACGACAATTACGTGCGCGGCGAAAAGCTCGTCATTTACATGAACGACAAGCGAATGGAAGCGAGTGGCAACGTTCAGACCACGATCTACAACGCGAAGGGTCGCGTCGAGAACAAAAGCACAGTCGTGCCTGTCTTTGCGGCCGCTGATTCGATGTTCTATTCGGATCCCGATCACACGATTCATTACGAAGGAAATGTCGATATCAAGCAGGGCACGGATCGACTCACGAGCGGTGTAGCGGATGTTTATCTCCTGAAAGAAAGCAACGAGATGGAGAAGACGGTGGCGCAGCGAAACGTTGTGCTGACGCAGCCGAACAGGAAGGGAACCGGCGATTGGGTTGAATATACATCTGCGAATGAAATCGCGATTCTGAAAGGCAATCCGGCGCGTGTTGAAGACGTCGAGCAGGGCACCTCGCAAGGTGGTCGTTTGACGCTCTCGGTCCGGGACGGTAAAGTCACCGCCGACGATGCACGTGGACCACTTTCGCCAGGCCGCGTCCGATCAACCCACAAAATCAGAAAACCTTGAGCCACAAAAAGGCACAAAAAAAGCGGACACAAATAAGCACAAAAAGATCTCTTCCATCTCTTTCTCTGCTTTGTGCTTGTTTGTGTCCGCTTGTGCCTTTTGTGATCTATTGAATGAACGCGCTGCGCAGTGCACATCTCGTGAAACACTATGGACGCCGTCGTGTAGTCGATGATGTTAGTTTGCAAGTCGACAAAGGCGAGGTCGTCGGACTGCTCGGCGCGAATGGCGCGGGCAAGACCACGACGTTCTACATGATCGTCGGTCTAGAACGTCCGGATTCAGGCAGCGTTCTGCTCGGTGATCAGGACCTCACAAAACTTCCCATGTACCTGCGCGCGCGACTCGGCATCGGCTACCTTCCGCAGGAGCCGTCAGTCTTTCGCAAAATGACGACAGCGCAAAACATCCTCGCTGTTCTCGAAACTACTGGCTTGCGTAGACGCGAACAACTGAAACGACTCGAAGAGCTGCTCGAAGAATTTGGTATCGCACACGTGCGAAACACACGCGGTGATGCACTCTCAGGCGGCGAACGCCGGCGCACCGAAATAGCAAGAGCTCTGGCAACTGAGCCGCAGTACATTCTCCTCGACGAGCCGTTTGCAGGGATCGATCCAAAAGCAGTGGATGATATTCAAAATGTAATACTCTACCTGCGGAATCGTGGTATTGGGATACTCGTTACCGATCACAACGTACGTGAAACACTTGGCGTTACGGACCGCGCGTATATAATGGCGGAGGGCAAAATCTTTCGCTCCGGACATCCACGCGAACTAACGGAAGACTCGGAAGTGCGCAGGCTTTACCTGGGCGAAAAATTTCGCATGTGATTGTTAACAGTTTTGTGTTTTCCTGGGCCTGTTTGTGGCAGAGAATCTGCCACTGCGAACGCTGATCGGTTATAATCCTCCCGTGCGGCCACAAGCCGCAACAATCCGAAAAGACGAAGCAGTATAAGGCAGTCTGATCTGAGGAATGTCTCTTAAGTTAACTACCAGTCTTTCCCAACGACTTGTTCTGACGCCCCAGTTGCGCCAGCGCATTGAGATGTTGCAAATGACGTCGCTCGAGCTGACCGACCTCATTCAGCAACAGTTGTTGGAGAATCCTGTACTCGAAGAAGTGCCCACGCAGGAGGAGGTGCAGGAGATCGCCGAGAAGGTCCTCGATCATCTCGCCAGCGCCGACTCGAATTCATTTGAAGAAAGTGTTCCTGAACCCGGCAGTCCCGGAACGAATGGTTCCGGCGACGCAGAGGTGTTGTCGAGCCTGCCTGCAACCGACGGTGATATGGACGGTGCTGGCGGCGAAGCGATCGCGACTGCGGAACACGAAGAAGGAGTTTCCGACGAAGGCCCCGCTGACGATTCGCAGCGCGATGCTTTTGAAGAGATCGATTTCGGACGCGAGTTTCAGGACTATCTCGATCCCGGATACAAAACACAGGAAATCGAATACAAAGAAGACGCTCCCACCTTCGAACAATTTCTAACACGCCCACCATCGCTAGCCGAACATCTCGAGTGGCAACTCAACATGAGCACCCTCGACAGTGAAGTTCGCGATGCTGCGATTGCCGTGATCGGTAATCTCAACGCGGATGGACGTCTCGGTGCCACGAACGAAGAGATGGCCGCGATGGAGAAGGTCTCGGAAGAAATTGTCGAGCGTGCCCGACAGGAAGTGATGCGTCTCGATCCGGTCGGTTGCGGTGCCCGCGAAGTGAAAGAATGTTTGCTGGTCCAGCTCGAAGTGTTGGGTGAGAGCGACCGGCTGGCAACGAAGCTGATCACCGAACACTTTTCGGAACTGCAACAACACAAACTGCCGCACTTATCGAAACAGATCGGCGTCGATGTTGAGACCCTCCTCGAAGAGCTACAGTTTATCCGCACGCTCGATCCGTATCCGGGCCGCCGTTATTCGTCGGACGAGCCGATACTGATCAGTCCGGAAATCTACATCGAGAAGCTCGACGAAAACGACGAAGATTACGTGATCTACTTTGCTGACGACGGCAGCCCGCGTTTGCGCGTGAGCCAGCAGTATCAACAGATGCTCGGCCAGGGCGTGAGCAACGAGACGAAGAGTTTTATTCGCGAGAAGATGCGTTCAGCCGTGGATCTGCTGCGCAATATCGAGCACCGTCGACAGACGATTTACAAAGTGGTCGAGTCGATAGTGGCGCGTCAGAGAGACTTTTTGGACCATGGCGTCCAGCACATCAAGCCGATGATGTTGAAAGACATTGCCGAAGATATCGGTATGCATCTTTCGACCGTCTCGCGAGTGGTGAATCGAAAATACGCGCACACGCCGCAGGGTGTCATCGAGCTGCGACGGTTTTTCACCGAAGGCATGCTCAATGAAGAGGGCGAGGAGATCTCCACGCGCATTATCAAGTTGAAGATCAAGAAATTAATTGAAGATGAGGATTCACATAACCCCATAACCGACGATCAGGTGGTTAAAATCCTTGCTAAGGACGGAATCAAATTATCGCGCAGAACTGTGGCGAAGTATCGCGATCAAATGCAAATCCCCGGGTCGCGTGAACGTCGCGCAGTCGTGTAAAGCCCCTCTACGCGCCGACGCGAATCAAGTTTAGTAATACCTTTGTTGCGTTAGCGTGTGCGAGCTCTCCGCACGCCAGCGCATTGCTTTCTTTACCGGTTCGAGGAGGGAAACGACTGATGAAATTTGAATACACAGGCAGACACGTTGAAGTCTCGCCGGCACTCCGGCGTCATGTGGAAGATCATTTCAAGAAACTCGATCACATCTTTAACGGCGATACGACCCTCACCACGCATGTAATCATCGATGTCGAGAAAAATCGTCAGATCGGGGAGATCATCGTTAGCTGGCGCGAGCATACGTTGACGGCGAAAGATACGAACGCCGACATGTACATGGCGCTGACGCGCGCGATGGCGAAGATCGAGAAGCAGGCAGTCAAACTCAAGAAGAAGATCATCGACAGGAGTCAGAGCGCGCAGTCAGTAAGCCGCGTGGCGCCGCAACCTGACGGAAATCTGGAAGCGACACCGCGGCCACCGCGCATCATTCCGGCGCGCCGCTATGTAGTAAAACCGATGACAGCGGAAGAAGCCGCGTTGCGATTGTCAGACGAAGCGGACCAGTTTTTAGTCTTCCGCGACGCCGACACCTCGCGCCTCGGAGTAATCTACAGGCGAAACGACGGCAACTACGGCCTCATCGAGCCATAAAAAACAACCACGGATTAACGCGGATCGATCCGCGTTAATCCGTGGCTTTGATCCGTTCAATCCGTGTTACCTAACACCGAGAATGTGAACCGCCCAGACGATACAATCACCTTGTGACTGATATCTCACCCGATAGCTGAGTCCTCCGCCACCGGCAAGAAACTGGCTGTTCCCAAATACATCCGTGTGAGTATCCCAAAGCTTATTCAATGGCTCGCCATCGTAGCCATTCCAATCGGAGTCTCGGTTGAGACCCGCACCGTCACCCTTGATCTGAATTGAACCAAGCGTGACCGGATTCTCGATCCACGTGCGCTCGTCGCTGATACCCGGTATCGATCTCAGACCACAGTTACTCACGCCGACCTGACCATCTGCTCCAATCCGGCTGTGTTTGAGATTCGGCAGGTTGCCATTAATCGCCGGCACCGTTGCATGAACGGCTGAGTGTGGACCAAAGAACATCCTGGGTCCGAGTGAGACGTAGAGCTGCGCTGCTTTCGGAATGCACGGGTTTGAATAAAACACGATGAGACTGGCGCCTTCAGAAAGAGTCAGCGCATTTCCCGGACCCGCACAATTCCCATCACCCCACGGGCAGCGACCGTTAGTAATCGCCGACTTCAGACCGCGAATGCGATAGTCGCCGTTTATGCCGGGAACGATTTGACCGGTTACGTTCGCGATGTAACCGAAGTACTGGCCGGCTCCGTTCCAGCACGGCTGTGCCGTGGCGCCGTAAGAGTTGCCATTGACGTTTGCGAGGATGCCGCAGTCAGGTCCAAACGCGACCGGATAAGGCGCGATTGCCGGAGGCGCTGCGATCTCGCCCCACACGAGCACTGCACTCAGAAGCGTCGAGCCTGGCGGTACTCCGCGCAGCCGAATAACGCCGGTTCCGGAGTTTCGCGTTGCTACGCCAGCGACGGCGTGATCGACGCCACCATTTAGCGGAATCGGAACCGCTTTGAAAGAAACCGGCACTGGACCTTTTGTCGAAGAGTCGTCGCCGGCTTGTTCCGCTGCCGCACGCTTCTCGACTTCCTCTGCATCGAGATACAAATCGGTATCTGTTTGCGCCGTCGTTTCGCTGGCGACGATCGTGCTGAGACCGTCGTTCTGCGTGTCGATCGGCACTGGTTCGACAGCGTCGGGGCTAATGGCTTTTTGTGCTGACACTGTGTCTGAAATCACACCCAGTGGCTTGGGGATGGAGATCATGGTCGCGGCGAATGCTAAGAGGCCGAGCACCGCGAAGATCGAAATTAGCCTGTGAATTCGCATTTGATGTTCTCCTTTTGAGGGCAAAACCTGTGATCGAAGGGAGGTAAGGAGTCCCGGTCTTGGACCACACCGGACCATAAGGACTTTTAAGTTGATGGGCGAGGCGCTTACCCTATAACGATGAATTAGTGATTACAAGAAAACTTCTTAGGCCGTTTTTGCTATTCATTGGCGAAGCTTTATTGGGTCTGATTTTGACTAACTGATGCGAATATTTTCTTTCGCGTAGTAAACTGTCGTACAGATGCCCGGTCAAACTACCAGCGAGCAACCTGACGTCAGGAACAACATCCCCGACATCGTAATCATCACCGGCCTCAGTGGCTCCGGAATGTCTTCTGCTACGAACGCGTTTCAGGATCTCGGATACTTCTGCGTCGACAATCTGCCGGTCACGATGCTGCCGACCTTTGGACGTCTTGTTAATGACGACGAAGAGAAGGGAATCAGGCGCGCTGCACTCGTGATCGATATTCGTGAAGGTGAGTTTCTTGCTGACTTCGAAAAACAACTCGACGCCCTGCGCGCCCTGGGTTTAAAAGTCAGCGTGCTTTTCTTCGAAGCTTCCGACGACGTTCTTCAATATCGTTTCAGCGAAACACGCCGCCCGCACCCGGCTGAAAAAGGTCAGGGACTGCTTGCCGCGATTAGAGCCGAACGCGAGGCCATGTCGAGCATTCGCGCGCATGCAGATCAGATCATCGATACCTCCGATCATACCGTGCACACGCTGCGCAGTTTTCTGCTGCAGCGATTTAGTCTCGATCGAGAAGGCGCGCCCATGCGCGTGCAGTTGATGAGCTTTGGTCACAAGTATGGCAACCCGGGCGACTTGGAGTTATTGTTTGACGTGCGTCACCTGCCAAACCCGCACTTCGTTCCGGAGTTGAAGCGTTTGTCAGGTCACGACAGTCGCGTGGTCAAGTTTCTTCGCTCAGACGATGAAGTGAAGGAGACGTTGCAGCGTTTTACGGATTTGCTTTCTTACCTCCTGCCGCTCTACAAACGGGAAGGCAAGTCGTACGTGACTGTGGGTATTGGCTGTACCGGCGGGCGTCACCGGTCCGTGATGATTGCCAATGCGCTGGCGCGTTCACTGCGCAGCGCGGGCTTTGACGCGCACGCATCGCATCGGGACGTGCGGAAGGTAAGAAAATGAAAAGAGGATTTCTCCCGCAGCGGCGCAACGGCGCAACGAATGAATTAATGGCAAGAAAGCTTTAAGGCTTCGTTGCGCCGTTGCGCCGCCGCGGGAGAAATTTTTCCAAAATGACGGATACAAAAAGAGTGGCAGGCGTGATCGTGACTCACGGCCAGCTCGCCGGCGAGTTGCTGGCCGCGGCCGAGATGATCGTTGGTCCAATCTCACATATCGCTGCTGTCTCCATCGGTTGGCATGACGACGTTGACGCGGCGCGAGACGAAGTGCAACGAGCGATCACGCGCGTGTCGCAGGGCGCGGGCGTGTTGTTGCTCACTGACATGTTTGGCGGCACACCGACGAATATCGCGTCGATGTTTCTCGAAGAAGGCGCGGTAGAAGTGTTGACGGGAGTAAACCTGCCGATGGTGATCAAGCTTGCGACCGGGACCGCCGAAGAATCGCTTGCCGAGATTGCACCGAAGATTCGCGATCAGGGACGGCAGGGCATCTATCTCGCGGGCGCCTTACTCGAACCGCCGTCAAAATCCGGAGCTGACTGAAAGTGGCTGAACGACGAGTCAAGGTCACGAGTCGTCTCGGTCTTCACGCACGCGCCGCCGCAAACCTCGTACGCGTGGCGACGCAGTTTCAAAGTAGTCTCACGCTTCAACGTCTCGATGGAAACTCCGAAGCAGATGCGAAGTCGATACTGAGCATTCTCACGCTGGCTGCGAGTCGTGGGACGGAGTTGAGAGTTGTTGCGCACGGCGACGACGAACAGGAAGCGCTCGATGCGGTTGTTGGTCTCTTTTCGCGCGACTTTGATGAGACGGAGAAGGTCGATGTCCAGCAGTTTACTCGCGCGATCAACGAATTTCGCAGCAAGGGTCTCGGGGTTTCGGATGGGATCGTGATCGGTCGTGTGCTGCGGCTTCAGGAGGGCACACACGAGGTTTATCGTGCGCATATTGCCGATGCGGATCTCGAGCGCGAGCGCCGCAGGTTTCGGGCGGCTGTCAGGCTTTCGCGGCGACAGCTTGAAGCCATCAAGGACCGCGCGGAAAAGGAGCTTGGGCGTGGTCATGCTTACATCTTCGACGCGCACCTGCTGTTTCTCCAGGATGCGAAACTGACGCGCGACGTCGAAGACTACATCGTCAAGGAACACTCGAATGCTGAATGGGCCGCGAAGGTCGTCGGTGACCGGCTGCTCTCGATCTACACGCAGATCAACGACGATTACCTGCGCGAGCGTGGATCTGATATTGAAGATGTGATCCAACGCCTGCTCGCAAACCTCACCGGTGAAGGGCTGAAGTACCCGAATCTATCAGCAGATGCAGTGATAGTTTCTAGCGATTTACTACCATCGACGATTGCCGAGCTCAATCTCAATCACGTGAAAGCAATCGCGACGGATGCCGGTGGGTGGACTTCGCACATGGCGATCATTGCGCGTGGATTGGGTCTCACGGCGGTCGTAGGTTTGCGTGATTTCTATCACCTCACGCGCACGGGGGATCAGATCATTGTCGACGCGCGTGCAGGCGAAGTGATACTGCATCCCGCGCCTGAGACGATCGAACATTACCGGTTTACGCGCGAGCCTGGTCCGACTGTAGAAACGCAAGGAGAGCTTGAGTGTGGACCAGTCACGACGCGCGATGGCGTTGAGATCTCTTTGCGCGCGAATGTGGAGCTGCCGACGGAGTTTCAGGCGGTTCGTGATTTCGGTGCGTGCGGTGTGGGATTGTTCCGTTCCGAGTTTCTCTTGTCGCGACCGGGACTGATGAGCTCGGAAGATGAGCAGTATGAGGTTTACAAAGAACTGGTTGATGCGGCGGGTGAATACGGCGCGATTGTGCGGCTGTTTGATGTTGGTGGGGAATTCGGGCCAGACCTGAAAGAGCGTGAGCGCAATCCCGCGCTTGGTCTGCGCGCCGTTCGTTTTAATCTGCGTCACAAGCCGATCATGCGAACGCAGGTGCGCGCGATTTTGCGTGCGGCTGCGGCTGGATCGCTCAGCCTTGTGATTCCGATGGTGGCGGATGTCGCAGACGTCCGGCTTGCGAAGTGTGTAATTGAAGAAGAGGTTGAGCGACTCACGAACGAGAATGTTCCATTCGCCACCGTTAAGATCGGCGCGATGATCGAAGTACCGTCGGCAGTGCTGACCGCGGAAAAGATCGCTGCTGAGGTCGACTTTTTTGAGCTCGGGACAAACGATCTGGTCCAATATACACTCGCCGTCGATCGTGGAAACGACAAGGTTAGCGACTGGTTTCGCACGCTGCATCCGGCGGTGCTCTACGGGATCAGTCGCACCATCGACGCAGCGAACCACGCGCAAATTCCGGTGATTGTATGCGGTGAGATGGCGTCAACACCGGCTTATGCTGTGCTGCTGGTAGGATTAGGCGCGGTCGACTTGAGCATGATTCCCGCAATGATTCCGCGCGTCAGAAACGTTCTTGAACAGATAAATGCGAACGACATCCGCGAACTCGCTTTAAAATGTCTGTCCGCCGCAACCGCTGACGAAGTTGAGGATCTGGTAAAAAATCTGTCTCTATCCGTGTAAATCCGTGGCAAAAAAACTCGTCAACTTACTACTCGCCAAATCAATCCTCGAGACGATTTTTATCGGCATGCTTGCGGTTGTTGTTTACGCGAAACTCTTTCCGCCGACATTTCACGGTTGGGGTGAAGCTGTTGTCGAATCGCGGAGCATTGCGGGTTGGGTGGTGAACGATGCTGATCCGTGGCGGCGCATCGAAGTGCAGTTGTTTGTCGATGGAAAGCTTGTGGGAACGCAGGTGGCCCAACTCTCTCGACCGGATGTGTTGGCAGCGGGATGGTCGAAAGACGAGTGGCATGGTTACAGCTTTGTTGTGAGTGGGTTGAGTGTGGGAATGCACGAAGCGAGAGTTTATGCGTTGCATCAACAAGGCGATCGATACACGTTGCGGATGTTAGGGGATCCAATCCGGTTTGAAGTTGACATCAATGACATTTGGAAACGCAGATGAACGCTGATTTACGCGGATCGACGCTCGCTCTGTGGGAGATCGTGTCTGTCTTCGTCTCGTGTTTGATCGCCGAGTGGGTGGTTCTGGCGTTTGTCGGCACGAACAAAGTCGTACTCGCGATTCCGATCGTTCTGGCGCTGTCGTTGATAATCTTCTCGCATCGCGTCTACGAAGAAACTCCCAACGATCTCGGATTTCGATCAGACAACTTCCTCGCTGCTGCAAAGTTGTTGTTACTGCCGACGATCGTGGCTATTGCGTTGATCATCTTTGTCTCTGGTTTCAATTTTTCCGAGCTGCGTTGGCGGTTTTTGCTGGTCCCATTCTGGGCCCTGTTTCAGCAATACGTGCTTCAGGGTTTCGTCAACCGTCGTGCTCAAATCATTGCCGGAAAAGGTTGGAAGAGCGTGCTGCTCGTCGCTCTCCTCTTTGCCTTCGTTCACCTGCCAAATCCTTTCCTTTGTGTACTTACATTTGCCGGCGGCGCGATCTGGGCGGTGGTCTATCAACTACAACCAAATCTCTTCGCACTCGCGCTCTCACACGCTCTCGCTTCAATCACCGTCGCCGTTTGTTTGCCGCCTCAATGGACAAACAGCCTCCGCGTCGGATTTAAATACTTTGGCTAGTAAGTGCTATACCCGTTTGAACATTGGTTTGCTATAATCCCCCCGCCTTGCAAGAGAACAGGTCGGGCGGTCGCTGCCGGCGAAAGCCGGGAGAGGAAAGTCCGAACACTATAGGGCAGCGAGCCCGCTAACGGCGGGGCGCCTGGCGGCTTCGGCTGCTGGGCGACGACAAGTGCAACAGAAAACAAACCAGCCCTAACGGGTGATGGGTGAAACGGTGCGGTAAGAGCGCACCGGCGCGTGTGGTGACATGCGCGGCCAGGCAAACTCCTCGCAGTGCAAGACCAAATAGGGAGGCGTCAATAGGGCTGCCCGCCCAAAGCGAACTTCGGTTCGCTACGACCTCCGGGTAGGTCGCTTGATCCAAGCCGGCAACGGCTGGACTAGATGAATGATCGCCACTTCGATTTAGATCGAAGTACAGAATTCGGCTTACAGACCTGTTCCGTATTTGCAGGGTCGATTCTCACAAAGATTAGAGGGCGGATAGATGGCTAATCGCAAAGGCGTTTTCATCGGTGCATACGTACCGAACCACTTGAAGGAATCACTTCGCCGCCGTGCGGCTGCCGAGCACCGAACGCTCTCACAGGAGATCACGCGCATCCTGGAAGAGGCCGTGCATGGTAAAGGTCTGCCGCCCGGAAGTCTCGATCGGCGCATGAAGGAATCACAGCCGCGACGTCGCGCGAGCGATCCGATGCCGCGACGCCGCGCGCAGGATTCACCGTACGGTTCGGGCGCTGGTGAGTAATGAAATACGTAATTATCGCGGCGCTCTTAGGTATTATCTTCGTACTCGTCTACTCACGTGTCCGCCCGTACCTGAAGCTAATTCAGCAGCTCACTGACTCTCTCAATGCTCCACCGGAGCAGAAGACACCGTCGCGCAATAAGCTGGTTCGTTGTGATCGGTGCGGGACATGGATTCCGGCGGATCGCGCGATGAAACTCAACTCAGGACTGGCCACTTACTGTTCCGCGGAGTGCCTTGCGCAGAAGCAACGAAAGGTCGCGAGTTAAGGAAGAAGTTTTCTCACGCAGTGGCGCAAGGCTTTGCCTCAAAAGTAAGATTCGCACTTGGATCGGGTCAGTACAGGGAGCGGTTCTATGAAAGGGCTGTCAAGAAAAAAGTTTTCTCCATGCCGCCAACAGTTCTTGGCAGCTAGCCATTCACGTACCGGCACCATTCAAGCTCAGTCACGACGCCCTTGGCACCG